>JAABUH010000755.1_pt1 | contig 42482 bp, 54 predicted proteins | sample 5559121 | NCBI WGS metagenome assembly JAABUH01 (sample SAMN10711871, study PRJNA513364) | rock metagenome | isolation source: Antarctica rocks | place: Antarctica: Victoria Land, Battleship Promontory nord | collected 2015-12-28
GGGGACGGTATAGGCGAAATCCCATACCATATATATCATATATCGATCCTCGTGTGTTTGTTTTACCCCGCTTGCGTCTTTGCTCAATATCCCGCTCAATGCTGTATACCTTCTGCATATCATTGGGACCGCAAGGTTTGACCAAGCGTGCAGTATTTGTCGGTTATGCGGGAGAACCTGGTTTGCTCGAGAATACGGCCTTCCCATTCTCCTTCGACTCTCACTCCTTGAACTCTCCGCTCCTTCGGCTCCCTCCTTGAACTCCCCACTGCTTCGGCTTTGCTCCTTGAATTCCCACACTCCTTCGACCACGGACTCCCACTCTCACGGAGGTGGAGCTCGGGGAGGAACAGCCTCGCTGACGAAGACCTCGTAAAATAAGAGCTCGTAGAGGCCGCCAGGTGAGGAAGGGTAATGGAACGAAGGTGAGGAAGGGTACTGGGCCGTAGGTGCGCCAAACGAGGCTTTCATGCCCAAAATCAGTGGTCGAAACTCTGCGGTCCAAGCACCCAGAAGGCCCTCCCAACCCCTTTGGACCGCTACCAGGGCCCCAGAGCGGCAGCATCCCATCAGAGGACGATATCCTAGCCGCTTTCAAGTCTCTCAAGCCAGGCACCGCTCCTGGCATCTATGGATGGACCCATCACCTCTAAGCAGTCGCCCTTCGCTCCCCCTTGGTCCTCAAGGCAATCCACACTCTCACCGGCCTCATACAACGAGGGGAAGCCCCCAGGACAACAATTCCGGTGCGCCTCTCGGCTAACACCACTCAGAAAGCGTAATGGCGGCCTCAGACCGATTGCAGTGGGCGAGATCATCTACAGACTGGCCAGCAAAGCAATGCTGCGTTATTCGGCGAGGCTGCCAGTCGAACACCGGGGTCGGGAAGGGTAGTCGATGTGTGAGGTTTTGAAGAATTGAGGTTTCGACATGAGAGATTATGATGAACGTATAATGTCGCGTCAGCCGTCATCATACCATGGAGAAAGGCGTTGGCTGACGGGGAAACCAAGGAGGCTGGAGGCTCAAGGTTGGGCAATCGTCAAACTCACCAGCAGCTGTCACCACCTCACTCCAACATCTTCGCCTCCCTCTTCCAAGCTGGCGTCACGTCTGACAACCCGATGTCTCGCGCGAGGCAGCTGACGGAGTACAATGTATTGATCTGATTAGGAGTAGGGACGCCGGTGGCGACGTTGAGCAGCGGGTAGTGAGCGAAGTGAGGGTCACTCGAGACTGAGACAGGGATCGCGACGTGAGCTTGAGCAGCCATCTTTTGCCTGGTAATTCGGTAGTTTGAAATCAAAGGTAATCGATGCGAAGATAGTACATTCGTTCTTGTTTGGAAGTCTCGAACGTCATCAGTCGGCGATATCGGCGATACGTTTCGTGGCGAATCACCGCGTCACCCAACACATGGTCGAGAACCACTCAACACCACCCTTAGCTTTGATATCATTCATATCATCCAGAACGCGTTTTGAGGACACCGCCTAGCAACTACAGGCTACAGCAGCTCGTAGGGGAGTATTGTGGATGCAGCAAGGTGACTGGGTGGATGATGTCTTGAACGACGGGAAGCACGATGGGGTGCATGGGGTATATAAGCGGCATCAAGAGCGAGCTATGGAACCACAAAAAAAAACAGTTCATCATATCAGATCATATTGCAACAAGCTCCAGACAAAGATAGGCAAGCTTCGGAGAGGTTGACCTTGCTTTGTCGATACAATGCTTGATAGCTCGAGGATGCATGAGGGTGTAGCCAAGCTATGTGCCATTTGGAGTAGCAAAGCATGGGATGAAAGACGTAACTTGGATAGGCTAGAGTACTATAATCTCGGTTGACTACAATAGGGTTATTCAATCCTTAGGACGACGCAACCATGATGTCCGCATCTTCGACCATGCTCACGGCCTCTGTCCCACAAGAAACCTCTGTCCACCGAGAAGATGGTAAAGGAAGTCGACCTTCTCCTCCTTTCTACCCGCGAAGGCTTGAGCGCCAGTGTACGCGACGATCGCCGCGTTCAACTGAGCGACGCTCATAGCATTGAGATCGGCGCGAGTGCGAGGTCGGAAGCCCTGTTTTGCAGCTGCGTCAGCGCAGTACAAGAAAAGTTGGAGAGAGAGGACGAGGAAGAAGAGGGTTACGTGATGTATTGGACGTAAACAGGCAGAGGCGGGGGAGATAAGGAGATGTGACTTGTGGGACGTGAACGTCAACATACCGGAATGTTGCCGAAGGCGGATGGGACGAGATCAAGATCGTTGAATCCTGCGCCTTGACGGGCGATGTTGACCGACTATTTTTGTTGTTGATCCATGTCAGCCGCAGCCAACTCCGGCGCTCACCCGAAGAGTCCTCACCACCGCCATGTTCTGATTCATCTTAGAGTCCAATCCGTTCAATGTCTGTTGCATTTGCTGGACTTGTAGCTGGACGCCGGCGACAGACTGGTTGAGCTGAGCGAGTTGTTGGTTGTGTTCGGCGACAGACTGGTTGAGTTGAGCGAGTTGTTGGTTGAAGTTCAGTGTGAGGTTCTGAATCGCGTTCAGCACGGCTTGGTTGTTGGCGGGGGGAACAGCGGCGATCTGGCGGACAGTGGGATTGGCGAGGGCTGCCAGTCGAGCAAAGGGGTCGGGAAGGGTAGTCGATGTGTGAGGTTTTGAAGAATTGAGGTTTCGACATGTGAGGTTATGATGAAAGTTGAGGTATCGATGGATGATAGGGTATCGTAGAGTAGTAGGTTACGTGAAAGCGCATCAGATTGGGGAGTTAGGGGTTGCAATAATGTCGAGTCAGCCATCATCATACCATGGAGAAAGGCGTTGGTTGACGGGGAAACCAAGGAGGCTGAAGGTTCAAGGCTCAAGGTTGGGCAATCGTCAAACTCACCAGCAGCCGTCACCACCTCACTCTCCAACATCTTCGCCTCCCTCTTCAAAGCTGGCGTCACGTCTGACAACCCGATGCCTCGCGCGAGGCAGCTGACGGAGTACAAGGTACTGATCTGGATAGGAATAGGGACGCCGGTGGCGACATTGAGCAGCGGGTATGTTGGTACGACCTTTAGGGTCACTATCAATGTATGTTGTAGTTGTAGGCTAGTCAATACCGACTAGGGCCAGCTTCATCGTGATCTCCACCCGTTGACCCGACCCCACGTGATCGTCAACGACACCCGTTTATCCACAGCCACCACTGCCCATTCTTTCCATGATCACTCTGCTCGCTCTTTCACCCGACCTGCGGTGATCAGCACGAAGCTCTGGCAGGACCGTAACAATGTGCCCCAATGTGGGTTACTGTCATGAAGCTCCACTCTGTCCCCGATCAATTGCCCAATCACACAACCTTGGACAGGATGCTCGATGAGGTTGACGACTTGAGTCGACAAGACTCAACGAGGTAGCCGAGGGCGTGGATCTAGCGAGGACTGAACGTAGCCGCTAGAAGGATCGGAGGCACAGCAAGATCGTTTTGAACGTGGTAAACAATGGGACTCAATCGAGGAACGCTGGGGAACCTCCTACAAGACGGGAACCTATGTATATGAACCCGTAGACTATCAATCAACAAATCGCTCATAGAATATTAAAGGTTCGACGAGGGCCGTGACGTGGATTTGTGGTTTCGGATCGATAAGGTCACGTGGTGACTGTGTGTGGCGGTGGCCGACTTGACACTCTGCCTTCCTCGAAGACGAGCTCCCGCGAGACACGGCCGACATGTAGTCGAAACGATTTCGAATTGTCGTGGATAGGTGGATTTTCGAATCGGTATTGAATGAGAGAGTACGTGGACGTGATGTCGAGATCAATGTCACGATCGTAAATCGTTGGTACAGTTACCTCACATTGGGGCGCCTATATAACCGGGATTGGGAGCATCAGTCAAGCTCCTCGTCATTGCTACCTTTTGCTGAAGGGTTAGGCGGGCTACAAAGACCTAAGGATTACCTAAATTGGCCGGTTACCATTTAGTAGTATGACAGGTAATGGATAACATACGCATCTGGAATAGTCACCTGGTTAAGCCATCGATAATCGACAACCATCCGATAGCGACCGTCCTTCTTGTCGACAAGAAAGGTAGGCGATCTGTACGGCGAATTACTGGCTCGGATCCGTCCCGCCGCTCGGTCCCGATCTATCATCTCCTTGAGGGCTTTCATCTGAGCAGGATTCCATCTCATAGAGAGGAGCCAAGCGAAGATGAGATCCTTCTTGAAGCTCGACCTTGAGATCGTATTCTCGGCGAGGTGGTAGCGATCCGGTACCAAGTCGAGGATGAAATAAATCGATGTACTCTATGTACTCTGCCGGGACCTGCTTGTTGATCTCTTCGATTTCGTCTTGAGTCAACTCCCATTCGCGGAAGCTTGGGAGAGCCTCCTGAAAGGACCCAACCCCGACCTAGCATAATCCACTGCCACGGGAGCTATCACATTCCAGCCCCATACCAGGCCGGACTCCAAAAGCAAGGCTACGACACGTGCTGTCCTCGACTCCCCACATCCGATTTCGCCGATACCGAGGTCGATGCACTCCCTCCTCCATCAACAGGCTGGCCACAACAATCAGACGATGCGGTTCTGGTCCGGAATCTCATCAACACGCTCATCGAGGAGAAGGAGAAACGAGTCCTCGTCGTCGGTCATTCATCAGGAGGATTCACCGCGACTGAAGACTTACCAGCGGATCTTCTGGAGGTAAAGCGAAGAGCGAAAGGGGAAAAAGGAGGTGTCATCGGTTTGCTATACTGGTGTGCTTTCCTCATCCCTCTAGGGGAATCGATCTCGAGCTACTTTAACAAGAACGAAAGAGATGGCTCGTCTCAGAGGGATGTTCCAGCTTCAACGTACGTCCATCACCCAACAAACTCTTCTCGCTCAAGGAGAAAATCACCCAAAGTCCTTTCAAACCCGTGTATCGTCCAATCTCTGAACCCTCCGATATAGGTACACGGTCGAAAAGGCCTCGTAACCGTCCTCAACCCCGGAATGTACTTTTATTCCGACCTCTCACCCGTCATTACCAATTACTGGGCTGAGAGGCTAACCAAATGTCCCATTCAGCTCTCAGCCTTGACCTCGCGATGAATAGGGAGGTTCCTAGCGGATACCTGATGACGGAGAATGATCGAAGTGTACCGATCGAGATGAAGAAGAAGATGATAAAGTGGGTGGATATCACCGTCTATCGGTATGAGGGTGGACAAGCTGAGAATCAAACTTGGTTTAGCTATAGGAAGTTCCGCCAAGTAGATGAGATGGGAGGGAGAAGGATTGTCTCAAGAGGGAGGGATTAGCTAGGAGGGTCCGTTGAGCTGGTTCTAAGGTCGGAGTAGGGACGGCATTACGGGATGACCGGGCGGATCAGGCTGATGGGCTCCTATTGCCGTGTATAAAGGGTAACCGCATGAGTTGCGTTCGCCTTCAGCGATGTCGGTCGTTTTACGTTCAGGTTTAACAATCCTGCTTGAGCCTCTACCGTATAAACGGTCTGGAATTTCAAATATGACCACAACTAAGATTTTTGGTCGATATGTTGGTGAACAGCTTCTTCTCGCATCTCCAAAGTCACATACCGGAACATCGTAGCCCTTACGATGCCCCTTGCCCTTTTCCGACGGGTCTTTCCTCGGGGCCCCGGCCACCTCGGTCTTCCGGTTAGAAGCTAAAGCTATCAACGATGAGCTATCAACAATGAGCTATCAACAATGAGCTATCAACAATAAGCTATCAACAATAAGCTATCAACAATAAGCTATCACACCGCACCCAACAATCATCATTTTCAGTTCAGCCGCTACGTTTGACTGACAATTCTCCTTTTCTTTCCCTCTCATATTGACCTGATCACTCGCTCAGCAGCTGGCAGTATTCCCCTACCCAGATTCGTCATCATGGCTATCCACCTCCTCCCCTCTATCCTTACCATCTCCCTCATCCTCCTCATCCCCCTGATCCTCCTCATCCGTCGAGCAGCAACCCCCTCACGTTCACCACATGATCTCGAGCTAGACCGTATGGTATTCTCCACCGAACTCACCCCACTCACCTCATCCCTCTCCGCCGCTCTACCAGAGGACATCGTCATCCTCCCTTCAGACATCGAATCATTCAAGAAATCCATGCGATCATGCTGGGCTCAACAGGAGATGGAAGTCATCCCAGCTTGTTCCATCCGACCTAGAAACACCGAGGAACTATCGAAAGCCATGATCATCCTGAAGAAAGAATTCGACGAACGAGGTACAAAGGATTACCCCGATGGATTGTTCGCGGTAAGGAGTGGAGGTCATTCTGCGCTTCGCGGTGCTTCTAGCGTCAAAGGTGGGGTTCTCATCGATCTAAGTTGTTTCAAGCAGGTTATACCCGCTGAGGATCGAGGAAGTGTGGTCGTTGGAGCTGGAGCGAAATGGATTGACGTGTCAACGGTTTTGGATGAGATAGGTCTTGCTGTTACGGGAGGAAGGAATGCAGATGTCGGGGTGGGTGGTTTGACTTTGGGTGGTGAGTCTCTCTTTCCCTCGACGGGATGGAATACACCTCTTCCTTCAACAGAATGGAAGATAGTCCCGACGCTCCCCTTCACTCCACCGCTCCCCTTCAATCCACCACCTAACGGGTCCTAGCTCCATCGTCGCGGTCCTTATTGTCGACCTATGAATGTTACGTACCATCGCTGATGAAGTCGCAACCAGGCGGTCTCTCCTACTTTTCTTCGCAATGCGGTCTGGTCTGCAACAACGTCATCGAATACGAACTCGTCCTAGCTTCAGGCGAGATCACCACCGCCTCCAATACCTTCAAACCGGACTTATGGAGAGCTCTCAAAGGTGGTTCCAACAATTTCGCAATCGTCACAAGACTCACCTTCCGCTGCGTCCCCTGTGCGAAAGTATGGAGCGGATTCATGTTCTTGCCCAATTTTGAAACGCCTAAGATCCTCGATGCGTTCCACGAGTTCATCGGAAGGGCTGATTCGGATTCACAGCCGTCGTCGACGTCGACCCTGGACCTCCATCCGGATCCCGCGCACAGTTCGGTTCCTCCGTCATCATCGTCGTCATCGTCTTTCGATCAACACGCTCCAGGACCAATAATCTTTTTCTCCTACATCCAAGCGGTCGGTCTGACACTCGCTGGGGTCAACTTGGTCCACACGAAGCCGATACCATCAATTCACAGCAAAGAATGGCCGACCTGTTGGAGGAATTCGGGTTTCTCGAAACTTTGGAGGTATTGGAATACGACGAGGATACGGAGTATCACCGAAGCGACCAGTGAGCATCACGATCTCAACCCAGCTGGTAGGAGACAACTCCTTGGACCTACCACGACGATCAAGAATGACCCTGCCACACTCATGTTCGTTCATGCCGCTTGGACCCAAACTACCGTCACCCTTCGTCAAGTCAAGAACATGGGTTTAACCCTTTTGTTCCAACCACTCCTCCCAAGATGGGTTAAGAAAGGCGATCCGAACCCACTAGGTCTTGACGATCTGGCAGAGGATGACCCCCTCGTGGTGGTCAGTTTCGACGTGAATTGGCATAACAGAGAAGACGATCGACTCGTCCGAAAGACGATACGTCATGCCATGGATAGGATCGAGGACTTTGCGAAAACCAAAGGGACGGATCATCGATGGAGGTATTTGAATTATTGTACGGATTGGCAGAGACCTTTCGAAGGTTACGGAGAGGATAATTGGGGGTTTTTGAAGGAGGTTAGTAGGAAGTATGATCCGCAGGGGATGTTTCAAAAGGGTTGTAAGGGGGGGTTCAAACTTTTCGTGGAGCATGATGAGGAAGTTGAAGGGGAAGGGGAAGGACAAGGGGTAGGGGGTTTGTCTTTGGGGGAGAAGGGAGAGGGTGAGGCTGACGTTGGATTTAAACCGAAAGAGAATGGGACGAGTAGTGAGGTAATGTGAAGAGAACCGCGGTACTCATGTAGATATGAAATCACCTGTGTGCATGACCTGTGAATATGACATATGCGCATCACCCGTCTTTTCAAGATCCTAACGACAAGTCACTTGAACTGGAGAAACTCGAATACATGGGCTTATTCTATGGTCCGTACCTCTTGTAGACGGTCAAGTCGCATGTCGATACATCAGCGGGGAACTGTCCGAAGCAATAGAGTGGTCGCGAAACTCACTAGAGCGAAGAGTCAATTTAATCGTGAGGCAAAATCCGAAACCCACAGAATCAAAAACTCCACCAAGGCTGAAGTCTGATCTGAATTGCCTCGCCTCGCCACCGATGGCCCAGTTTCATATGAGTACCAGGAGGGTATCAAGTTTTGGAAATCTGATAGGATGAATCGTAGGCCCGAAAAGATGCGAGCTTTGCCTTGTCTGTCCTGCTCTAGCAGATACGAGTGAAAAAGGAAGGCCTCTTAACCGTATGACCAGAGAGGTCCAGGTCGAAGCTCATCCTTGGCAGTGGCGCGGAAGATCAGAGTTCGAGCTCTGTTGTCTAGATTCGCCTTGCATGGCTTACAGGTAGGACCGTGATACCGTCTCGCTCATTAACAGGCTTTCGTTGTCAGGGGGCGAGAGGGAAGCTTGGAGAGAATTGAAAGAGGGGAAGCACCGATAAATCGCGTCTTGACCAGAGGTTCACGCTAAAAGCCGATGATGACGCTGATACTTGCATTCAGCTCGTTTTCAACCTTTTGGACGTACGTACTATAGGGAAAAGGAGACCAGGGCTACAGAGGTCACGCTGAACTCATGAATCGTCCGAAAGACTGATGTGAGACCGGAGAACCGGATGAAGAAAACGCCCAACTGCAGATGTCGATCGGATCAGTCCCCGAAAAATGGATAGATATGACCTACAGCCAAAGCAGCCCAAATGGACAAGAAGTCAACGATCGGTTCGAGGGCGAGGAATACTATTTGGACTGGTCAGCACAATGTAAAGCCTGCTTCGGTTTCGCTTTTGAACTACGAAAAGAAGACCTACTCGGTGGTGAACTCAAGCTTTATCCGCGATCTTTTCGCCAGCTTCGGCTTATCCCACCTATCGTCCCTCTATCCTTCAGATCCCGATCGAGTTCGGAGCTTCCTCGCTTTACGTTCAAGAAAGGACCTGCGTTTCTCGTCTCAGGAAGATCGAAGAATACGAAAGGCCAGTCATGCTCCAACGATCACTACAGGTTTCCGATTTCAGCTTGGTTTCGTTAGACGAGTTTCAGTTAACTCACTCATTGAATCCGTTGAAGCCATCGCCATTGGAGGGGAGGGTTCGCCTCGACCCAGCACCAACCGGTACCGAGGACGACGCTAGCGGTGTAGAGGGACAGTGGAAGACCGCGGCTTGGCGAGTGGTCAGTGGGCCTGGACTGGTCTAGTCTACATTCGACTCAAGTCTTTGGAGTATATAAATCCGATACGGCACCAGCGACGCAATCGCTCCGTTTGGCCCAGACAGTCCGAGGAAGGGATAGCCCGCGAGGGTTATCGCTGTATTCTTTCATCGTATGAAAGATCATCAGCGTGACACACACACCCCCGCTTGATAGATCGACTCACAGAGGGTGAAAAGGCGACAGATACCGTAAACGATGCATGACGCATCCAACATATCCCTTGTATCGACCATAATCTCCAGTGAGTGGAGCCAGAGCCATAGGACCCATGGTGAACGCCTACGGATCGTCAATTCAGCTCGTCTGAACTCCACCGGCCTCGCTTGACGATTCACCCCAATCATTAGAGCGATGACCCAGCCTCGGCTTGTGACACCGTCATCCCCAAAACCTTTCGTTCTCATATGCTGATCCCCGATCGAGAAGCTAGGAGTCTCAAACGATGAGAACCAAAGAGTAATACATGGCGATGAACTTGATGATGATATTCCGTCTACGTCACGTAAAGAGGAAGCATAAATTCTGGGAGAGCCAGGTGAGGAAATCTACCCATATGGTCGGAACTGATTCGTAGCCTTGGGTCGTCGTCGCAGTCGGTGTCAAGAAGCTCATCATCTTCTGATTGTTTTGTCAAAGTTTAGGTCCGGAGGTACATCCGGAAGCCGCATAATAATTCTCATCGGATATCATGATGCGTAGCCAGAAGAGAAAGCGAAATCGTATGTCGACCATGACACCTTTCACCAGCGACTTTTGTACCATATGGTCGGGTCATTTACACGTGGTTCTGGATGCGTGAACGACATCTGTTATTACTCGTAGATCTTGAGTAACGATCGCCCCAGACTGTCTTCCCCCTTCCTCCCACACAGATATCTCATGTCCTTCTTACGCTTCTTCTCCCCCTCTCGAGCCTTTGAACCACAGCGACGACCATCCTCCTCCTCCCCCACATCCGGTCCTTCCACACCTACATCCAAATGGACAAGCTTCGACCCTTTACCTCAATTCACTCGATCCAAACAAGGTATCACACTCCATCTCCAAATCCCTTCCTTGGGTGCGGTCTTCATCCCAGCTCCTCACCTCGATCTCGGAACCGACGACGACGATGAGGAGAATCAACCGAGGGAAGATGGTGTACTGAATGGGAGTTTACAGATCTTTCTCCCACCTGGATTGGGGGATAGGAGGGTTAAGGCGGTCAGGGTGTTTCTCAGGTCGGAGATCACTTTGAATCTGGGGAAGGAGAGGGCAGGGGAGAGGGATGTTTTGTCTGAGAGGGTTGTGGAGGTCAAGGATGATGTGGAGGAGGAGCCTTTGATGATTCGGGAGGGGATACAACGGTGAGCTTATCCAGACGTAGAAGGTAGAAGCCAGGCTAATGGTTATAGGTTCGACTTCACCATCATCATCCCTGGTGATATCGCTCCTCACGATGCACATCCCAACGGGAAGATCGAATACATCCTGTCCGCCGAGATCGAAGGAAATCAATCTGAAGAAGATATGGGCGATGGTCCTTCAATGTCGTCAAAAGCCAGGCCTCAATCACCGACCCTCGATCTGTCCTATGCGGCTACTCCGCATGGAGACGTACACCGTTTCCCTCGAACGAGGTCCCCGAAATCTACCTCCCCAAACCGATCAGCTAGCCCATCTTCCCCCCTCCCGGTCTTACGAGCGATCTCTCATGAGGATACATCTCTACCGGGATTACCGCCTTACGAAAAAATCGAACAACCCGATGAATGGCTGGAAAGGACGATGTGGGTGTATCGATATGTGAAACTCATCTATAACCCGAATCACCTTTCTGCTGGGGTCACGACGCTTAATGAGAGGTTGACAGGGACTGCACCGGGTTTGGGTGTTTACGAGATCGTTTGGTTCTCCGATGTCGTGAGTGTGTTCGACTCGTACACATGTTACGAATCAAGTACTGATGGATATCAACAGTGGACGAAATCCGGTCCACTCCAGACCCGACTCACCCTACCCAGCCTTGATCCCCGTGTGACAATCTTCTATATCCGTACCATCCTCATTCAGACCCATACAATCAGATCACCACGAGATGATCTGACCGTCTCACCGATCAGCTCTCAACGTCAATTAACAGTAATAGAGATGGGTAAAAGACCTCCTGCTCAACACGAACATCCTAGTAAGGATATACCCGCTCTTTGGAGGGGTGTTGAGGCTGGTGGGAAAGATCGTGGAGAAGATGGGTTCATGGTTGAGAAGATTGGAAGGTTGATCCCTGATGCTCTGGTTCGACCTTCGACCTTACCGGGGTGAGTCGAGTTGCCTTAATGGTCGAACATACTACATTGTCCCAAAGCTGATCTGATCCACAGAGTGAAGACCCATATTCAGGTCACGCATACTCTTTGTACTCAAGTGTACTTCTCGGTAAAGGGAGAGACGAACCGAGGTCTGCCGATGCCTAGACCTGATGCAGGTGGATTGCGAGTGATGAAGATTGAACGGCTGGTGATACTACCTTCGGTCAGTCATATCATTCCCACTTACATCTTCTGCCGCCGCCGTAGTTGACAGGGGATTGTGTACTAGTGTAGCTTCATTTCCCGAACTCTTGATCTGCCTTCTTGTAGGTGTTTCTCCGACCCTTTGACCTTTGTATTCCTTTCCTAAGCTAATTGTGTCGTCCTTAGATGGCAGCTCTCCCCCATGGAAAGAACTCTCTGGCCCATGCCCACTATGTAAATCCCCTCGAGATGACCCTTACTGCTCCTCCTGCGTCCACAGCGTCATTCCCCATCTCCGACACGATCACGATCCCAAACTCGTGAGTGATGGTCGTGGTGTATGTCCGGTCTGCGAGGCTGCGGTGGTTCCGTTGGGAACTTATAGGAGGGATGATTTGGATTGCGCTTGTGATGCTGAATCGGAGGTTTTGGTGGAGAGGATGAAGAGGGTTCTGGTGGCTGAGAGGGGGGGAGAAGGGAGAGGTGGGGAGGATGTGGATAGGGTCAAGGAGGAGGCTGAAAGGGGACGGAGGGTTGGGTGATGTTGCGAGAGGTCGAACATGTCCAGGATGTTACGGATGGCATCGATTGAGCTCATCACCCATGCGGATAAGAGGACGCATAAGGAAGTCTGACGAATGCGGAGAGAGCATCAAGGACGCATGCGGCGGTGGTGATGGAAAGGCGTTGTTCCTCGGAGGCAAACGAAATCATGGGCTAGCTAGACGAATATAGCGAAACGGATCCTCAAAGCGAGCCCAGGCATCCCCAGGAGTTCACAAGCTCATATTGTAACACAGCACGGACCTGGCACACGATTCATTTTGGGACCAGAACAGTCTTTCCATGGCAGTAGCACAATCATCCCAAAGCGAGCCTTTAGTGATATCTTGGAGGGTCGACGTCAAGCGGCACGAGTAGTGATCCGCAGCCACAAGGCATGTGATTGTGGGACGGCATGCGATAACGTTACATTTCCACGTGCTGCCGACGTCATCCGTGAATCCGTCTTCTCCTCGGTGATACGGCTTCACGATCATGCCACACAATGAGCTTCTTTGACCGAGAACGGTTTTTATTGTGGGGATGCAATGAGGCAGTGGGTATGGAGTCCACGTTCAATCTTCCTTTATCTCCTTCTGCCCTCTGAAAGAGTATTAAACTTGCCAATGACGATATTCTCACCGACGGGGATAACATGGAGTACCTCTTACCCCGAGATGTCGAGGAATCAAAGAGGTGAGTCTGAGTCTTGAAAACTTCAGTCCTGCTTTTGATTGTTGGTTCTGGGGGGGTTTTCAGTTCGATTTACTGATGGACCGCACCGGGTGTCGTCTCAGGCTGAACGGACAACATCTTCTCCTGAGGAGCGCTTTGGGATATACGGTTCATCCGTCCATCCGATTGGATAAGGAGGATAAAGGGTTGAAGATTGGTGATATCGGTTGTGGGACTGGGTGAGTTTCGGGCTTCTTTCCTTGCCGTAGGACCTCATTTTCAATACATACCGTTATCTTTTCCTGAAAGCTAACACTTCTCCCTTTCCTTCGAAATCAAAAGTATCTTCCTTCGATCTCTTGCAGACGAACAATTACCTCACGCGACCCTGATCGGATTCGATATCTCCTCTGAGCAATTCCAACGGATCACGACGGGGAACCCTATCGAATTCAAGATCCATGACTTATCTCAACCTTTCGGTCCGTCAGAGAGATCGACGTTCGACCTCATCCACCTCCGTCTTGTCGGACAAGGGTTACGACCGGATCAATGGGAGGATGGAGTGAGACACGCGGTGGAGTTGCTCAAGCCGGGTGGGTATATTCAGTGGATCGAACCGGATCATGTTGTCGATGCGGCGATAATCACATCCCTTCGGTCCGAGCTGTATCAGCATATCCAGCCGGACTACTCCGATACCAGTGGGGGTGTCCGACCAGACCATTCCGTTGCGAACGGCGCTCGTCAGCTGGACCACTCCGTCACCGATGGCATTACCCAGCCAGATCATACCACCACCGATGGCGATGTCCCTCCTGCCTCGTTGATGAATGGACATACCAAAGAAGGTCCGGGCAGTACGATGAAGCACCTCTTCGATTTCTCCCTTCGACATGCAGTCAGACTTCACTGGGATCGAGAGACCCGATTCGCCCTCTCCCTCCGAAACCTCCTCCATTCCGCAAATATCCAATCAGTCCAAGAAGAGATCGTCCCCGTCGACTGGACCATATCAACCGATCCACGATCAAGAGCGATTGCGACGGAGAATACTTTGGCGATGTTTAGACATGCTCTCGTCGAGTTGTCAGATCGGGGAGAGACGGATGGCGAGCTTGGGCTGTACGAGATGAATGATGTCGAGCGGATTTTACGTGAGGCGAGGGAGGAGTTGGAAGGTGGAACGGTTTATCGGTATTGGTTGCATTGTGTCGTCGGTCGGAAAGGGAGTTTGAATACCATGTAGAGATGTTCTCTTCGGTCATGAAGCTTCGAAAGACACGCCATATTATTCCAAGAATGATTTTGATCGGGGTTTGGGTCAAGGAAGGAAATTCTGTTGAACTCTTCAAGCTTGGGATCAATATGTAATAGCAAATTACGACCTGAGTATCGATTTTGCGACATGAACTCTGGGGAGGCCATGAGGATGAAGCTATAATATACATCCCTAGCTAGCCCAGGACCGATTCGCCGTCCAAGACAAACGCCTCGGATCTCCCATCGCCGCATGCGTCCTTTCACACCTCCGCATTCGTTTTTGACTTTTTAATGCGTCGTTTCCAACCCCCATGGGGTGATGAGACCGATTGCTGGGATCCGTAGTAGTGCTGAAGTGGACTGGCCTTCTCGGTGGATCAGCTTTCAAAAGTCCAAATGATCGAGAGTACACGTGCTCGTTCTGCGGAACACCGGTAAGTTAAGTTCCACTAGTTTCGACCACTTACATCTCGCATCACTGCCTTTCTCGCGAACCATTTTGACAACTGCTTACTGTCTAGCAGGAGGGAGGGAAGAGAGCGATGAGGTATAGATAGATCTCCTTCAGATCTCAAGCGGATTTCCCGCCGCTTTGCCACTCTTGTCTAGAGAGCAAATCAGCATTCGACCCTATTCTCGAAAGCCATCGTGGTGATCTGAGAGAGCGACCCACTGTGACCCCGGCAAAGATCAAATCCGTGCCCAAAGCCAACCCCTGACTCGGTGAGTGTTTCTCTTCGATAAAACCAAGAAATTGGCGTAGAGCATCGTCACAGCTCCAAAACCCAAAAAGGAAAAAAAAAACCTAGGATGACGGTGTGACCTTATTCAGTCGTGCTTGGGTGTCGGCACCGACTTAGTATGCTACTCTACTCCCTTTGCTAATTCATAGGAGGTCAAGATTGCCGCTTGAACCGAAGATGTTGAGGTATTTGTACATCTGGAAGAACGGTAAAAGGTCGCGGATTGAGAGGTTAGGGATGTACCTTCGATCGTTTCGAGCATGTTGAGCTCACCGTGGTCTTCGGGAGTATACTTTGTCTCAACGAATGGCTACCGAGTGCAGAAATGTGGGCTGTAACTCACCTCCTCGTCCTGTCCACCACCTTGCTCCGACTTGATCTTCTTCGGTAAATCCCTCACCAAACCGGGGAAGGCAGGAGCCCAACAAAACTTGTTTCGCGACGTTGAGCGCTGTTCGAAATCGCTCTCGTTCCGCTTCGAGCACGACTGCTACCGTCTTCTGTTTGAACTGACGATAAGGATAGAAGACATACCCAAGTTACCCAATATGAAGAAAGCGTTCGCCCACCACCACGTGGCTGAATCCTTCAACCCTGCAAGACCGAGGGTACCATCCCTAAGTAGGGCACTGAAGACTGTTTAGAGGTCAATGTCGGTACGGAAGAAAAGACCGCGTCGCGGGATGAGGGATGATGGGAGATGGAGGATGAGACGGCACCGCAGACGTACCGATGAGGAGCCATGGTCGCTAGTTAACGTAACTTGGGTATGATGCCACGAGCAGGAGGATGATGAGCTGCGAAGAGGAAACCATTTAGACCGAGGATCATAAGTTCACTGCTTCAACCGCGTTTCGGCGACACACGGGAAGGGTGGCTGAAGGGGGAGGACAGATGGAGAGGATTGAAGGTGGAGGGGGGGCCGGGGGAGGGGGGGGGGAGGAGGCGCGACATGATCTGGGTAAGGGGTGCTCAGCTAGGGGAAACTGACGGGCAACATTCCGACCACCCATGGTACCCTTCCGCCGGGGACCTGCTCGTGAGGTAGTGCTTGCAGGACGGCGACTCCATAGTCCCCCAATATCTATCGCACTCCATCAACATTCGCCTCCTCCTGAGGGCAGCAAGCGGAATACACCAACACTTTGACCACCAAGATCTACCAATCGCACGCATCACATCGAGTCACAACTCACATGGAAAAAAAAAAAAGAGTAAAAGAGAAGGAGAAAGGAGAGCTAACAATGAAATGCTATAAGACCAATTCTCAAACTTCGAAGCGTGACCTTCCTCTCCCCCCGTCTGAGGGATCGTACTCTTCTGCTCAAGTACTGCCAGACCGACACGATAGTATGAGTCTCTTAGAGCTGGGGCATGAGCGTGTTTTGACTTGATTGTCGTTGCCGTTAAGGTGGCTTCGTCATTTTGGTTTTCGTCCTACTTTTCGTCCGACGGAGAAAGTACTAGATTGATTGGGAGGATCGATGTAGTCATTTGTTGACTGTCGCCATCTTGGCGAAGAAACCGCGATGAGGAAATAACCGCGATGAGGAAAAGATTAGGTTGGGGGACCCAAAGCTAGTGGAAATTGGTGTCTTATTCGTTCCATGGGTTCCATGCATCTATCTCAAGGGCGACCCGGACCATTTCCGGGTTGATACCTCGATGGGGTTTATCATGTGGAGAAGGGCGATTCAAGCTAACGAGGTGTTATCGTGATATCGAGTGGAGGAGGGTGCAGTCCGAAATGTGGGTCGACATCCCTCGCACCACTCATTTCTCCATCGGAATCGGGACTAAAGCTAGTAGTAGGCGTGAGGTTTGACTTGCAGGCTAGATCGCGGAACGCACCAGATGTTGAACGTGGAGAAGTGCTCGGCGTAGATTGCTGGCGAATATCGGAATGGCGGCCGTCACCCTTTTTGGGATGACGGGAGTAAGTGATCGGGTCTGTAATCGGATCAGCAGCCTACAGATCAGCTCTGAGCGATGATGTCGGAAAAAGCATTTGTCTTGACGGGGGATCGTCTCACATGGCTTATCAGGCTGTCAACTGATGACGGAAGAATACTTGTAATGCCTTTAGAAAGGTATCACCCCCTGTGCACCTTCTCGATTGGTCGTGAGTTTATCTTATTCGGTATAGTCCGCCAGTCAAGTCAGTGGGAATAAATGCAAAGACCTCGCAGTTGTGAATGCCCGTGCTCCTCTGGCACTAGCATTGGACGAGGGGATCACGCGCCTAGGCCAATTGCCCACGACCCCGACCTCTACCAAAGCCACTCCCTCTTCCAACTCCTCCCTTTCCACTTCCACCTCCCCTCGCTCCGCCTCCCATTGCTCCGCCTCGATTCATCCCTTGACCACCAGCAGCACCAGGCCGCTGCATCGGTACATCTCCCAGACCATCCATATCCCTCTCCCTCTTCACAGCCTGTCCCCGACCCGATCCCAAACCCTCTCTTTCAGGCAATGCCTTGATCACATTCAACCCCGGGACCTTTCTTAAACCCATCATCCCCACCGTCTTTGCTAACAATCCCGGCGGCTCTGGACCGTACCTCAATGACACCCTCGCATACTCATTCGCATGGTTCACCAGATCCGTTTGTGTCCACCTCATCGATTTCATGTGCGAATTGTAGTATCCGAGCCATGCCTGGTAAGCCTGGGCTTTGGCTTCGGGGGGGACGATGGTGAGAGCGTGTTCGACGGCGGAGCGGGAATGAGATAAGTCGATTGGGGGGTACTGATGGAGGTTGAAGGACTGGATGGTCTTGTCGCGGAGGAAATGGTTCTCGAACTCGCCGAGGATGAGGATACCGTGACCCTCTGCTCCGGCTCGTGCAGTCCGGCCCAAGCGGTGTACGTCTGCTAGAGTCGGCGAGGTGCATCATTGCGTCATGGGGTCTTGACTCACATTGGTCTGCACTGCTCGGTAGCCCAATTTGCATGACCGCCGACACCTCCTTGATATCTATGCCCCGCGCCGTGACATCCGATGAGAATAATACCCCTCGCGCTGCTTTCCGGAACTCCTCGGTTGTTGAAGTACGCTTCGATTGTGACATACGAGAATGGATCTCCCACACAGGATATGGAAGATGCATCGTAGCGAAAACATCGTGGAAGAGAGCAGCGGCTCGAGCGGTAGGGAGGAAGACGATGACTGGACTGATCAGCTTAGGCGAGTTTGTATGACTCACCTTTGAAACCCTCTGATGATGCCTTCCCCTTCGCCTCCTCTTGTCGCAATACCTCGGCTGTAGCTGGTAGGATATCCTCAGCCGGGACGACCAGACTATCCTGCCTGACGTGCTCGTGGGTGTTTTGGTCCGCTTCGGTGAGGGTGGTGATGAATTTGTGTTCCTTGTCGAGCGCAAGCGAAGCGATCTGAGGCGTCAGCACGGGACAAAATGATGATCTCGTACCGTGTGGACCTCCTTTGGGATTGTAGCGGAGAAGAGCAGGGTCTGACGAGGCACCGAGTTCCGGTCAGGAAGAGATTGGAGGATCTTGACCAGTTCTCTCCGGAACCCGGCATCCAGCAAGCGGTCCGCCTCATCCAGCACGAGCGTTCCTACATCACATTAGCTCGTTGTCAAAACACGGTCTCTTCTTCACGTACTGAGCTGCGCGAACCGAGGTTGTATCCCACCATTCTCAAGCAGATCGACCAATCTTCCAGGCGTAGCGACCAGCACATCCGCCCTATCAAGTCATCAATTCCGACCACAGTCTGAAGAAGCCCTGAGGACATGTTTCGCTGACCCAGAAGTCCTCAGCTTCGACATGTCCGTCTTCATATTCGTACCTCCTACCACGCATTGAACCTTGTACTTACCACCGAATCCAGCAAGAAGCGTCTCGGCTACTACCCCAATCTGTTGTGCCAATTCTCGAGTAGGAGAGAGGAGGAGGATGGATGTAAGGGATGTAGGTGGTTTGGTTGCAGAGATGAGTCGCTGGACTGCAGGGATGAGGAAGGCTAGTGTCTTTCCTGTTCCGGTCTTGGCTTGAGCCAGAACGTCGTGCTGAGCTAGGATGGTAGGGAGAGTAGCTGCTTGCACCTGAAATATCAGCTTGGCTACACGCTGGTAGTACGCTTACCTCTGTACAGTGCTCGAAAGGGAGTGAGCGGAGTAAGTCCTCGCTCAACCCTGGGAAATCGCTGAACTTCGGCTGATCCCCCATGTTCGAAGGCGTATTCATCCCGCTAGCCATAGGTGTCGGGTCTTGCGAGCCAATAGCGGGTGTAGGTCGGGTGGAAGCGAAACCTCGGATTGGTCCAGGAAGTCCAGCTCCTCGTGTATGGTTAAACCCCCTAGCTCTCGGACGACCTCGACCTCGACCACGAGGCGGATGCGTAGACATGTTGAGCGAACGGATCTGCTGAAGGATCGGAAGAGGGTGCTGCTGAAATGAAAGAGATAGAAGACGTGTTGAACGCGTTGAGGAAGTAATCAAGCTCAGCATCCCTTTCATTCAACAAACTTGGAGAGACCCAAAGAGAAACCGGGATAGCGCGGAAACAAAGGAAGGTCAGGGCTCAACAACATTTTGGGATAAAAGTTCCGGTAAATACGTGCAACAAATCGAATAATTGCATCGCAGTATTTCCTTAAATAAAGCTTCCGGCAGCTAACGGTTTCAAGTACTGAGGCAAGCCCATGTGAGCCCAACCGACGGACGAGTATAGATGATCTTGACCCAACTGTGTATGATTATGACAGCTGGAGTGAATATCGAGCCATTGCTTTGGTATTGCCCGTGTGTTTATCTTTACAGCGGATCAGTACGCGACAGTTTGCGTTGTATTGGCATCAGGGTCTGGCCTTACCCGGCCCTGAGACCTGGACAGAAATCAGTAAGGAATATACATAGAGATTGACGACTGGTACAAGAAGGCACGTAGCTGGCGTGAGCGGCTTTCCTCATAAATTACAAGTCATTTATAAGTCAATCGAGTCTGGTCTCATCAGTCTGCTGAGGTCACCTATAAGCAGACCGAACAAGTAGCGTCTGGTTCATTCTCTGAGCAAACATGATAGTTATTATGGGTGCATGGTGTTACGACCGGACCAAAGCAAGACTAGACTTAGATACAGAGGACAGCAGCTGATAGAATGTATGTGGAGTACGACGTGGCGAACCTTTGATAAGCCACAAGTAGGTCAGACGGTGGCTCAACGGAGGGACTGTCACCAGGTCAAGTGATAACATTGAGAGGGGGTTGGGATAGTGAGCCTGTGTTGCCAAGTCAATGAGAAATAACTTATGATATCTCATCGATGGGGGATGAGTCCCATCTGGGTGGTCTTATATACCTTTCAGACAAGTGAACCTTTCAAGTAGTGAAAGGGTTCAGGATCTAAGAATAGTACAAAATATATGAATGGCGACAGAATCTTGAAAGGCTCATAATCTTTGAGTGGTTAAGGGATCTGTGAACGGCTCGTATACAAAAGATATGAAAGGTACGGGATCTAAGAAAGTAGAGTACGGATGGTTCAGACCGTACTGGTTGATAACACATGGGTAACCAATCAATTTATTGTCACCAGGGAAGGACAATGTAATATGGGAGATGACACCGGCTGGTAACCTCGTAAAATCCTCCATAACACAGTGCACATCACGCCATTCGTCCAAGCTACTCCTCTCTGCCTCAATTTAAAAGACGCCCACACATCCATTCGACATGACGGACTAAATGGAGCGTATCAGGCTAAGTTCCGCTTATGGTTGCAGTGAGAAGGAACACTGGAGCACGATAGGGAATAAGACAGAGTGGGCGAAAGTGTCAAAAGGCTGTATGGAGCCACAGATTAGCCAGATACTGCGCTATAATCCCAGGCCATGTATTTTAAATCACACTACGAGTACAGCGAAGTTTTCCTGGCAACTAGTTTTACGATCCGATGGGGAACGGCCATGAACGAGTTCCGTGCGTCACACTAGGATGACCATCCATAAGACGTGTTGAGGTGAGACTCTTGCCAAGACAATCTGTTTGCATTTCAAGCTATTCCATAACGACGAGATCAATCAGGGATTCGATGGCAAAGCACAAATCTCACTCAAAGCATATTGAGTCAATACTATTCTAAGCCTGTTGCAATGCTATCAGTCTAGCAAATCGTTGCCACTCTTTTGGGTGACGATATTGATTTATAATGCAAAATACTTCCAACCAGGCTTTTCATTAGGCTGCTTATAATCTGTCGGATATCATCTATTCATGAACCATTCCATTTGTTTCTCGCTCTTAGCTGTCTTAGGAGTGATTCTATGTGACGACTTCCTTTTGATCAACAGTTTTCAAAGGTAATCTGTGACGTTGCTGGTATAAAGGTTGGACTGGCTATTGTCCAAGTGGTTTTCCCCCTCAACCCATACATTGCAACATTTGCCATTTCCCCAATCAGCATAACTATGCCTCCGATCAATAAGAAGAAATCACCAATCAGGAGGGCAAGTCCGGACATTTCACATTACTCTGATGAGCTGAAGGACGTACAAGACTTGTGGGGGGACATCAAGAACAAGACGGAGGATACAATCATGGAAAGTTTACGATCATACACGCTGACAGATGAAGCCAAAAGGACCTTACTATTGCTTTTTCGCCATGAGAGAAAACTCACTCAATCCGTGTTCAACGCTTTTAGAAGGCTTCAGGTGTTAAAAGGAGGTTGTACATTACGCAGCGCAAGGGAATCACTGACAAAGGCCAAGCAGAAGAAAAAGGAATTTGAGGATTACCTTCTCGAGCATTCTCAGACATTGAAAGACAGCCCATCGGGTCCGAGCGAGGACCGCTCTGCATCTAGAATTGGCTTGCCACACTCTACATCCGCAAACCAGAGGGATTCTGACGGGTCTTGAGCAGAAAGCAGTCAAGGCGACACTACCAAGTCCGACACTGTCCGTCAGAAGACAGACACCATCGAGCATACCAGAGGCAGTGCCACAGGAGTTGCCTCGACAGTGAAGAGGACAACTTCGGGAGGGCTGAAGAGGGGTAGAGGCACTTCTGATGAGAAATCTGCAAATGACGAGAGCGTGACGCACGATTCCAATGATGAGGGAGCTTCGACCAAAACTGGTCGTCGAACTCTTGGACAAGCGTCAGCCAGAGTTGCTGCCCCGTCAAGCACAAAGCTGACGAGCACAAGGAAGCCAAGCACAAGGCGAGGTGGTTACGAGCCTGCGAACGACGAGTGAGATGTTCTGTTACGATTCCGTTTCCATTCACCCGTCTGAGCAAGTGAGCAGTACCAATATCCAGTATATGCCTACATTGCGTGTATACAACCAAAAGTCTCTCTCCTCCCTACTCCCCATTAGCTTCCTCCCCAGCTTGTCCGACTCGAGCCTCCCCCACCTTTTCCCGATCATCCGATGAGAGTCGATTGTATTCGATCGGGAACATCGTTGCGCGATCGATGGCTAAAGGAAGACCTCGATGTCGACCTCGAAGCATGAGTAAGATCATCTGAGTGACAGGTATATCAGTCTCTTCGTAACCTATCAAACAGCGATAATGATTAAGAGGGTATGACTCACGATGAGTTTGCTGAGTTTCCTAAACGTCCCGCTCAAACTCGAAGTATTATACCTAATCCAAACCCATCAGCAGCTGACAATATCCAGGTATCGAAACGGGTAAGACTGACGGATTCCCATAAGTCAACCCAACCGTCCCATACCCGCTCACAACCTCAAACAAAACCTGGAATATCCCGATCCATCCAACATTATTACTATCCATCAGATGACCCCTCTCGATAACGCAGATGAACAATGTCCCCATCGTGACTGGCCAGAGATCGAAGAAGATCTGAGGGAGGAGGTGATGTTTCAGGTATTTCGAGAAGATCTCGCCGTTTTGTTTCTGTTGATTTTGTTTGCCTGGTGCGTGTTCGCCATGAAGACCGAGAGCTGGGAAGAGGTATAAGTATACGAGTTATGAGTTTACGAACGACCGTTCACCTCTCTCTTCGTATACGTTCGTGGACCGGATGGCCATTACGAGGGGATAGTTACAGGTGAAAATGAGCAGCTGCTGTATATCAGCCTCAATCACTTAGGGCTCTCATCAAATGCGCACCAAGTACAGAAAGCTAGTCGCATCGCAACATTAGCCTCCATTTTTGGTGGGTGAGGAAAGTACTCACACCATAGCCGGAGCGATGTCACTGATATAAACTATCCCGAACCCGCTCGCCCTCGCAGTAACACTCTCAAAGAATCCAAGCGTGAACTTCTCCCAACCCGACCCGACGCCTTTGTAATAAGGTAATCCCTTATCGAACGCGACAAAGCCGACTATGCCCATGATCCTGACAGAGCGACTCATCAGCCTCTCTCATCTCATCAGCTCCGAAAGAACGTACACTAAGACGAATTCGACGGCGAGGAGGTACCAGGAGTGATATGCTGGGAAGAGGTAGAGGAATTGCCTGGGGAGGGTCAGCCCTGGGGTCTATCCTGGAAAGGAGTGCTGGGAGACATACCGTCTGCTATGTGTTAAGATGAAATGCAGCGAGACATCAAGCTCGCTCCCTTTCCTCACCACCTTCGTCATAAGCCAAACCTCGAAACGGAGGACAAGTGGGAGTGCTTGGTTACCGGAAAGCATGGGGAAGAGAAGGACGTAGATGAGGAGGTAACAGTTTTCGAAGGGGACCATCAGGCCGTCTACGAGGCTAAAAGGAGTATGAGATCAGTCAGAACGCCGGGAATTTGTCGATGAGGCGTACGATAGTCCCGTACTAGAGTAACCAGCTGAGGACAGTGACGACTCTCGGTCAACACGAAAGGCGTAGTTGGAAGCGACTCACAGACCACCTGGAAGAAGGTGTACCAAGTGGTATTAACCATCCCAGCCTGCGTCGCGTCGTTCGCAACAAAATTGCTAGACCAGGTCTGGATTTTGGCGAGATAGACGGCGATGATGGTGATCGGGATGAAGATCCAAAAAAGTTGATGCTGCGCTAATTCAGCGGGGAAAGCTGGAGACTTAGCAATTACTCACCGCGACGAGCAAGTATGTCAAGACACTAGTCGCCCGGTACTCCAGCGCTCCAAGCAATGCTAGATCATCATCATTCAACTCCTCCTCGAAGAACTGCGAGTTCCTCCCCACGACCACAGCTCTCACACCCGGCGGTAACCATTTGGCATGCTGCGCCTCCCTCTTCTCGCATTTATCCTCATGATCCGCGAAAGGCTTCTGTATCATCTTTCCCAGCTCTCGAACTGGGTGTGACGAATGTAGACCGTCCTCTTCGTATCTCCGTATCATGCTGGATACTCGAGATACGGTAGACGGAAAAAGACGATTGAAAAGCTGAATGAAAAATCCATCGATACCTGGGAATCCACCTCGACCGGAATGCCTTGTCTTTCCTGACGAGGCGTGAGGGATGGAGGAGTTTGGATCTTTGGGTGTGACGTAATCATTTCGAGGAGAATGGCCGGATTTCCGGCGGAGTTCACGACGCTTTTGATAACCTTCGCTCCAAGGGTTGTTGTCGTCGCTGTCATGAAGGAGTGATCTCTCGCCCTCTGGTTTCGACGCTTGACCGTTGGTTTTGAAGCGACGTTGGCGCACACTGCTTTCCGTCGATCGATCTCCTGACTCTCCGTCTTCCCCATCCTCGTTCGGATGTTGCTGATCGCCCACCCCGTTCTGCTCCTGCTCGCCATCTTCATTCTGCTGCTTTCGACCGCCCGTCTTCGGCTTCTGGCCGCTCTTCTCCTGACGTCTACACCTATTTCTGGCCTGGACGATACATCAGCACTGAATCGAAAGTCAGTAAAGGGGGAGGCCTGGATGTTGAAGCGGTTCAGAGTTCTTCGCCTACATCGGAGGAAGCACCGACAATGGTACAGCGAGGAGTTGGGCGAGGAGTTGGACAAGCTTGATGGTGTTTTGTTTTAATCGTTTGTAGTCTTTGTACATAGATCTCTAGTGTAATCAATTGACTATAATTTTGCACGATTCGTCTGTTGCATGTCAAGGTTAGGCTTAGCATGACTTTCATAGATCTGATGAACGATCAATGGTATGTGATTAAAGTAGATTGAAAGACTATAAGATTACATGGATTGAGAAATTCTTGAACTTGAAAAGACGTAAACGACGGAAAGCTTTATGGCGGGATTGAATGTGATCTTGCCATCTCTGCCTTCACCACCCTCTTCCGACTTTCTCTCATCCTTATAAGCGGTTCATGTAGCTCCTGCCACCTAGCTATATCTCGGACTGGATTTCCGCGAAGGTATTGGTTGTCTCAAGTTGTTCTGAGCGCCGAGCTGGAAACCCGATACAACGGGGTGAAACATCTTAATTCTGTCCGTCGTCAAAGAACAACGTCAAACCCCGTTCAGATATAGTGTGTTAAGCGTTCTTGAGAACCAATCTGCTCTTTCATCATTTAGGCCGCAACCACTGTCCCCCCACGCCGCCTACATATCGATGGATTTGGCCAGGTAAAACTCTGAAAAGAAGTAGGGGAATGTCGGCGGTTCGAGGTGATATTAGCTCATCTGACTTACACTCTGCTGCCGGTGACACCTCATAAATGCGAAACGGGATTGCTCTCGGTTGAATCGCTTTCTGTCGTATGTAGATATAGTAGCAGAGCATATATGCAAGGGTTTCAATCCTGTCCTCTCCCATGTTGATCGTGTCGTTCATGCAATCGTATCACTTCAGCACTGATCAGCAGAACCCTCCCCGTTTCACCAAGCGTACTCACCCGTTACCTGCCATGAAGCTCAAGAAACCCCCGACCGTCTCACCCGCACTCCCCTGAGCCTGCTGAGTCATTGGTCCAAGCTATGCTAGTGAGCCATTACCTATACTTCACATGAAACAATTCACCACTCCAGGCTTCTCCTTACTCCGCCTCGCTAGCTCCTTGCTTGTATACAGCTTCTCATCACCTACATCTCTCACCGGATCATGTGTCTTCTGCTCAGATGCTCCCAGCTTATAGAAGCTCGACTGGAAGCCTGCTTCTTCGGGATCTAACTCTGCAAGGTCTTCCGCCGCGTCGCCGTTGGAGTACGTGATATCCTGAGGGAGGGTGAAGAGGTCGAGGAGGGCGAGGAAGGTCGGGACCCTGAGACACGTCAGACGCAGCTCTGCAGCATTGGACGACATACCATAAAGAAGTGTTACTCTGGGTCAAGATGCCATCGCTCTTCGCGAGAAGGTGCGTCAAGCCCACTTCGATAACCCTCCTTGACCTAATCGGCGCTTTCTGTGTATTACCAAGGACGACGCCGGTCAGAAGATTACCGAACAATCTAAGGAAATCAGAACCGGCTCTACTGGATAACAACTCACCCAGTTTGTATGCCATCAAGGACAGATATAACGAAGTCTGGTCCAGCGCTCTGAATAGCGCAAAGGAAAGTAAAGAAGTAGACGAAAGATTGACTGAATTGGGCGGAAGGCTTGCTTTGCAATCGATTCAAAAGGAGTAAGAAGACGGTCTGGGAGAATGGCTGCATAACGGTGCTTTTGGGTTTCAGCGCTGGACTGTAGGGAGATGGTTTCGCTCACAGAGGTAGAAACTCGTATAAAGCTTGAACCAGCTCGAAAGCGAAGATGTCGTTGACCTTGCTTCCTACCAGTCGTTGGAAGATGCCAAGCAAAGCCTCGACTTGGCCGTTCGAAGCTATGATTGGAGCGCCGCGTATGAGGAGGGCCTTCCATATCCGAGCGAGAGCTGGGATGTTGCCACGCTGCTCCCACAGCGCGGCGGAAAGAAGCGGGCCAAGCAAGGCTTGGTACTCTGGGGGAAGCTCTGTAGATGGATGGAGTTCAAGTAGTTGAGCGAGGATCTGGAAGATGTATGGGATGAACTCTGTCCGAGATCAGATCAAATACTTGAGGGGAAGGAGAGGCGCACCGGCGATATCTTGTGTCAGGATGACCTGGGCAGGACCAAAGAGCGCTCGCTCGAAGGTGGGCAAGGCGGTTGGAGAGCCTTCACAGACAAATCTAGATGCAAACAATCAGCTGGTCACAGCTTGTTCTGCGATGACTTACCGTATCAATGCCGAAACACTCTCGAAGCAGTACTGGTTGAACTTCGGATTGCTCGGATTCTTGCTGATCTCGCCCATCATGTTGACTAGTCGGGTGAGAACCGCTTCATGTATCGGTGTCAAGCTCTGTCGAGCGGTAATGATGACCCGCATCGCGCCTTGCAAGGATCAATATCGAAATCACCAACATGACGAAGACTCACATTTCATGTGGTAATCCTTCTCTGCGATCTTTTCTGGCGTTCTTCCTTTCTCTATGTTCGCAAATAATGCCATGAGGATGTCTTCTGCGAATGGTCGTATATCTGCTTGGGTAAATCTGCAACATCGTCAGAACGAATTCAGCAAGACCTTTACCCGACGTACTGTGCTTGGCGATTGACTTTGAGGAACAATATGCGTTCTATGGTGATGGCTGCGTATGACGAAATGACGTAATTATCTGAGTTGAGATGTTGTACAAGGAGCGGCAGAACCGATATGAGTTGTTCCTTTGTAAGCTGTTCAGGGAGAACATGATGGTGAGCGATAATGCTCGGCGTTGCAAAGCGCTCACTTGATTCCGAAATGTGTGGAGAAATTTGATCGCGTCGACCGTGAGGATGGGGTTGACGGAACTGGGCGGTGCTTGCAAGTCAGAGAAAACATTCTGGCCGAAGAAGTCGACGACATCGACCAGGACATTCGTGGAGGTGACACCGAGCTGGGAAGATGGTCAGACTTGTACATTCTTGCAGGATATTTTGGACAAACTTGTTGTGTGGATCCCCTGGAAGCGATAGATGTAAGAAGGTAGATGGCTGTATCTTTGCTCTTCCATTTTTCTGCAGGATTTGACGCATGTTCCTATGGCTGAGATGAGCTGCACAACCCTATGACTTCCCGTCGGACGTACCTGCAGGAAATCAGTAATGTACCCCTTGATGATGTCGGTGACCTCATTCTCGAAGTTCTCCATCAATGAACGCGTAAACTCCGTTGCAGCTTGCCGCCGCGTGTCACTTTCTGCACACAATCTCAGCAATCAAATATCCGCCATTCTCCTGAAAACTTACCTGTTGACGGCTCTAGGTCTCTCCGAATGTATTCGAAGGGGTCATCCTCAAACATCTCCTCCTCGTGCTCTGCAACAAGGATCAGCACTGGTCAGCTTCACCTGAGTACACTCACGACGTATGCTCATATTCGGTAATATAATCTTTTCGCAAAATGCGCGCAGTGTATCCGGAGCTGAAAACATGTCCCGATGAGGCCCCATCTTGACGACCACCGATAGAAATCGCAGTGCTCGGGAAACAAGCTTGAACACGATTCAGCTTTACGCGGCCGATCGAACTCACCACATCCTCTCTTGTTCCAGGTCCAACCGTTGTGAGCATGTTCCATACGCCATTAACGAAGCCTCCAAGCTGAGGGAAAGCGTCGAGGTATTTTTGGGCGTAAAGTTCCGCAATCTCGCATATCGATGCCCGTATCTTCTGCAGCGGTCCAGGAGCGTCGTCATCGTCCTGCAAAGGAGTCAGTCATGGAACAGCATTCCGGCGGAACCTTGAACTTACATCACCTTTCAACTCGTCCCGCTCCCAACTCAGGTACTTCTTCAGCCATCCATCCCCTCCATTACCAACGCTTGGGTCACCCATGAAAACGATCATATTCTCCTCGAAGAAAGGCGGCAAATCTTGACTGCTCAGGTCGTGGAAGAGCTGTATCAACAGCAGTAGGCTGTGCGCGAGAAGAGGTAGGGAAGCGTTGGCGGAAGACGTTGAATGGCCCGAAAGAAGCCGGTCGACATGGCCGAAAAGCTCGTAGTATGGCTGGCAGAAGCGTGAGAGGACGAAGTTGATCTCGGAGTAGAGCTTGTCCGTCCGGAATTGAGCTCGCCACCTATAAGGAGTGATTCGTAAGCCAAGTCTCGCATCCAGAGCAAAGCATATTCTAGCCAGGCTCGTTTCAGACATACCGCTTGAAGATGGAATGTGCTGTCGCCAGAACCCCGTTATTGATGACAAAGTTGTCCGGGGACAAGCTCGCAACAAGCTCCTATCAGTCACAAAAAGCTCATCAGCACTTTGAGAATTGATGTTCAGCTCAGGCTGGTACTCACGTCCACGAGCCCATCCCATTCCTCCGGAAAGTCCTTCTCAGCAATTGTAGACAACCCCTCTCCAATCTGGGACTGTAGTCTCGCAGTCGTTGTATTTCCTAAAGCAATCATGATCGGCACAAGCTGTGACTTGATCGCCGCTTTGTCCCCAGAGCTGATCTGAACCTCCTGATTCTTGGTTTAGCTGGGTCCTCATTTGCTTAAATGATGGTACTGACCTCATCACCATCCCATAAACGCTTGACAGCATTCTTGAAGTACACTCCCCCAGCTTGACGGACGACCATCTCCACCCCATCACTCCGGACAAGCTCGAGGACGAGCAGCAGGAAGCCGGGTTGAGCTTCGCCTTGTCTCAACGAGTCCTCAGCGGAACGACGAGTCTGGGCATCGGGAGACACGGTTGAAGTAAGAGTCTGTGAGAGAAAATTGAGAGTCTCAGAATTTGCCTGCATGATCTTGGCGCAATGCAAGGCTTTTAATAAGAGAAGTATAGGAAAGACGGAATGCAGCGGATCGGAGGAAAGTCAACTTTGTAACAGTGAGGAAGACGCGTGACACCTTTTGATCGATCCCCCCCCTAAGGAAAAAACCGAGAATCTGGCCATTGCCCGAGTCGGGGATCACAGTCGTCACCGTTGCTTTCCCTTTTGCCTAAACAATAAAGCAGATCTACAGATTTCAGCGTCCCCTAGCAGCCCGACAATACACTTTTCACTCCACTTTACCTATCTCCAAAGCTGTGTGGGCCTAAACATGCCGTCCGAAGGTGAGAGTGTAGTACCGAAAGTGCTCGCGAGAAACTCTGCTTGTCACCTGTGTCGGTGAGGCTTATCCGCCGAGACTATCGACACATCGCTGACGTTTGCTAGGAAGCGGAAACTTGTGAGTCGGAACGAGCTGCAAATTGTACCTCAACCCATACTAAGCCGTTTTGACGGTAGAAATGCGATGCCATTCGACCTCGATGCACTAACTGTTCGAAACCCCGAGTACGAGGCGTAGATACAGCTTCTCATCTCAATCCCGCCGATACCGAGTGTACTTGGGATGAGCCGCGGGAGCCGAGTGCTAGGACAAGGCGGAGGAAGGGAGCTGCAAGCCGGGAGTCACATGAAGATAGCGAAGAAGAGGAAATTGGCTCGAAGCGGGCAAAGCTGAGCGAGCTGGAAGAGCGCATAGGTACGTATTTCTACCTCGCGCATCGATCAAGCATATTGTACGAAAGCGATCATTTCTGATACTAGTAGCTGCCTTTGAGAAGGTCCTGCAGGTTCAGCCAGATCGGAACCAAAATCAGGCTACATCCACCAATCTCAGCAACCACTCAGCCCCGTACGCAACAGCAAGTTCTTCTTTTCAGCAGGCGTCAACCGGGAATGCCAACACATCGCGCCCGAGATTCGTGGGCGATGACGGCTCTATGAAATTGTCCGAGATGTTGGGTGCACCGAACGATCCCCATCAACCAATGGAAACTCAATGGTTATTCAATGAACCGGCACAAGGAACATCGCATGTCATTGAACCTCAAGCAGAGATGGATTTCAGTGTGGACGCGAATATAGACGGCCTGTTTGACCTAATTTGGCCAGAGTACGTGATCACGGCCTTCGTTACTTGCTGACTCATACCCTTAGCTGGCCGAAGGATCTTCCGACCTTCGATGTTGTCGAAGTGAGCTCCGAGCTATTTGACTCGATCATAGCTCATGACCGTTAGCACGTCGCGACTGTCTTCTTCGACAAGGTACCGACCTATCCGAAGATGATTCACCGAGCGACCTTCTTCCAGTCATTACACCTCTCACCACATCACCTAGAATTCCCCGTAATTCATTCTTTCCCCGACGTTGCTTAGCTGACCCCTCCAGTGCCGCCCGCTCCTTCATGCCATTCTCGCTATAACAGCCAATCACATTGCGCCAAGCCTCCTCGCGACTCGCGCATACTTCCCTGTCGGCGCTAGTTGGAACGATATCACCCACCCTGAATTCGATCTCGAACAACGCTCGGTAATGGCGCGACAGTTGTTCGTGGGGTCAGTGCACGCGTCTGGTAAGAATGCGGTGGCGGGAAGTACACCGTTCGGGAGGTTCCAGATGTGGCATAGACGGAAGGCTTTCGAGAGTATGGCAGATTACCTCGACCGAGGAGATAGGTTCATTCAGTGTATACAAGGTGAGCAGTATATAGCGGTACCCATTTTAACACCTGCAGCTCAAATCCTTATAACCGGACTGGATCACTTCAATGCATGGTGGGTCATGCAATAAGGGGCCTGAGCTGAAACGTAGGTGGACCGACTGTTGGATGGAATCAGGCGCTTGCATCCGTATGGCTACTCCGATCAGGATCAACGAGTCGCCTAGTGAGTAGCTCATAATTCATATGAGAGATGCTGATTTCCTAGATGTCCACCCTGAGGCCCTGGAACGGCATACTGTTATCCTACTGCCGCCGGCAACAGAATCAATTCACCAAGCAGAGAGAGACCGGACGTGGTGGTCAGCGCAATGACCAATTGCATACCACCGAGGCTAATGACTTTGTAGGATGGCTTACGTGATTGAGAGGTGTTGCACTCTGTCCACGACCTGGCCATCAGCGAGTCATCCGTGCCCTCCTGATCTGAGCTGACCGAGATCAGAGTATGGCCGACGAGGACGTCACTGTAGAGTTGCCTGTCTTACAGACCAGTTTCGACGCTGGTGTTGGTCAGCTTGGCGGAACGCAGACGATCAAGTAAGCAGAAACAGTTCCCACTTTCCGGCTGACCTGTCTAGCTCTTCGGACTTGTTCACTTCAAGTAGGTTGTTCCGGCATACGCTTGCAGGTCTCGCTGACGTCAAACAGATCCAGCACACCATGCCGACGTGAGCTCGTATTGTCAGACTTCACTAATCTTCAGGGCTTCTGCTTCCTGATCAAATCACTGAAGCTGTTCACGGATGTCAACGCCTTCTTCAGGAAGTATACTCGTGGACCACATTCCGTCATGTCAATCCAATCCAGTCCCCCATCATGAAGTCCTGTTGACGGGATTGCAGGAAATATGTGCAAGATCCGACCCTTCGCCTACTCCTTTCGCAGATCAACGCGTTCCGGATGAGCATGCCATCCCATCTCAGACGACCGACTCAAAATCTGACAGACTCGGGGTCGTTGGACCGAGACCTAGTCACAGCGATTATGATTGCGCATGCGTAGGTTCATTCTTTTTTCCCCCGAACTGATCTGACGGAATCTTAGCGCGATGTCCAGCCTTGGAGAACCACTCATCACGAAGGAGACATGGACGAACGATGTCTCCCGCCTGGCATTGACTGCGATCCGAGCGGTGCTGTCTCTTTTGTATGACAGTACGTTAAGACCTTGACGGCAAGTGTAGCGAGCTAACCGTATTTAGTTACAGCGACGAGCTTTGACCGTAAGTTCTGCACATGTTTTCCCAGGTCAAGCTAAAAGTCCACGCAGTTTCCCTCCTACCATCGGTCATTGGCTTCATTTGGGGTCTTTGCGCCAAGGTTCTATGCCGCTTCCTCGAAGCAGCAAATCAGAGCGGAGATCCAGTTTCCGCGGGAGTTTTCCGCTCGGAGATTGAGGTCTTCCGGTACGTGGACGCTCAGAAAGAAATTTTCTTGGCTAATAGCTCGTAGTCTGGCCTTGGCTCAGTACGGAGAACGGTGGCCACTCGGCCTGAGACAGTTGAAAATGGTCGAAGAGATAATGAAGCAAGTGGATTCCGGCTCTTTCGTTGGAAACAACTGCGTCATGAAGTACGTTTCTAGCCTCGTCCTGCTTCTTTCAACCAAGCTGATTGTCGCGAAGTTCCGCTGAATCTGCCGGTATCTTCGACGATGATTACATCCCCTCAACACATGCTCAATCGCTCGGCTCGACGTTGGGTTCGACGCCGATCCCTACTCCTGGCTCTTCGTCTACCCCTGGCGCAAAAGTGGTGCAATCACCGGCGATGATGGATATGTTCGTTGATCCGAGTGGGATCGGATTTGATATCTCTAGCTTTAGCTTTGATGTGGATACCGTAGCTGGGCTTTTTTCGAGTGTTGGTGGAGGGATGGAGGGGAACGTCGATGGTGGGATAGGGGTTTGGAAGTGATTATCAGCGATGGATCTGGGCAAGTTCTGAATTTACAGTACAGTACAGTACCCATTCATGGTGCCTCTGCAGTTACAGTCACATCAATCATCCAAGAAGTCTACTCATTAGATTCATCGAGATTATTGTTCCTTCTACGTGAAGACACAGTAGTGCACAGAAACCTCGCTTTGGTCAATTGACTCCCGCTAAGGCACCTAATCCCGCAGTTATGGAATCGGTTCGATATCTTTCCCGGAGCGATGGATCAGTTGTTCCACCTATAGTGATATGGAGCACGATCCCCTTTCGTCGGATTTGACCAGGAGGGCTGAGTAGAGCGATAGGATAGAACGACGTCCCGATCTTCTAGGAAGTTCCCAGGTCGATACGAGAAGGCTTTGATGAGGCAGTGAAAGAGGGTGTTTGGCATTGGTCTCCAGGGATAACACAGGTAAGTCAAGTCGGTTTCGTTTCCCATCTTATATATTGACTTCTCATGCTTTGCAGACTAAATTATCCCTTACCATTTGGTAGGGACTGTCACAGGATTTTCAAGATCCGAAGACCGAACACGCGTCTATACCCAATATCAACCTCACAGCTTCCGATGACAAGAACCTCATCCACCATGCGCCTCCCAAACCGAATCTTCCTTCATCGACCCTCACTCCCTCTCCCCTCGACATCCCAACCACTTCCAACGGCACCTCCATCTCCATCGAATTTCCTCAGTCCAAATCCCAATCCCAATCCCAATCCTTCACCACCCTCACGAAACATCGAACCCCTCCCACCTCCAGCATACGATGCTTCCATCCACCCATCCACGACAGCCCGGATCGACGAGAAAACAATCTCTGCGGACATCTCATCGACGTCGGGAGTCATCCTCCTTCTTCGGGAGGACTATCAATCCACCCTCCGACATATGCGTGAATTGGAATGGAAAGTTGCGGTGCGTCGCGCTTTGGGAAAACATTACTACAGTCAGTCCAAACCAAAACCATACGCTGGGTATCCAGGACTGCGGAAAGCTGACCGTGGTACATAGAGTGGTACGCGCTTTTGATCGTCATCGTGGCGATAAGCGCTCTCCTCGGATCAAAGCACGAACAAGTCGTCCGGTTCTGTCACCCTCTGACAAGGCGGATCCGTAGCTGGCCTGCTGGCTTCTTGATCCCGGTCGTACTGTTGATCGTCGTTAGCTTCCCTCCTCTTCTTGGACATGAAAGTATGTCCAACCTCTTCATCGTGAAAGTGGGGGAACCTATGCTGATGGGGATTGGATAGTCATTGGGATACTGTGTGGACTGGTTTGGGGTTTGGGGATGGGTTTCGCCATCCTCGCTGCGGGGACTTTTCTGGGCGAGATTGCTACGTGGATGGCTTTCAAGTTGTGTTGTACCGCTCGAGGGGCTCGGTCTGTATTGGAGTCCTTTCAAAGAAGAGGAGAATGGGACTGATTTAACGCAGACTTGAACGGAAGAACAGGCTTTACGCGTCACTCACCCAGCTCATTCGCGAGAAGGTGCGTTTAATTGGACTTCGCTAGTCCCGAGCGAAGCTCATGCGGTACACTCCACAGAGCTTCATGTTTGTGCTCGTCTTGCGGTTTAGCGCGGTACCGGGGCACATCACTACCGCTGTCAGTTGTCTACTCTGCTGGGACGCGTGAAAAGCTGCTGACCTGTGTTTTTGTGTAGGTATCAGCATCTGCCGGCGCGAACTTCTGGCAATATCTCGCAGCTGCCTTCCTCGCCTTGCCGTGAGTCAACGTCAAAACATTGTTTCGCACTCGCATCTTAGTCTGACCAACTGCTTATTGATACTTCCAGCAAACAACTCACCATTGTCTACCTCGGCAAAGCGTTCGATACCAAATCGTCCAAAAACACCATCATCTCCATTAGCACCACCGTGCTCATGCTCCTCGGAACAGTCGTCGCGGCAATGTACATCTACTACCAGATGCGACTCGTCATGCGACGTCAAACGACCGAGTTACCTAATCCACAACCGATGCAACCCGTCATTGAGATCGTCTCGACCGACCAAGGGGATATGTTACGGAGGAGACCTTGGTTGTTCAGAGCTGATTCCTCTACGATGTCGACTGGACGGAAAGTGACGCCAACCAGAGCTTGGAGTGTCCCTGGACATATGAATGAAGGGGAGATGAGGGAATGGATGGAGGAGATGAAGTCTGGTCAAGCTACGCCGATTCAAAGGGAGATTGGGGAGGATGGACAGTCCGATATGAGCGGATCGCCTTTCGATCCGTTTGATAAGCTTTCGAGGTCTTCCACACCGCAGGTCCCTAGTTTGTACCTCGAACCGGATACTTATCCGCCTCCCCCACGACGGAATTCCAGGACGACTAGCGATCGATCAGTTTCTGGTACCGAGTTGCCGATAAATACGACCTATTTCTCAAGAGGGACGGTTTCGCTCGACCAGAATCGATTAGGAGGGAGGGAGATAGCAGATGAAGCGAATATGTATGCTTTTGCGAGAGGAGCTAGAAGACCGGATTACGGAAGGATGAGAGGGGATTCGAGAGCTGCTTTACTCGGAAGAGATCCGGAAGGGAGTAGAGAGAGGGAACGGGATAAGAGGCATGATGCGGGTGATCTGTTGGGTGCTGGGTTGAGTCGGAATAGGGAAAGGGAAAGGGATTATGGAAGGTTGAGAGTGGATTCTAGGGCTGCTTTGCTTGGGAGACCGAGGGGAGTTTCAGATATGTCTATGAGGAGTGATACTTAGGGATTGTATGTCTTAGCATTCTACTGTTATTATCCTCATGGACCATTCATGCAAGGAAAGTTGTATAATTCCACGTCGTTGCGCTACTCAAGCCGATCTACAGTATATCTATCCCATGTTCTATTCGTTAGGATTCTGTGCTCACGCTGTCACTTCGCTCTCCTGTTGTGTCTGAAGCCCGTGGCCGACTTTCTCCACCATGACAAAATCCTGGAGGGGTTCCGATCAGTTCGTTTGATTCTCCCTCGCCGAGCTTTTCCACTCCCTCTCCTCCATCCCAACTCTGGGTCCAAGCGCTCTGAACCGCTCAAGTTGCGCCTCCCTCCGTTCCTTACAAACCCGTATCAATTCCCACCAATATTTCGCATGATCATACGGCATCTAAACCCCCAAACGATGTTAATCTTTGGTCACCAAGCAAGATACGAGGAAAAACTCATGTTGAGATTCCCTCCACACTCAACCAACAGCTGATCCGGATCCACCTCCCCATTCACACCGCTGTTCCCGAAACGGACTTTCTTCTTCGTGATTGGATCGACAAAAGGCCACATTAAGTTGACGAAAGTTGATACGATCCAAGGCATATTTTGAAAGACGCAGAGGGAGAGGGTTTCGGGGTAGTAGGCCCCTAGGATGTAGAGAGTTTCTCGTGCGACCTGGAACAAGGGACGAGTGACCGGAAGGTGGGGGATGGAAGGACGTGGGGATTTTCGTTGGTTGGAAGGGATTCAGTAAAATGTCGAAAAAGGATAGTAGAAAGAAAGCTTCGATCAGTAATCATTTCCGGATGACAATTGAAAATGATTTTGCCCACCGAGACACTCGTGGGAGGACCCTGACGTTTACCAACAAAGTTGAAGACGACGAAGACGTTCCTATTGGCGAGCATCAGAGATGCGGATGAAGCCGAGTAGGACCGTACGTCACATGCTGAGGCATCAGATCTCGAGCTCGCTCAAGCATGAATACCTGCGGATTTGCATCTAGGGATCAGCCTTGGTTTTCCGTCCCTCCAAAGAGTTAGTAGGAGCTGCTCACCGCATGTACAGCTCTTCTCCTCTCAACAGGTGTAGTATTTCTGCTTGGGAAGAAGTATAGTATAGGTTGTGATTTGGGAGTGAAGCCGAGGACCACATTCTTCCCTGTTCGGGACTAACAGAGCATATCAGCTGATGAACCCAGACCACAAGGTCGACACCATGACGGTACTCGGCAGCAAGATCCGATCGTGACCTACCTCGGTTTCACAATCCGCTGCCATCCGATCGAGATCATCGATATGCTCGGTACGTCGCCAAGTGAGACATTCTTCCAATCGAGCGATAGCTGCAGGTACGTCACCTTTCTTTCCTGAAATATCCCGTCAGCTCAAGTGGGAGGAAGAAAGGTCTAGTAATCGACCTGTCAGGAATCTGCGGATGGTATGTATCAGTATCATGATTCGGGCAGGCGAAGGGGAAAGCCCAACGAACCGGAGAAGCGTTTCCCTCGACTGCGAGCGGCCAGATGAGCCTCTGCTGTATGACGCTACCTCACGCTCAACTCACCAAGAACATCATCTCCTTCTCATTCAACCTTCTCTTCTCCCCACTCCCCATACTCACGGCGACCTCGTAACCCTCCTTCCCGAAATACTCCTCGAGCTTTTTCAGCTTCGCCGAGGTCTCGGCATTAACTTGAGGCGTACGTGGAGGCGGATTATTGGAAAGGGGTGGCTCCAGATACGAAGCATCAAACTCTTTTTCCGCCATACTGCTGTCTTGAATCAATAGACACTCACCGAAAAAAGGTGTCGAGCGACATAAAGATACTGTACAATCCAACCACGTGTCGATTTTCCCTGAGCTGTCAAAGGGCCGATCTGCTCTGATCTACCGGAATCTGACCTCCACTCTAGGTAAATCGCCTCTCTGCATTTGGTTTCTCTCATTTTCTCCCTCTTATTCTGTGGGTCATACATAGGACGGACTTGCAGAAGATGCAATCGATCTCGGACGCGCTCAGCGCTGTGACAGGCGAGATTCCCTAGCCTAGAGAGCCTGAAGATTGGGTCTTGGCGGACGACGCGGAGAAGCAGGTACCTAATGAGGAGGAGACGACGTGGGTGGTCGGTCCTCGGGATGTTCCGAGCAATGAAAAGCTTGTCTTATCCTTGTAGCGAAAAGATCGCAGCTAAGATCAAGGGAGTGAGTGCCCTCTCCGTAGCTTCCTCCGCCAGAAACGGGTTCGCTGTATTGGCTGCGAATGAAGGAAGAAGATCTTTCGCTGGCATGGACGATTCAGATGATGGATGCGGTCATAAATGTGCTGTACATCGATTGGATCTTCTCCGGCTGATACGTAGCCTAGTATAGGATGGGCGCCGATAGGTGAGCGAGAACAGAAGAGCTGGATTCAACAAACTCACCGGTAGATCCTACCGTTTACCGTCCATGTCACGATCAAGAGGTATCGCATTGTGTATCTCCATCTCAGTTGATCACCGTCAGGTATGATTAAGACGTTAAACTCATCGCTCCAGCCGCCATCAATGTGGTTGCGCCCACAAGATGCTGTCGAGTCATCACTCTGAAGTGATATTTCTCTTCCTCGCTTCAGTCTTCGACCTCATCTGCGCTAACCAACCGCTGCACGATGGAAGGGGTCACGCAGTTACTCGATAGGAGACATCGCGTCGAAGAACGCCGTGCACACCCTTACGATTACGAAGGAGTGCGAGCGAGGGTGAGACAAGGCACACAAAAGCTATGTGGCTAGTCTTTGAGATGTGTTGATGACCATTAGCAAGAAGCAATGTTCAGCTATCGATTCGGACCAGGAGATAGTAGCCAGCAATATGTATCATCATGTGCATCATCTCACGAAGGAGAGACTGACGAAGAAAGCTATCAAGTCAACCATCGGCTGAACGATTTGCGGCTCACCAAGGAAATCTCAGTGGGTCTGTCTCTGTGGGAAGCCGTTGACGATACTGACCCAAAGCATGCTGCCGTCAACAATGCTAGATACATTAGCAAGGGATCGGTCGAGATGCGGGGATGGATAGGCCCTGGAGAGATCTGCGTATCACGTGCGCTTCCAAGGCAAGTTTCCGCAAGCGATTGCATTGTCTTGTCGCATGCGCATGTAACAGCCCACTGGTCGTCTGGACGAGGTTCGCCCAATATACTACGTCTCAATGGCTGTTGAGCTTGAGGCAAATCTCCTGCTAAGACAGAGACTATACGCACACACTTCATGTCAATCGATGATGCCTCTGGCAAGCGCTCTGAGGAGGAACAGTATCCGATTGCAGGGTGTGTAAAGATAGCGAAAGTCCAGATCCTCCAAATCCAAACAATAATACGTCATCTTCACGGCCTGGATATCGGTAAGTTGACCTGGTCTCTATGACGATAAAACTTGTCCATGAAACCCCGAAATCTCGGATATGTGGCGGGTCACCACCTCCCGACCCTAGTGTGATTGATAGCGTTTGTATCCTTACTACATGCATGAAACATGTCCATACAACCCTTCATAAGCGACTTTGACCCTGGGCAAGTTGTTGCCTACCGTGTTTGCGGCCTTTTATTTGATGAAATCGAGCACAAGACCGGTGTGAACCGTCGAACCGCAAACCGCGTATACAACTCATACATCTCATCCCATCAAACATGTCCAATCACTCCTCCGGGTCGTCCAAGCATACATTCGCTTAAAAAACGGTGCAGACTTGCAGAGATCGATATCAACAGGCATACAACGTTTCAGGAGCTTGGAGATCGACAGGGATGCTCTGCAACCACCATCCGCACAATAGCAGCTTCGGACGGGCTTCATCGACATCCTATGCGAAAGGTCCCTAATGTAAGCAAGGCTGGCCGTCGGAAAAGGCTTGGATGGGTTGAGGAGTACCTGGAGCAGGACTGGAGAGACGTGATATGGTCGGATGAGGTGCCTCTAACGGCGGGGAGGGATCCAAGACAATCATGGGTTACTAGGCGTGCTGGTGAGCAGTACAATCCTGCCTTTACCCAGCCCCAGACGTCAAAATACATGGAGGTAATGGCTTGGGGATGTATTGCACTACAACTACAAATCACCTCTCTATCGTTTCAACCTCAAAGCCCCCACGTCCGAGCTCCGATACAGCCCTTCCTTGAACGAGCTGCCAACGGTATCAACGGGCCAAAGTACGCCGAATGGGTCTTGCGGTCCTCTCCTCGATGCTGTACGTGTCCTTGACGGTTGTGGGCGTCATCCTCTGGTCCAGGAAGACAACGCACCCATCCATAACAACGAATACTGCGACAAGACCCGAGCCGAGCTAGGTCTGGTACGCTTCCCACATCCTCCCACCTCTCCGGATCTCAATCCAATCGAGAACGCGTGGTCTGAGCTGCAAAGCAGACTGGCAGACATGCAGCCTCGATCTTGCAAGTCAGATGACTCCTGGGTATGCTGTGCTAGAGCATGGGACGATATTCCAATGGAATCCATCAACAAGCTGGTTGAGGGGATGCCGAGACGCTTGAAGGCGGTGAAAGTGTGTAATGGGTGGCCTACAAAGAACTAGTTGATGGTGCGCAATCGATGGGAGTGATCAGAACCTTTCTAGCATGCATGTATAGCTTTATATAAGAAATGCAAGACATAGGGTGACGCGGATGAAAGCGAAGAATGGTTGCCACAATTTCGGGATTTCGGGATTTCATGGACAAGTTTCACCGTGTGGACTTTCGTCTTCCCCTTTCTTCCTCTTCCTTAAATACGTCTGACGTATCCTGATCATTTCCGACACTGCCGTTTCGCCATCTCACACCTTCTCCTCCATGGCCGATGTCACCTATACCACCGCAGCTGGCATTTGGCGTCGTAGCGGCTTCGTCGTGATCGTTTCAGTTCTCGGTACCCGCATCGCTGTCTTCCCAATGGATTTTCTTGCCACATGCGGCGACAACACCTGGGGCTACATCTTATTCGCTGTCACCTGCGTCATCGATGTCGATCAACAGCATCTCGGTAGAATCATCGATGAACAGGATTGTCCCGTCGATCTTGAAGCCGCACCGGTTCAGGGTACTTTCTGCTACGTCGAAACAGGTGTGCCAGAAGGAGCATCTATTTCGCAGCGTATGCTCACTCGCTTGATTCTTCAGGCAAACAAAGCGATGTCATATTATCACGAGGGCCTGAATATTTCTCCCGTGAGATCGCCCCTTCTGGTATAGAGGAGAGCACAAGATCGGCTTCGTCTCACGCCACTCGCAGTCGTCCTGATCAGGTGTGCAAATCCGACTTTCTTTTTGGTTTGCTAGCTGATCATCCACAGAATGCGTTCAGGGAGGCGCTAATTGCCCGAGATTCGGCATGCCTCGTTACTGGCTTAATGGCAACAACGTCCTGTGATGCTGCTCACATTGTGCCTCAAAGTCGTCCTGATGTGGGTCCCAAGCCCGGTCGCTGCACTGACAAAAGCAGGTGTACGAAGAGCTTCAGGGCCATACAAATGACATGTTCTATCCTTCATCGGGTATGCTTCTTGTGAAGAACATGCATCACGCGTATGATGCTCTTAAGTGGTCTCTATACCAGAAGGTCAGCAAGTAACTGTCTGTGGTCTTAGTATGGCGCTTAATTCATTCGTTGGCTAGGGCGACACGTACTATGTGCACTTTTTCAATCCGGAGGATACAACCTACCGACAACTCAATGGAAAGTCTATTCCTCCTTCTCGGTTCAGGAATCACGAAGGCCCTGACCCGGTCCTTGCTGCTTGGCATTACCGTCAGACTGTCCGAGCACGTATCAGAGGGTTTTCTGTGGGTATGAATAGACGTTGAGGATGCCCCTACCAAACGCCTGGGGATGATAGATGGACGAGCGATAGCACCGCATGGATTCTAGACCTCTCACCGCGATCGTAGGGCGCTTTGCTCTCATCACTAAAGTGGCAACGCGTTCACGATGTTTATAGAGACTGCGGCTTGCGGAGATCTCCTTTCTGTGTAAGCGGACGCCTCATACCTCCACCGCTCTTCCCGTGACCATTTCTTTCCCAAATTCATTTTGTGACGAGGCGGCAAAACATCGACTAATCTGCATGTTGGCATGCATTTGGGCGTATAGCGGGTCATGCGACGATGTCGAATGAATTCGATGGTGAGTATACTGGGACTCTCTTCTCCCCATATCCCATTGAACAATGGGTGAACGGTCCCGCTCGTATATTACCCGTTCGCTTTATTGGCTTACGCGAGCTCGCGTCGCTTCGAGCCTTCCGCACCCCCTCTCGCAGGCGAATGAGGATCAACCCTCCTCTCCCTCCCAATCTCCTTGTCGAACT
>JAABUH010000756.1_pt1 | contig 42420 bp, 34 predicted proteins | sample 5559121 | NCBI WGS metagenome assembly JAABUH01 (sample SAMN10711871, study PRJNA513364) | rock metagenome | isolation source: Antarctica rocks | place: Antarctica: Victoria Land, Battleship Promontory nord | collected 2015-12-28
GGCGGCGCGCGCCGCCGACCGCGTGCTCCAGACGGTGTTCAATCACCGGGCGCGCGGCGATGTAAGTCTCCTGAAACGGCACATCGACGAGGGGGGACTCGGGCGGATCTATCACGCCAAGTCCTTCTGGATGCGGCGCAGCGGTATCCCCTCCCTCGGGAGCTGGTTCACCAGCAAGGAGATGGCCGGGGGCGGGCCGTTGATCGATCTCGGCGTCCACATGCTCGACATGGGCCTCTACCTGCTCGGCGACCCGGTGGCGGTGACGGTCAGCGGGGCCACCTACGCCGAGCTCGGCCCGCAAGGGCGCGGCGAGAGTGCGTCGGCGGCCAAGCACATCGTCGGCAGCGCGTTCGAGGTCGAAGATCTGGCGATGGCGTTCGTCCGCTTCGCCAACGGTACGACGCTGCAACTCGAGGTGAGCTGGGCGGTCTACGGTAGCGCGCGCGACAACTTCGGGGTGACGCTCTTCGGCACCGATGGCGGGGCCGAACTGAACGTGGTGAACTACGCCGAAGAGGACACGCTGCGCCTCTTCACCGATCTTGCCGGGCAGCCAGCCGTGATCGCGCCGCGCATCCCCAAGAACGAGGGACACCTCAGGGTGGTGCGCGAGTTCGTGGAGATCGTCCAGGGGGGCGAGTGGTTGCACTATCACGGCGAGGAAGGGCTGAAGCGCGCGCAGATCATCGACGCCTGCTACGCCTCGGCGCGGCAAGGGCGTGAGGTGCTGATCGAGGAGGTGGCGGCGGGGGTCGAATAGGGGCGCTATCGGTGCAGCGGCGCCCCGCCACGACCGTGGGGTTGCGTCCTGGCAGTATGTCGCTCCTGTACGACTTCGCGCATGATGGGCCGCCGAATGCCGACCACGGAGGAGCAGCATCCCGGCGCTCGTCTTTATCGCTATCCGGCGGCCCGTGGTGCGCCTCGATCGGGGCACCGTTCCCGTCCACAGAAGGCGATAGTACCGCCGCATGGTGGGGCTATCCGGCCTGCCATGAGGACCGTAACCCGTCGCGCGGTCGGGAAGTTGAGCGCCACCGCCGCCGTGTGCCGATGACGACGTGGAAGCGCTGGCGGCTATTCGGCGCAATCCCCTGCTGCGCTGCTGCTGAGTAGCGCGATCTGTTGGTTATCGGCTGATCCGTAACGCTTACCGTTATCCTGTCGATCACCCTGCTGCGCGGCGTGCCGGTATTTCCGCTGCCCTGGCGCTTCCGCCTACGCTATAGCCATGTCGCCGATATGCCGACGACAACGGAGGTTCTCTTCGGCGTCCCGAAGTGATGTATTGGATGCCATTGCGTTTGCTGTGCAGAACGTTGACAAGGGCGCTGCAAGAGTGTAGTCTTCGCGCAGGCGTCGATCGGTATGTTCGTGCCAGCACCCATGAGGCACCTCGGTGTCGCGTGTGTGACCGATACCGGCTCACCGCACATCAGGAGCGCCACATGGATACCGCCCTCGCCCCTCCCGGCGTCATCCTCATCATGGACGATAATCCGTCCCTCCGCAGCCTGGTCCGCGACGTTTTGCACGACGAAGGTTTCCGGGTCGTCGTGGCGAGCAATCACGCCGATGCCCTGACCGCGCTAACCTCCCTGCGGTTCAGTTTGCTCCTGGCCGATCATGTGGGTCGTTCGCTGGCTGCCGACGCTGACCGCTGGGCGGACCTCGATGCGCTTCGGCGGGCGGCGGGTGACATCCCGACCGTCATATTCACCGCGCTCCCGCCCGCGACCTTCGACGGTTATGGCGCGCGCGGCTTCGCTGGCCTGATCGCGAAGCCCGGCGATGTCGCTGCACTGCCGGCGACGGTGCGGGGCATGTTGGTCGGGGCAACAGCAGGGTCGGCGCGCGGATAACACGCGACGTTCAACAGTAAAAATGCACGCGAACGCGAGGGGAGGCCGCAGCGCCTCCCCTCGCTGCGTCGCCCGTTGCCGCGAGCGAGCGCGATGTTCGGCGCGTCTCTACCACGGTTGCCGCCCCATTCGCGCCGATGGTTTGACAGCGAGCCGTTCGGGTGTGAAAATGTGATCCAATCAGGAAAGAAGGCAGTACGATGAGCGACGACGAGCGCATGTCGATGGGCGCCGACGAGCAGACACGGATGGGGCGACCGCATATTTTCGCGGTCAATGGGGCCTCCGAATTCCTCAACCTTGTCCGCGATTTGTTCGAGGACGAGAATTACAACATCACCACCACGAACTTCGTCCCCGAGACGTTCGATCAGATCGCCGCCCTGAAGCCCTCTGTCCTCCTCATCGATCTGGCACACAACCAACGAGCGGGCTGGGATTTGTTGGAACGTCTCCGCGCCGGGGCGCGCACACATGGCATCCCCACGCTGGTGTTGTCCACCGTGCAATCCAATCTCGATGATGTGCGCGCGGACCCGTCTCGGTACGGCGGCGATGCCTTCCTGAGCAAGCCGTTCGATCTTGAGGATTTACTGCACGCCGTCAACGCGCTCCTCGCCCCCGACTGAGCGGCGGGCCTGTACGCATTGCGCCCCACGATACTGCGGGCTGGCACCGTACCTTCTCGGCTCGGGTGGCGGCTCTGCGGTACGGGGTCGCGCTTGCGCGCTGCCCAACAGTCGTAAAGCGGCGTGGTTTGTCGCGTGGTGAGCCGTTCCCCCCGATGGCCGGGTGCCGCCCCCCGGCGCAACATGCCACGATTTTCCCAGGGTATACTCGTCGAACTTCGCGTGGGGGTACGATAGCGCGCAATGCGGTCGTGGCGAGCGCTGGCGTCGTCGCGATTCACGGCGCGCTCCTTGCTACAGATTATGGGGCGCGCTGTAGTTTGGTGCTGGCGCGAGGATGGCGCCGGAATAAAGGAAGGTGAGCAACGATGGCAACTTCCCCGCGTGTGACGGTGTGGAACGAGTACCGGCACGAGTTGCAGGACGCGAAGATCGGCGCGGTCTACCCGGAGGGGATTCACGGGGCGATCGCGGCGGCGCTGCGCCAGCACGGCTTCGCGGTCGGCACCGCCACGCTCGATGAGCCGGAGCACGGCCTGACCGACGAGGTACTGGCGAACACCGATGTGCTGGTCTGGTGGGGCCACCAGGCGCACGGCGAGGTCGACGACGCGATCGTGGCGCGGGTCAAGGCGCGCGTCCTCGGCGGCATGGGGCTGGTCGTCCTGCACTCGGGGCACTTCTCCAAGATCTTCAAGGCGCTGATGGGCACCACCTGCGACCTGAAGTGGCGCGAAGGGGGCGATAAGGAGCGGCTCTGGGTGGTCGCGCCCGGCCACCCGATCGCCGACGGCATCGGCGAGTACATCGAACTCGAAGAGGAGGAGATGTACGGCGAGCACTTCGACATCCCCGCGCCGGACACGCTCGTCTTCGTCAGCTGGTTCACCGGCGGCGAGGTTTTCCGCAGCGGTTGCTGCTACAGCCGTGGCGCGGGCAAGATCTTCTACTTCCGCCCCGGCCACGAGACGCTGCCGACCTACCACAACACCGAGATTCAGCGCGTGATCGCCAATGGCGTCCGCTGGGCCGCGCCGACCCGCGATGATAACCGCCAGTTCGGCAATCGCCGGCCGCTGGAAGCGCTGCCGGTGCGGGGGTAAGTCGGTAGTCCGTGGTCCGTAGTCCGTAGGGGGAAGGGAAGATATGAGCGGCCCGCCGGATGCTGATGAGGTCAGGAGCGAGATTCTACGGACCACGGACCACGGACCACGGACCGCTCCCACGACTGCCCTCCTGGTCGGCTGCGGCGGGATCAGCCGGGCGTGGTTGCGGGCGCTGCCGGAGGTGCCGGACCTCAAGATCGTCGGGCTGGTGGATCTCTACGAGGCGAGCGCGCGGGAGCGGGCGGCGGAGTTCGGGCTGACCGACGCCATGATCGGCACCGATGTGGCGGCGGCGATCGAGGCGTTACGCCCCGATGTGGTCTTCGACTGCACGATCCCCGCCGCGCACCCGGTCGTGACCCTCGCCGCGTTGGCGCGTGGCTGCCACGTCCTCGGCGAGAAGCCGATCGCGCCGTCGCTGGCCGAGGCGCGGCGAATGGTTGAGGCGGCGGCGGCGGCGGGGCGGACCTACGCGGTGATCCAGAACCGGCGCTACGACCCGAACATCCATCGCCTGCGCGCGTTCCTCCGTTCGGGCGTGCTCGGGCGAATCACCACCGTGACGAGCGATTTCTTCCTCGCGGCGCACTTCGGCGGCTTCCGCGAGCAGATGGCGCACGTCCTGCTGCTGGACATGGCGATCCACACCCTCGACGCGGCGCGCTTCATCACCGGGGCCGACCCGCAGGCGGTCTACTGCCGGGAGTGGAACCCGGAAGGATCGTGGTACGACCGCGATGCCTCGGCGGTCGCCCTCTTCGAGTTGAGCGACGGCATCGCCTACATCTATCAGGGGAGCTGGGTCGCCGAGGGGGTCAATACGACCTGGGAGGCGAGTTGGCGGATCGTCGGGACGCGCGGCAGCGTGACCTGGGATGGCGCGACCGGCTTCGCGGCACAGATCGCGGCGGGGCGCGATGGTATCCACTCGACCTACCACGATCTCGACCTGCCGCCCGGCGCGTACGATCTCCCGACCGGACATGTGGGCCTGATCAAGGACTTCGTGCGCTGTATCCGCGCGGGCGAGACCCCGCAGACGATTTGCACCGATAACATCCAGAGTCTGGCGATGGTTTTCGGGGCGATCGAGAGCGCCGAACGGGGCGAACGGGTCACGATCGCGGGGTAGTCGGCGCATGACCGACTCTCACGAGACCGTGATGGAGTTCATCTCGCTGGTAGGGGGACAAGAGGCGACCAGTTTGGTGCCGATGCGCGGTGGGTTGCCGATCGGGAAAGCCCGGATACGTCCACCCCGCCACCGGCGCGGCGGCACGGCTCGCGTCGTCAGGTGATGACACGCTGCCCATCGACCTCCAACTCGATCTTGTCGGGGTAGAAGCAGACGTGTTCGAGCGCGGCCAGACCCTCCGGTAAGGGGTGGGGCAGGCTCCAGGCCACATCTTCAACCGCCGTCTTGCCATCGTCGCCACGCAGGTGCCAGTGCTGCCCGTCGCCCTTGTACGGGCACTCGGAGATGGTCGCGCTCTTGGTCAGCAGATCGATGCGTATGTCGGCGAAGGGCAGGTAATAGCGGATGGGGAGGCCCGTCTCGAAGAGTAGCTTGGGGCGCTCCGAAGTAGCGACGACGTGCCCCTGGTGCCGGACCACGACCCGACGCGATGCGGCGTGAACATCGACCCGATGGTAGGGGTCGCGCGGGTGCGCGTAGATCGGCTCGTCTTCTTCGAACCAGCGATCCATCGCGGGGAACTCCACCGTGACGTGACCGGGGAGGATCTCCGCCCCGTCGGGACCGGTCGGGGAGCCGCTCACGCAATTCTCGGCCAGCCGGTCGCCGACGCGCACCGACCAGCGCGGCGTTTGCCCGGCAGGCGTGTCCCCGGTCGCGGGCACCAGCAACTCCTGGACCAGGTCATCGCGCGGGAAATAGTGGCGCGGCATCTGCCCGGTCTCATGCAGCAATCGCCCGCGTCGGCTGTCCAGGACGGTCGCGCCGCCGAAGACCGCCCGCATCCGGCGCGGCCACGCTTCCCAGTATAGGACGTGCGACGGCGGCGCGAAGTTGAACGTGCCGCCATTGGCCCCGAATGGTCCGCTGCCAAGGGTCAAACTCATCCGTTCCTCCTCGTAGGTTAGGAGCGAGCGCTGGCGTCGGCAGATCCTCAGGGGATGACGCACCCGGGATAGGAGCGAAACAGACCCCGCCGAAGGTGCGAATATGCAAAGGCCATGCCACAGGAGATCGGTGCTGTACGCCCCTCGTCGCCGCATGGTTGCGGGGCGATGTGCCGCTCCTTGCGCGGCCCCTGCCGCAGCGTCCTCCGGCGTTAGCCGGTCTCGATAGCGCCGATGCCCCCGCCCCGCTTCATCCCGGTCTCATGCTCGTTCCCGGTCTCATGCTTGGTCGCTGGCTCGTCTACCGCGAGAGATAGTTGAGCGGGTTCTGGTAGACGCCGTTCTTGACGACGCTGAAGTGGACGTGCCAGCCGGTGGAGAAGCCGGTCGAGCCCATCGCCATGATCACCTGCCCCTGCGACACCTTCTGGCCGACCGTGACCTTCAGCACCGAGGCGTGGCCGTATTCGGTGCGGAAGCCGTTGCCGTGGTCGATGATCACCGCGTTCCCGAGGCCGCCGTGCCAGCCGGCGAAGGTGACTGTCCCGGCGTCTGAGGCGACGACCGGCGTGCCGACCGCGTTGGCGATGTCGATGCCGTTGTGTCCGCCCGGCCCGTAGACCGCGACATTCTCCCCGAATCCTTGCGTGAATGTCCCCTTGGCCGGGTAGATGAAGTTCCCGGTGGCGCTCGCGGCCTGCGCCGGGGCAGCTGACGGCGCGGGGTTCGGCGCAGGCGGCGGGGTCGCGGTCGGCTGCGGCGCGGCGGTCGGTTGTGCGGCGGGTGCCGGGGCCGCTGGGGCTGGTACGGGAGCGGACGTGGCGGCGGCGACCGCCTGGACCAGCGCGGGGGTTGGCGTGACCGGGCGACTGCTGAGCGCCGCCTCGGTCGGGCTGAGGTAATTGGCCCGCGCGAAGCCATTCACCCCATCGTAGCTGACGTCATACCAGGCGTTCCCCTGGGCGTCGGTCGTCGGCCCGCCGAGGACCAGGAGGACGGTGCCCTCATCGGCGGCCCCGGCGACGGCGCTCTCGACCCCGGCGGCGGAGCGCAGGCGCAGATTCCAGCCGCCGGTGTTGCTGACGGCGACCCGCATCCCCTCACCGAAGGAATCGCTGGTCGCGGCGGTCGCCCCGGTGGAGGCGCTGGCGGTGGCGAGTGGTTGGCGTGCGCTGAGCGCGGCGGTTGTCGTGCTGAGGTAGTCCGCCCCCGCGAATCCTTGCACGCCATCGTAATCGACCGGATACCAGGCGTTCCCGGTGGCGTCGCTGGTCGGGCCACCGAGTACCTGGAGCACCGCGCCTTCGGGGGCGGCGGCGGCGACCCCGCCATCGGGCGCGGCGTTGGTGCGGATCCGCAGGGGCCAGCCACCGGTATTGCTGACCGCCGCGTGATTGCCGACGCTGAGGGTGCCGACGTTCGCCGCCGCGACGATCGGCGCGCGGGAAGAGAGCGCCGCAGCGGTCCAGGTGAGGTAAGCGGCGCTGGAATAGCCCTGGATGCCGTCGTAATCGACCGCGTACCAGGCGTCGCCCGCACCGTCGCTCAGAGGGCCATCGAGGATGCGGATCACCGCGCCCTCGGGAGCGGCGGCGATCGTCCCGGCGTCGAGGCCGACGCTGGCGCGCAGTCGCAGCTCCCAGCCGCCGGTGCCGCTGACCGCGACGTGCTCACCGACGGTCAGGGCGAGCGATTGCTGGTCGGTCGCTGGTGCCGCACCGGCAGCCGTCGCGCCGAGATAATCGGAGGCCACCCAGCCAACCATGCCCTTGTACGCGATCGGATACCAGGTTTGCCCGCCATTGAGGCGTGCGCCGCCGGTCAGGCTCACCGTCGCACCCTCGGGGATGCCACCGATGACCGCCGCGCTGAGGTCGGCACCATCGCGCATCCGCAGGAGATCGCCACCGGTCCCGGCGACGATCTTCACCTCGCTCGTTGCATTGCTGGTGGTGGCTGTGCCGGTGGCGACTGCGGCGGCGCTGACCTGCGAGGCGGGGGCGAGGTAGGCCGCGAAGAGGTAGCCAGTCGTACCGCCCACAGCGACGCGATACCAGAGGTTGCCATCGTCGCCGGCGATCGGCCCGGCCAGGATCGTGACCGGCGTCCCGGCAACGAGTTGGGCGAGCACGGCGAACTGATAGCCCGCATCGCTGCGGAGCAGGATCGCGTCGCCGCCGGTATTGGCGACGACCGCCGCATCGCCGGTGCCGAGGTTGGTGGTGGCGAAGGTGAGTGGTGTGCCAGTGAGCAGCAGCAAGCTGGCGAGGAGGAGCGCGCACGCTCCCCGCACGCCCCGAAGCGCGGGCATGGGTCCATCCGCCCTGTTCTCGTCCCGGCACGATCTGCCGGATACCCACCTGGCGGGGTGGGGGCGGGTCCGAGCCTTCTCCTCCTCAACCCGTCCGCGCGACACCGTTGGCGCGGTGTCGCGGCGCTCCATGCGGCGTATAGCAAGGCGGCGCTATAGGCCGATGTGGCGTCATGCGTGTGTGGATGCAGGGCCGCGATGCTACAGCGATGGCTGCTATGTGGCGACCCTGTCGGCAACGATGCGCGCCCGCCGGGTAGCGTTGTACGGTCGCTACTTGGCTGGACGCAGACTAGCACGTACAATACTTATTGTCAATTGCCAAGATGTCAATATGCGTCCGGTCATATTGTTACTACGCTTGTCGTCGGCTATTTCAGCGCGATCTACAGCGCTGTTGTTGACGGGAGGCGACGAAGAGGTCCGTTGTCAATTCGGAGAGCATTGTGGGGACTTCTGAAATAACGAATACTTATCGGTATCATCGCCGGTGTACGTACGTATCGCTAGCAATAACCCACACCGGGAATCAGCGTTCGTTCGCACTGTACTGTCGTAACTTTGACGTGTCGCCCGAGATGATAAGTCGTCATAATGTTCGCTGAGACGCCTGTTCGGGCTTATGATGGACAGGGTGCGAGCATCGCGGGCGTGGTAGAGCGAAAAGCAAAGAGTGCTCCTGGCCCCGGCTGGCAATATGCCAGCCGATGTTCAGGGCGACGAAGATATTGTCGCTGATCGCTTCGTGAGGAGAGACAAAAGACTTATGAAACCCGATCAGGCCCGACGAGGAAGGGCCGCGACACACGCAAAGAATGCGTCGCGGCCTGCGGTAACGCCGCGTCGCACCTCGGTTTGGCGGTGCTCTCGTCGGTGCTGGCGCACTATACCCGAGCATGGTGAGTTGGTGCGCTCTGGAACGCCGCTTACGATGTGCGCCCCGACCTTCGCCTGCTCGAAACATCCTGTCGGCGTGTCGTGGTCGCCGGTCGTGCAGACAAGACGATGGGAGCACGCTCGTCTCGAATACCGCCGCGCTGTTAGCGCGGATACTACCGATCGCCGGGGAGGGTATAGGTCAGATCGTAGCGGTGTTGCCCCTCGACGATCTCCAGCGTCATGGACCCGGTGAGCCCGGTCAGTTGCCCGGTGCCGGAGTCTGGCACGACCACGATACTCAGTTCCTGCACCCCGCGCGCCATCAGCCCGTGGTGTTGCAGCGCGAAGGTGCCATCCTGTCCATGCAGCATCCCGGTCACGCGCTCCAACGCCACGTAGCCCGCCGAGTCCTCGATGGCGGTCCGCACGGCGAGCATCTGCCCCACGCTGGTGCCGTCGATGTCGCCGTGAAAGTGCTTGGCGATCGACATTCGCCCGACCGGATCGGTTTCTTCCGCCGGTTGCGGCGTCGGCGTGATCTCGAAGATCCCGCGCGCATGGCTCGTCATAATTCCCTTCTTCGCTATCCAGGTTGACCCGGTGCTCGTCAGTTCTGTGCCATAACTGGCCGATTCGCTGCGCCGATTCGATGCCGCCGGTCGCCTACTGTGACGGCGCTCCCGGCTTGGCGTAACGAGTGAGGCCAGCGCGCGGCTCGCAGAGCGAATCGACACGCTGGCCCTGGTACTTTCCGGTGCGACAACGGCTGCGCCGCGATGAGGCTACTGCGCCCGCACCGCCACCTTGCGGATCTGCTCGCCATCGATCGTGTAGCGCCCGCTCATCGCGGCGATGCCGTCGGCGAGGCGCTCCAGCGGGATCTGGTGCGAGACGAACTTGGCGAAGGGGTAGGCTCCGCGCTCGATCAGCGCGCGGGCCTGGACGAAGTGCTCGTGCGCCGACGCCCAGACGCCGTACAGGGTGATCTGCTTGAAAGTGAAGTGCGCGTAGGGGTTCAGCGCGATATCGCCGACATTGGTGAAGTGGCCGCAGGTGACGTATTGCCCGCCCCGCCGCAGCAGGCCGAAGCCCTCCGGCAACGCCGCCAGCACCCCGGTCGCCTCGATCACGATGTCCGCGCCGTAGCCGTGCGTCGATTCCTCGCGGACGATCCGCGCGCGCTCTTCCGGGTCCTTGACCTCGCCCAAGTCGATCGTCACGTCCGCGCCGAGCTCGCGCGCGAAGGCGAGTCGGTCGGCGGGGGCACCGATCACGATCGTCTTGTGCGCCCCCAGTTCCTTCGCGCCGACGAGGCACATCAGGCCGATCGGCCCGGCCCCCTGGATCACCACCGTGTCGCCGATCGTGTAGCGCGCCCGCCCGGCGGCGTGCAGCCCCACGGCGAGCGGCTCCAGGATCGAGGCGGCGACCGGATCGGCGTTCATCTTGTAGAACTTCGCGCCGGGGACGACCCACTGATAGCTGGCGAAGCCGCCGGTCACCGCCAGGGGGAGATCCTTGGTGAGGTTCGGCGCGGCGAAGCCATAGGAGCCATAGCCGGGCGAGAGGCTCGGCTGATGGGCGATCGTCCCGAAGAAATCATCGTTGTTGGCGACACCCGGCTTGAGGCCGATCAGGTCGCCCTCCTTGACTGACCGCCCGGTGCTGTCGGTCGTCACCCCCTCGCCGAGCGCGGCGATCGTCCCGACGATCTCGTGGCCGAGGACGGCCGGGGAGGGGATCGTCATGTGCCCCTGATAGACGTGTACATCGGTGCCGCAGATGCCGCACAGATCCTGCTTGATGATCAGGCTGCCCGGCTGCGGATCGGGGACCGGTGCCTCGATGATCGAGAAATTCCCGCGCACCCCGTCGAGCACCGCCGCCCTGCTGATCAGGCCCATCGTGTTCCTCCAGGTCTTGCCTCGGTGGCGGAGCGTCCCACACGCCCCGCGCCGCCGTATACGCTCGCGACCCTGGCAGTATACCGTGCGGCATGGCGCTGTCCAGGATGGCCCGTTGGCACACGACGTCCGCTCATAGCGCGCGGCGCAACGCCGTGGTGCCGAGATCGAGGAGCGGCGCGATCCCTTCCGTGCGCCCGTACTCGGCGAGGATCGCGCCATAGTGGATCGCGCGGAAGCGGGCGCGGTCCCAGGTCGCCGCGTCGATCGGCCCGTAGTGCTCGCGGAAGGCCGGGTGCGCCGCGACCGGCAGGAAGGTCCAGGCGAGCGAGAGATCGAGCGCCGGGTCGCCGAGGTGGACATCGCCCCAATCGATGACGCCGACGAGATGCCCCGCCTCATCGAGCAGCAGATGCCGGGAATAGAGGTCGCCGTGGACCCAGCGGGGCGGCGCGGCCCGGGCCGGGGTCGCCGCCAACCGCGCCACCAGCGCGACCAATGCCCGCACCTCCGACTCGTCCAGCGCCGCCGCGTTGGCGCGCAGCCTGGCGACGAGCGTCGGCGCGCGCCCGAAGAGATCGTTGCGCGCGATCTCGTCGCCGGGTGCCCAGGTGCGGGTCGCCGCCTCGATCGGGATGCCGTGCAGCACGCGCAGGAACGCCCCGAGCGGCGCGGCGAGCGTCGCCCGAACGGCGTCGGATAGTGTCATGTCGGAGGCGAGCGCGCCGCGCAGGAAGGGGTAGCCGACGAAGGGATACGGGAACGTTGGTGTCGGTGTGCCGACGAAGCGGGGCGTGGGGATCGGCACCGGGAGGTGCGGGGCGAGCAGGGGCAGGATCCGCGCCTCGCGGCTGAGGAGCGCCGCCGCGCTCTGCCGGCGCGGGAAGCGGAAGACGGTGTCCGCGCCGACGAGGTAGGCGGTGTTATCCCAGCCGACACCGAGCAGGCGCAGCGCGAGGGCGGCGAGCGCGGGGAAGTGCCGCGCGATCAGTTGTCGCGCCAACGCCTCATCGAGCGGGATGTCGGCGGCCCAGGTGTTGCCCACGCCCATACTCCCCTTGTCGCCCGCCGCGCCCGGCGCACCCGCCTTCGTACGGCGGGGAGTGTACCGCGTTCGGGTGTGCCGTGGTATCGTGCGCCTGTCCGGGTTCGTGCGGACGCCGACCAGAAGCGATAGAGGGGGCGACGAGGATGACGGGACCCGAGCCGCGTTGGGCCGCGACCGTGCGGAACTTCACCCGCGAGACGATGGCGCTCCACGGCATCCCCGCCGCAGCCCTCGCGGTGGCCGAGAGAGCCCAGGAGCGTTTCGCCGCCGGCTTCGGCACCCGCGAGTACGGCCAGTCGGCACCCGTCACCCCCGACACGATCTTCGGGGTCGCCTCCGTGACCAAGGGCTTCACCGCCCTGGCGATCATGCAACTCGCCGAGGCGGGGCGGCTCGCGGTCGACGATCCGGTGGTCCGCTATCTGCCCACCTACCGCACCCCCGACGCGGCGGGCGCGCGCGCCACCACGATCGCCCACCTCCTGACCCACACCGCCGGGTTGCCGCCGCTGCCGTCGCGCTTCTTCGCCCTGGCGCGGGCGACGGCGGGCGATCCCTACGCCGCCGCGCACCCCGCCTGGATCGCCGACCATGCGCCGCTCGACACCGCCGACGAGTTGCTCGACTTCATCGCGGAGGTTGATTTCACGCCGCTCGGCCCTCCCGGCGAGCAGTTCAGCTACAGCAACGAAGGCTTCGCGCTCCTCGGCGCGATCGTCGAGCGGGTCAGCGGCCTGCCCTACGAGACGTACATGCGCGACCGGATCCTCGAACCGCTGGGGATGAGCCGGAGTACCTTCGATCGCGAGGCGTTGCCGCCCGGTGCCGCGCTGGCGACCTTTCACGTCTCGCGCGATACCCCGCACGGTCGGCGTCCGGTCCCCGCGCCGCAGGGGAACTACACGCCGCTCTGGTACGCCGCTGGCGGACTGAACTCCACCACGCGCGACCTCCTGCGCTACCTGGAACTCTTCCGGGCCGGTGGTGTTTCGGGCGGGGTGCGCCTCCTCTCCGAGGCCGGGATCGCCGCGATGGTCGCGCCACGGACGACGGGCGGGCAGCCGGGGGTCTTCTATGGTTACGGCCTCGGTATCGTGCTGCGCTATCACGGCACCTGGCTCGTGCAGCACGGTGGGGGGAGCAAGGGCATCTCGTCGCACATCCTCGTTGCCCCGGCGCGCGATTACACCGCCGTCGCCCTGACCAACCTGGCCGACGTGCCCGCCGATCAACTCGCGCTCGCCCCGTTGAACAAAATCCTCGAGCGCCCGCTCGCCGCCCGCCCCGCCGTCTACGAGGAAACGACATATCCTCGCAGCTTGCTCGAACGTTGTCTCGGCACCTACCGGGGTGGCGAAGGGCAGGAAGTGATCGCGAGTCTCAAGAGGGATCGGCTGACGGTTCGCGTTGCCGGGCAGACGCTCGCCGCGCGCCCGGTCGGCGACGATGGCTTCGTAATCAGCACGCTATCGGGCGATTCTTACCTGCAATTCCTGCTGCCCGATGCGGGCGGCCCCGCCTGGGGGGTGCGGTCGGGGAGCCGGATCGTGCCGCGCGCGGCGACGACCTGAGCGCGGGCGGATGGGGTCGACTTAGAGACGCGGAGACATAGAGGACGAGAAGGGAACGATCGGTGGAGTGCTCCATCGCCGCTTTCCGTAGACGTGGCTGGGCCGGGTGACTATGAGCGCGCAAGACTATTCCCAACGACAGATGATGGTCCTGGACGTGATGCTAGATGATATTGAGGACCTCTTCAGCGTCATGTTGCACCTGAACAGGTGGCGGCGGGATTGGCCGGGGAACCTTACCGAGGCGGAGATCGGCGTCGCCCTGCGGATGCTGCTCGAGAAGGGGTGGATCCGCGCCCGCGCGCTGCGCCGGAATCGGGAGGGGCATGAGGTGCTCTCCGAGGCCGACGTAGCGCGGATGAGCGAGGAGGCTTTCCGCAGCTACTGGTTCGAGCCGACGCAAGTCGGCCGCGATGCGTGGCGCGCTTGGGCGCCACCGCCGGAGCCCGATGCGTGATCATCTTGCCGCCGACCATACGTCGAGAACTGCCAGCTACCAAGCCCTAAAGCACTACTCAAAATGGTTGGCCCGGTGCTCCACGGGTTGAAATACCTATAAAGGGCACAATGCCCGCGGCACCGGCGAAGTACCCATGAAGGGCACAATGTCCGCCTGCGCGGACTGGATCGAGCGGGCCAACCTTTCTGCGGCGTGCTGTAGGGGGGCGTACCGCCGTAGTGTATACGCGCTCGGCTCACAGGCACTTCACGAGGAGCAGGCAAGGATTATCTGCGCCCCACAGTTCGGGCAGTTCTTCGAGCGGCAAGAACCCCATCGCCGCGTAGAAGGCGCGCGTGCGCCCGTATGCCGCACTCGGATGCGACGGGCCGAGGGTCTTGACCTGGAGGAGGCGTATGCCGTCGCCGCGCAACGCCTCCTCGGCGTGGGCGAGCAAGCGTCGCCCGATCCCCCGGCGGTGATAGCCCGGTAGGACGCCAAGCACGTAGAGTTCGCTCGCCACCGGCGTGTGCCGCTCCGTCGTGAGAAAGCCGACAGCGCGCGCGTCATCCAGCGCCAGCCACGTCGGGAGGGCCGGGATCTCCTCCACATAGCGGTCGATCGCCGCAGGGATGCCGAACCACTCCGGCAACTCCCGCAGGATCGCCCCGGCCTGCGCGCCCGCATCGGCCACCGGCCCGCTGATCGTCACCCCCATGCCGGTAGCTCCTCCGTGGCCGTATCGCTCAGTTTTCTATAGCCGCAATGAGTACGGGCGATCGCGCCGCGTTCAGAGGCGTATGGCTCACCCCGGCCCCTATCGCGGTTTCCTCGCCTCGTCCTGCCCTTTGCCCGCGCCATGCATGCCCTTGCCCGGCGCGTGGCTATGCCCGTAGCCGCCGTGATTGTGCCAGATCGGCCGGGTGTCGCGCGGGTCGGCCCTGAAGAGCAGGCGCGGCGCGGTGAAGAGTCGGCGGGCCTGCGCCCCACAGAAGGGGCAGGGGATCGACTCGCCCGCCGTGGCGACCGGGCTCTCGCGGTCGAAGCGCTCGCCGCACGCGCCGCACGCATAGGCGTACCAGCGCCGTCCGGGCGCGACGACCGTCCGATCCGTGCCGACGATCGGCGGTTCGGCGGGTGTGGGCGATAAGGGCGGGGTGGTGGCTTGCCGCGTTTGAGCGGGTGTGGCGGGCCATGTCTCCGCGACCGGCCCCATCGTCAGCGCCGCGATATGCTCCGTCCAGTAGTGGTGCGTCTTGGCGACCACCGTGATCACGTTCTTGATCTCGCCCTCGACCGTGAACGCCGGTCCGGCGGGGAGGAAGAGCGTCGCGCCCTCGCGGCGGGCCGCGATATTCTCGCTGAGGATGGCGCGCAGGAGCCAGATCGCGGCCTCCTCGTCCGGGCAGACGAGCCCGATCCAGCCCGGCGCGGCGTCGCGCACGATCGCCCAGCCGGTGATCAGGCGCAGCCCGCGCGTCAATTCATCGAGCGCGCGCGCGTAGGCGTCCGGCGCGGCCTCGACCGCGTCGCGCGTGGCCGGTTCGAGGAGATCGCCGCGATGCGGTGGCCCCCCGGCGATCGCCAGATCGCAGAAGCCTTCCCAGACCTCGCCCCAGGCGACTTGCCCGCCCGCATTGTAGACGAGGTCCGCCGCGCCCATCGGCGCGCTGTTGACGCTGGCCTCGCCCTGGTAGCGCGGGGGGAGGATCGACCGCAGCGCGGCCAAACCGCCATGCTCGCCGTCCGCGCCGTGGCCGTGGCCCGCGTCGCCGGTCGGCAGGCCGCTCGCCGCGCGAAAACCCTCCCAGGCGATCGCCGCGAACCCCTCTGGGGTGCCGGGCGCGCGCCCTTCGATGAGCGGGGCGCTCGTCCCCGCCGCGCGGGTCGCCGCGACCTGTGCGGCCAGTTGTGCCGACCCGCCGCCGGCCAGCGGCAGGAGCGGCAGGACGACGACCGCGCGCGCACCGAGTCGGGCGCAACGGGTCACCGCCGCCCCGAGGTCGGGCATCGTCTCCCCCAGGAACGCGACCTCGACCGTCAGCCAGTCGCGCCCCTCCCAGAGGAGCCGTGCCACGCGATAGGCTTCGGCGTTCGCCTCGGCCCCCGCGCTGCCGGGCGCGACGAGCAGGATCGCGGTGTCGGTGGCGGCGGGCTTGTCCGCCATGCCCTTCCAGGCGGCGGTGGCCCGCCCCGCGAGGCGGTAGGCGAGTTGCCGCGCGGTGAGGAGCGGGGTCGCCGGGACCACCGCGATGCCGGGCCAGCGCCCGCGCGCCCAGCGGATGATCCCCGCCAGCCCCTCCTCGACTGCGGGATCGGGGACGAGTCCGAGGCGTTGGATCACGATCCGGCGCGCTCCCGCCGTCGCGTACTCCTCGAGCGCGCCGGTCACGCGGGCCGGACCCGCGCCGTTGCGCGCGCCGACGTAGGTGCAGAGACGCGCGGGCACCCCGGCCCAGGCGGCGACGAGGGCGGCGAGGCGCTCGTATTCGACCCCCGCCTCGGCGGCGTGATCGAGGACGAGCAGGATCGCGGCGGGGGTGGCGTCGGGCACGGCGGGGGCCAGCAAACTCCGCCACTCGACGCCGTCGCGCCCCTCCGCCTCGCCGAGCCAGACGCGCACGGCGACCGGGTGCGGCGCGGTCGGATCGTGCGGGCCGAGACCGTAGCCGACCTGTCGGAGGCGGAGGGTCGGCGGGCGTTCGGTCGCCACCGTCGCCAGGAGCGCGGCGGCGGCGGGGGTGGCCGGGCTGCCCGCGCGGCCTTGTGGCGGCGCGACCGTGGTGATCTCCGCCACGCCGAGCAGGGCGAGGCCGACGAGCGTGCCGACGACCGCCAGGATCGTCTCCGATGTGCCCGCCGGATCGTCGTCGCGCGCCGTCCCCCACTCGCCCGCCGCCACCCGCGTCAGGACGCGCAGGCTCCGCTCGCGCACCACCGATGCGAGTCCGCTGTCCGCGAGGAGCGCGCGTACCGCACCGAGGGGGAGCGGTGTATTCTCGTCTGTCATGGTGAACGTCGCGCGGGTGCCGGTGACGCCCGCCGTGGCGCGCTCGGTCTTCAGCGTCCAGGCGGGGAGGGCGAGGGTGGCGAGTTCCGCCCGCAGGGCGTCGGCATCGAGGCCGACATCGAGCAGCGCGCCGAGCGCCGCCGCCGCGCTGATACCGGCATACGGATCGAAGTGGAGTGCCAGGGCCATCTTCTTCCTCTTGATTACCCGGCGATATTGGGACGCGGGGTGCTCATGGTTCGCAATGTTCAGGCGTGGACACCCGCGCTAACCGGCGGGGTGCGCGTGTGGGGCGTTCACCGACTGACGGTGTCCAGGCGATAGTAGCCGTAGGTGTGCCGCGCGACGAAGCCGCAGGAGCGGTACAGGCCGAGCGCGGCGGCGTTGTCGGTGGCGACCTCGATGTTGATCCGGCGTTCCCCCTCGGCGAGGAGGGTCGCGATCGTCTGCGCCAGAAGCGCCCGCCCGTAGCCGCGCCCCTGCTGGGAGGGGATGACGCCGAACGCGGTGATATCGCGCCCCTCGCCGCTCTGGACGACGCGCAGGCTCCCGACCGGCCGCGCGCCGAGGGTGACGACGAACCAGCGGCGATCGGGACGCGATTCGTCTTGCGCGACCCACTTCGTGACTTCGGTCAGCAGATCACCGAACGCGGCGGCGGTGATCGCGGCCAGATCGTCGCGATCCGCCGCCGTGGCGGGGCGCAGGATCAAGCCTATCCGCGGACGTGTCGGCGGCACGCGCGCCGGATCGAGCGTCAGCCGGTGCTCGTTGTGTGCGAGGACGCCGCCGAGCCGCTGCGCGAAGGCCGACCCACCCACGAACGCCTCGTCGCAGGCGAGGAGCCAGCTGGCGATCCCGCGCGGGGCGAGCTGGGCCGTCGCCGCCGCCACGAGTGCGCCCCCGATCCCCTCGCGTCGCCGCTCCGGCGTGACGAGCAGCGTCCCCTCGATCTCGTGATAGCCGACCAGTTCGAGCACGCCGACGATCTCGCCCTCGGTGCGGGCGAACAGGTAGAGGGGGAGGTTTTCTGCGGCGGGGTCGGCAGCTTTCAGCGCCATCAGGAGTTCGGTCGCGTCGTGGTGGTTGCAGCGGGCCAGCAACTCGTGGCTGGCGTCGAGCGCCGCCGCGTCCAGCCCGATCGTGGTCGTGATGGTATAGGTCGCGTGCCGCATCGTCCCTCCGCCTCAGCCCCTGTCGCACGTCGCCATTATCGCACGCACCCGGCACAACAACGACCCGCCGCAGCGAGCGCTACGGCGGGCCATTCTGGTGAAGGTGCGATCGGCAGCTATTACAGTCCGGTTGATTTGGTTGAGCGGATGGGGCTATTCGTCGGCGATCAGCCGGACGTTTTCAGCCCGCTCGCGATCGGGATTACGCGGGTCAATGCCGGCTTCGAATTCGACGCGCTGCCCCTCGCGGAGCTGTTCGAACTGTCGATCTTCCACGGCGCTGCTGTGGAAGAAGATGTCGCGGGTGGCCCCATCCGGGCGGATGAATCCGAAACCCCGGTCGTCGCGAATACTCCGAATAGTTCCTTGTGCCATGTCGGTCGTCCTTTCTGCTGCGCCTTCACGTTCTACGACTGTACCACAAGAAAGGCCGTAGTGGAACCGTGTGTTTGGACAGATCGGAGAGGAAATTGCCACCTTCCGCGCTGGTGCCGATGCGGTGCATCTGTGTCCAGATCGCGGTCTGGAGATGATGAAGCTATGCGGTAAGCCCACATGGAACTGCGCCGAATCGTAGGTGAATCCGAGCCGCTGCATGATCTACCGCGAGGCGCTATTCGCGGGGAGGATGAAGCAAATGCCTGCGGCAAGCCGCAGCGCCCCAACGGACGATGCGCGCCTGGCCCCGTCGGCGCGGTGCAGCGTTCTGCCGCCAACCCCGTCGCTCCCCTAATCGGTGATCTCGAAGGTGACGAACTCCTGCGCGACTTCCAGCGCCTCGCCGAACGAGCGGGTCGCCAGGATCGCCTCGGCGGCCTCGTCGCCGGACTGCTCGTCCTCTTGGAGGCAGCGCTTGATCTCCTCGGCGAGCAACGCGCGCTGGGGCGCACCCTTGATCGCCTCGGCAGCGTCGATCACTTCCTGCGGGATCGGAAACGTGGGCTTGCTGCGACGTGCCATCGGGTGATCCTTCCGTACGTACAATAACCTTACCCCAAGCATAGAACCTCTGTTCTGGTAAATCAAGGCGTTGGGGCACATGTGCGGTCTCAGATGATTGTTTCGAGCGTATCGCCCGCGCTCCTCGGCCAGCGACGCTGCGTTACTGTCACGAAGGATCGCCTTCCGGCGCGTGTGTTCGTGGTTCGGTATGGTGTGCTCAGGGAAGGGTTGCTTGGAGCAAAATGAATGGCGGACGAAGGAGATGATGCCTCCCTTCGCCCGCCACTTCCGCCGCTGTGCGGCGTTTACCCGCGTTGGACTGGGTAGCCTTCCTCGTCGAGGGTCGCCTCGATCTGGGCCAGCGAGACACGGGCCGGGTCGAACTCGATCGCGATCTGCTTGATCTGCTCGTCCGTCGTGACCTTACTGACGCCGTCCAGGCCACCGACCGCCTTGTTGATCGTCGCCACGCAGTGCGCGCAGGAGATGTCCGGCGCGGTCAGGGTCGCTCGCTCGATGGTGCTGCTCATGGTTGCCTCTCCATTATCGCGGGCTGATCGTGCCAGCTCGCCAATTTATCTATTCTCCCACCCGCGCGACGCCACGCCGCGCGGGGGTGGAAGCACTGTGAACGCGCCCGGCGCGTTTATTCGGCCTGCACCACGAACGCGGTCGTGATGACCTCGCCGCCCCGGTTGATCTGCACCCAGATCTTGTAGGTGCCCGCCAGCGGGAAGGTGACGTTAAAGGCGAGCGCGGGGCCGAACGGTCCGGTGACCGCGCCGTCCGCGTGGTCGGCGGTCGCGCCATCGTGGCTGTGGGTGTCGCTCCCCTCCGCGTGGGTGTGCTGGAAGTCGCCGCCGCCGGAGCGGACGATGGCGATGTGCGCCGCCGCCCCCAGGTACGGTTGCAGATCGCTGACCGCCTGCCCATCCTGCGTAACGAGGACGTTCAGCGGCACCGTCGCGCCCGCCTTGATGATCTGCGGCTTCGCCAACGCCACCGTGACCCCGCCGACCGTCTGCGGTGTCAGGTCGGGAGTGGGCGGCGCACCGGGGATGCTGGCCGTGCCGACCGTCAGCTGCTCTTGGTCGAGCACCGTCTGGCCCCCGTGCTGGAACTCGTTGGCAAGGCTGTAGGTGCCCGTTTGAGGCAGCGTGGTCGTCGCGGTGTAGCTGCCATCGGCGGCCAGGGCCGGGTGGATGTGCTGGAACTGGGTCAGGTCCATGCTGGTCAGGATCAGGTGCATCGGGCGCTCGTGGTCGAGCGGCAAGGCGGTGATCGGCTGGCCGCTCGTCGCGTCGCTGATCCGGTAGCGGAGGGTCACCGGCTGGCCCGGCGCGGGATTCGCCGGCTCGCTGCTCCACGCGATGCGGACCCCCGCTGTCTCGGGCGGCACCGCGACCATCCCCGCCAGCGTGCTGTGCTCGTCGGCCGTCGCACCGGCGTGGCCGCCCATACTCGCCGCGCTGAGGCGGAAGGAGCCGATGCCGATCGCCAGGGCGAGGAGGGCGATGGCGATCAGGAAGCCGCCGTCCGCGAGTCGGCGTCGCAGTGGCGGGTTGGTGATCTCGCGCACATCCGTGGGCGTCTTCCAGCCGCGCAGCCGCAGGCTGTTGGTGACGACGCTGACGCTGCTCATCGCCATCGCCGCCGCCGCGATGATCGGGTTGAGGAGTTGCCCGGTGATGGGATAGAGGACACCCATCGCTACCGGGATCAGGACGACGTTGTAGGCGAAGGCCCAGAAGAGATTCTGCCGGATCACGCCGATGGTGCGGCGGGAGAGGGCGATGCCGCTGACCACCCCGCGTAGATCGCCGCCGACGAGGGTGATATCGCTCGCCTCCACCGCCACGTCCGCGCCGGTGCCAATCGCGATCCCGAGGTCCGCCCGGGCCAGCGCCGGGGCGTCGTTGACCCCGTCGCCGACCATCGCGACGACCTTGCCGCGCCCCTGCAATTCTTCGATCGTCGCCGCCTTCTCGCCCGGCAGTACCTCCGCCAGGACAAAGTCCGGCGCGATGCCGACCTGAGCGGCGATCGCCGCCGCCGTGGCGCGGTTGTCGCCGGTGAGCATCCAGACATCCAGCCCGAGGGCGTGCAACGCCTCGATCGCCTCGCGCGATTCCGCCTTGACGGTGTCGGCGACCGCGATCAGCCCCGCCGCCGCGCCGTCCACGGCGATGTACATCGGCGTCTTGCCGTCCGCCGCGAGGCGTCCGGCCTCCTCGTCCAACGCTGTGGCGCGGATCGCCCAATCGGCCAGGAGGGCGGCGTTGCCAAGGAGGAGCGCGTGCCCCTCCACCACCGCGCTGATACCGCGCCCGGTGATCGACTCGAACTCCTCGGCGGCGGGCAGGGTGAGGGATAACTCCCGCGCCCGTCCCACGATCGCCTCGCCGAGCGGGTGCTCGGAGCCCCGTTCCGCCGCCGCCGCGAGGCGGAGTAAGTCGTGGGTCGTGAGTCGTGAGTCGTGAGCAGTATCCGTGGTGGCGAGTTGTTGGGCGTTGCCTGCTCGTGGCAATGTGCCCTCACTCACGACCCTCGACTCACGACCCACGACTATCACGTCGGTGACGACTGGCTTGCCGCGTGTGATCGTGCCGGTCTTGTCGAGGACGATGGTGTCGACCTTATGCGCCCCTTCCAGCGCCTCGCCGCCCCGGATCAGGATGCCGGCCTCGGCCCCCTTGCCGGTGCCAACCATGATCGCGGTCGGCGTTGCCAGCCCGAGCGCGCAGGGGCAGGCGATGATCAGGACCGCGATGAACGTTTGCAATGCCAGCGTGAAGCGTGGGTCCGGCCCAAAGGCGAACCAGCCGATGAAGGTCAGCACCGAGAGCGCGAGGATCGCCGGGACGAAGTAGCTGGAGATCACGTCGGCCAGCCGCTGGATCGGCGCCTTGGAACCCTGCGCCTCCTCGACCAGCCGGACGATCTGCGTCAGCGCCGTGTCCTTGCCAACCTTCGTGGCGCGGAAGGTGAACGCGCCGGTCTTGTTGATCGTCGCGCCGATCACCTGCGCGCCCGGTGTCTTCTCGACCGGGATGCTCTCGCCGGTCAGCATCGACTCGTCGACCGCCGAGCGCCCTTCGGTCACCACGCCATCGGTCGGCACCCGGTCGCCGGGACGGACGCGCAGCAGATCGCCAGCGATCACCTGTTCCAGCGGTAGATCGAACTCCTGCCCATCGCGGATGACGCGCGCCGTCTTCGGGGCGAGTCCGAGGAGCTTGGTGATCGCGGCGCTCGTCTGCCCCTTCGCCCGCGCCTCCAGATAGCGCCCGAGGAGGATCAGCGCGACGATGATCACGGCGGACTCGTAGTAGACCGCCGCTTGCAGGCCAAGGCGGGCGACGAGCGTCGGGAAGAAGGTGACGAAAACGCTGTAGCCGTACGCCGCCGTCGTCCCGACCGCCACCAGCGTGTTCATGTTGGTGCTGCCGTGCCGTCCCGCCGCCCACGCGCCGCGATAGAACTGCCAGCCGGCCCAGAACTGCACCGGGGTGGCGAGCAGGAACAGCAGCGGGAAGAGGCGACTGTGATCGAACGGCAGCGGGACGAACATCGCCGCCATCAGCAGTGCGCCGACCGCGAGGCTGACGCCGAACTTCAGCCGCAAGTTCGCGATCTCGCGGGCGCGCTCCTCGGCAGCGTGATCGGTGCCGCTGTCAGCATCGTCCGCTGCCTGGGCGAGGCCATACCCGGCCCGCTCCACGGCGGCGCGCAGCTCGGCGACCGTGGCCGCGCCGGGGTAGAAATCGACCGTCGCGCGCTCGGTGGCGAGGTTGACGGCGACCGCCCCCACCCCCGGCACCTTGCCCAGCGCGCGTTCGACGCGGCGGACGCAGGAGGCGCAGGTCATCCCCGTGATCGGGAGCGTGATCTCCTCGTGGCGGACGCCGTATCCGGCTTTCTCGACGGCCCCTTCGAGGTCGGCGAGGGTGACGAGCGCCGGGTCGTAGCTGACGGTGGCGCGCTCGCTCGCCAGATTGACGTTCGCCTCGCCGACCCCCGGCACCTTGCCGAGGGTCCGCTCGACGCGCCGGACGCAGGAGGCGCAGGTCATGCCGGTAATCGGCAAGCTGATCTCTCGCTGTGCGGGCGGCGTTGCCGCTGGTAAGGGCGGAGTTGTGGTGCGCTGTCGTTCGTCGATCGCCATGATCCTGTTTCCTTCGCCCCGCTTGCGCCGGGCATAACCAATGGGAGATTGCCGTGTGCCGCCCTGACTGACTAGTACAGCGCGCGCGGTGTTCTTCGGGGGTTTCGTAGCGTGATTTTCCTGCTACAACGCCAAGAATACTACCGGGCTATTCCGAGCGTACTGTACTAGCCTGAGCGTCAGAACCTAATCGGTGGCGGCGTCGCGCAACGCCCGTTCGCGCTGCCTACGCCCCTGGAGCCAGCGGATGCCGAGCCAGAGCACGACCGCCGCAACGCAGATGATGGTGAGCACCTCCGCGTTGGCGTCGATGAAGCGCCGGACGATGTCGAGGGGGTTGGCGGCGATCGAGGCAGCATAACGGGTGAGGACGATCGACACGATCGTGCCGATGAGGTCGATCGCCATGAAGAGCGGCCAGATCATCCGGCTCGCCCCCGAGAGGACGCTCGGGAAGGGACCGGGCCAGATCAGGACCGCCAGCCAGCCGATCCGGCGGAAGATTCGTTCCCCCTGTCCGACGATCGCCTCGGCATCGGTGCTGCGCCCGACCATCCAGTCGATCGCCGCCTCGGCGTACCACCAGCCGAGGAGATAGAAGACGATGTGGACCAGGAAGCGCCGCGCCGTGACGAGCGCGACGAGCCAGATCAGCTCGATTCGTGCGCTGACGAGCAGCAGGATCGTGGTCGTCGGGTTGAGCAGCAGGAGGAGGATCGGCTGCTCGCGCGTCAGGATCGGGGCCAGCGCCAGCCCCAATAGCCCCGCGCCGTAGAGGGCGGCGATGATCGCCGAGAGGATGACGAGGCGGCGGTCGGCGCGCGCGCCGAAGGGTAAGCGCCACCAGGTCCGGTTCTCGGTTTCGCGGGGCTGCTCTCCCATCCCGCTAACGCCGCGCCAAGCTGAACAGCTCGGCCAGCTCGCCGAGCACTTCCTCGTCCCGTCCCTCGCGGATCCCCTCCGGGACGCAGCCGCGGATGTGATCCTGGAGGAGCACCTGCTCGAACTTCTCGATCGCGCGCTGTACCGCGTAGGTCTGCTTCAACACGTCCACGCAGTAGGTGTCATCCTCGACCATCTTGCGGATACCGCGCAGGTGACCCTCGATCATGTTCAGCCGTTTCAGCGCGTCATCTTTGGATGCTTGCATCGGTCCTCTCCCTGTTTACCCTGCCCCCGTGGGGGGGGTATAAAAGAAGTATACGCCCGGTGGCGTTCCCTGTCAATCGGCGCGAGTCTGCGTCTTGCTCGCCCACGCCCTGCGAACAGGGGCGGGGACACCATGTCCCCGCCCCCCTCGTCGTTTCACTGGCAGATGCTCGCGCTCAGTCGGCGGCGGGGCGGGCTTGCCCGGCGTCCATCCGCGCGATCCAACGCTCGGGATTCTTCACCTCGTCGAGGGTCGGCAGCTTCTCCGGGCCATCCCAGACCTGCCGGACGAAGTCGTGGCTGCGGAGGGCGACGACCCGATCGATGAACTCCTCGCCGAGGCGGTACTGCTCCAGTTTCATATCGAGGCCGGTGAGCCGGATGAAGAGTTGCTCGCCGACACTCTTCTCGCGCTGGCGCTTGGCGAACTGCTCGGAGATGCGGTCGAAACCGGGCAGGATCTGCCGCCCGATCACGTTCATCACATGGTTGCTGTAGCCCTCGACGATCGCCATCGTCGCCTGCATCTGCGAGAAAAGGGCGCGCTGCTCGGTGGTCATCAGGCGTTCCAGCCAGTTGCCGTCGCCCCCGGCGCGCGCGCGCGCCGCGAACTGGCGCAGGGTGCCGAGTCCGCCATCCTTCAGCTTGCCCATGTCCTGGCTGAGGAAGGCGAAGTACTGCTCCAGGATGCCGTTGAGGTGGGCGCGGAGCCACGGGTGCGCCTCGAATTCGAAGACGTGCGTCGTCTCGTGCAGGGCCAGCCACATGCGGAAATCGTCGCGCGGGAGGCCGAGCTGCCGCTGCACCTGGCGGATGTTCGGCTCCACGAAGTACAGCTTCCCCTCGGTGATCGGCTCCTTGCCGAGCAAGGCCAGATCGTACTGCCCGAGGACACGCCGCGCCAGATAGCCGAGCAGCAGCCCGACCTCGCCGCTGAGGACGGTCTGGTTGACGTTTCCCCAGAGGATCGAGGCGATGCGCGGCGCCTGATCGTGGAGGGGGTTGAGCCCTTCCAGCGGCCCGAAGAGCTGCGCGAAGCTCTCGATGTTGGCACCGATCCAGTCGGCGCGGTCGAAGGCGACGGTCGCCTCGAAGGGGCGCGCGAGTTGCGCGCCGGTGTACTCCGCGATCGGCCCGAGGCATCGCTGCACCAGCCGCCGGTATTCCACCGCGAGGCTCGCGCGTTCGGCGGGGCCGAGGCGCTCGTCGCGGTTCATACCGACCGCGACCGTGCGCGCCTGCTGCCAATTGATCAGGGCCGGAACCTGCCCGGTCTTGCGGTATTCGCGCGTCTTGCTGTTGGCCCAGACGCCGAAAACCGCCCCGGCGATGGCCCCGACCGCGATGAAGCGGGGGTCGAGCGGGCGGCGGGCACCGCCCCGGAATTGCTGCACAATGTCACCCTTTCGCGATGTGCTCGAATCGTTGGTAGCGTGCTGCGGCCTGCCTGTGGCGCGGGTAGAGCGAGCCGTGCGCCCTCCCATGCTAGTCCGCGCGCGTGACCGGTGTCAACGACATGGCGGCATGAACCGCCTATTTAAAGGTACGCAGCGTCGCGCGCGACGGTTCCCCTCCCGCCGTTATCCAAACGCGCGCGGTTTGCGTATGAACCAGCGGACGAACCCGGGGAGCGGGAATAGCTGCCCTGCGGCCTGGCGTCGGCGGCTGAACGGCATAGCGGTGCTGAAGTGGCGATCAACCGGCGGGGTAGCGTTGCGGAGATATGGGGAATCGATGGTACACGGAGAGCGCGGTGGTGTCGATGCGTATCGGCGGCTACGGGACGCGGCGGAGCATTTGCTCGCGCTACGGGAACTCGCCCCGCTCCTGAAGGGCTGCGGCATCCTGACGCAAGAATTGCTGCATGTCGATGCCTGTAGCATCGCCCTGCTCGATGAGCGCGCTCGTACCCTGCTGCCATTGCTGACACAAGCGGGCGGACATACGACGATACTCGAACCGCTCCCGCTCGAACTTTTCGACGGGCGCATCTGGGAATCGATCCTCGGCGGGCGGACGATCGTCGTCGCCGGGGGGATGATCCTCGATGGTGGGGAGGCGTTGGCGTTGGCGGAGCCGCAATCGGCGTTGACCGCGATGCTGACGCCGCTGCCGCTGGTCGCGCCGCACCGGGGCGTCCTCTGGGTGGGTCGTATTCACGGCGAGGCCTTCACACTGGACGATCAGCACCTCGCCGAGGCGATCGCCGCGTTACTCGCCTTTGGCCTGAGAAATGTCTATGACAGCGTCGGGCATGAGGGCCATGAAGGGACGTATGGTGCGGCGACCTGGAGCGCGGCATAGCGCCGCTTCAGGCTCGCCGCGCCCCTACTGCGCGGGCGCTTCCACCGCCGGGCGGCTCGTGTTCACGGCGGTGTGATTGTCCTGCCATTGGGTGGGGAACTGGCGCAGCGGCATCGATTCCTTGGGGCGCACCAACACCTGCGCTGCGGCTTCCAGGCCGAGCACGACCGGGCCATGCGGCGTGGTGACGCTGATGGTGCCGTTCGATAGCACGATCTCCTCGATCACCAGCTGCGCCTCCGGCACGATCCCTTGCCGCGCGAAGAAACGCATCAGGTTCTCGTCGGCCTCCGCGCGCTCGGCGATGCGCTCCACGATCATCTCGTCCCCCTCGCGCGCCTCGCGGAGCCAACGGGTGCCGGGCGAGAAACAGGCTCCGGTGCCGGGGATCGGGTTGCCATGCGGGCAGTGCGTCGGGCGACCGAGCGCCTCCCAGAGCAGACGTTCCGTCTCTTCGGTCAGGGCGTGCTGCCAGCGCTCGGCCTCCTGGTGGGCGCGCGCCCAGTCGAAGCCGAGGTGGTCGATCAGCAGGCGCTCGGAGAGGTGGTGACGCCGGGCGGCGGCGATCGCGTGGGCGGCACCCTTCTTCGTCAGGCTCACTTCTTTGCGCTCGTTGAGGGTGACTAACTCTTCCTTGCCCATCCGCTGGAGGGTCGCCGTCACCGTCGAGGGCGCGACCCCCAGCGAATCGGAGAGCCGCCGCCCGATCACCGAACGACCGGACATGCCGAGATCGAGGATGGCGCGTAAATATTCTTCCGTGACCGGCGTAAGCGATCCCCCGCTCATCTCGTCTCCGTCCCTACCGCGCCTGCGACCGCTCGCTCCCCCGGATCCGCCCAGTATGCTCCTATACTTCGGAATAACTCTTAGTTAGGAAAGAATACCGTCCGCGCGCGCCCCTGTCAAACGGGCGAACGGACAAGCAGCGGCGGGCCGGCTGTCGCGCGGGCTCGCCCGCAACCCCTTGTCAACACCGTCACGATCGGCCATCCTATCTGGCAGGCGGCAGAGCGGCGCGGCGCGGGGGGCAGATGCGACAGGGGCACGGTTTCGGTACGCGCAGTGTCCACGCCGGCGAGGCGCTCGATCCGACGACCGGGGCCTTTGGCGTGCCGATCTATCAGAACACCACCTACGGCTTCCGTTCCTACGACCAACTGGTCGACTGGCGGGAGGGTGGGGTGCCGCATTTCTCCTATCTGCGCGATGGCAATCCCACGACCCGCAGCCTGGAGGTGAAGCTGGCCGACCTCGAGGGGGCCGAGGCGGCGGTGGCGGGCGCGTCCGGCATGGCGGTGATCAGTGCCACGTTGCTGCACCTCGTCCCGGCTGGCGGCGAACTGGTCGCCTCGGCGGATATCTATAGCGTCACGCGCGATTTCATCGGCGAAGAATTGGCCGCGCGCGGCGCGACCGTCTGCTTCGTCGATTGCGCCGACGTGGCGGCGGTGGCGGCGGCGATCACCCCGCAGACGCGCGCCCTCTATACGGAGGTGTTTGCCAACCCGACCCTACGTGTCGCCGATCTCGCCGCGCTCGGGGCGCTGGCGCGAGAGCAGGGGTTGCCGCTGGTCGTGGACAACACCTTCCTCTCGCCCGCCCTCCTACGCCCGATCGAACATGGCGCGACGGTCGTCGTCCACAGCGCCACCAAGTACCTCTCCGGGCACGGGAATGTGCTGGCCGGGGTCGCCTGTGGCGCGCGCGGCGTGATCGCCAAGATCGCGCGCACCCTCGGCCATCTCGGCGGCGCGCTGAGCCCCTTCGCCGCCTGGACGATCCTGCACGGGGTGAAGACACTGCCCCTGCGGATGGCGCAGCATTGCGCGACCGCGCTGCGTCTCGCCACGTTGCTCGTCGTCCATCCGGCGGTGGCGGCGGTCAATTATCCCGGATTGCCCGGCGATCCGGGCCACGCGACGGCGACGGCGCTGGTCGGGGGGCGCTACGGCGGGATGCTCTCGTTCACGCTGCGCGGCGGGCAGGAGGCCACCCGCACCGCCCTCAACGCCCTCGAACTCTGCACCCTCGCCGTCAGTCTCGGCGAATGTGGCAGCCTGATCTGGCCGTTCGAGGAACCCGCCTGTGCGGGGACGCCCGCCGCCCCGCCCCTGCTTCGTCTCTCCGTCGGCATCGAGGACGCCGACGATCTGGAGGCCGAATTCGTGCGAGCCCTGGGCTTACTGGCCGCGTCGTGAGGTGGCGGGCCTACGGGCACTCTCCCTCCTTCTCCTCCACGAACGACGTATGGTGGTGATGGCTGAGGCGGTACGCGGCCAGGCACGTCAGGCCGGGTAGCGAACGGGGGGGCAGATGAGCGGACGGTCCACCGATGACGACGATGCGATCCCGGAGGGCGCGCGCGACCGCTTCGGCGGACCGACGATGACCATCGCTGAGGTCGCGCAGCTTTACGGCGTCCCCGCTGCGATCCTGCGGCGGGCGATCGAGCGCGGCGATCTGCCGCTCGCCACGACCGTCGAAGGCCAGGAAGCGCTGAGTCGCGCCGCCGTCCTCACTTGGTTGAAGCGCCGCCGCGCCGGCTGGGCCTGAGCGCACCGCGCTACTCGTAGGGCGCGGCGTGGCCGAGTTGCGCCGAGAGGCGTTGCGCCGCCGTCAATGCCAGGGCGATAGAACGGTCGCGATCGGCGGCGGCGAACCGGGCGAGCGGGGCGGTCAGCGAGAAGGCGGCGAGCACCTCTCCGCACCGACCGAAGACCGGCGCGGCCACCGCGCAGGCACCCAACCGATTCTCCTGCTGACTGACCGCGTAGCCGCGCTCCCGGATGGCGCGTAATTCGGCGCGGAGGGTCGTGGGGTCGGTGATCGTGTGGGAGGTATAGGCCGGTAGCGGCTGATGCGCCGCCAGATAGCGCTCGATCAGCGCCTCATCACGGAGCGCCAGCAACAATTTTGGCGAGGCTCCGGCGTGGAGCGGCTGCCATGCACCGCGACTGGCGGTGGCGTGGGGCTCCTGCCTGCTCTCCCGCGCGGCGATCGAAACCGCGCCATCTTCCCCATCCTTCACCACCAGATTCGCCGTTTCCCCGCTGGCGTCGCGCGCCCAGCTGAGGATCGGCGCGCTCAGGCGCAGCAGATCGTCGCTGTTCCGCAGGGCACCGGTGAGGCGGAAGAGGTGGAGGCCGAGGGTGTAGTGGCGGATGTGGGATTCGTAGCTGACGAAGCGCCCCTCCACCAGCGTTTGTAGCAGCCGGAAGGTCTGATTGGTCGAGAGACCGCTACGGCGGCTCACCTCCGTCAGCGTGAAGCGATGCGGCGGCGCGATGAAGACATCGAGGATCGCCAGCGCCTTCGCCACCGCGTCCACGCGATAGCGGCCCGGATCGGGTGCCTCACCTTGTGGCGGCATCGTCTTTTTCACCCCATGCTCATCGCTCGCCGCGCGATCGCGCGGCGGTGCTATTCGCTTGACAAATCATTCGCATGTCGCTACCCTAAGCGATACTTTGACGAGTGATAATACCTTTTGGCTCTATCAAAAACAAGCCGCGATAGCGAATCGGTATCGCGGCGCACCACCGACGAGCGACCGGGAGTTGTCGCGGTTCAGCGGCGTAACGGCAGCAGGAGGGCGCGATCATGGCTCAGCGCGAGACGACGACATCGGAAGGTTTGCCACCGTTATGCGACAGCCTGGTTGCCGGTCAGATCGGTCGGCGCGACTTCGTGCGCCGCGCCGCCGCGCTTGGCCTCTCGGCTTCGGCGATCGGCGTCGCCCTCGTCGCGTGCGGCGGCGAGACGACCCCGACCACCGCCCCGACGGTGGTCGCCACGACCGGCGCGGGCGGCACCCAGCCGACCCTGGCTATCGCGAGCAGCGCGCGACCGTCCGCCGCAGCGACAACCGGCGCGGCGGCTACCCCGACCGGCGGCGCGGGCGGTGCCGCCGCGAGCCCGGCTGCCAGCGGCGGGCCGACGAAGCGTGGCGGCGGCGGCACGCTGAAGCTGCTGCAATGGCAGGCACCCACGGTGCTCAATCCGCAACTATCGCAGGGAACGAAGGACGACCTTGCCTGCTCGCTCGTCTACGAGCCGTTGCTCACCTTCGATGGGGACGGCCAGCCGCAGCCGGTCCTCGCCGCCACAATCCCTTCCGATAGTAACGGCTAACTCCCCGCCGATGGGAAGTCGGTGACGATCACCCTCAAATCCGGGATCAAGTGGAGCGATGGGCAGCCCTTCACGGCGGACGACGTCGTCTTCACCTGGGAGTACGTGACCGATAAGAAGACCGCCGCAATCGGCATCTCCTCCTACGATGCCGTGGAGAAGGTGGAGCGGGTCGATGATACGACCGTGCGTTTCGCCTTCACCGGGCCGAATCCCGCCTGGTTCCGCCCCGCGCAGGTGCGCGTGCTGCCGCGCCACATCTTCGAGAAGGACAAGGGCGAGGGCGCGCGCAATTCCCCCAGCAATCTCGCGCCGATCGGCACCGGGCCGTACCGCGTGACCGATTTCAAGCCGGGCGATGCGGCGAACTACGTCATCAACGAGAATTACCGCGAGCCGAACAAGCCCTTCTTCGACACGGTCCAGTTGAAGGGCGGCGGCGATGCCACCTCCGCCGCGCGCGCCGTCCTCCAGACCGGCGACTACGACTACGCCTGGAACTTACAGATCGACGACGCCACACTGAAGCAACTCGAAACGGGCGGCAAGGGCGTGGCCGGATTCGGGCCGGGCGGCGGCATCGAGCGGGTGATCTACAACTTCGCCGATCCGAACAAGGAAGTCGACGGCGAGCGCGCCAACCCGAATACGCCGCACCCCTTCTTCACCGATCTGCGCGTGCGCCAGGCGTTCACCCTCGGCTGCGACCGCAACTCGATCGTGCAGGCGCTCTACGGGCGCGGCGGGATCGTCTCGGCGAACATCCTCAACGACCCGCCGCAGTTCCGGTCAAGCATCTACACCGCCGAGTTCAGCCTGGACAAGGCGGGGGCGCTCCTCGATCAGGCAGGGTGGATCAAGAGCGGCTCTTATCGCGCCAAGGATGGCGTGCAGATGGCGGTCCTCTTCCAGACCTCCGTTAATGCTCTGCGCCAGAAGACGCAGCAGATCATCAAGGATGGCTGGGAGAAGCTCGGGATCAAGACCGAGTTGAAGAGCATCGATTCGTCGGTCTTCTTCTCCGCCGATGCCGGGAACCCGGACACGAACTCGAAGTTCTACGCCGACGTGGAGATGTTCACCGGCACGCCGGTCTACGACCCGCAGACCGACATGATCCGCTGGCACAGCGGCTCGATCGCCTCCAAGGCCAACACCTGGTCGGGGCGCAACTACCAGCGCTACAAGAACCCCGACTACGACAAGGCGTGGGATGCGGCGAAGACCGAACTCGACCCGCAGAAGCGCGCGCAACTCTTCCAGCAGATGAACGACATCCTGATCGGCGGCGCGGTGGTGGTATCGATCGTCGATCGCAAGAGCGTCTTCGGGCGTGCGAAGAGCTTGCAGAACATCGGCTACACGCAATGGGACAGCGACTACTGGAACATCGCCAACTGGACGCGCCAGAGCTGACGGACTTGCGGTGCGCGGGACGAGTGCGGGGGGGCGCTGAGATGGCGGACAGGGCTGAGGCGGCGACGATCAAGGCGCGGATCGCGGGGGAGGTGCGGGCGCTGCACCCGCGCCTGATCGCCGCTTCCCACGATCTCCACGAGCACCCGGAGATCGCCTTCGAGGAGCGCCGGGCCAGCGCGCTCCTGACCGAGGCGTTGGAGGAAGACGGCTTCACGGTCGAGCGCGGCGTGGCGGGACTGGAGACGGCGTTTGTGGCGACCTTCGGCGCGGGCGGGCCGACCGTCGCCATCCTCGCGGAGTACGATGCCCTGCCGAAGCTCGGTCACGCCTGTGGACATAATCTGATCGCCACCTGGGCGCTCGGGGCCGGGTTGGCGCTGCGCCGTGCCCTCCCGCCGGGGGTGGGGACGGTCAAGGTGATCGGCACCCCGGCCGAGGAAGGGGGCGGCGGGAAGGCGATCATGGCGCAGGCGGGCCTCTTCGCCGGGCTGGACGCCGCGCTGATGATGCACCCGCGCGACGTGACCTATCTGGAGCGGGGTTCGCTCGCGCTCACCTCCTTCGAGATCGCGTTCCACGGGCGCGCGGCGCATGCCTCGGCCTACCCGGAGCGCGGGATCAACGCGCTCGACGCGATCCTGCATCTCTTCTTCGGGGTCAACGCCTTCCGCCAGGCGTTGCCGCCGAAGGTGCGGATCCACGGCATCATCACGCACGGCGGCGAGGCCGTGAATGTCGTACCCGACTACGCCGCCTGCTCGTTCCTCCTGCGTGCGCCGGAGCAGGGGATTCTCGCAGGGGTCCGCGAGCGCTTTCTCGGGATCGTGCGCGGGGCCGAGGCGGCCACCGGGGCGACCGCCGCGATCGAGGAGGGGCGCAGCTACCCGCACCGCGTCTCCAATCCGGCGCTCGTCGGAGCCTTCCGCGAGAATCTGCTGGCGCTCGGTCAACGGTACGAGACGCCGGGGCCGGATGTCGGCATCGGCTCCAGCGACAGCGCGACGGTCAGCCACCTCGTCCCGATGATCCACCCCTACTGGCAAATCTGCGAGCCGCCGACCGGGGCGCACACCCCCGCCTTCGCCGCCGCCGCGCGCAGCCCGCGCGCCGACGAGTCGCTGCTGACCGGGAGCATCGCGCTCGCGCAGACCGCCGCCGATGTGCTGCTGGATGCCGCGTTGCGCGCCGAGCTCCGCGCCCGCTTCGCGGAGCAATTCGGGCACCCGCCGCAGGGCTGAGCGCGCGGCGATGACCACCGAGGGCGATCCCGCGCAGGCCAGTCTTTTTGCGTGGACAGCCCCCCGCGCCTGCGCTATAGTGAAGCCCTGACCGGCCCCGTTCAACTGGATGTCGTGTGCCGGGCGCTCATCAGCAGGAGGCAACGCTATGGTGCAGGAGCAAACCCGCACGATCGAGGAGCAGTTCATCGCGGAGCATCCGCGCTCGCAGGAACTCTATCGCCGCGGCCGCGCCGCCGTGCCGGGCGGCATCACCCACGATATCCGCCATGCCAGGCCCTTTCCCATCTATGTCGAGCAGGCGCTCGGGTCGAAGAAGTGGGATATCGATGGGCATGAGCTGATCGATTACGTGCTCGGCCACGGCTCGCTGATCCTCGGGCACAGCCACCCCGAGATCGTGGACGCGGTCGTCGCGCAGATGCGGAAGGGGTCGCACTTCGGTTCCGGTCACCAGTTGGAGGTGGAGTGGGCCGAGTGGATCCACCGCCTGGTCCCCTCCGCCGATCGCGTCAAGTTCACCTCGTCCGGCACCGAGGCGACGATGCTGGCGATGCGCCTCGCGCGCGCCTACACTGGGCGCGATCGGATCATGAAGTTCGCGGGGCATTTCCACGGCTGGCACGACTATGCCGTCCCCGGCAACCAGGCTCCGTTCGATCAGGCGCCTCCCGGTGTCCCCGCCGCAGTCCTCGATACGGTGGTGGTCGCGCCGAGCACCGATCTCGCGTTCGTCGAGCAGACCCTGTCGAATCCCGATCACGGTATCGCCGCGATCATCCTGGAGCCGAGCGGCGCGTCGTACGCCACCATCCCCCTGCCGGATGGCTTCCTGGCGGCGCTGCGCGCGATCACCACGCGCCACAACGTCCTGCTGATCTTCGACGAGGTCGTGACCGGCTTCCGCTGGTCGCCCGGCGGGGTGCAGGCGAAGGTCGGTGTCACGCCGGACCTGACCACGCTGGCGAAGATCGTCGCGGGCGGGTTGCCGGGCGGCGCGGTCGGTGGACGCGCCGCGATCATGGAACTCCTCGAATTCAAGGACGATCCGGCCTGGAACCGCACCCGCAAGGTGCAGCACCCCGGCACCTACAACGCCAACCCCCTCTCCGCCGCCGCCGGGATGACGGCGCTGCGCCTCGTCTCGGACCCCGCCGTGCAGCGCGGGGCCGATGCCCTGGCCGAGCAGTTGAAGCGCGGCTACAACGAAGCCTTCCTGCGACACGACCTGCCCGGTTTCGCCTATGGCGAGAGTTCGATCGTCAACACCAACGTCGGCACGCCCTATCCGGGCGACTTGCCGCTCGATCTGGTCCATCCGATCGGGGTCCCGGCGGACGTGCTGAAGCGCGGCGGGTCGCCCGAGCTGGTGATGACGATCCGCGCCGGGATGCTCCTGGAAGGGATGGATCTCTGGCACGGCGCGGGCGCGATCCTCAGCATCACGCACACGACCGAGGATGTCGAGCGCACCGTGGAGGCGTTCGATCGCGTCCTCGGGCGCGTGAAGGCCGAGGGGCACTTCGCGGATTAGGCATTTCGGCACAAGGAGTGAGGGCGGCGGATGTGTAAACACTCGCCGCCCTTTGTTGTCTTCGCCGGATCGCGCCGTCATGCGCGTGTCTGGCTCCCCCGTCAGCGGTTGGTTTCCTCGCCGCCTACCGCTCGCGCAAGTATTCCCGGATCATCAGCGCCGCCGTCGCGCCCTCCCCGGCGGCGCTGGCGGCTTGCTTGGTGCTACCCTTGCGGACGTCGCCGGCGGCGAAGATGCCGTGTAGGCTCGTCTCCAGGGTCGGCGCGGTGATCACGAAGCCGTACTGATCGCGCGCGATCTCGGCGGGCAACCAGCCGCTATTCGGCGAGAGGCCGATGAAGACGAAGACCCCGGCGGGGTGCAATTCCTCGGTCGCGCCCGACCGTCGATCGCGCACGGCGATGCCGCTGAGCTTGCCCGCGCCGGTGAACGCTTCCACGTCGGTGTTGTAGCGTACGACGATCTCCGGGTGCTCCCGCACCTTGTCGGCGACCACCTGGCTGGCGGAGAGCGCCGCGCCGCGCACCAGCAGGGTGACCTGGCTGGCAAAACGGGTCAGGAACAGGCTCTCCTCGGCGGCGCTGTTGCCCCCGCCGATCACCGCGACGGGCTGGTCCTTGTAGAAGGGGCCGTCGCAGGTGGCGCAGAAGTGGATCCCCGCGCCGATCAGGTCGTCCTCGCCCGGCACGCCGAGGCGGCGATAGGTCGAGCCGGTGGCGATCAACACCGCGCGCGCGCCATACTCCGCGCCGTCGGCGGTCTGGACGTAGCGCGACTCCGCCTCGGCGCGCAGGCCGGTGACCTCCTGCGCCTTCAACATCTCGACGCCGAAGCGGGCCGCCTGCTGCGTCAGCCGATCGGCGAACTCCGCCCCGCTGACCCCTTCCGGGAAACCGGGGAAGTTATCCAGCCGTTCGGTGACGCCCGCCTGTCCACCGAGTGCGCTCCGCTCCACGACGAGGACGGTCATCCCCTCGCGCGCTCCGTAGAGGGCGGCGGTCAGCCCGGTCGGACCGCCGCCGATCACGATCAGGTCGTAGTATCGCATCCGCGCGCGCGTCTGGATCCCGAGCTTGGCCGCCAGTTCGGCGTTGCTCGGCTCGACCAGGATGCTGCCATCGGGGAAGACGATCGTCGGGATGATCCGCTTGCCCCCATTAGCCCCCTCGACCAGCGCCTGTCCGTCGCGATCCTGCTCGATGTCGACCGAGGTGTAATGGATCCGCTGCTCGCCGAGAAACTGCTTCGCCCGCCGACAATCGGGGCACCACGTCGCCCCGTAGACCGTCAATCCCGTCGCCGACATCGTCATACCTCCGTCTCTTCCGTCACGATCTGCATCGGGCGTGTGCTTGCACGCTCTCAGGATACGCCCGACATATTACGAGAAGCGAACGTGACGACCGATCAGGCCGGCGGATTGCTCCTCCGCACTGCCGCCGCGTGTTTCCTGCTCGCGACTCCCGGAGACGGCGTTCGTGCCGGACATACGTGGGGCGACGAGTTGTGCCGCGCGCGTCAGCTGCGCCGTGAGGGCGCGAGGTCATGGTCGAGCCGTCTCACCCGATAGGCTCGGACCCACGATCGGTGTGCTCGTTGCAGAGACTGGCGGCACGCAAGTATAGTCAGGCTCGGGACGCCGCCAGAACGGCGCTACGGTCTACCCGGCTGAGTATCCTGTTACTGTTCAGGGGGAAGCCGTACGATGCCGATCGTCGCCATGAACGATGCACCGGAGTGGGAGCCCTTCCTGTCCGGGACAACACCGGCCCTCCTGGTGGCCGGTGAGGCGCTGGCGACCTTGCGGACCCTCCCCGCCGCCAGCATCGACACGGCGATCACCAGCCCCCCCTACTGGGGCCAGCGTCGCTACGCCGACCCGACCGCGCTCGGTGGCGAGCCGACCGTGCGCGGCTACGTGGCGGCGCTGCTGCCGATCTGCGCCGAGATCGGGCGCGTGCTGAAGCCGACCGGCTCGTTCTGGCTCAATCTCGGCGATACGTACGCGCGCAAGAGCCTCTGTGGCATCCCCTGGCGCGTCGCCATCGCGTTGCAGGACGAGGGCGGCTGGATCATGCGGAACGAGGTGATCTGGCACAAGTTGAAGGGCGGGCCGGACAACGCGCGCGACAAGCTCCGCAATGTCCACGAGCACGTCTTCCACTTCGTCCGCTCGCCCCGGCCCTACTACGACATCGACGCGATCCGCAACGCGCCGCGCGCCACGGTCGTCGGCGCGGCGGGCGTGACCACCGCGACCGGCGTGTCGGGGGTCCGCTACCGCCGGCAGATCCAGCGCTCGACCGCGCTCAGCCCGACGGAGCGGGCGGCGGCGCTCGCCGCGCTCGATGCCACGCTGGCGCGGGTGACGGCGGGGGAACTCTTCGACTTTCGGATGGTCATCCGGGGCGAGCAGCGGGTCACCCACTCCGCCTCGACCGCCGTCTCCGGGCGCGCGAACGAACTGGCGCGCGACGGCTTCTACATCCTGCCCTACCATCGCGGGGGGAGTAAGCCGGGCGATGTCTGGGAGATCGTGCCGGAAGACTCCTGGCGGCGCGACGCCCACAGCGCCCCCTTCCCCGAAGACCTCTGCACGATCCCGGTCCTGGCGACCTGCCCCCCCGGCGGCATCGTCCTCGACCCCTTCGCCGGCACCGGCACCGCGCTCGTGGCGGCGGTGCGGCACGGGCGGCGGGGCGTCGGGATCGACCTCAGCGCGGAGTATCTGCGGACGGCGCAAGAGCGCCTCGCCGCACTGGGCGTGTAGGACCGAGCGCGGCGGGCGAACGTCGGACGACTGGGTGTCGAGCGTGGGCATCGCTGCGTACTCGCTGCTCTTTCACGCTCGCCCACGCCCCACCGCCCTGCCGCTCACGGTTTCTGGGGGATCGGCACCTCCACGTCCCACGGGCCGCGAATGGCGACGATGGGATTCTGGAAGGTGATCGTCACCGTATCGGCGTAGTCGCGCGGGAGGGGGACGCAGAGCCGGAAGATCTGGCTCACGTCGCCCTGATACGATCCACCACACCGGGCGGGATCGCCATTGTCGGTGCTGACCTGGCCGGGCTCGATCAGCTTCTGCCCCTCGGCCCAGTCCCCACCGTCGAGATCCAGCCAGAGGCGGCGGTTCCCCTTGTTGTCCTCGGCGAGGGTGATGTTGGTCACGCGGATGTGGAAGCCGCCCAGTTCGATGTCGCCGGTGGCGGGGAACTGCTCGCCGATCTGTCGCCCGGCGAGCGGGACGCGCAGCGTCGATTGCGCCCCCGCTTGTTCGACCTTCACGAATGGCACGGTCAGTGTCGCCCTGGCGATCCCACTGGGAAGCGGCGGGAAGAGCGCCTGATCGGTGACACCGCTGCCCTCCCCTTGCTGCTGCCGATTCCCCGACGGTTGGCGTTCGGTCCACACATGGCCCTGATCGTCGCGGAGGGTGAGGCGGCGCGTATAGGTGTCCCCGCCGAGATCCCCACGGACGCGCCAGTCCGCCCGGTCGGTCTGGGCCAGGAGTTGCACCCCAAGCCCGCGCTGATCCGCCGCCACGCTCGTCACCCGCACGGTGATGTCGTGGAGCGTCGCGCCCGCGCCCCCACCTTGCGCGGTTGGTAGCGCGGCCTCCTGCACCGGTACGACCGGCACCTGGATCTGCCAGTCTCCTACCGTGGGCGGTCCATGCAACGTCACCTCGACCAGCCGCACATCGGGATCGAGGGCGGCGAAGGCGCGCTCCGCGCTCACGCCGAGCGCCGTGCGATCCTCGCTAGGAATGATGCCGCCCTGCGTGTAGCCCCGCACCCCCGGGTAACTCTTTCCTCCATTATCGTGCAGGGAAAGGGTCAGTGGTCCCGCAGGTGAGGGATCGGTAGGAGCCGGTATGGGCAGCCCCGTCACTTCCAGGCGGACGATCGTCTGTCCATCGGCCGAGAGGAGCGCGAGGACCGTGGCCGTAGCGCCGCCGCGCGTGACCGATACCGGCGCGGCGGCGACCAAATTCGCGGCGTTGCAATCGCGGATCCCCAGCCCCGGCACCAGGCACGCGAGTTGCCCCGCCCGCGCCCGCGCGCCCGGCGAGAGCCACAGAGCCGTGCCGAGGATCAGCAGCACGATCGCCGCCGCGCTCGCGAGGCGGAAGAGCGGCAGCCGCAACCTGAGCCGCCCGCCGGTGTCGAGTAATCGTCTTTGCGGGCGAGGATTGGTTTGTGCCGCCGACAGCGCGTGCGCCCAGACGCGCGCCCGGAGTGCGGGATCGTGTCCGGTGCCCCGACGCTCGATCGCCGCGATCTCGCGAATGGTCATGCTCAGTGCGGTATCGCCATCGGGTGGTGGTATTGCGGCGGGATCATGGAGCAGTTCATCGACATAACGGTCCAGCGCGTCGGCCTCGTGGTTGCGCGGTGTCTTTTTCACCGTAGCCCCTCCTCATTCGCCTGGTGGTAGGCTGCGCGTAATCCGCGGACGATGCGATGGAGCGCCACACGCACCGCCCCCTCGCGCTTCCCGATGACCGCGCCGATCTCCCTGGCGGTGAGTTCGCCGACAAGCCGCAGCACGAGGATCTCGCGTTGATCGTCGGGTAGTGCGGTCAATAAGCGCGCCAGGTGCTCCTGCTCCTCATCGCGCACGATGCCAGCGCTGAGGTCTTCGCCGCTCACCGGATGGGAGGCCGTGTCAAGGGGGAGTTGTGGGCGGCGATCGCGCAGATGATTGGCGACGGCGTTGTGCGCGATGCGGAAGAGCCACGCGACGACCGAGCCGCCCCGATAGCTCCCGATACTGGTCAGCGCGCGGGTGAAGACAAGGCTGGTAAGATCCTCCGCCTCCTCGTTACTCCCAACCCTCCGCAGGCAATAGGCATAGATGCGCGGGAAGTACCGCTCGTAGAGCGGCGCGAAGGCGGTCGGCTCGTTGCGGGCCAGCTCCAGCAGGCGTACTTCTTCATTCGCCTGTCCTTCGGGAGCGTCTCTTTCCCAAAGCATCAGCTTTTGCATGCGCCACCGCTTTCATATCCCATGTAGCCCTCCGATCGTGTGGCGGATATCCCTCGCCTGGATACCACCCCGCTCTTGCCGGTGCCTCATCCCTCACCCTGCCTTAAGACACGAAAATCCCGCGACTGTTACAAAGAAATTTGGGTGCGGGGGGCGATTGCTCGGCGATCGATGCAGGGCAAGGGATGATCGCGAGCGTCGGGGCAACACAGCGCGTTAGTGCCGAAGCCGACCTTTGTAACGAACCGCGTTTTGCCTGAGCCGTGATGCATATCCGTTTGTTGGCGAGAAGTTACCGCAGGATGTAGGATAGGACGATTCGGACTCCCTGTTATATGGGCAGCGATGTGCCTGGAGAGGCGTAGGCGATCGAGCGATGCTACAACGCGGTATGGCGACGATGGCGGACGGTCCCGAGAAAGCGAGCGCACGCGGCACGACCGCTCGCCGCCTGATCGGTGAGTTGCGCCCCTACCGCGCGAACCTCGTCGCCGCGCTCGGTCTGATCGTCACGACGGCGGTGGCGCAATCGCTCGGTCCGCTGCTGATCGGGCGGGCGATCGACCGGGCGATCCTGCCGGGCGACCGGCGCGGGCTGGCCCTCTGGATGCTCGCGCTGGCGGCGGTGTACATCGTCGGGGCACTGGCGCAGCGCGGGCAGACACGCCAGGTGGGCGAGATCGGGCAGCGCGTCCTCGCGGCGTTGCGCGCGCGGATCTTCGACCGCTTGCAGCGCCTCCCCCTGCGCTTCTTCGACCGCCGCCCGGTCGGCGACGTGATCAGTCGCGTCACCAACGATGTGGATACCCTCAATCAGTTCCTCTCGCAGGGGTTGACGCAACTCCTGGGGCAACTCTTCGGCCTGATCGGCATCGTGGTGACGATGCTGGCGCTCGATTGGCCGCTGGCCCTCGTCTCCTTCACCGTCATCCCGGTCGTGCTGCTGGCGACCAACATCTTCGCGCGCCGCGCCCGCGATGCCTTCCGCCGCACGCGCGAGACGGTCGGCGACGTGACCGCCGAGTTGCAGGAGGAGATCGTCGGGGTGCGGCAGGCGCAGGCGTTCAATCGCACGGAGGTCAACATCGCGCGCTTCCGCGAGCGCAACGCCGCCAACCGGACGGCGAACGTCCAGGCGACCGGCGTCACCTCCGCCTTCGCCCCGACGATCGATGTCCTCAGCACCCTCTCGACCGCGCTGGTGATCGGTTTCGGCGGGTTCCTGGTCTTCCACGATCGGCTGACGGTCGGCACGCTGGCGGCGTTCCTGATCTACGTGCAGCAGTTCTTCCGCCCGATCCAGCTGATCTCGCAGGTCTATACCCAGGCGCAGTCGAGCCTCGCGGGCGCGGAGCGGATCTACGCGATCCTCGATGAGCCGACCGAGATCGCCGAGCCGCAGGGCGCGCTCCAACTCGGCCAGATCGCGGGGGAGATCGCCTTCGCTGATGTCACCTTCGCTTACTCGGACGATCGCCCCGCCCTGCGCGATGTCACCTTCACCGTCGCCCCCGGTCAGACCCTGGCGTTGGTGGGGCGTACCGGCGCGGGGAAGACGACGATCGCCTCGCTGATCCCGCGTTTCTACGATGTCAATGCCGGGTCGGTGCGGATCGACGGCCACGACGTGCGCGCGGTGACGCGCGACAGCCTGCGCGCGCAGATCGCGGTGGTCTTGCAGGAGCCGTTCTTATTCAGCGGCACGATCGCGGAGAACATCGGCTACGGGCGGCTCGGTGCCACGCGCGAGGCGGTCGAGGCGGCGGCGCGCGCGGTGGACGCGCACGCTTTCATCAGCGCCCTGCCGCAGGGGTACGACACGCCGCTCGGCGAGGGGGGTGGCAACATCAGCCAGGGGCAGCGGCAACTCCTCTCGTTCGCGCGCGCGCTGCTGGCCGACCCGCGCATCCTGATCCTCGATGAGGCGACCTCGAACATCGACACGCGCACCGAGGCGACGATCCAGCGCGCGCTCGCCACCGTGCTGGCCGGGCGGACCAGCGTGATCATCGCACACCGCCTCAGCACGATCCGCAGCGCCGACCTGATCCTGGTGATCGAGGCGGGGCAGATCGCGGAGCGCGGCACGCACGACGAACTCCTCAGCCGCGATGGTGTCTACGCCGGGCTCTACCGTCGCCAGTTCCGCGACGTGCGCGCGCCGAGCGCGGCGGCGGATTGAGCAAGAGTCTGCTGTGCTTGAGACTAACGATAGAAGCTGGTCGTATCCACGCTGAGTGTGACTACCTGCTCTAGCTCCAGCGCCTGTGTCAGGGCGAGATCGAACGAGAAGGGGAAATCAATCTCCTCATTGAGTCCATCCCGCTCTTCGCCACCACTATATTCTAGTTCGACTAGGACAACACCTGTTCCTGCAACTTGAATTCCATCTCTACCAATCTCTAGTTTTCGCTGATTCAGGCGGCTGCCGTGAGGGGCGCGGGCGGGGTGCCCGCGCCGGTTTGCCGCCGTCGTTGGCCGAAGAACCCCTTGGGGAGGTGCAGCGTCGGGCTGGCTTTTGCGCG
>JAABUH010000757.1_pt1 | contig 42413 bp, 60 predicted proteins | sample 5559121 | NCBI WGS metagenome assembly JAABUH01 (sample SAMN10711871, study PRJNA513364) | rock metagenome | isolation source: Antarctica rocks | place: Antarctica: Victoria Land, Battleship Promontory nord | collected 2015-12-28
CTTTGCGGGCGAGTGGCAGAATTCGAGCGAGAGCGGTTGGCATTCAAACCAGCTAAATACCGGCTTCATACATCCGATAACTCGCTGCTACCACAGGACGACATCGAGGATCTGGCCGAATATTGGAACGAAGACATCCTGGACAATCCTCTGTCATCCATGCTAGACTTGAAGCTCGACGCCGTTACAGCTTTCAATCCGGGTCGAAGCCTTTCTCCTGCATCCCCCATTGGCCGGCGGTATCACGAATCGGAATATGCAAACGAACCAGACGAACCAGTTCAAACAACTCCAAAGCTGAAAGCTTGTTCTCCAACTTAGGGTCGTTTGAGGCAAAATTGCAAGAAAAGCTCAGACCTGCGGAGATACGTGAGCTTCGAAAGCGTCTTCTATTGTTATGGATGCGCCCGGGATTCATTCGTAGCCTACAATGAATGCATTCGTCTTGAGCATTGCCATTCGGAATTATATCAGAACTGAGGAATCAAGGACGACAGCTAGGTTCTGCAAAGTGAATGGCCTGTGACAATCATCGAAAGCTCTGTAAAATGACAGTCTACCAGTATATGCATCGATGGAGATATGTAACATGATTGTACAATTAAAAAGAAGTCCTCCTAGGACCACCTTCCTTTGGAGTTCGCTTGGTAACAAGCATGCGAGCAAACTCACTCGTCCGCTTCTTCTCCTCGTCCAGATCAGCTTGGGTACCAGAAACAACTTCGCGAGCTATGTCCATCTCCTTTCGAAGACGCTCAGTCTCTGTGACTGCCGTCTCCCTCTCCCTGACCGCCTGTTCATGCAGCCTTTCGGCTGCATCCTGTGCCTCGTTGGATCGCTCATCCGCTTGCTGAAGCTTAGCCTCTGTCTCCTCGAACTTCTTCTTGAGCTCGGAATTCTCCGCAGAAAGTGATGCACATCTCCCCTCGATGATTCGTAGGTTATTCGCGGCTCCCTGCGCCCTCTCGGTCTGGATTCGTGCGATGGCTTCCGCGTTGGTCTTAGCCCCGTCACCGATCAGGGTCATGTCGTACAAGCTATGAACTTGTTGGTCGATGGCTGTCTTTGACGTGCTGGATAATGCCGAAATCTAAGGGTTGAGAAATGAGTTTGATGCCGCCTCGATTCGGGCCGGCTCTTCTACGGAGCACGTTTAGTACCGGCCCTTTCCACATCTCCGCCAGAGTTCGGCGAGCATTTTCCCGCAATCACTTCGCCCGCTTAAAAGCCGCCTCTACGTCTCCAGGTCCGAACTCCAAGCCCAGATTCGAATCCGCATAACTCCTCCCAATCAACTCCTGCGCCCTTGCCGTCTCCCTTTTCAACTCAGCAGTGACCTCCTTCCAAACCGTCTGGATCAGCGCTGCCGTTGCCGGGTCCGTCGCATCTTCCTCCGCAAACTGCTTGTCGACTCGCTTAGCTATAGCATCGACTGCCTTTCGCATGTCTTTGGCATCGTTGTCTTTGAGAACCTTTTTCAAGGCGGAACGAGAGAAAGAGGCATGAAGCGAGACCTCGTTGGCGGGAGTAGTCTGTAGTAATCGCTCTACACCGCCGAAGAAATCCTATCATAAACGTCAGCCATGTCATGCTGTATCAGTAGCCTCCTCACAATCATTCGACCGAATGACTTCCGTAGCATCAACTTGACATATGTCGACATGTTCTCATCGTAAAGTCCCTTGGCTCGCTCGAGGAACACCCCGAGAGCAGGAGCGCTGAGATGTGACACATCCTCGATGAAATGTCCCATATTTTCTGCAATTTTGCTCAGCTTGACTGCAAACGATTTTTACTCACCGATCATGATGACATGGTAATTTAGCTGCCCTTTGTCTTCCGTCGCTTGACCGTCTCCTCGATCCATCTTGGCCAGCTGCTGAAGGGAACCAAAAACGGAATTGATGATTCGCTCATATGCGTTATTAACTCGATCTCGGATCGGCAGTCCGCCAGCGTCGGCAAGTTGAGCTTCCATTCTTTCCACGAAGACCTGAACCACCTTTAGCTCACTCCACAAGTCAAAGATCGCTGACAGCTTACGGGGAAGTGCCGTATGAAAAAGGTCACACCTCGACGTTTCTTAAGCGAAGTCCTTGCAGCCTCGATGGTCCGTACTTGCTCATTCTGAGCCACTTTGAGCGATAGCATACAATGATTTCAACTTAACCACTCACAATAAACGCGTCCAGCATCATCCGTCCTCTCGATAGCTGCCGGTCAAACATCTGCGCAAAGAATAAAGACGTGTTCTCCTCTTCCGCCTCCTTCGCTAATCGCTCCGACACTGCAATGACCCCAACGATGGCGCTAGACGCCCATCAGTTCCCTGACCGATCACCATTCGAAGGCTCACAAAGGGTTGCGCTGCATTGCCGCTTCGACCCAGTCTTTCAGCTCCGCATCAACGAATCCAAAGATTAGGTCCATCATCGATCGGGCAAGCTGCATCATCCCTGTCGACATGGCTCTGCTTGCATGTCGTGCAGCCTGTCGCCGGAAGTATGAATCGAGCTCCATATGGTCGGCAAAGGTGGACTCGGTATCGGTGAGATGGAGGAAGGCGTTGATGAAGTCCTCTTCGACAAGGACTTGGTTAATTATCTGGGTCAAAGCTTGCTGATACAGCTAATGGGTAGCGTCAGATAGCCTCTCGGTGCGAAGTTGAAGACGGCTAACCTCAGCAACGCGATGTGAATGCTCATCGCCTTCGCCTTTCCGAACGGGCTTGACCGAATCGCTGACACGGAGTCCAATAGCCGTCTTCGACTTTTGCAGAGCCGATGTTTTCGGAGCATTCGACGCAGCAGCGGAAGCAAATGCTGGAAGTTCGTAAGCTTCGCCATAGTCAATATTAGTCACTCACATGCTTCGTTTGGATCTCCAGCTGGAACAGCATGCAGCGAGCCCATGAAGGTCATCAACATGTCTTTCATCTCCGACTGGTGCAGCTGGCTGATTGTGGACATGTAGATCTGAACCGAATGTCAGACTTGGCACCACAGGGTCGACGAGAGATGTACCGAGCATAACCGCTGATACCGTTCCTCGTCCATCTCCTTCACGTATAGCACGAGACCCTCATACATCATCAGGTATTCGCCCATGGACGTATGCGAGGCCAGAGCCATAGTCATCTTGGCGGTCTTGCGATACTCGGACAAGGTAGAGTCAGACTAAATTTCAGATCAGCCGATCACATGAGGGAAGGTCACAAGACTGACCTGGTACTTGAAGGTGACGTCCAGGTAGTCCAGAACCCGCTTGCAGAACTGTGAGCTGTTCTCTTGGTACTCCTTCATCCGAGCTATGGTGGCAGCAACGTCGGCATTGGCTGGACACGTAAGCGACCGTGACATCTGCGCATATGTGGACTCACCGGCATCCATGCCCGCTTGCAACGCCTTATACAGGGAAGCTGCAGCCTTCTCTAGCACCTGGACACCCCGAGCAGATCCAGGTGACTCTTGCGTTAGGGTGCGCAGATCCTCTTCCGGTACCTCAGCGATTTGCTGCGCCGTGTCAGTACTAATACAAAATAAGTTAGGGCTCTGCCCACAAGAAGTTGTCGTAATTCGTCAAGCAGAGCTTGCTGATTCGATGTCTGAACCTGAAGACCTCTGTTCTGCGATTCGATGAACGAGATATCCTCTGATACCGCCTGAAGCTCATCAGCGCTAAGATTCGTTATCACCCATTTAGTCTCACATTGAGCTGCATCCGGTAGCCTGTGATCTGCATGTCGATATCATCCAGCTCGAGTATTGCCTCATCGATGTATCCGAGTACCTGAGCTATCCGGTCGTCCGATTCTAGGAACGCATGGATGTTTGCCTGCAACGGTCGCTTAGATTCCGAAGTCACTCATGAGACATTACTTACCGAGTCAAGAGCGGTCAGCTCATCGAGCAAGCGCCCTTCGATCGCATCCGCGGACCCTTTCTTCCTGCCATTTTCTCCTATACCTGTCCCAGCCGTCCAGTCAAAACTATCAAGCATCTCTTCCACGTTGTCCATAATAGCGCCTTCCGTACCTTTCCCTTCGCCGACAGTGAGGCCTGCAACGCCGGGGAGCACGCCGGTTCTGGATGAAAGCAATACATCACGGGAGAAGGCGGTATTAAGTGGTGGTGGGTGGAATGAGGCTCGACGATTTGGTTTGCTAGTGGTGGTGGACGAAAATGTGGGTTCTTGGGGTATGGAGGGGGAAGGGAGGGTGGTGGTGATGGTGGGTGCGAGCTGTTGGGTCTGAGGCTGTGTTTGGGGTACAAGAGAAGGCTGAGGCTTGCTTTCATAAGCCTTAGAGCCGTTGGCTTTGAAAGGCGGGATTTCCCGTTTCTCAGGCATTCCAATCCGCCGTTCGCGCTCAGAATCTGTCGACCGTCGGTCTGAAGGCTCCGCTTCAGGTATAGGCTTCATCGTTTCCGACGATGGCTTCATTGCAGTCATTCGAGGTGGTGGCTCCTGCGCATACTCCGAAGCGGCGGAGCCCTTACGTTTATCGTTCTGCTCCGGCCTTTCTTCCGAAGGCCTCCGCTGATTAGGTGGAGGGCCTCTTCCTATGCCATCTCCGTTACCGTATGGATCTCGCGGTCCAGCTGTCCTTCCACTAATGTCCGTGGCAGAAGGTCTTCGACTACCTGCAAGAGAAGACTCGGTCAATGGCGATCGACCGAAACTTTCAGCTGTTGGAGTGCGTTGGTTCTCCATGGACGGCCGATTCCTGGACTGGCCCTGGTCATTTGCGCCTCGATAGCTTCCAGCAGATGTCAAGGAGGTCGAAGAGCCACTACGCATTGTGCGAAGAGGCGGAGGGGGGATGAGCTCGCCATTGCTTGGCATTCCAGACTGTGAGGTGAAGGACGTTCTTCGACTATCGGCCGAACCTGTACGGGGTCTGAAGCGTTTCCCAACGAGGAGGTGCCGAGCTTACCGTTGACGCCTGCGCCATTGGGTGGCGGAGTGTAGTTGATCAGTTCCGGCAACTCGCCTTTAGTATACGTCTTGTACACCTTGACGATGGAGTTGAGGAAGTGGGATTGCTCCTTCGCTCGTTCCGTCTGCCATTGATACCGTCGTATTGTCATGGTGAGCGCGAAGTCGGTAGGCTACCCTCATACACGTCAGCGAGCTTCTCAATACCTGAAGAGTGACTTACTCCAACTACATCCAGAACCCGCATGTCTTCCAGCTGCCATGTCTTCCCCTTCGAGAAGGAAAGATTGTTGTTGCGCTTCGCTTTGTGGATAACCACTTTTCCAAGCTTTGTCACTGCTCTTATATCAGGATGGAGCCAAATCACCATCATTGGGACACACCGGCAAGCATGAGGTACCGTGTCTTCGCCCCTTCCGCGGTATCTTGGGGATCCTCCTCAAACACCTTAACGTACGAGATGAGAGTCTCCTCCAGTGTACCATCTTCATCCTTCTTGGAGAATATGGAGGAGGTTAGATGTTGACGTGTCTCGTCCGAAGAAGAGACTGAACGAGATTGCGGCGCAGACATGGTGTACTAGTCAGCTTATGCCAGACAGCTGTTTTGGGTCTCCGTCGTCAACGAGAGATCTGCTCACTAATGACGTCTAGACTTCTCGGCTATGCCGGCGGGTTTCTTTGTGCCACACGAAAAGCCCCGCCAATTTCCGTACTGCCTGTAACCAGTGCCACTAGCAATTATTGCTCGCAAGGAACGTACTTTGGCTCTGGTAGCTGCTTGTTCGAGGCTACTCCTACATCCGACGTCATCCTGTGCATTCCTTCGCCAATATGGTCCGTCTAAAACAAGCTCGAACAGCATAAGAAGGTGAACTGACTTCCTCTTCGACCAGGTGCGAATCATTATCAAGGGTGGTGTCTGGCGTAATACTGGTCAGCTAGCTTCCTTGAATTACTGGAGTGCATCAGCTGACGAAAAGCTACAGAGGATGAGATACTGAAAGCTGCCATCTCGAAGTACGGCAAAAATGTAAGTCGTGCAGATATCATTGGTCACCACACCCCGAAAGGCCTGACGAGAAGACTGATGCTAACTTTAAGCTCGTAGCAATGGGCCCGTATATCCTCCCTTCTCGTCCGGAAAACACCTAAACAATGCAAAGCCCGATGGTACGAATGGCTCGACCCCTCCATCAAGAAGGTAGAATGGTCGAAAACAGAGGACGAAAAGCTTCTCCACTTAGCCAAGCTCATGCCGACACAATGGAGGACGATCGCACCCATCGTCGGACGGACAGCTACTCAGTGTCTTGAGCGGTATCAGAAGTTGCTGGACGATGCGGAGGCGAAGGACAATGATGAGCTGGGGTTAGGAGCTGGGGATGGGCCGGAGGGACAGCCTGCGGCGGATGTCAGGGGTTTGAAGCCGGGAGAGATTGATACAGATCCGGAGACTAGGGCGGCGAGGCCGGATCCGATTGATATGGATGATGATGGCAAGTTTATTGAGTACGAGGAGGACCGTTAAGCTGACGCGCGATTATAGAGAAGGAGATGCTGTCGGAGGCGAGGGCAAGGTTGGCAAATACGCAGGGCAAGAAGGCGAAGCGGAAAGCTAGGGAGAGGCAGCTTGAGGAAGCGAGGAGACTGGCGTTCTTGCAGAAGAAGCGAGAGCTGAAGGCGGCAGGGATCAAGTGAGTCGTCCGGTTTATAGCGAGCACAATGCTGACTGATGTCTGTAACCAGTCTGCGGGCAAAGGCAAAGAAGAAGGGCATGGACTACAACGCCGATATCCCTTTCGAAAAGCAGCCCGCTCCCGGTTTCTACGATGCGACAGAGGAGTCAGCTAAAATTTACGCTGCACCCGTAGGATCCTCTCTTCGGGCACTTGAGGGGAAACGGAAGCAGGAGCTGGAGGAAATCGAGGAAAAGAAAAAGCGGCAAAAGGGAAACGATGGGAGGAACAATCAGACCGCTCCATTCGTGGCCGCGAGGGAGGCGCAGATCAAAAAGCTGAAGGAGCAGGAGCAGATCATCCGGCGGAGAAAGCTAAATTTGCCCATTCCGCAAGTGGGAGAAGCGGAGCTGGAGGACATAGTGAAGATTGGGCAGGCTGGGGAATTGACTAGGGAGCTGGTCAAGGGTGCAGGTAGTGAAGCGACGGGACGGTTACTCGGGGAGTATGAAAGCCTGGGACAGGCGAAGATGGCCCGGACCCCTCGGACAGCAGCCCAGCGTGAGTTGCTGCTATAAGATCAAGACCTTGCTGACAAGCTGCAGAGGATAATGTCATGGCGGAAGCTCGGAATCTGCGGAACATGATCAATACGCAAACACCACTGCTAGGTCAGGAGAACACACCGATGCATGCGGACGAAGATGCTGGTACCGGCTTCGAAGGTGCAACACCTCGGAGAGGCATCGCATCGACACCTAATCCCCTTGCGACACCCGCTCGAGGTGGTGTCATGTCTACTCCTCGTACTGTCGGCGGTGTCGAGGCGACACCTATGCGTACACCCATGCGTGACAGCCTTCAGATCAATGACGCCACATCTGCATACGCTGAGACACCTCGAGACGAGAAGTACAGGACGGCCGCTGCTCGACGAGCACTCAAGGCTGGTTTCGCTGCTTTGCCTAAGCCTGAGAATAACTTCGAGCTCGCTGAGACTGAAGAAGAGGAGGCCGAAGAGGAGCAACGGGTGATGACTGAGGAGGATGCGGCTGAGCGGGATGCCAGGTTGAAGGCAGCTATAGCGGAGGAAGAGCGGTTGGAGCTGGAGAGGCGGAGTTCCGTGGTGAAGAAGGGACTACCGAGACCGGCGAATGTCGATGTCTACCGGATACTCCTCGAGCTTGAATCGTCGGCGGTAGATGCGGAAGAGGCGAGCTCATCGGCTCTCAAACTTCTCAACCTCGAAATGGCTCAGCTGATGAAGCATGACTCGCTCGCTCATCCTCTCCCAGGGACTTCGACACCCGGCGGTACACCTTCAGATTACGACATGCCAAAGGATGCATTCGTGTCGCAGGCCAAGGCGGCAGTACATCTCGAGCTGGCGAATTCCCTTGGTCTCCCTGGTGCTACCGATGAGCAGGTGCGGCTGGCTATCGGGACGTCAGCCGACGAAGATGAAGCTGCTTTCTCCCATTCCTGGGCGCAGGAACGCGAGGGTCTTGTCTTCTCGCCGTCAAGCAAGGCATGGGTGGAGATCGCTTCTCTTTCTCCCGCCCAACTGCACGAATGTTACGCCGCGATGATCTCTGCGAGCCGGGAACGTGTTGTCGAAGAAGCTACGAAAGCCTCGAAAGCGGAGAAGAAGCTTTCGAAACAGCTTGGTGGATATCAGGCGATCAATGCTAAAGCTCGCAAAGGCATCACCGACACGATCGCCGAGATTCAGCAGACGCAAAGGGAGTTGGAGACGTTCCTGATGTTGAGAGCGATGGAGGAGGCTGGTGCACCTGGCAGATTGGAGCAGAAGAGGGAGGAGGTGGCGGTTCTGGAGAGGAGGGAGAGGGACCTGCAGGCGAAGTATGCGGAGTTGAATGATGAGCGGAGGGAGCGAGTTGCAGCCATTGAGCTGGTGAGTCTGCAGTCTCCATTCATACTTAATGCTCAACCGATTGATGATGTGCATAGCTTGAGGAGGACAAGGTAGTCCTGGCGGCACAAGCGGCGCTTGACGAGCAGGAAGGTGCGGATGATGGGGAGGTCCAGGTGAATGGGGATTGAGCATCGATCTCAGTCGCATGGGAGCATGCATCTTCCCATGATGTTGCCATTCGTTTTGACAGGCTGGAAGAGGATGATGTTACAATATCTCATCTCATCGTTACATCGGTTGAAGAACCAAATACGCGGAAGCTTTTCTCCGCACTGCTGCGCGACTTCCGGTTGACTCAGTCTTCGTCGTCTCCTCAATCTCTGCTTTCCCTTATACCCTCTCACCTGGTCACTCTCCCCACTTCGTTTCCTGTGACTTGTTTCCTTTATACCCATCATGTTGTCATTCTTCGATACCAGCAAATCCACCGCCGACGCATCCACTTCCGGACCTATCGTCTCTCGAGTCACCGTCAAGAAAGTCATCCGAAAACCCCTCGGATCATCGTCCAGCTACCTTTCAGTCCCTACATCATCGCTCAAATGTTCATCCTCTCCCGGACCGGCTCGTCCTTCTAGCTTGTCTTCGAAACCCTCATCCTCGAATCTGCACACCAAATCATCCTCATCGAGCTTGGAGTCAAAACCCTCTTCTTCGATCTTGAAACCCGACAACCGTCTTTTACAGCATACGAAAGCTCGGCATGACGTTTCTACATCTTCCAGATCGTCTCGTTCGCCTGTACCGGTCAACAAGTGGAAGACAACCACTCCCTCTCGCGTTCATTCCGAATCCGAATCCGAATCAAGTGACGACGATGTTTACTCGAAGGCAAAGCCGACTATAAAGCGCCAGAGATTAGCTACGGGTACTGCTACACCTCTCCCTTCTGATGAGCGGGTGAGGAAGGATGCCTTCTGCCTAGAACTGGTGGACGAGAGAGGCGAGTTTGCGAGGGGATGGAGCGGGTTTGTTGAATGTGAGGAGGCTGTGAGGGGGTTCAGGAAGGGTTGGGCTACCGGTAATAATGAGAGTGGTAAAGGTGTAATGGAGAAGTACTTCCCTTGTTGGTTACCATGCACCTCGATGTGGGGAGAGCATTGACGATCTTGCAGATTTCCCTCAGGCCGGGTTCGAAAAGGGAGATGTACTTCCTAGCGTGGAGATGGTGTACCCCGCTAAAGGCTGTCGCGAGAGGTGAGCTCAGGCTCAAGAGACGCAGATGAGCGCGCTGATTCGGTGATGACAGGTTCATTCTGTTTGATGTCCCGGAAACATCTAGGGAATATCGTCCGATGAAGGAACTTCGCGATGCGCTTCGTATCGTGCTCGAACGCAGGTCAACCTCTACGGCCCAGTTGGACAAGGTTGACTGGGATAGATTACATCCCGCCATCGCATCAGCATATCTTCGGTAGACTCTCTGATTCCCTGGATCTCGACGCGCCGTCGACCACTGCTGCTCCCTCCCGTTTGCAGTCTCCTCTACCCAATTCCCTTGCAACGCCTCCGCCCGATTCTTCACCCGCTCCTGTGGTACCTACCGAGACCATTGGCGATGCTCTCCGGAAAGCTCTCGCTCCGAATCGCAAAGACGGTCCAGGTTTTCTCCGAGCAATGGAGCGGTACAACACCGCCATGGAGGAGATCCAGTCCGACGGGAGTTTGGCGAGGTTCATGGCGGGTAAGACTGGGATGAGCATGAAAGAGTGGTCTGGAGTGGTGGGGAGGGTGCATGAGAGCGCTTACTCGAGGGTGGTGGGATCATACGCTAATGAGCTTGAGGTGAGGCGATCGGAACAAGATTGGGATAGTTGGCTGATCAGGGCAGCATCACCCGAAACATCCGGATGAGGTGGCAAAGGCGATCAGTGACAAGGAGGATACATATGGGGAGCTGACGCATAGGTGGGTTTCTTTAGCATCCGATGCAGTCCAGATGCTGATGCGTATCCCTAAGCTTCATGAGCAAGGTCATTGAGCAGACGAAGCCAGACGCACACTCGGTATTGTGAGTATTTCCTTGCTACATGGGTACCACGGCTAATGCCTGCCAGCGTCGATTTAGGCAGTGGTGTTGGCAGTTGTGTACTACAAGCAGCGCTGCAAGCAGGCTGCAGAAGGTTCATTTAACTCTGGCCGGATCTGAGTGATCGTTGCTCAATCCTGTCAATCTAGCTACGGCTTTGAACTCCTTCCTGTTCCGGCGCACTGTGCTCGTCTTCAGTTGCGCGAAGTCCAGCGCCGCTGGGCGATGTGGGGTCTCAAGGGGAACTTGGACGTCGAGGTGCACGAAGGTGACTTCCGGACGCATCCGATGGTGGCGAAGCGGTTGCGTGAGGCGGATGTGGTGGTACGTTCACTTCACACACCAGCTGTATGTGACAGCTGACCTTAGGATGTTGCGGACGTCAGCTGGTCAACAACGAAGTTTTCCCTCCATGTCTCAACGCAGATCTTACCAATCTCTTTCTCGATCTCAAGGAAGGCGCGGCAATAGTCTCGCTCGCACCCTTCGTTCCCAAGGGTTTCAGGATGAACGAGTCAAATGTGAGTTCGACTACGCATCAAGGTCACGAAGGCTGATACCTCTTCCTAGTGTGACTCATTCGCGGCGATCGTGAGAATCAGCCAGCATTCGTACCATCAAGATTGGACCTCGTGGAAAGACGCTTCTGGAAGCTACTATGTACAGGTGATTGATCGAACGAGGAGGAGGGAGTACGAGGAGAGGATGAATGGAGCCAGGAGGAAGTGATAGCTGGTCAGACGCTTTGACGAGAACGCGCATAATGGGGTTTCAAAGTATTCAGGTATTCTACGCTCCAATAATTATGTAGTATACCGCTCGGTAGGTAATTATGCATTGGGTATACTTGCGATACGTGCGATACTAACCTGATAGGCTGGCGATAGCCGACTCTAAAGTCGCGGGGGAGGCAAACATAACATGGTCGATTTGCTCAACTCAAAAAGCGCGAAAAGTCGCCAGACTGCAATACAACTCGTGCATCAGTAATTGGGGAAGCGTGACGAGAACAAGGGGCTCGCCAAGTGTATGGACGACGAAGTCAGATCGAGTAGAACGAGACGAGGCGTTCTCGAACTTTACAATGTAGCCTTCGGGTAGTAAGAATAGAAGGAGGATCCCATTTGGCAATGAGAGGCGAAGGCCGGCTGAGCTGTCGCTGGAGGCCGATGATGTTTACGAAAGACGGCACACTCCTTCGAACAATCAGAACAATCGAACAATCAAAGAGATGTAGAAGAAGGTCGCAATGAGAAGCGGAACAGGTGTGAGTAGAGAAAAAAAGCCCATGCAGCTCGGGTGGCGAATCTTGGCACACCGATCAGTGTATAACGCTATGCACTCTCCACATGACGGGGGGGAAACTGTCCAGATGGCTGCATAATTTCTGTAAAGGTTTACCACCATGAGGTAGTGGGATTGAACATCAAATATGGTACCGTCATTTGAAGAGAAACGAAGGTTTGCAGAGCGGTCACGGTGGACAGGCGAGATAGTGACCATCTTGTCGTGAGTATCGTTTCACTGGTCAATGGGATTGACGTAAATGAGTAGAAATCTTTGAGAAGATGTGACGAAGTTGTAAGCGAAAGAAAGAGGAAATTCCGGACGTCTGCAGCAAGTGCGATGCTTGTTTCTGACTTGGTAATGATGGCAGCGAAGACGAGTTCCATGTTTGAGTACTGCCTCGTAGCTCACGCATCCCCATACTGTTAAGAGTGACATCAGCAAGCAAAGCGATCCGATAGTCTAGATCCTACCTAAAACACACTCTCGCCCGCTACCCCTTAGCAGGCCTGAAACCTTCCAACATCTTCGACCGTTGGTAGACCAGTGCACCGTTCGTACTCGTGGAACCCGGCCATTGCGTGGGTTGAAAAATCCAATGAGGTACGGCATGGTGCATGCAGCGGTCTGGGCGAGGGTAATGTGATGAAGTCAAACTTTGGAGAGCAACTTGTCGTGCTCCATGTTACGTATAGCTGCCTTGGCGAGGAAGATGTCGTCGTGGTGCGAAGCAACTCAAAAGATCGACCAAGGAGCTTGGTGATCAACTCGATGAAGCCGTAGGACGATCCGCTCGGCAACGATATCGCAACCCAGCTGGTCGCAGAGATTGAGGAGTCACTCATACTGTTCCCAGCTTGTCTCCGCGGTGACATCGCCCTTGTCCATGAAGTCCAGCAAGAGGGTGAGATCGGCAGCTGTAGCGTCGATGCGGACGTCATTCGCTGATCCGTCCTGGATTTTCGTTTGGTCCGATCGCAGATGCGGAATTCGAGAGGAGGTCCCGGAAGAAGGTGCTTCAGAGCGATAGATCAATCAGCCAGATCCGTGAAAAGTCGAAAGGGTTCACCTCAAAGCCTTGAGGATGTATGAGTCGACTCGGTACTTCTCGCCGTCGTTGCTGATGAAAACGATGTCCGCCTCCATATTCGTGTAAAGATTGATTTTGATCTGTACTGGTTCGGACATGTTGAAACATATAACCTCTAGATACGAAAGAGAGCCGGAAAGACAGGGTGGAAAGAACAGAAACGAGACAACCAACCCGTCCGACTCGACCGTCGACATTGTCCTCACGAGTAGAGAGGGTCGACAATCCGGGTTCACTCGTATGTCCTGAAAGCTAGCAGGTGGGCGTATTAGATCACACGTCAGCCATGACCAATACTGACCGTGTCCAGTACTTTCTTTCGCGACATGCTCAGCATGCCGGGTCTCGGCAAAACCGCCATCGACGACTCAAACCACGATCTCATCCCCACCGATGCCACTTCTGCCGACCTCGGACTCCTCCTCCACTTCATGCACAACGTCAGCCTCAATACCAAGGGATCAGTGGCCCAGTACCTGCGGATCATGACATTTTGCGATCGTTTGGGCTGCGGATCGGTCGCGTGATCGGGTCGTCTTGCGACTCTGCGTTTGTGTCACGGAGGCGCCGTGGGACATTTCTGTATCGCCAGTTAGCGTGAAGTTCACCCGCTAGCCAAGTCCGCTCTCACGAATCTGGGTCTTGACAGCCAGCGGCGGTTGATCAAGCTGTCGAACCTGAAAGCCGCCACGGTGTCCGGAGTTCCCTCACCTTTCTTGATCGGATTGATGAAGGCGATGGCCAGACGAAGCGGATATCGTTCTGCCAAGTTGGGCAAAGACGCCGGGATGTCACGGCACTATGGACTGGAGCAGGATCGGCGAGAGCTTTGAACCGGCGGAGTGAGATCGTGCTCGGTATGTCAACGAAAGTTACCGAGCTCACGGACTCTAGTAGCCCATGGCATTCGCTTGTGGTGGGAGTCGGTACTCGCGAGTAGCTGTTCATCAGACAAGATGCAATGGTCTTGAATCTCGAGAGCGAATCACCCAACACCTCGCCTGGACCAGACAAATGAGATCGAACTTCCGCGAGGCGGTACTGGTTGGGAAAGCTTCAAGCATCTCAATGCGTTCGCAGGCTTCGTTTCTCCGGGTGATCAAAAGGGTCATGCCGGATCATCGCTAGAGGTACCGCGGACCATCCTGCTTCGCGATTGCTGTCCGTCTTCTTCACCGCCGTGAGATCCGTTCGAATGCCTTCATCTTGTTCCAATACCTCATCCGTCTTGATTCCGGCGAATGACGATTGGGGTAGGATCAGTGAGGCTTTTCTGCCGGTGAGAGGTTGAAAGATGAGGTAGGGAATGGACGAGGAGCTTCGTGAGTCGCTTATTCATCATAAGGGCTCATACTCATATCTTACAGCTGCCTACAACCGCCCCTGACCTCGAGCTGCGCATTACTGACATACGCGGCTTGGATTGGGATACGGCGTAGTGTCATAACTATGAGATATGCGTCGTCAATTTCAGTGCAGGTCTAGTCATGCTCGCTAAGTTCGATGAACATGTTGCGAGTGAAGAAGCACGAAGCGTAAATCCTCCAAGTCATTACTAAGCGGCCATGCTCCTTCCAATCCTGCTCGACCATCCCTTTACCTTCTCAAACCCATTCTTCCCACCACGATAATCCATGATCGCCTCACGCGCCTGCTCCTGGGTATTGACCACGAAAGGGCCGTACTGAGCGATATGAGCTGGTTTTGCCAAGACCAAGCTTGAACCCAGAAGTCCACTCACCTGAACGACTGGTTGATCAAGTGGTTCTCCTGCTATGAGAACGAAGCGAGTCTCTTCGGTTTCTGATGACCCCGGTCGGGTTAGGCGTACTCCGTCCTGACCTGGGGCTGAAGAGAAAATAAGAGTTTTGTGCTTGTCGTGCGAGTCTTCCTCGTCACCGATTTGGAGCTGACCAGAAATGACTACTAATGTCAGCAGAAGTTTCAAGTAAGCGAGTACTAAAACGTACGATACACGAATGCGGTCCATCCCGCTGGGAGGGACTGATATACACTGGCTCCGGGTTGCTGCAGCTTGAAATCGACATACCAGCATCCACCGATCGGTCTAACGAAGCCCTATTTGACTCTTCAGCCCAAAATCTGCGGCACAAGAATTTCGCCATGGCTGGACTCACCGTCGCACCATGTGACTCGCCCGAGATGATCGTAATCTCTACACCCTCACTCGGTCGGATTGTAGTGATACTGATAAGTCACTCGGCTCAATCACGACTCCCCATCCAAATTCTGGAAGCGAAGGGGAACCTCACTCCGCAGCTTTCTTCTCCTGATAACTAGGTTCCACAAACTTCATCTCCCTCGGTAAGTCAACCCAGAGTTGTAAACCCTCAGCCGGTTCTGCCTTCTCTGGATCGGGATCGAAGAGAGGCATCTCGGAATGCATGATCCCTCGTCCAGCTGTCATCCATTGAACATCACCTTTCTCGAGTCTACCAGCACACCGTCAGAAGACTCCGTTCTTGCATATCTTCTTTTTCGAAAGAGGAGGGGAGACTCACATCCCTGCGTTTCCAAGGAAATCTTCGTGTTGCATCTTACTAGATCCCTACTGTCAGATGCTTGCCCCTACTCGCCCTTCATGGTATAAAGACTCACCCTCCTAAGACGTAAGAGACGGTAGTTTGTCCGCGGTGAGGATGATCAGGAAAACCCGCTCCAGGATGGATCGTGGCGTGATCAAGCCTATCGAAGCCATATTAGCCAGCTAGCAGCAGTATGCCTAGCTTAATCTCGCTTGGAAAGAAGACGTACAGGAGGAAAGGGCTGAGATTGCGTAAGACTGACGACCCGATGGAGCGACGGACTGTTGCGCCGACTCCTTCGCTTGTCTCGGCTGCGTAGACGGATTGGATGACTGAGCGGGAGGATTCGAACTTGGGCTGGATGGTGGACATGGCGAGTGAGGTGTCGTGAGTGTGTTCGATTGGTGTGATCGGGTACAGTGGTACCTTTTGGCTTCCTGAAATACTTGTGAATGTCTGCTTGCGTATGTTGGCTGGTGATAGAGAACCGAGAGGTGTGCCGATACGGTTTATGTTTCTGATGGGATGATTGGGAGGGATGGTACGGCTGAGCCAGGTCTTATACTAGACACTCCAGGTTTTCCGCCAAGATGATGTGCAAGCTTTCCCTGCAGAGTTTTCCCTCGTGTTCGAACAGAATATCAATAACGGGTATGCATGCTGATACGATGACTGATGACGGAACGGTGAGCAGATGATGAATGATGTGAAATGAATTCCCAAATCAGGCACGTGATTATGACGGAAGTCAAGCGATCTCTTACGAGTATCAGCAGCGCTTGGTCATCGAGCCGACTCGAAAGAATAGAACCAAGAAACGGAGATGTATATGCAAAGTCCATTCTAACATGTATGACAGTCAAAAGTCAGTGATCAATATACTTTAACTATATTTCCTGCTACGTGTATGTCATCGTCGAAGGACCGATCCTCGGTCCGGAACTTGTTTTAAGGGAGCAGAGGGGGGTTGAGGAGAGGTGGTATGCACTGGTAGTGATCGTGCACGTGGTGGAGATGCTGAGACTGGGAAGAAGGCTATCAGTCAGCAAAGAAGCTCCCGGCGAGGACCCACGACTAACCGTGAGATGGGTATGGACCCGATGGTGTCCGTTGATGGCCTGCTCGAGGATCCTCATAACCTAGATTGAACCCCTCGTTCGGCCTGGCGTTACCCCAGAAGCCTCTGCGTTCTGGTCTGGCCGAGCGCCCAGAAGCCGGGGCATCTCAAGCTGTACTGGTCGACCATGGTGACGTGCTCCGCCTGGTGGAGCACCAAGATTTATGGAAGATTTCATCGAGGTCATAGATTGCGGTCGAGGGTAACCTTCTCGCCCTGGCGATAGACCAGGTTGTCGGCTTGAGTAGCCAAGTGAAGAAGGATGAGGCGAGTTAGCTCGGGATGACCCGCCAGCCTCGGATGGGACTGGCGTTGCGAATTGCACAGATGATGGGGAAGGAGCTCGTTCGACGCCTTGACTCCGTAGTCGATCTACCGACGTTTTATGCCGTGTCATCGTAACATGTTCGCCCGAGCTCGAACTACCATCACGTCGCAAAGCTGCAGCAGTGATGTCGATAGGCGTTATCGACACTTTCTTGGCTGGCGTGTTTGCTCCTGTGCTCGAGCTTGGGAATAGGGGTGAATCGGAAGCGTTCGAAGGAGGCATAGGTGGTGAAGCGTCATGGCTCGTCGAGCTGGGGGTTGCCACCGGGTATGAAGCGTAGTACGAGGGTTGACGGGAGTGAAAGTCGAAGGTGGATGAAGGGCGTTGATGGCTCGCTTGCATAAGATTAGATACGTTTCTGTTATTAGACCAAGGCGACATACAGGTCGAGTATGAGCTAGCTCGATTCACGCTTCCTATCGGCAGCAAAGCACTGGGATTTGCACGATTTCTTCCGAAGGATTGAGCGGTGTACGCCATGTCTCGAGGTGGCCTAAGACGGTTGGGTGAACACGCTGAGCCGTGACTTTCCAGCTGAGCAGAATCGAAACCTACGGAGGTTGTATCTTCGGACCCCTCTCCTTCCTTCTACGCCAATATGTCCATAATAGTGCCAATAAAACCAATCCCCCTACTACACCGCCAACGATCCCGCCGATCGTACCGCCACTAAGACCACTCTTCGTAGAGGATGAGGAGACGCTCCCAGTAAGAGCGGAGGCTAACGAGGCCGAGGAAGATGAGGTGGATGAGGATGAGGACGATGATGAGGACGTTGACGAGATTGCTGACGAAACGGATGAAGCGATAGAGGATGATGTGGAGGCGGTGGCCGAGCTAGTTGAGACGGCGGAGGATGAAGCGGCCGCTGCTGATGATGACGAAGCAACAGCCGAAGATGCAGCTGCTGCACTTGATGCGGAGATGGACGATGTTGTCGCAGCTGCTGATGATCTCGTCGACACTGTTGAGGTCACCGCGGAAACAGGAGTGGTTGCTGCTGAAGTTGCTCGAGCCGCTTCCAGCGATGCAGAGCTCCGAGTTGCTGCTGCGGAGGAGGGCATGCTGGATCCAGAAGCCAGGGTCAAGCTCAACCTTGTCGCAGGTTCCGCCTCGATGCAGTCCAGTCGATTTCGGTATCCACAGATCTTGAGCTCCTCGACGTTCCTCGGAGTCGAGGTTATGAAGGTTGGAAAAGGGTATAAGGGCGATGTGATGGAGGAGTATATCAAGTCTATAGCTACAGTTGGGTATACGATGCTGAGTGTTCTGGCTGATCCGACAGGCTGTACCACAGTCATAGGCGATGCGATGAACAGGGATAAGGCATATAGGGCAAATGTTGACAGTATCGAATGAAGCGGGTGGTGTGGACAGGATTACAAAATAGATCAGCTAATATTCATAAAGAAGCGGACTCTGGAAAGACCCCAGCGTTTGGTGAATGTTTGGAAAGGCTGGCTCCAAATGCTAGCCTACTCCAGCAGTTTTTGCAGGGGATAAACAATGATGTTTTCAACCGCCCTGGGTCTTCCGTCATCGTCGAATCCCAAGCACCCCAAACTCAACTCTCCCGCACAGCATCCCTTTGTCCGGCCATGAAACACCGGAGAACAGCCACTCACCGTGAACTATCTCCTCCCTCTTTCAAGTGGTATACAATCGTTTTGTTTTGCGTCATCAAGTCGAAACTGTTGATTTTTGGAACATATGAATGACAGTGTGAAGTTTGGAATAACGCTTGATACAAAAGACTGGGAAAGTCGTAGTAAAAGGGTACAGAGTTCTTCCCGTTTGAATACGACATATTTACTCAGGGCGGCCGGAGTGTTTTGCCCCCTTGCCGCATTCAGCCGCTTTGCCTTCCACTAAACAGAAGGACTGAAGATTACTCCTCAGATCCCTGCATGCATCCTCTCCAGGTAATTATCTCTATCGGTCCGCTGCTTTCTGCATCATCTTCCCGATCCTATCTCTTCTCCAGCTCAACATATAGTTGCCAACCGCCGGAATAACCTTTTCGCTAGTGAAGCACCAAACACGTTTCGCAGCCGTCAAAATTCTCCGGCTTGATAAGTAAGAAGTACCTTCTTTTTCCTATCAGGAACCGGGTCGATTTTTGCAACCTTCAAAGCTTTGAGCCGACCTAGCTGTCTGGCCTAACCACGGCGAGCGTGTTGGCGGAGAGTGCTGTATGATTGGCGTCATGCGGGAAATCGAAGGCAAATGACGCAGCTCTTGACTTCCTAGAATTTTGAGGGTGGTCACCGGGAACTCGGAACTTGAAAAACTGAATCGGGTACCTAGGCTGCGGTATGGGAATTCGTCGTGCCTCCGGAAGCCATGACGAGACGGGATTCAGGGAAGACCACGATACGACAGCACGACATAGAACATATCGCCCAGAACTGTGACATACGGCATCCCTCCCTAAAAGTCTTCTTAGCAGAGCTCTTTGGCTTGCTGGCATAAAGGATCATACCACTCACCTGAACACCGGAAATGCACATCCCAGAGGTTTCATCTGAAGCTTTCCGAGCCAGATCTTCGATAGGTACACCGAACCGCCTACCTCCGATCGTGAAGAAGACATTCCGTGTGAAGGGGTATGAGCGGTGCAAGGGATGAACCAGATACCGGTGGATTGAGATTGGAACGAGCCGGAGATTTGCGCATGAAAGCCGGTTTGAGGCTTGGTCGGATGTAATGGGTCTGAACAAAGATCAGCTCTAACACCCTTCCGCCGGAAAGGGGTTTTACTTACTCCCCGTGTCACTGAATAGCTCTTCTAGGCGTTGTAGTTTCGGTCAGGAGAACGGAATCAAACCCAACGCTTATCTCATCCAGAGCAAAACCCCTGCTGAAAATCAGTCCCGGTTGGAATATGGCGATAGACCTGCGACTTACGAGTAATTCGAGCTCGTCACACTCGCCCAAGTCAATCCCACACTCCCTCCAACGATTTACTCATCCTCAATCCCACCAAGCATATACATCCCACCTCCCTTCTGGCTGATCACGCCCTGATTCGCCGTCCCTTTGTCAAGGCGTATATTCAGAACGTTCTCTGAAAGCGATCCTGCCTGACCATCCTGGAGAAGACGGTAGCTCCCTCCATCTGGACTTTAGCCGAGGACATCGGCAAGGTGCTCAGTCCATCCAGACCGAGACCCATTACACCGCTCCGAATAAGGGGCGAAAAGTGCTTGCCTCCAATATTTGTGGCCACGGCGAAAGGCAATTGATCGGTAACATTGGTTGATGTGCCAAAATCAAGGGTATCCGATGCAGCATAACCCGCCGCGGCCGACCCGTCGGGATACTCTATCGACCAGTATGAAGAGAGGTTGGTGAATGAGGAGGAGTGGACCGGGTCAAAACAGGAATGATTGGACAGGAAGCATGTGGAGCACGAAGGACCGAAGACGAAAAGGTCGGAAGAGCCGGTTGTCGGGAAGGACTGGGATGGATTGGGGAGGAGAGCCAAGGGTGATGTACGTATACCACTTAGTCTGTCAGCTTACAGAACGCTCAAACTAGGATGGCTCACCTCGATGTCCCCTCTCTCGCCCTTTGCGGCATTCTCTGCACTGCCACAGCCTCGAGATCCCGCTTGAGGGCTCGTTCCAAGGGTGGTCGTCTCATCAGAGTTCTCATTGTAGCGTGCAGGATATAAGTTTGTAGGAAGGCTGAGCAGGAATACATTCGCCGTGACCAGGAGATCGGTACCGATCGTTATCAATGGCGAGATAATACCCTTTCTCTGCGGGAAAGTAGGTCTACCAGCTTGTGTACGATAGGATTTGAGGGCGATACACAGCTGGGGAGCTGGGGATTCGAGCACACACACCGTGGTCTGACCATGATCCGGAAGAATGATCTGCAGATCGTACGGCGTCCGCCTCGCCGAGAAGGAAGGAAGGTCGCGTCGGTCCGACGGAAGCCAAGTTCTGCGTTGTTTTTCTCTGCTTCTCTGCTGGTCATCGCCTCGTGTTGCCGTCATTGCGAAATCAATGACTGCAGTGACATTCTCACAGTAAGAGTATAGCTGCCAAAGTCTGAAACGATTAGCGCTCGGATCGCTTGGGTCCGGAACCCCCCTTTGGACCCTGTCAACACAGGGTCTAAAACAACCTTCTCCGACATTTTCTCATAAATCTTTTTGATACTGGCTAGCATTCCATCCTACGAGACAGTTGATTGAGCCGCGTCACACATCTCCGTCATCATAGCTGGTCCTAGGCTACGGTGAAACAAGATGAAATCTTTACGTCGATCACTCAACAGCAACAACTCGGGTCCTTCACAGACTTCCCCTCCTCTTGCAGCTTACTCGAACCCCCTCGCTCGACCTTCGGAAAAGGTCGCCCCACCTCAGAAGGTCATCAAAGCGTTGGAGAGTCATCGGAGTACGAACCCTCAAGAGTTGAGCTACAATCAAGGGGATTTCTGGTACGTGACGGGAGAGAGGGAAGGATGGTACGAGGCTCTAAGTAGGTGCTCCTTTTTTTTGGCCAAGGAAACGAATCAAATCGCTTATCGAGGTTCAAGACCCTCTTACGGGGTCAAGAGGACTCGTGCCGAAGAGTGACTTCGAAGAATTTGGGAAGGGCGGGAGGCCGCCTGGGTCAAGTGGACGACCAGGATCGATGGAACAGACGAGGTGGGCAACCCTTTCTGCCGGTGGTATTGGCCAACCTTTCATAACGATCAGGTCACAAACACCATCCCAAAGCCATCTTTCGCATCAGAGCGATCCTCGATCCCCTCCCATGCCAGAAATATCCTCACCACCATCGCAGAACGGTCCGAAGAAACCTAGGCAGCCGTGTGTTCATCTTCCGGGAGTTTAAGGGGAAGCGCTGATGGGAGGCAGGGTCTATGCGATCGTGCAATATGATTTCGCGGCGGAGAGACCGGACGAGCTGGACGCGAAGAAGGGGGAGCCAATCGTGGTCATCGCGCAGAGCAATCACGAGTGGTCCGTTTTCCATCCGCTTCCTGCTTCTTATTCAGGCTAATGATAGACTGCAGGTTCGTGGCGAAGCCGATAGGAAGACTTGGCGGACCTGGACTGATTCCCGTCGCGTTCGTTGAGATACGGGATCCAGCTACCGGCCGACCGATTGAGGTGTTACCAGACTCGATCCCCATGGTTGAGGAATGGAAGAAGGCTACGGCAGACTACAAAGCCGCAGCTATCCCGCTTGGGCGCTTCGACATACCAGCAGAACAGAGTGTGGTCAACTCCCCGTATGCACCCTCACAGGCGCAAAATAGCAACGCGTCCCAATCGTCCCTTCGTCGATCAACCTCCTCGTCTTCAGTGACACGGACGCAGAATGGTGGACGATCAACCCCTTTATATCGACCGGAGCAAGATCCCATGCTCCCTCCTGGAGAGCTTTCCGCACTCAGCGTACCTTCCTTCCACAACGAGTCCGGTAACTACTGGTTCCGGTTACATGTCACCTTCGTCCCGGACGAACCATCAGCCCCAGCCTATACACTCAGCCTCTATCGAATCTACGAGGACTTTTATGAGTTCCAGATAAGCCTTCTTGATTCTTTTCCTTATGAAGCTGGCCGACCACGACCTGAGGAGGAAGATCGATCACCACCTGAACGGATATTGCCTTACATGCCTGGACCGGTGGAGGACGAGATCGATGACGAGTTGACGGAATATCGTCGAGAGGAACTGGATGCTTATGTGAAAGCTCTGATCGATCTACGAGCGCGGAAAGCGGGTTACATTGTCCGGCATGAGCTGTTCCGAACTTTCTTTGCGGCGAAGTATGGTGATTATTGCGAAGATGCTCCTAGGCAGGATGCGGTTGAAGAGCTGGAGGAGAGGTTGGGTGAGATCCGGATGACGGAAGAGTCCGCTGGACCGAGTCGACGAGGTCACTCGCAGGAGATACGGTCTGCTTCCGCTGCTTCGAGACATTCACAAAAGTCCGGTACGGGTACTCAAGAATACATCCGGGCTCCCTCAAGGACGACCTCTTCACGCGGTGCTTCCCCCTTACCACCTTTGGATACGCATCAACCCGACTCTCGACCCGAGTCTTCTGGCTACTCCGCAGGCTCTCGTCGGTCTGCAGGAGGGGCGCACTACGTCTCAGGCGGTCCATCGACTGCGGCAACCTCTTCATCCTTCCGCGGACCAAGCTCTGCCTCGGTCCCCTTTTCGGGTCAACCCCCCTACGTCAAGATCAAGATCTACGATCGAGCTACAGATGATCTCATCGCTATTCGAGTGCATCCGAATGTATCCCATTCCGAGCTATTTGAGAAGGTCCGAGCGAGGTTAGGTCCGGAAGTCAATGTCTTACGGTATAGAGCGTCGATGAATGCAGGTTCGAATGGAGCTGGAGCGGGTTATAGGGAGATAAGGGATGATAGGGAGCTGAAAGAATGGATGAGAACGGAAGATCAGAAGTTGGTATTGTATGCGGAACAAATATAGATCTTGAGGTATCTCGCGCATATTGCAATTTTGCCAATGCTTTTTCTCCAGTTTTCCCTCAGCTACTTCCCGCCCTCCTTCCCCACCTTTTGTTGGTCCCCGAATTACTTCCAGCTAAAACTTAAAGGCTTCGAGCGACGTAGCGTCCAACCAGGCTTTGAGCATGACGAGCGCCTCCTTCGGCTTATCCATCGGGACCATATGACCCGCATATAGGACCTTCATGAGCTGGGGAACAAGTCAGCCTGTGTATATGCCTGAAGACGTACGGTAAGGTTCCCAGAAGTCTTGTACGATCCCGCGACCTTGCCATCGACATCCCAGTCGACGAGCTGGGCGGCATTGTACCCTTTCTTCCCGGTCCATTCCAGGGATTCCATCCACGCCTCGTTACCGATGTGATTGCCTATATAAGTGTTAGCCGAGCGCGTTTTTTGTTAGCCGAGCGCGCTAATGAAAACCCAGAAGGTCGTCGCAGGGGCAGGAAAAAGGGTGGACGAGGAAAAGAGGGGATGATGCTGATGTGGGGCCGCACGCGCCGCCTATGTAAAGGGTAACGGCTGTGAAGGCGCGAGAGGTTTCATACTCCGTAAAGAGGGGTGGAAGCGATCAGGCAAACAGCTCACAGACGAAGTCGTAAGTCCCCGCATAGTTGAGAACCCGAACACCCCGCTCGAGCAGCTGAGTGACATAAAGCTTCGTCTGGGCGGTCTCATCCATGGCGGCCGAAAACGCATGATTGACAACCCAATCGCAGGACGACCAGTTCCCGGCTTTGTGACTCACACCAAGGGTCTCCCGAACGTCAGAAAGGTCGAGGTAGATCGCGATCTTCTTACTGTGCGGCACCGTTAAATTTGTGCATGTCATGGGGGACTGTGCGTACGTCTCAGGATAGCAAAGGGAGTCGGTGAGCTCCTCGATAGTACATGTCTTGCTGACGTCGTACCTAGGAGAAAAGCCGTCACCGTCTTGGAATGGCTTGGAACGGGCGAGAAGGTACTCACGGATTCAAACCGGCCGAGAGAAGCGTTGCGTCCAGCATCTGCTGGCAATACGACAGAGCCATCGAGCAAGCGGTGATATCGTTGTGTTCAAGGCATCCTTGACGGTAGAACTTGTCACATTTGGGCACCTAGAAGGTTTCCATGTAAGCTTACTGGTTAATTTTGTGGGGAATACTCACTGATTCCGCCATTGAAACGCAAGTGGTGATCGACTGGACCGTGTGATTGAGACCGCCGTTGATGGTGCATTGCTGGACTTGTTAGGCCATGGGAAGAGAGAGGTTACGGAAGATCCCACTTACATAGGTGAAATACGACTCCGTGGTGGCGACTGAATGATGATTTAGCTCAGCCAAATATATTGTTCGATACGCAGTCGTATGGCGAATGCGCGGACGCTGATGCACTCACGGAAATCCGTGATACCATTCCCGATCATCACACTTTGCAGGTTGATGGGCTTCTTCCCGGCAGCCACGAGGCCCTTGTTACCGTCATGAACAGCAGAGGCGAAGACAGGGAGGTAACGGCCCTTACGCGAAAGCATCAGCAGAGATACGTCAGGCAAATTGCGGAGATGACTCCGTAAGACTCGCCAGCCATGTGAAAAGCACGGCCTTTGTACTCCTTGAACGTTTCGAAGAACTACGTATGCTCTGTCAGTCATGCATTCTCGCATCGCGAGGGATTCGAGGGGGTCAGGCAAGCCCAGAAAGGGTGATGAGGGGTGGAAACCAAGATGGATGGGGAAGAGGTGAGGACGGCCATATTCGAGGGAAAAGAAGAGCGATGACGGTACTGACGATTGAAACGAATGCCTGAATATCTACTGCAGCTTGTTCCGTCCTGGATACGGCCTAATCCTGGATCAGCGGTAATTCAGAACTAGGCTTCGAGTAGGACGGCTAACCTGACCATGCTCTGCGTAGCTATACCCAACACCAATAGGTTCGTCGAGGAAGAAGATGTTCGCCTAGCCGTCATGTCAGCGTCAAAGCAGCTCCAACAAGGGCTGTACACACATGCTCGTTCCAAGAGTAAGGGTTGACTTTGGTATCATTGGCGCTCGTTGGATCATCGTTGATAGTGCATGGTCCTGTCCCTCCAATCAGCTTGACCAATCTCAGGAGCAGATCTGGCGTACCGAGCTCCATAAAAAGCCCAAGAGACGAGCTACACCCCGGTCCACCTATACCTCAAAAGCACTTCACCGGTGTCACAGAGAGCGGGAACAAACCATTGATCCACATGACCACGGGATCTTCTTTAGGCTTACTCCTCGACTCGAAGAAGTAGAAGAACAGGTCCTTGCCATCTCCTACATCGAGGTAACCGGAGTAGCTCCGTACTGAGGGGTCGCACCATCCCTCCGTTGACTTGATCCGGACTTTGTGGTTCTGTAGACTGATTAGCTCAAGCCCTGAAGAAGGATAAATGGCTTCTTACGGGGTGACGAGCGCTGGTCAAGACGACATGATCATCGACAGGGATCGAAGCCAGGGTCAGGTCATTGCCTGGACTCAGGTCGGACGAGGTATGGAGGAAAGCATCGGCAGCTTGAATAGCTGATTGAGCGTTGGGTAAGTGAGGAAGCTGAAGGGCGGAGATGAGGGGCAGGAGGGCGAGCAAGGAGATGCGCATAGTTACAGATTGGATGGAGCTGTGCGAAAATCCAGATGACACAAGCAAGATGGAGAAGGAAGTAGACGCGATCGCTCAATTTAAAACTCTGGACCTGAGGACCGCATTGCCGTCCCGCCAAATCCTGACCGGCACCGATAAGATGAATAAAAAAATAAGAAATGAAGGGATCGAACTACATGCTAGCATACTACTGTTACGATCTCTCACAGCAGGCGAAATATCCCCTCATCCTCTTCCAACAAGAGGCATTTTGGCAGCCATGATTGTCTACCATACACAGATCAGCAAGCTATATCACATACGAGCGATTGGTCAAACCTGATTGAGAACGTTTACATGCAGAGGGAGACTGGCCATGTACGCTACCGCCTCCCCGGCATATGAAACTTCATACGTCCTGAGATTTTTGATCAGTAACACTTGTCTCGTAGCAAAAGATAGCCCACGGTTCCTGCTTCTTCGTTCCATCCGCTTGTAGAATCGGAGCACCCTGATGGGGTTTCGTCTCGGCGTTACCTGAACCTTCATAAGCCCTACAAAGCAGCAGGAGTCATCCCACTTACCGATATCGATCTGGGAACAAGCGATGTTGAATTCCCTATAATCTAGTGCGATACATTTGGTCATCCCCAGGATCGCATGTTTCGACATCGTATACGGTGCAGATAACGCTCGAGGAACAGTAGCGGATATCGAACCGTTGTTGATAATCCTGCTCGGCGACATCAGCCCTTTGCGCGATCAATGAGGAAGCGTCAGGGCGCGGACTGACCGTCCACCTTGTGGTGTCTGCGATTTCATGATCCGGATGGCTTCTTGTGAACAGTGGTATGAGGCCGTGACGTTTACGTTCATGACCGCTTCGAAGGTTTCCAGAGGTATCTCCTCCATTGGTGCTTTCGGTGATCCGATACCTGCGTTCTTAGTCCGACTTCGTCAGCTTCAGATTTGAGCGTGATCAAAAGGTTACTCACGTTGAATAGTAAATCTAGACGACCTGCCGAGATATTTAGCTTGGTCAGGATAGAAGCGCTACCGAGTCACCATACTCGCTCCGTACCACCTCGAACAAAGCTCTCACATCATCCTTCTTCCCCAGATCCCCAACGACGATCCTACTCCTCTCTTTCCCGCCATCTACCATCATCCCGACAGTCTCCTCGAGCATCTCCTTCCGTCGAGCTGAGAGGATGACCGTCCATCCTGCTTTATGAAGAGCTATTGCTGATTCTCTTCCGATACCCGAGGAGGCACCAGTGACTACTGCGATTTTGGTCCTGGTAGTATCCGTCATGATGGGTCTCAGTCTGCGTTGCGCTGGACGATCAACATCTGGCCACTGGCCATATTGAATGCATCAAACGGGGAGCCTTGATAAACCTCCGGGCCGAGATCCGTTTATCCGGAGCGATAGTAAACTGAACCCTGAAATGGAGACCGGGATAAATCGAATTCTCTCTATGGCACAGCTTCATGTCAACGAATCCAGTCCTACGCTAGCACAAGAAAATGGACAAGTGTGCATTCTACAGTACTATTCTCCCTTGCCTAATCTACCAAAGAGATTCCCAACAACCCCACTCCCACCCGCTTGACTCCGATAACTCTCCAAAAAGTCTCGCATCATCTTGTACTCCCTCTTTTCCTCCCCTTCCAGTTCCTCCGCCTCGTCCACATCCAGCTCACCCATGTCATCGTCGTCGTCCTCGACTCCGGCACCTCTGAGTGCAGCACGTAGTTCCCGATCCATAGCGGCGAGGTCATCTTCGTCCATGTCGTCAAGATCGGCTTCGGTAGGCAATTTCGACAAACGTTTTGACGAGGGTGTTTTGTTCGGTTTCTTTAGTGGAGGTGGGGGTGCCCGAGTCGTCTTGCTGTTCGCTTTGGCGAGCTCGGTGTCCATTGCTGCCATCACTTTCTCGAAAGAATCAAGATCCATATTCACTTGACCTGAATTGGGGGGAGCAGCGGGTAGAGCAGTGTTCGATGGAGCAGCAGCAGTCCCGGAAGATTTTCGAGGGGGATTGGTATTCTGAGCGGGAGGTGATAAGCCGTCGTTGTTTTCAGACTCCTTCACAGGTTTAGGCTTCGGAACGAAAGCTACGTCTCTATCAGCTGGGTAATTCGATCCCTTCCAATGATAAGACGTACCGCCTCGTTCCCGACGATTGCTCAATATCTTCTCCCACATATCACCGCTGATTCCCAGCGCCTCCCTCGAGAATCTCAAGAACTCCTCTTCCTCCTCGCCCATATCCGGGTCGATCTCCATTACGCCGTCTTCCAACCGCTCATCCTCAACTCCCCATACACGCTGACGCATCTGCTCGTCGATATCATCACCTAATCCAAGTCTTACCTTTCGGTTCGGTTCATCATCGATCTCTTCGATCTGCGGTGCACCTTCACTCCACTTCATCTCGGCAATCTTCCGTCCCAGTGTACCAGGCGCGGGAAGGTCCTCGTCCTCAGTGTCCTCATCTGAATCGGAAGCGACCCCATCGAAGGATTGTTTCGCGAAGATAGGGCGTCGCATTTTGGGTAGGTCCTCATCGGTTTGGACCGGCTTAGACGTTCGGGACGGTGCAGATCTCGTCTCTTTCTTCGCAGCAGATGTTGCCGGATCAACAGCGGCCTTTTGTCCCCATTCATCAACAGGAAGAGCCGGAACAAGGCTTCGCATTCGCTCATCTTGCTCGGCCATCGACAGTCCAGGCTGGGCGGTCCCCTCTTCCTCCTCTTCATCAGATGGCATTTCCTCATCAAGTCCGTCATCTGAGAGCTCACTGCAAAGGAGATTAGCGATGACATGTGGAATGACGAGAGCCCACTCCTCGAAACGGGCGCCTTCTATATCCCCTTGACCACCAACAAACCGCTCTACCTTCTGTGCCAAATCCTGCAGGGCTTGACCATGCTCCTCGCCAAGCTCGATTGGCTTCCCTTCCTCTGCATCGCCTTTTGAGGCTGATGCGCTTCTACCCGACGCCTTCATCATCAGACCATCGAGCTCATCCGATGAGACCTGCAGCCAAGCCTCGCCATCCTCCGGATCCGATGGTGCAGATTGAATATCCGATAGAAGCGCTGAGGACGAGCTCTCAACGGCACTGTCAACTTGGAAGGCGAAGGAGGGTCTTTGAGACGTGTTGCTGTACGAAAAGCATCAGTTGCATCTTGAGCTGGTCGAATGATTGATCTACTCCGAGGATCGAGCAGCTTTCCAACCTTTCATCGCTTCTACTTCCCTGATTTTCCATTGCGCACTGCCCTCCGATTCATCCCCGAAGAAGCCCGCAGACTTGAGATTGCTCAGGTATATTCTGTAGGCGGGATCGGACTGGAAAGCCTCCATGTTGGTACCGCTCTGTCCACACCGATCAGCAAAGGCTTCTCTACGCGTGGCAATCGAAAGCGCACCTCAGAATTGCGACCCTTCTTTCCACCTTCCCGGTACATGATCTCGAATCCCGTCGCAATTTTTACCCCTAGATCCCTCCATCTCCGTTCATCTTCCAGCTCATCTCCTTCCTTCACGGTCCACTCCGGTCCGAAGATCCGAGGAGGGTGAAAGACTTGCCCTTGCAGCTGAGCGTATGCGGCGCGAGTCATAAGGACTGCGGTGAGGATGGAAGCTGAAGGCGGAAAGTGAGTCATCCGGGATGCAGCCTTGAGTTGAGATCAACTAGATGAGGCTAGGCGGAGAAGGCTACGTACACGTAATTGTGATGGATCCCGTACATAAAATCCCTCGACGGCTCGTTGTACCAGGTCCGGCGATGTATGCAAGGCCCTAGCAATACGTTCGGGTAGGTACGCTTTCAAGCGATGTTGATGTGTCTTTTGCGCTTCAGGATAGCTGCTTCGTATTAGGCCGCATGTAGTGTGGGGGCTAAAGGTGAGACTTACCACGATATCCGCTCCCATACGGCCTTCTCGACCTGCTCATCCGCCCTATACTTGCCTGTTCTAACAGCTCGAACAGCATCTTGCTCATTCAGCCAAACTTCAGGATCGTATCGTCTCTCGGCTTTTTCGTCGTCCGCTATTTGTCGAGGCATCGAAGATAATGAGGAGCGCACTGACAAGGGAATGAGGTGGAGGTGGAAGTCTTGCAGCCATAGCTTACACAGCATGAACATCTTACGCAGAGTCATGAAACAGTGTCTTACCCGGTTCTCGGCGTTCTCTGGGGAAACCCATGAACGCAGCTCGTTGGCAGCTTCGATGAGCAGGAATTCCCCGTCAATATCTCGTATACTACACTTCTATCAGCGACGCTGCTTCGTCTGCCAACGGAAACTGACCTGATGACAAGCTCCGGCCATCTCCTGCTGATTTCCCGCAACACCCAAACCACCACCCACTCATCGTCAACCGCATCGCCTACCCTCATCCGTCCCTCCAGCTTGCTCGACCCAACATTCCGCTCCGCCACTTTCAGCTCCCAGCCATCCTTGTTCCAAAGCCACGGCTGAATGAGTAGAGACTCGACATATTGCGAGACGAGTAGTGCTAATGCGGCTGAATCTGGCTCGGAGGAAGATTGGGTAGAAGGTACGTGAAGGGTGTAGTGGAGGGTATCTTCTGCTATTGTTGGTAAAGGGAATGCTCGGGAGGTTTGAGAGAGTGATGGAAAACTTGAGGTGGCCATGACTGACCGTAAGCGCGTATCAAATGCGATGCTACTGAGATATGGTAGGTTTGCATGTAGGTGAATAGAATCTTTCGAATCTTTCGAACTTTTGGGTGGCGAAGGATCTACTACCTCGACCCTGAATGAATAATGCTGGAGAGTGTGCTGAATCGACCTTGTCTTTCGTGTAGTACACTTCAATGTTAGCTGGCATCCATCGAGACCGAATGAAGAGCTTCTAGGAATGTCTTTATGTCGGGGTCCGGGGCCAAAACTCTTCACATCTGCACTGATGACTTCGACGATAGGAAGCCTCTCAACTGATTCTCGTTCCTTAGCGGAACGCGAAACGAGGGGGCTGCCTATCAGCCAGTCGCCTTCGCAACGCGTTTCCCATGTATACCGCCTGTGATCTTGTTGTCTCATACTCATCGCGATCATGATCGGCTCGGTGGAGAAGGCTCACCTTCACGCCGCATCTGATCTTCGCCAGTTTGTCGCCGCCTGCCGAGATCCAGGCGTGAGAAAGCTGAACAGAGGAGGTCGCTGTTGTCATCCGTCCCAAGTCCCGAATAATGGCGACAACAAGCAGATACCTTACCAGAAGACGACTTCCAGATCGACATCGTTTATGGACCACACCCTTCCTTCTCGTGGCAGTCTAGATGCGTATACAGGGATCAACCCAGCTTCTCGTCATTTTGCACGCTCGAAACAAAAGCGACACCTCAACCGAAACTGAAGGCGCGCTTCAATCGACGCACGATCACATCCTTTGGGCGTCAAGGGATATCCTCATAGCGCAAAGGTGAATGCCTCGAAGCAAGCGGAGCTGATCCCCTCAGTCCCGTTTTAAGAGAGCTCATGCAACTTCCCTCTAACGAGAACCCCATCGTCGTCAGGTCGGACCACATTGCCATCGTTTTCTTCGTCAACGCCAACTACCACGGAGGTCCACGGTTAAACCCACACCTCCCTCTGCGTCAAACCGGAGTCTTTCGGCATATAGAACAGATGATCCTCCTCCTTTTGCGGTACGACTGCGAAACGGTCCTCCTCAAGGTCCTTAGCGACCTTATACCTCACGCCCACGTCATTCATTGGGGAGCGTTCTTCTAGCCTCACATATCGATCACGTGGCGTTCGCCACCGCCGCGATCTGCGGGATGGCGATGGTAAACCACCTTGGATCGATTACAAGACAGGATATCGCTGGCTACGGTACAGAGGTCTGACCAAGACATCCTCTTGGATGGCACTCCGCCGTGCCTTTACAGAGGTGAGGCAGAAAACTGGGGTCCGGATTGGTCACGAGTATCGAAGAAGTTCAAGGAGCTTATGGAGGAGCGTGATGAAGAGACAGACTCGAGGTATCATTCCTGAGTAAATCACCGGGAAATACTGACCACTCTCTTCAGTCTGTCTTGGATGAGGGAATAAGCATGAATGAGCCGAAATGGATGACTCTGTATGCACGCAGGTGGATGACCGTGAAGAAGCTGAGGGGGATGACCTGACCAAAGGAACCGCATGCATGAGATGGCAGTTCTATCGAAGGAATTGGTCGTTAACTGTTCTAACCGGATCTGAGAACCACTTGAAACTTGGCCAGATCTTCATCCCCTCAGCATACAGGCAGATGCCATCGATCGACTCACTCGTGCCAAGACCTTCCCCTTGACCATAGCAAGCGGTACCGGACCATAAGTCCTCGAATCCGTCGAATTGCTCAGGTTATCCCCAACCAACCATACAGTCCCCTTCGATATCCTCACCCACTCGCTCTCTCCTTTATGATGTATCGCTCCCGGATCGAGCCGTCGTTCGGACGATTCCAGGTCATCCCCGTCGCCGACCCATTTTTGCCGACCGCCTATTCTCGGCTCGACCTCGATCAGATCCCCCTCGACACCTATGACCCGCTTGCAAACGGAATATGTCGGATCGTTCGGGCTGTAGGCGAAGACTAACTCGCCCCGCTTCGGTCCTTTCCGTCGCTTCGTCCCGATGCTCCAATAAGGTAAGGGAGATATTAGTACGCGGTCGCCCTCATAAGAGAGTGTTGGGAGCATGGATACGCCGGTACATCCTCGAACCTCGCATATAGTGGTCGAGAAGAGGTGTAAACCTGCCAGTAGCTGGACGGCTCTTGGCGCAATCTGTCGAAAGGGAGGAGGTCGGAACCGGATTAAGAGCCGACGGAAGGCCGGGTAAGCCATTAGTGACGAGGGATACGCGACGGTGGCATTAGCAGTTTGATTAGTTGAAAGAGATTCATGTTGCATCGCTAGACTGAAATGACGTCCGGATTAAGTCAGGAAAATCCAGATTAATTATACATGCTCCCTTGTTCCACTCCGAGCGAAACGTTGATCGCACGTGGAGTACAAGCCTGTTTCGTCGCTGTATTTGGTCTTCCAGTGCTTTCTCCACTATCCTTTATCTTTTCGTACCGCCTATAGCCAGTATCGATTAGGTTTTCATCGCGCCAGGACCCTCATCATAAGCAGCATTACCATCAGCTACGATCTGTCACATTCAATATCGACAGCTCAACAAGTTTCACTGACTGCTTACAACAGCACTTAACATGTCTTCGCCACCTCACTCGCCACTTCAATCCGAGAACGCTGCCAATTCATCTTCACGGGTCAACAACCAACAGCCTTCCCCTGCATCCGTAGCCGCGTCCCCGCCACGATCGATGTCGTTTTTTGTCCCCTTCGGTGCCCCCAACACTGGTGGTCAGAACTTAGGAGCTGGAGCAGAACCTAGCGGCGTGTTGAGCGGGAGCAACCAGGATAGACCGGGAATCATGTGGACCGTCGAAGTCCGCGAGGAGAGTGGTACTTCGTCCACTGAACTGTCACCATCCATCGAGAATGGGGATAGCCCTACTCCGGCTACCGGCGCACCGCCATTGAACAACACCGATGAAACCAACTCATCACAGCAACCACCACTTACACCACATCACCCTCCTTTTGTCCTCCTTGCTCCCAACGGCAACATTATCCACCAATTCACATCTCCTCTTCCTCCTCGTGCGGTCCCGCCACCGAGACCAACGAGTGACCACCAGAATTTGCAACTACCCGCCGCTCGTCCACCGAGTGATAATCCGCAAAGACCCACCACTCAACCGATACCTCCGCCATGGGTCACCCTCGGCGCACCACCCCCCATGTTCTCCTTCTTCATGCCATTTCCTATACCTATGGAACCCCAGCCGGATCCAGCAAAGGCTGCCGAGCTCCTTCGTTCTCTCCCTGCTGTCAGCAAAGGTCTGTTGAAGCGGATCGAACGAATCGCAGCAGCTGAGGAAGCGGGAGGCGGTGATGAAGAGGAGGGGCGACATGGCTGGAAGTGCGGGATTTGCCTTGATGGAGTGGAAGATCCGGAGAGGAAGGAGACTGGGGTCAAGGCGTTGCCTTGCAATCATCTTTTCCACGGAAGTTGCCTGGAGCCTTGGTTGACAACCAAGCGTACTTGGTGAGCTATTCTCTCTCTCCGTCGAAACTTTCACTTGCGCTTATGACAAGTACAGTCCTGCTTGCCGACTTGATCTAGATCCCCTTCAAACCCTTCATATTCCATCTGAAGTTCGTCAAACACAACCTGGTCCTATTCCGACGTCACCAACCAGATCCAGCGGACCACATCCCTACTTCCGCGGACCAGACAGCTCCTCCGGCCAATCGGAAGCAGTACCTTCTCCTGCGACGGCTACCGCAACTCCCAATCCAGCACAATCGCCTTTCACCTTTATCTGGCGGATGCCTTTGCCGAATCAACCTGAACTGTCTGAGCACGCAACACGCTCAGCAGCACCATCACCGCAACCCGAGCCAACTACCAATGGTATGGAGCAGCCACCAATAACATCCAGCCATATTCCGGTCGGCACACCGCCAAGAACGCCAAACTTGGGTTTTAATGTGCCACTACATGCTTCACCTTTACCGATGATGCCCTCCTCGCCGACTCCTTCTCCGTTCCGGGGACCCGATCAACCAGCCCGACGGTCAGCCAGTTCTGTTCCTCGACCGTCAGACAATCAGGATGGTCAGGCACCAGCAACGACATCCTCGACAGGTGAAAGGCCCCAGCCTGAGCGCCGACCTCACATCACCTTTATGAACGCTCCTCCGGGTGGTCCATCACACCTTCATCAACACCAGCATCACCATCACCATCATCACGTTGTCCACCATCATATCCCTCATCCTCCAATGCAGCATTCGCCAATCCCTCAGATCCCAATACCCATTTCCCAGATGGCCAGTGGGAGCGCGCCGCCGAATTTTCAGTTCCTGTTCAACGTCCCTCGACCAGGTGAGGCTGGTCAAGCCCTACCACCGATGACACCTACGCCACCACTACCCACGGCGTCTAAGCCATTCGTCCCGCAGTCCTTGGAAAGCTGGACCGAGCAGCGCGAGAAAGCTCTTGGATGGCGTTGTGATGGGACTGAATGTCTGATTGCCCCTTCCACCGATTCCGATGGCGATATTGACATGCTCGATGACGAGGTCTCTCCGGAGGATAAGGAGATCTTGAACATTTATTCGCCCGTTCAACCTCCCCTCGGCGAGTATGAGCAGGAAGCCATGGGGAAGGAGCAATTTGTCATCCTGTCATGTGCACATCGGTGGCATAGGACATGCCTTCGGACCGCCGCAAGGAGTTCTGGGCGAGGAGATCTGCGAGCGGAAAGTGATGGGAGGGTATGGGTAAGATGTCAGAGGTGTAGGAAGGATGGATGGGTTGAGAACGCGGAGGATACGCCTAGTGAGGCCGAGAAGGCTGAGGTGGAGATGATCATTGCAGCTTAGTCAGAGAGAGTCGGAATAGGGAAGATCAGTGATAGGACGGGGTAAGGGTGGTACAAGAACGAGAAAGCCAGCGCTGGCGCGCAATCGGTCTTAGTCTCCGTTGTATAGCTTGTTGTATACCTAGCATCGTAATTCGATAACATGAGCATATGCTAATCTTCGAATTCGCTATAAAACAGAACATGAGAAAACTAGGCTACGTCGCATCCACAGATACGGGGTAGATAAATCCGGAAGCAAATGGGAATCTCGGATCAGTCGCAGTCTTTCATATACAGTACCTCGTTCTCGTCGATACCCTTTGCTTATAGGGACATCCTGACCTGAAGGAGGTCTTTCCGCTCGACATGCCAACCGACGAAATCCACAACTTGTATGATACCATACTCATCCTGGACTTTGGTTCACAGGTATGCTTCTGAATTTCCATCTCGTCCTCAGTACAGTAGATTCCAGACTGATGGCGATCTATAACTACAGTATTCCCATTTAATCACCCGGCGATGTCGAGAGCTCGATGTTAGCTTGACCATACCTTGTCGAGGGCTCTCGCTGTGATACCCTACTGACAAGTATTCGAATTTGTAGGTGTACTGCGAGATGTTACCCTGTACCCAAAAGATATCCGACCTGAGATGGAAACCAAAGGGTAGGATCTCCGTTCAAACATCACTTAGCTATCTCAGCTGATAGTCTCGTCCAGGCATCATACTCTCCGGTTCCCCTTATTCAGTCTACGCTCCCGACGCCCCACACGTCGATACAGCAGTCTTTGAAGCCGGAGTCCCAGTCCTCGGGATATGTTACGGCCTTCAAGAGATCGCTCGAACATATGGGGGACAGGTCCAAGCGCATTCTCATAGGGAGTATGGGTATGCCAAGATCAGAGTCGAGAAGACTGGGAAGAAGGATCAGGATCGATTATTTGAGGGGATTCAGATGGAGGATGATGGAGGGCTTCAGGTGGGTCGATTCCGGTACATCGTGAGGAGGTCTTGATGATGAAGTAGGTCTGGATGTCACATGGTGATCAACTGACTTCGCTTCCACCGGGTTTTGTCACTGTTGCTTCGACTCCTACTTCGCCTTATACAGCTATCGCACATGAAAGCAAACCCGTCTTTGGGGTTCAGTTTCATCCGGAAGTTTCGCATAGTCCGAAGGGGAAGGAAGTGATTGAAGCGTTTGTAAAGAATGTATGCGGGATCAAGGGGGGCTGGAGTATGGTGCGTTCACGCAGACCTGATTATCAAGATATTCCAAAAGTACTTTAAGCTGACAACCCCCGCAGGACTCGTTCATCCCGAAAGAGATAGCTCGGATACGAGAGATTTGTGGACCGAAGGGACAGGTTATTGGAGCGGTCAGCGGAGGTGTCGACTCGACGGTCGCTGCCAAACTCATGCATGAGGCAATAGGCGATCGGTATGTCATTAATTTTCCGAGCTTGAGTCTGAGGCACAGCCTAGATTCCACGCCATCATGGTGGATAACGGTGTACTGCGGAAAGACGAAGGGATGAAAGTCCACCGTATGCTCACCGAGAACCTTGGCGTCAACCTCACAGTCGTCGACGCTTCCGAGCTGTTTCTCTCCCGGCTGAAAGGCGTCGAAGATCCCGAGCGAAAACGAAAGATCATTGGTAACACCTTCATCGAGGTTTTCGAGGCGCAGGCTCTCAACCTGGAAGCAGCTGCGGAGAAGGAGGAGGAGGAACAGGGCGGAGAATCGAGAGGGAAGATCGAATGGTTGTTACAGGGGACGCTCTATCCGGACGTCATCGAGAGTATCAGCTTCAAAGGACCGAGTGCGACCATCAAGACGCATCATAATGTCGGGGGGTTGCTGAAGGATATGAGGTTGAAGCTCATCGAGCCGTTGCGAGAATTGTTCAAGGGTAAGTTCTTCATGGACTCAGGGTGGAGATGACTGATTGGTATAGATGAGGTTCGAGCACTTGGTTGTTTACTGAAAATACCGCCTGATCTCGTTGGCCGACATCCTTTCCCGGGACCCGGATTGGCGATCCGGATACTAGGGGAGGTCACTCGGGAACAGATCGCCATCCTTCAAGTTGCAGACGACATCTACATCGAGGAGATACGGGCAGCAGGATTGTATGACCAGATCAGTCAGGCGTTCGTGGCGTTGTTACCGGTGAAGGCTGTGGGTGTAGCTGGGGATATGCGGACGTATGACCAGGTAAGCTGACATCGAGGGGCAAAAGCAGAATGCTGATCGTCAATAGGTGGTGGCTCTGAGAGCGGTACAGACAGAAGATTTCATGACAGCGGATTGGTGAATTTAAAGATTGCGGACTGCAAGCGGAGCTGATGGATGATGCAGGTTTGTGTTCCCGCCAGCTGTCCTAAAGAAGATCTCATCACGAATAACAAATGAGGTGAGCGGGAGACTTCCTGACATATTAGGAATATGGCTGACGAGAGGTCTGAACAGGTGAAAGGGGTGAACCGGGTAGTTTATGACGTTACATCGAAACCGCCAGGAACGTGAGTGTCAGTGATGGGTCAGAGCGCTGATCTGTTTAGGGTAGAGTGGCTATAGAGCATGACCATATGCAACTGCTAGACGACTAAATCGTTTTCATCGAGAAATAAGCCCGGTCCGGTGGCTCACGTCAACCAGCGTTTTGACGCTTGTATTCTTGCGATATCTTGCTCCCTCTCGTGTTCATCGATTTCACTTTTCAAGTTAACCAATCATCGAAGGTATCCCGTACACATCACAACCGAATCATCACTTCCTTCCCTTATCATGCCGACTCGCTCGCAAGCCGCACTCCAACCGTACAGTGACTCCGAAGCCGACATCGTTTTGGTCAGCAACGACAATCAGAGGTTGAGAGTCCATTCGTTCTTCCTCAAGGCTTCAAGATCCCACTCCAGCTCACCGAAGTGATTTCGTTCTTACTCGCCCTAGAATACCTTCTTCCGTGACATGCTGTCTGAACCTTCTCTCAAATCGACCACACTGGCGGGTTCAAAGACCAGTAACGATATTCCCATTGATACTACCGGCTCCGACCTCAACCTCTTCCTCGACTACAAGCACAATCGCGAGGTGAACGCTGCGAAAGACTGGACGTCCTATGAACGACTTCTGCGGCTGTTCGATCAACTTGGCTGCGACATCGCCACCGATCGTATCGTTCTGCATCTGTTCGATCACGCGGAGCTGGCACCCTGGGCAACCTTCTGTCTCGCATCGCAGCTCAACAAGCCGAAGCTCGCCCAAGAAGCACTGGAGCACATGTCGAAGGACAGAACAGGTCATGTCGATCATCGTCTCCGGTATGAGTTCGAGCTTGGCTGCCGATTGCACCATCCCATACCTCTTAGGTCTATTCAAGGCGACTTCTTCGCAGCCTTTGGACCTAAAACAATTTTCCCGCCCACATCAGATATGTGTGGGCTTGACGTACGATTGGGAGGCGGTATCCAAGACATTCCGCAAGAAGATGAAAGAGTTTCGTGAGTACTCGAGTTTTCGAAGAGAGTCAAGCTGAACTGGCGTTCATCAAAGGCTTAGTCGGTCGGCGATTGTAGCTCAGGGCTATTCAAGGGTTTGCGTTTATGTGAGATGACCGCTAGTATCAGATCCTTGTAGCGAGGTCTACGAGATTTGGAATCGAATACCTTTTGATGAAGATCTTCCCGTGCTCATTCTGTCTTTGACCCTCGAGGCTGGTCGAAAGGGTTTTTAAGCTGGATGGTCAACGTGAGAGCAGGACTAAGCGCGCTCGGCAGCGCAGTCATGCAGGAATGCGAACCGCATTCGGTCGAGATGCGTTCGGAGACCGAGGACGATTACAGATAGCCCTTGCTCTCATCACGCCGAATAGGTAAGGCAGGGATACTTCCGAAGCTGGAAGTACCGATACATTGTGGAAGTCGCTTCCATGATAGCCTCTCCCCTTACGACAGATCAACCCTCGTCAACCCGTTTCATATCCGAATCGCGACGATACCAAACTTCCGGTAAGCGAGATGATGGGCGGGATGTGGCTTAGCTGAAGAGAAGTACCCGCTAGTACACTGTCAACGATAACACCACTCCATTGAAGCCATTGATTACGCCCCAGCCAGGACGAGATGGAATTCCGTAAGGCGATCTCGTTTGTCGTGTCGTGAAGGATTGAGGTTGGAAGCCCCTTTCGCGGTCCATACTGAGAAACAGGCGAGAGAGGCGATCATTGATCATCGAAGTGGGAAGAATGGGTTCGAGAAGGCCAAGGGGAGGGTCGAGAAGGATTGAGAACAGTGTGACTGCGTAGATGCGGCGTTTTCGGTGCTGAAGTGATGGAATAACGCCACGCCAAGCGACGAATACACGCTTGTGAAATGTGACAGTCTCGTCGACATTCCAAGCTCGTGAGGTCCTCAGCTGGATGAGATGAAGTTCATCAGTATTCAGGGTTTTCTTCTCCTCGCACTCCACCACTCATCACATTCTCACGATTCGGGATCTCGCCCATTGCGTAGCATGTCAGAAAATGCGTAAGTAGTAGGTCGAAACGAAGCTCACCTGGTCGATGCCCTGGATCGAACTGATCCGCCACCTTGGACCAGTATTCCTGCCTCGGTAGAATCTCGTCCCTGAACCTGCAAAACACCCTCATCAGACCGATGAGATACTGCAGCGACAATCATGAGGCCAGATCTACAGTGATTTTGAACGCTGAGACGGTTCGATATCCACTGCTTGAGGTTATACTCCTGAGAGCGGCTTTGGCGAGGTTGGTGTCATTCGCTTTACTAGTCAGGATAAAGGTCGTGCAAGGGTCGTAGTTCGCACACTCAGCCATTTGAATCCGAATACGCTCGGCGACGATGTCGCATCCGTACTGTTCGGACAGTAGGAGCAGCCGCTCGTATCTGACCCAATCGTGTCATTGAATGATCTTGCCATGGTGCATGACGTCCGAATCTCCAGTTGAGGTATCGCCGAGATGAGGATTGTTCAGTATGTCGCGGTAGAAGGCACCAGAGAGTGCGAGTTTCACGTCTTCCTGCAGAAAGATATGTGAGTTACCTGTGCGCCTTGAGGATGTACAAGTGTACCCTGAACTTCCGGTCTTCATTGCTGACGAGGAGGTTGTCGGCGTTGGGATCATTGTAAGCTTCGCATATCTTGCTTTTGGTTGGCATTGCGCTCGGAGTACAAAAGAATGAAGGAATACGAAGTTCGAGATGGATGACAGCAAGAAGACAAGAAATGATTATGATCACCATCAGCCAACAAGGCAGCCCAGCCTCGCCTCGCCCTGAAAGCGATCCGTGCGCTCATGCGGAGAAATGTCGAGAATCGTCCGAGCTACTGTACATAGGCTTACAGTACTGTAAGGATCGCATATATTTAAACAGGATTGGTCTTGACTCGGAGGATGTGGATGTGACAGGTATATGCATTTACAGAGATGCCTAGTCAAGCTATCTGCCGACTACTTAACCAGACATCCAGACAAACCGACCTCATCTTCTCATCTCGTTACCCATCGTAATCTTACTCGTTACATATCGTCATCTCGAACCGGATCTCAAGACTTTTATACGATGGTCAGCCAACTCATGCTTGGGAAGGGCAATCGCTCACGTTTAAATTATTTGCTGATCAATCGACCAACGACCGGAATGAATCTCACGCGATCACCTTCCAGCTGGTATGAACGCCGTCACCCTCCACATCCCCATTGATCGACCCATGCTCGCTCTAAATTGCCGCAGTGAACCCAAGGAGGTACGGGAGGGTAACATGAGCCGCAAGCTCCGGAGTGAGCTTGGTAACCTTCGGGTGTTGGGTATCGCTCTTATCCGCCATAGTCCTGAGCGCAGACGTGGCGAGACCGACGTTCCCGGGCTGACTGGTGAGGCAAAACACCGACCAAGGGTCCTTCTCGACACACTCGTGCATCCCGAAGAGGGCACGCTCGGAGATGGAGGTACAGCCGAGGTCGTCGCATAGCTTGCGGAGGGGGTCGCGGATCGACCAGATGAGCAGAGCGGGGAGACGACGCTGATGGATCAGGTCGAGGAGGACTTTGAGAACCTTGGTGTTGGCCGGGATGTTGATGGGGTCACCGTAGTAATCTCCGGATCCGAGCTTGGTACGGTAGTAGGAGCTGCGGTGGAGAGGTATTCGGAGGGAGATATAGGGATGGTTAGGTAGATTGATTGTGATGACGATTGGAAGATTAAAGGAGAAGAACAATGATTGATCTTGTCAGTGGTCGTCTCATTGGTAACACGCTACTCACCTATGCGCCTTGAGATAGTACGACTGGACCTTGAAGTTACGACCATCGGTACTGACGAGCGTGACATCCGCAGTCGGGTCCGGGTCGGTGTAAGTGACCTTGTTGTCGTAGCCATCGCCGTTGGTCGAGCCTGGCGAGTGAGACATGATCAAGCGATGGAAAAAAAGCTTTGCAGTCGCTCACAGAGTTTGAGATACGTGTAGTGAGATGTAGAGGAAGAGAATGAGCGGCAGACAAAGGGTATGGGACGGATTGATATATCCTATCTGGTCATGGGGTTTTTGGGAATCCAGTCTGACGTCGGTTGACTGTGCATGCCTTGAGGCGAATCAAAGGTGGCCTTTCGTTTTCTAGGTTTGATCCGCTCGTGGGAATCACAAGTCACAATCAGAAACAACTGGAAGGCACATCAGTGAGAATAATACGGTGATGGCGAAAAGAAAAAAGAGGGATCGGCATTGACCTTGGATCGCTAGTCGCCTATCGCTTACGCCCATGCGATGATGAGATCATTGATCAACCCACCCAGAGTGACCTACCGGGAGATTTGCAAAGACGTCCGCATGTTTTTTGGAAACATGGTCCATCCGAAACGGGAA
>JAABUH010000759.1_pt1 | contig 42379 bp, 48 predicted proteins | sample 5559121 | NCBI WGS metagenome assembly JAABUH01 (sample SAMN10711871, study PRJNA513364) | rock metagenome | isolation source: Antarctica rocks | place: Antarctica: Victoria Land, Battleship Promontory nord | collected 2015-12-28
TTTTGTTGTTTTTTGTGTTGTTTTTTTGGGGTGTGGGGTTGGGGGGGGTGGTTGGGGGGGGGGGGGGGGGGGGGGGGAAGTGAGTGAACGTGCACTGTGGGCTTTTTACTGTAATTCTAGCTAGCTGGTATTTGTTGTTTGTTGTTTGGTGGTGGTGGTGGTGGTGGTGGTGGTTGGGGGGGGGGGAGAGGCTTTGGGTAGGTGGGTTGCTGGGTAGGTACGTATTTCTGTTACTGTAGTTTGTGATTCGATGGGGGGGGGGGGGCGTGGTGAGGGTGGGTGGTTGATGGGAGGAAGTAGGTAAATATAGATATGGATGAGGGTTTTTTGGGGGGCGGGGGAGTGTTTTGGGCTCGTGGGTGCGTGAGTGTGTAGGTAACAGGTATATGCTAAGTATAAACTGCTGGTATTTTGGGGGAATAAGGAGTTGTAGAAGTAAGGGGTTGGGAGAACGTAAGGAGTAGTGAGGTGAGGAGCTGTAAGTAACAAGGGAGGGAATTGGATGAAGAGGTCGAGAAGGGGAAACTAGGGATTAGAGAAAGCAGGCGCAAACAGATGAGAAAGATGAGGATGTCGGTCTGTGGGTTTCTTTGGAAGCGCAGCCGGGAGCAGCGCTGTTCATGATGTAGAGATTTTAAGGAGGAGAAATTTGGATAGACGATTGTTTCTTTTTGATTGGGTTCCAGTTGGTTGGATGATTTATAGTGTGATATATCTGATATTTATGAAACTATATTCTTGTTGTTTTGGTGAGAGCAAGAATATTCTTTGCTGGAGGTTTTTGCTTGTTGCGCAGGTTTTTGGGGGGGTTGTTTGGGATTGAAGGTTGAAGGAGTGGTGAGGTTGGTTCGATATATTTCTATATACTTTGTATTTGGACTCCGCTAAACTTAGCATCTCTAATTACTAATAATACCTTTGCATCTTCATTTCTCCTACACGTTATTCTTCAACGCATTTATCATTCTACAAACATCTGGATTTCCTCCCTCTGTTTCCGGTCTCAACTCCTTCTATATTTTGCTGACCGTCGTCGTCGTATCTTCGTAACTGTATGTTCGACGTTCTTGAGGTGATTTTACAGCTTCTTTGATAAGGAATGGGTGAGTAAGCGTTGTTATAGGAGAGGGGGTATGAAAGCAGGAGGGAAAGCGGAGCTGGAGGGAGGTGGTGCAAGGGAAGTTAGTTGGGAGAAGATGGGCGAGCGGTGTATGGAACGGACGGATGGGGACGTGCAAGTGACAGCATCTAACAAGTGTTCCAAATAATAAAGTTCGGCTGGCGTGGAATATGTTCATGACAACTCAACCCTATCTTTCTACCTGAACCTAGCAAGCTTCGTTCAAACCTCATTGCTTGGTGTTTGTATGTTGGAATCATGTTCGACTGAAGGTCGTGGCGTATAGTCATTCTGTTCGATGTGAAATATAGATAGTGATGTGTGGGGGGTATGACGATGGTGAGGGAACGGGGTGGAAGAGTGCGGGTTGTTGGCTTCGTCTACATGTACACCAGACTCAAACCTCATGGAGCATTTTCCCAAAAACGACAAATACATACAGTAGAAGGGACTCGCTGGTCGTTAGCGACTTCACTACGATCGACTGAGCTTCCTATCAACAGTTCATGTATGGCAAAGCGGACAGGAAGCCGAGTTCTATTGTCTGTGGCCGTACTTGATCGGAATAAGCCAGACAAAAGTCTATATAGTTCTTAGTGAGAAGTAGGTAGATTGGGGATTTGAGCGGGTTGGGCGAAAGTGGGTGGTAGAGGAATGGATCGTTGGAGTTTAATTGGGAGGATTAAACAAAGAGAGCATCTTGTCACTCGAACAGATGCCTAGTGGCCTGGGTGCTTGTGATTTGCGATTGCACTGCATAGAACCAGTCAGCCTGTTCGAATTGCATGCGAAACAACAACGGATTCTATTTCTCCACACGTCAATCGTCGATTCGCCATCTATCATCCTCTGTCGTTCCCTTCCACACGTGACATACGCAGTAGGTCGTGGTGAAGAGCTGGGATGAGCCAGGATTCTAGACATGGAATGTGCTCTGCTTTGATTGAGTAGAGATTAGGAGTGCGTGGTGTGCATTTAGTGAGGAGGAGGATGGGAGATGGAAGACATGTCTGATGTATGCCGGTGTTGGCTTGGTTGTGTGGCTATGATACACTGATATTACACCCCGTTTTCAGCTCTGTTGGGTCAGGATGGGTAGACATCTAAATTCCTTGTCCACCCCCCATTCGACCGCCAGATTTCCCGTACAGCTGTTGGCTATCGGGCATAGGTCATTGGCACGCACCTCGTTAGTGCACAGATCTCCTGAAGCTGAGCTGGAATTTCAAGTATACCCTTGAACACGGTGTAGATCTCTTGATTGTTGGGACCGAGAGTTTCTAAAAACCCTGTATGGCATAAGGCTGCCTCCGAGGTCAAGCAGATCTGCGAAAGTCTCTTTGCATGCGTCGCTGCATGCTGACCCGCAGCTGGTCGAGAGCAGGCCTTGACGATCATATGCATTAGAGTCTTCGCCGACATCCCCCACTAGGACGCACAACCCTGCGACCTCAAACTCTCTTTTACTGTTTTGAAGAATTCACTCACACCCATACCTTTCATCCCACATGCAGAACATTCCGACACCCCCCGGCTTGATCCAGCTTCACCTTGCGAGCCTTGCGCCCGACATGTCTGCTGCACATCTTCGTTGATCTGCAGCTCATTTAAAACATGTTATTCGTCGGATCAATTCCAGGTATCTGACAGTTCGGATTATCCTCGCAGCATCGTGAAAGAATGGCTCGCAGTAGCGAACAGTAGCGCGATCTCCATGCATGTCATCGATACCTTTGCAGCAGCGCAGATTCGCCGGGAACCGAATATTTGAACCAGTAATCATGTCGGGTTTCAAGGACATTGTTCCAAGAAGGTCCACAGTGTCACTGTGTAACAGCTGCATACGCCAGTATCCGGGAACCATGCCACCAGATCAGACCCCATTGGTTCCATACCTTCAAAGGAAGAAAAGCACAGCTGACTCTAACGTCTCGCATCGGAACCACTCACAGAAGAGGGGCGTATATATCTGGCCCTATACGGCGTCACACATGTTCGTTAAAATAACCTCACAATCCCTGCACACCGCATCCCTGCAACAGTTGATGAATTTCATGCAACGCGGAAATTTCACCGTGCACGTTGCGGTTTTCTCCGAACAGCGAGCTCGTAGCCGCAGTCGTGCTTCTTCCGAAAAGGCGCATGCAGTTACGTGGAAAATGACTCATGTCGGTACTTGCGTAGGAGCGTTGCTGGATTCTGGGGGGGTCTGGAAGGGGGTCGGTGCATAGGGGTGGCGTTGTGCATGAGGTACGAACATGTCCGAGAGAAAGATAAGCGCGGAGGGAGGAGGGTAAGCGAGCGGGTTGGCTTGGGGGGGCGGATGAGATAAGTTGACGACGTTGGTGTTTACTGTACATGTACACTGTGGCTTTTGATGTGATGGCTTGCGGTTTCGTGTTGGGTGAGTATCTGGTTTTGAATTTGAATTTGATGGCAGTGAAGGCGTCATGGACCGGCAATTCAACTTCGTTCCAATCTGGCTGTTTCACTTGCGGGGCTGAGTCATTTCTTCAAAAGAGGGACCCATGTGGCTTCATCGTCTCTCAGCAATTTCTTCTCTCGATATTCAAAAGCCACTCCCCCTATCCTCATCCTTCAACACTAAAAACAACTCTAATCAGGACTCCTCGCTCTCGCCCAAAACCCGCAAATAAAAGCACGTGGAAATTCGAAAACATTTCGCTACTGGAAAAGACTGTGGGAATGGGTAGAGCTGGTATACGCCTTTGCTAACATGATACTATCAAGGCATATGGGCCTTCAAAGGCCTTGACCGAGTATGTCTGAAACTCTGTAGCTTTGGATACTAAAGTCACTTCTTACCAGAATCCAGGATCACTTCGTTGATATGCTTGCCACCATTGTTAGTTTTGTTGCTTGCCTCAACTACCTTCAAAATGCGTTACTCACATGCTCGACTATTCAATCGCTTCAATTCCGCTGTCTCTTTCTTCGGTTCGTTCTTTGTCGTAAATTCATATTCGTTCGATTTATAAGCATATCGAAAAGTATCTTAAAGCCTGAGGCTTGATATTCACGAGATATCAGCAGACCTAAACAGTCGGTTGAGAAGAGTAGAGTTGACAATGACGACGTCTTTAGATCAGCAAGCTCCACTCGTCAACAGATGCAATTGTAGTTATCAGGCATGGCAAATCGAAAGTATCATTGCACTTTTATTGCACTTTTATTGCAGAAGAATAGAAAACATCAGTCGGAATAAGAAGTGAAATTGTCGAAAAGGGGTCAAATGCAGCAGACTTGGAACAGGAAATACTATTTCGAAGAAGAACAGCTCGAATATTGGTCTTTACTGCTTAGTCTTTGCTACATTGTCTGGACTCTGTTGATCTCGAAGCCATCATTGCCATTAGTTTTGCCGCTACCGAAATGACGCCTCCGAAGTCAAACACTCTCAAATCCTCATGCCGTTACCTCGAAGAGTTCGAGGTATCGTAACACGTGATGGAAGTCAAGTAAAAGGAGTCAGTGAAGCTGTATCTGAATTCGTCGCTGAAAAATTCAAGATCAATGATTCTTGATGCTTGTATGACTCGTATTGAAGTTTGATGGAACAAGACATATACTTTTACTCAAGCAGTCAAGTATCAACCGCTCCCCCCCACGACCAGTAAGCCGCACAGCCAAGAGAACGCTTACTTCTATGAGGTGATCGATGCAGCCGACCAGACTTGCTCGAACGCCGTGGTAAATCAAAGCCTTGCTGTTACGTGCGTCCGTGCAGCACGAAGACAAGGAGCAAATTTTCGTTTCAAACCCATATCAATACCCCCCCCTTTCTCCGCCCCCTTTGCGCTCGTCAGACAGAGCCCTTCGTCCAGCTGTATTCACCAGCAAGGCCTCACCGCCGCACCCTCCCTTTCCGCTCCCATCAAGCCCAACCCTAAATCAACCCCCAACACCCTAACCCTCCGCCCCAACCCAAATCCCCCAACCTAAATCCCCCAACCCTCATCATCATCCAAAAGCCTTCGAAACACTAACCCCCCATCGCCACGACGCCAATTTTAATACAACGAAAACCCCCGCTGTCATTCCAACAGCGCGGAGCAAACTCCGGGAAAAGATAAGGAGAAGACGAAAGTCGCATCCAAGTATAAGCTTTCGATAACGAAAAAAAAGAGTAAATAGAAGAGGAGGCCGATGCGTTTTCTTAACAGGCATCCACCACCCCCTCCATAGCCATCCAAATCGGCGCACCCATCTGACCTCACCACTCGCTTTTCTCCTACATCTTTCCTATATAACCCCCTCCCTTGTTCCACCCCCTCACCCACCAAAAACCACCCCATCACCTCAGTCCTTGCCGTCTTCTAGCGCGTTCACACACGTCCCTCTCCCCCCCCACCTCCTGCCCGGGAATTATTAACAAAAGGTAGGTTCGACCAGGCCACCACTGGGCTAAAAAAAAATTAAACCTACAATAAAAACGTAATCAATATTTACCATACCAAAAACTCCACCACCTCCCTTCGTCGCACTTTTTTCCCCCATGGCACTCTGTTGGAAATAGGGGAGATGGTAATCTCCGCCTTCATAGGGCTGATAGGGCTGGGGCCCGCTAGTTGAATTTTACCTGCTCGCTCCTACGAGTAGATAGACTCCTATCCAGCTTCAACCCCATATACCAAAATGCCCCATATGACCTCGTCCTCCAACACTTCCAACCTCGAACAGGCTGGGTCTTCGCTGATCGCGAAGGGAGGGTATTTCGAAGCTACTGTAAGAAGACTGGTTGATGGAGTGGAGATGTGTTCGCTTCGTGCATGGGTTTCGTGGGATCTGTACTCAACCTCGGCGTTTGGAGGCGGTATAAAAGTCTCGTGGAGACGGAGATGGCTGGGACTGAACAGACGAAACATCCGAAAGCTCATGTCGGGATTGAGATCTGATCGTTTTGAATTGCAAATACAATGTAAAAATTCGGTGTATAGGAGACTTCAATGGAATTCACATAGTGGAGGATCCACCATCTCGAACATGCTTTTCATATCTTTCTACACGTTTTATCTTAGCTACTTCAACCCACTCCTCTCCAATCTATTGCACATCCCGTTCATTCCTCACCCTCATCATCCCCACCGGCAAACCCACTAAGCGCCTTGGTCCCCTCCGCCTTGGCCCCCTGCAGACTCCCCACATCCAAGCCCAATGCGGTCAAGATAGTCGGCGCAACCTGCTTCGTGCTAACTCGCTGCTGGTACTGCGTCTTCTTGAGATTTGGGTTGCTCAAGATACAAGCAACATGCCTATCATCGTCGTGCAGACCACCGTGCTCGGCAATCTTTTTTGTACTGGTGGTGTAGATGACGCCGTTTTGGGGAGAAACGATGATATCTGGGACTGCTGGATCGGTGGCTGGGTTCCCAAAACCCTGGGCTGTGAGTTGAGCGCCAGAGATGATGTCGTTAATTTCCAAAGGGGCGCGGTTGGCATTGAGGTTGTTGACTGCGATAGCAGTATCTTTTTGGTTCTTAAGCCAGATGAGAGCAATATCGTCGGAAGTTTGCTGGTCAATTTCTACCTTTGTTGCATTCATGACGAGATCGGGATTTATCTTTTCGTACAAGGCTGGGTTGATGGGTGATTGGCCATGCTTGGAGGCGATGATTATGAGGGTTTGATGGTGAATGTGCTTGTCTTTCAACTTCTGGACAATCTTGGCCATCGAGGCGTCGATAAAATCGAAGGCGGATAGGAGACAGGGGGTGAAGGGGTTACCGGGGGCATTTTCGTAGCCGCATTGCTTTTCCGCAACGCTGACTGTAAAACATTAGCGTGGGAATACTTGAACAAGATTTGGCGGACATACCGGATTGGAAGTTTCCTCCAAATAGATTGGGAATCTTTCCACCAAGGCTACCTTCGGAATGTGCAGGGTCTTTGCCGTCAAGCCAGTCAAGGAAAGCCTGAACGTGCAGCTTATCGTACTCAATTGTGCCGTTGACACTGCTCTTGGCAGCCTGGATTTCGGGGAAGTAGCTGCCAGTTGAGTTAGTAGCGAGTGGCCACTACTTAGTTTCGTGGACGACATACCCCAAGCTGAGACCTTTGCCAGAAGGTCCCCTAACCAAATCATAAGCTGGGTGCTTATCCGTATAGGCCGTAGTCAATCCCTTGCTTTGTGCAATCTCGAACACTGTGTTGACGCGAACACGAGAATGTGGATAAAGTGGGTCGCATTTTCCATTCTCAAGCTTCATGGGGAGGTTGGCGGGGTTGATGCCACCAGAGTAAAGCTCTGACGAGTTGTAGTCCAGAGCTTCTGTGTAAGCGACTGGAGCATATTAGCTTAAAAGCACAGCAACAGTAGAATAGACACAACCTACTTTCAGCGCCTGGAGGACCTTGGCAATTGCTCATCGGGGCATAGAGCGAGCGGTCCCAAGCATCGTCGTACCACACTCCAGTCGTTCTTGGACCTGACCCAGTGAAGACGGCTAGAGTACCCGGGAAAGAATCCGAAGGCGCGGATGTGTAGGCGTTTGTGTATTCGTACCCATTCTCAAGCAACTCGGCAATGGTAGACTTTGGCCTGGCGGCAACGTACTTTTCCACATCGCTGCCGTGCATGCCATCCACACTAAAGGCCGCTACATACTTGTAGCGGTTATCATTATCATTTCGCGGTGTCACAGCTGCTGAACCAACAGCAGTCAGAACAGCGGCACTGAGAAGGGATGAGAGGTGAAGCATGGCTGTAGATTGTCGAACGAATGCCCTGAAGAGTCAAGGAAGGCGGGGGCCATTATATAGAGCAAAGGTCATGACCGGAAAAGCTGGTCGGTCTGCTCCGTCAAACGCCTCCATGGTGGAGAACTTGGCTGTCGCTCTCATGTTTGCATCATGACTGAAGATGTGCTCCCAATGGCGGACATACCATTTGTCAATTACAACATCTCCACCTCGCCGTGGAGGTTTGTTGATAATTAACAAGGAAGGTGTGAACGAAGGAAATGTTGCACGTGGTTCGTCCAACCAATCAGAACCCACTTGTCGATTGGTGGGAGAAACACGTGCTTATCATGGGATCCGATTAGTCATGCATGATCTTGCCGGTTCTGAGGCGAAGGCAAAGGCAAAGGTGAACGGGACGGGAGTCTTTGACGATTTTCTCGCAATATCAATCTATGAAATACTTCCATCATTTTCTTTTCAACTTACCATACACTAGCCCTTCTTGGCCTAGGTTATAATCGAAAGAAGCCGGATTATCATTGTGAGTTGTGACGATTCATAATACATTCAACAGCCGCGGTCATGGATCTGACCTACCGACCCTTGTTGAAGAGAATCGCCATCATTATTGCACAAGGTAGCGCCTCACCTTACGCAGCCACATTCCCCTCAGTCCCCAGCTGAACCTTCTTAAATCTTTCCTGTGCGGTCTCAGTACAGCCATCTCAACGTTTCCAGACCATAGCTGTGTGGGTAGAGACCCTGCTCTGCCCATGACTTGTACTGAAAGAGTCGACTTCAACGCACACTTTAGCTGGGGCGTTTACAACACTCTGCCGCTACTCTCATCTCGAGCCGCCGATTACGCGGTGCTGAGACTATACTTCCTTCTTTAACTCTAGTCTTGCACCTTCAAGCTTGTGTCCTGGTTCTAGAATAGTGGCATGAGAGCAGCGAAGAGACACTGACGGAACGAACTATCCCCCAAACCTTAGTACAGCAGTAGTCAGTGCCCGAGTCGACCGCATTTTGGGCAGCTATTGGCCTAGGCAGCAACTCTCATCTCGAAGTCAATGTTACAGGCGAGCGGTTCAGATATCTCCTCAAACCTCAAGGTATACGTCTTTATAAAAGCGATTTCTAAACTGTCGACTGCCGTGTCTGACACTAAAACAATGGCAAGCAATTAACTTTAGGTAGCCTCGAACAAAAAAACCAAGAAATCTCCCTTTCCCAAGGGCGCTGTGTTGTTCTAATTCTATCATGCCCTACCGTTCCCATTTGCCATCTTCTACCCACTTTCGCTAACCTGGTCTTAGGGCGGGTCAGATACTACTCTATATCTGCAGCTTCCCGTTCGCCATGCTTCATCTTCTTGTTGGTCCCTAATGATCTTTCTCGATTCAGCAAATGCTCATGTACCTTTGCTGTTGTGTGATGCCCAGTCCTGTCGAACTTTGGCTGAGACCCAATATAAGGCGCGAGGTGTTTCCTGAGTCCACCCTCGCTCTTCATTGGTTTCGCACACATTGGACACTTTATTCTATCTGGATCCGTTGCATCCTTTGCCCTCGCCTCCTTTCGGATCCTTTTGTGCTCTTTTTTCTCCCCTGGAGTTCGAGCGGGGATTGCGGCCTTAAGGTTGCACATATCCTCTGGGATCGCGTGAACGAAGGAGTATCTGGGGCCCTCGTACGGCGAGATCCAATGATCCAGAAGTGGTGCTCGCAAGAGTAGTATATCTCCATTTCGCACCTGGTACTGCTTTCCAAGCATTGGGACGACGACGTTACCGCCCTCGAAGTCTCCACAACACGTCATAGAGACCAGTCCTGATAGTAGATCATGCTTATCCTTGTGAGGATTGACCCGTGCGTTGACTAGTGTAGGGTAGTATACCCAAGCCATCCGTCCAGTGCGCTTGAAGTTGACAAGCGACCCTTCATTGGCCCAGTGATCGCAGATAGCACGATTGTAAGAGTACTGCTCTGGATCTACGACCGAGAGTATCATAGCCTCAGTCTGGTGGATGGGTGCCATTGCCTTGAACCATCTGGTGACTGCCTCGCCCCTTTCAGTGTCTGGCCAAGACTGTGTAGTCATTGCTGGATCTTGTGTCTTATTTCCAGAAGGGCTTTTGTTGTAAAGTCAGCTATATGGATGATCGAGCGTGGCGCTTTCTTACCGTCGGACTCCCAAATGCCAGACACCATGGGCCCTTCCCAAATCGTCCATTCTCTTCCTTTCAGCAACATGGTCTATATGTCGCTGGTCTTCCGTCTTAGGCATAGGCGGAGGGTATGCCTCCGTGAGAGTCGAAGTAGCCTCGAAAGCAATCTTGAGAAGCTCCTCAGCTTTATCGTCCGACCAAGGCAAGGACAGCCCGGCCTTCAAAAAAACCCCGAGTATTACCCCATTCTTATCCACAACGAGGTCATTCGTGTTACGAACAGGCAGTTCTTTCTCGTGTCTTATCATGTCCTCCTCATTGCAGCTTTCTCCCATTCGGGTTGATGCAAGCTGAGCTTCATCTATCGCAAGGACAGTCCTCGAAATCCTTGCTACGTGGTCGAGGGTGTTGCGCATGCGACGATACCAACCTTGCTGCTCGTACCAGTCGTCTGCCATGTACGGTGCACGATACTCCTCTGGGTACACCGAGACTGCAGGAGCTGGTCGTGCTGGGGGTAAATATAAATCCCTACGAAGTTTGGTAGCAGCAACAGCTGTCGACCAGCTGAAGCTGTTATCCATGTCGACACTGAGCTCCTGCTCGTATGCCTTATCCGCTCTATCTAACGTGAGCAAAGATGCCTGCATCTCCCGATGTGGAATCTTACATTGGCCACGATGGGATTTTGCACCGTTGTGGTGTTAATCGGTAGACGCGATTATAGCTAAGGTATAAAGAGAGCTTTGCCGAAATCCAGGAAGCGAATGACCCTGAAAAAACAACTGGCGGCGAGCAGTACTTCTGAGCAGGCGAAGCTCTTGTTTTTGGGTAACCGTAGCTCTACCACTTGAGGTACTTGGTGAAGAAAAGCCCGTACGAGGCGAAAAATATAAGATCAACGTGCCGCTCCACAAAGAGACGATGCAGCGAGGTCAAGATGCTTGTTTATAATATGTGGAAAGATGACAGATGAATGCTCATAATAGCACTATTCCTAAGTAGCTGATCTCCAGGAGCCGAACCTATAGGATCATAAAGACTGAGCTCGGTTTTTTAGATAAGTCAGAACAGCAAGCTGTTCCTGGATCACTATATGACTGGAACAGTGTTTCAGAGATCAACAGTACCGGCGTTCTTGGTTTTGAGTTCTTCGTGCTGTTGGTAGAACACTGTTTTACAGAGCTTGTTGTGGAGTTAATTCTAAGACTCCAGAGGAATTATATATAGGTTTTTCGGGCCTTTCCAATGCCGCTGTGTCGGACACTCCATTCATCTTTGAGCTCTCGGTGTTCTATATGCGGGAACGCCATAAGATGGTCCGTGTGCCGGTGTTACCGAAAATTAAGGAGTCTTTCAGCTTTGTCTGATGACCATCTTCACGGACTTTTGACTTGCAAGAGTGTTTATGAACGGCTCTTCTCAGGGTAAGACAAATTCCAGGCGTTCGCAATGTGGTGTTTCTTCCTAGCCTCAGCCGCTCGAAATTGTTCTGGGCGGAATCCATTATATTGAACATCGCTGGCTCCAATTGCTGCTCCATTCTCTCGGCAAAGGCTCGATCACGCTTCTCTCGGGCTTTACGCTCCAAGTCTTCGGGTCGAAAGTGCTCGAGGTACTTTTAATGCACGGCAAGACTTTTACGGCGGCCAAGTCCTAGCCAACCATCCTAGGTATAAAACAGGGCCTCACTCCATGGCAACAGCGCTCTCCTCCCTTCTTCGTTAATTACCTTCTCTTTGCGATGACCGGGAGGCTCCACTCTTATAATGATATTCCGCCACCGAATCCACAGATTATCAACACCCCAGGAAATATTAGTGACTCTCAAGAGCATATTCTTCAAACTTTGCTAAGATCGCCTGCAGATCTACCCAGCGAGGCGACGGGACAGGTACACCGTATCCGGTTGAGACTGCGCGGCTTCCTTTCGACGCCTCTAAACAGCTGCTCACGATATAGACTGCTGCGTTCCTTGCCTTCTCAATGTGTGTCGTCCAAGATCTTATGGAGCTGAACACTGCGGAGAACTCGTTTGCAATCCTGTGAAATACTGCCGAAAAAACGCTCGAGGACGTAGGCAAATTTAACCGCAGATGTGTTGTTAGAGATCAATACAAGCTGTGCTTCCTAATAGATCTGGCGACAGGACATGTGGCAAGGATAGGCGGAGTGAAGTGAGACCTAGACGAAGTTTTCTTGTTTCCAACTCCCAGCAGTGTCCATGCGTAGACACCCATTATATATTTCTGGAATACCACACATCTCTTTCTCTATAAACCAAAGGTGCGGATGCAATGCAGAGAGTAGACTTTTTGACACACTCTTTCTCTGTTGATTTGATGAGACAGGCATCCGACGTGCAGCCAGGGACTTTGACGCTATCTTCTTTCTGACTTTCTCTTGAGATGTCTTTCAGTGCGACGTCCTCCTCTGACACTTGCGTTCTTACATCGTTCAATCATTCTTAAACCTCAACGATTGCTGCGTCTCGTGATCGAGAATCTTGTACTGACTCGGTTGAGGATCTAGGCGCATTTCTTCTCAGGACGTATCCACAGTGCTAGCTCTCCGACGAGAGGAATGAACGCGGACTGCTTGGGGATCTTTTCAGCCACGACATCTATTACAGACCGCTCAGCGTGCCTGTCCCAACCTCATTAGCTATAATCAATGGGATGTGCTATCAAGTGATCGACATACCATACTTTGCTTCTTCACGAAATCCTGTCCACAACCGTCTCCCGCTTCGAGTAAAGTCAAGAGCGTAGAGTAAGAGTCAAATCAAGCCTCCTCGCCTTCTACCAACTTGCAGAGACCAATTATATCTGACACTGCCGACGATGAAGCTGATTGACGCGCTCGATTCCTAGCCATGTCACATAGTACACGCTCGCAGTGATCACCGGCTTTCATAACGTATATAAAGTGTGGGTAGAACTCGAGTGCTGAACCGTACGGAGGGGGCTTGCTGGCGTCACCCGTTCCCTTTCAAGACTCTTATCAACTCTCTTTGTTACGCAACGCTCGCCTCCGCGTTGCTGCACCCGTACTTTTCCGATCCTAAGAGTCTGTTTTGGGGTCTAAGGTATTCTTGACGGACCGTTGAGATTGTAACTCCTCAGATTCTATAACGGACAAGTGGCAAGGAAGGTGTTATCAAGAAAGATAAGCATTGTTGAATATATACTAAAAAGCGAAGTATGAATTCTCTGCCTGCCGTTGTTCTCAGCAGTAAAGTCCATGTATATATATACAGTTTAAGCGCCAAACTTCCAACTTGTTATTTCTTTCATCAAACATCCGCAAGCAAACTCATCGTCCTTTTAAGGCCCCAAACTTCTACATCACATGTCAGTTTCCTTAAACATTCATTCGTATTCTACCTCTCTGAAGCATCACATGTCTCCTTCCTAAAACTTTCACCCACGTCCCGTCTACTTGAAGCATCACATGTCTCCTTCCTGAAACATTCACCCACTCTCCATCCACATGAAGCACTCATGATTGCAACAACAAATAGTAAGCAAGTCTAGGTACCCAACCGTTGGCTCTTTACGTACAATACAATCAACCCTTCACATGATAGTCAATCACTCGCCCTTCCCTAATAAGGTTACATAAACAAATTCATTCTTCCCGCATGCATTAATCCGCCAATTTGTAATGATGGAGTTTTCAAGTTTTAGGAAGGTGGAGAGGTTGTTTGACACGTTATAAGGGATTCAAGAAGTGGGGTTTTGTGCTGTACAGAAGGGGTTATGAGGTGGGGATGTGAGTATTTGCTTTCTTTGCTTCAGAGTAAAAGTGGCTTTTCCAGTACCCCCCCTTCGCTAAATGAATATCCCTCTCCCTCAAAAAACAACAACTTAGCAGATCTCACTTTAGCACACCCACTAAAACCTTCTGACTTCCTATCATCACCCCTCTCATCTCGCCCTATCCAAAGACCCACCAACCTCACTTAACACCTTGGTCCTAAACAGCCCAAGCCTCGGATCGAGCGGGAGCAAATTCTTAACAACCGGCCCGTGCGTCAACGAAGTCAGCGGAACGTGGTACAGCACCGCGTCCGAAGAGCCTCCGTGGCCTCTGGCAAGGAACGTGATACCAGTGGGCGAGATATCAAAATCATCTTTTGGGTTACCCGATGGAGGGGATGCAAGCTGCAGGTTGGTATTTCGTAGGATATCCATGAGTCGGGTGGGGGAGATGATGTATTTCAGGTTTTTTAAGGTGTTGTCCATGGCTTTTTGGCGGAGGGTGAGGTAAAAGAGCGTAAGGCGGGGTGGTGCGGGATGGGATTCTTGGCTCGTGGAGGGGCTTGCGGGTAGAGGGCGACAGGTAGTTGGTGCTGGGGATGGGCGCTAGGCTGGGGATTGCGACCCCGATGTCGCCGTAGCGGTCGTTGAGATTTTGGAGTTTGAACGTGGATGCGCGGGCTTGGATGCGGCCGGCGTTGTGTTTGCTGGATAGATTGTCAGGCCTGATATTATTCGTTGGTTTTGATAGAGCTTGTATTGCCATGGTTGTATTCTTCTTGATCTACATGACTACATACCTGAACCCCTCGTCACTAACATCAGCAATCCAAAAATTCGTCCCGTCAAATTCCGCCTCCCTCAGCCAGATGATCTGATTTCCGACGCCAAGTCACTTCGCCTCCTTGTCCTCAGGTTCACTGGAAAGTAGGATGAAGGCTCCGGTCTTAAGATTGGAGACTCGAATTTCGGTCAACTACGTGATAGCCTTGGGGGAGGACGTGGAGTTGCAGTGAAGGATGAGCGTACCATCGGCATTGGGGATGCCGGATGGGGTTTGAGATGGAGGACTATCGAGGCTTTTTAGTGGATAGTTGCGTTAAGGGAAGGATCGCTGTACTGGGTGGGTTAGAAGAGAGTCGACTAACGTTGCACCAACGTTCATGGCAGGGCTAGTCATGCTTTAACTCTGGCTCGTATGTATATTTCCAGTTCTTGAATCATAGAAACTCCGATTTAGGAGTCGTTGATACAAGATAAGAATGACGTTGAACAAGGTATTGAGATGCGCCATTTATCCACAAGCGCGGTCGGTCATTGAAGAGGAAACGCGGCTCGCATTGAGGCGGCCTAATCAGATTCTCCACATCTGTTACTGTACCTTAAATTTAAACATCATGATAAGAGGATTTATATGCTGGGGCCACTGATCATCATTCATGGAAGTAGCAAGTATGACTGGCTGCAAGGAAAGAAGTCGGTCTTGCTTGGTTTGCTTACAGTATTCGGATAAGATACACTATAGTGTTGGAGGGATTGGGATCGATGATCTTTGTCTTCGAACCCAAGGCTGTGCTTTGGACCAGTGTAATAGAAGATGGATTTGATAAAAAGGCCTGAGAACAACGCATCGCCTGTGAATACAACTGATAGCCTCCCTGCACGAACGCTGTGTTAGTCAATTGGTAGTTATAGCCCGGTGCTGGGTCAAGGGAATTCCCTGCAATTAGCATAGGAATCTTCTCGGCAGCGTTATTGGTGATGACAACTTTGACAGTGCGCTGTTGTAAGAAGAGATCGTCACAGTAACGTCGTGGGCACGCTTTTCTATGGCCGAAGAGAAAGCGAGGGGGAAGATGGCTGCCGCCGTATATATAAAAGGCTTCTAGCGCCTGTGCCATCAACGCGACCCTAGGTATTCTCTTCATTTGATGCCATCCTACAGGCTAAACGTGACGAGAGATACCATCAACGTGGTATCAGACATCCAGCCATAAGATTGACTGGTAGAGGTTCCCCTCAGAGCCGAGTGGGATTATAAATATGCGATGCCAATTGCTGATATGAAGAGAAAGGGGAAACATGTTATAGATTGTAGTACGAGGGCGAAGATTACCAGGGGTTGCGCAAGCCGTAGAGGCATCCCGAAACGGCTGATGGCCATAATGCACGACGTCGTACATGATCTTCTAGTAGGAAAAGCATGATCGATGATTAATCTCGAAGAAGAGCTAGAGTTTCGAGATACTGGACAGGCTCACCCAAATCTCTGTACGTACTTGCCTCCATTGAACTACTCCACACTCGTTCAGCAGACTGAGAGCACATACATTAGGTAGTCTTGTATCGGTTGCTCCGGAATTCGACATTGAGCAACCTTGTTAGCGCCCGATTAAACCTACCCTAGTCATACTAAGGTACCTTTAGTGATTTTCCAAAATCCTGATTGGCTCCCGTGGGTTGCAGTCCGGAATGCACCAAAAGTTGGCTCTTGCTATGGTATGGCACCTTACTTGCTAGGTATGCGAGGGCCAAGCCCCTAGCGAGTCTAACGATTGAAGATGACTCTCGGGACCGAAAGGCTGTATTTTAGGTAACGAGCCAGCTGGTGTGCCCCAGATCGGCTGACAGGAGCAATGCCGGTTGGTGAATGAGGTGGCATTTGGATATGGTATCAATGGAGCGTACAAGGTGGGGTAAATCGTATCATAGCCCTTCTATTCGAGGCTCCTCTTTCCCAATCGAAATTCTTGATTACAACTTAGTTCTGGAAATGCTTATATCAACGTCTGGGCGTTGCTTCGGTAGTTTGACCCAGTGCACAGTAGTAATTTAGATGATAATGTAGATGACCTCGGCCGACGAGTGGTGACCTCATCAACTCAGAGGGTCAGAAAGTGTTGACTAAGACCGGAGAGTATCCAATGGTGAGGGGAGGAGGTGGTTTGCGGCGGGTTGAAGATTTCAGGATCTGACGATGCGCAACCCTCGAGATCTGGTTTTGGTTGCTGACAGATGATATTACCCAATCATGTGATCAGATCTTTGGTGCCACGCTTGCATAAACGCCTGGCGTCACTTCACTAGATTTAGCAAGATTAGTCGGAAAGCATATTCGAAAGCATAATTCATCGGAAATCATTAGTAGCTTTTACTCTCGGATTTGTCGCAATGCTTCATCCCCCGAAGCTCCTCCATTTACCACACTACCTCCCTCGATCTCCATGTCTTCAAGCAGTGACAACTCGGTTGGAGGCCTTTCCTGGGTACTTCAAACTAGAATCCGCCCAGTTGCATCATCTCTGAAGCCTGGAGTCCCTTTCGCTGTTGACGTGATTGTTCGAAATAGTCTTGACCATCCCATAACTGTCCTAACTTGGGACTCTCCTCTTGACCCGAAAGCCGGTATTTTAGGGATATTCCAGGCCCGCGACGTCGAAGAGGAGAACTTGATCCAAGGGAATTTACTTAGATTGAGACGCAAAATGCCTCCATCCAAGGAGAGCTTCCTCGAGATTGGCGGCAAAAAGCAGGTTAGAGCGCGCGTCACGCTTCCCGGCTTGCAATTATCTGTGCGCACCGAGTATGCAATTGAATGCAAAGGGCGGTGGCAAGCTGTCTGGTGTCGACCAATGGCCGAAATCGATGAATCTTTGCTTGAGTCTTTGACAGAAGCACATCTAGGGGAAGTCCTGTGCGAAAGTGAAAGTTTTGAGGTTGAAGACGAGAGCTCTGGCTCGGAATAAGGGACCGATCGAACAACTGAAATGTTTCCCTGGCTCTGGAGTTGCCACACAAGCATATCTTTCAAGGAAACAAAGCCACCAGTTGTACGTACGCAACACATTGCGACGTTCAACAAGCGTTCACTAAACAGCGTCTGGGTATCAAAGATATGCAGATCTCCACAACTTATACTTCGTGTACCTACCTACCGCCTTACCTTTCATTAAACGAACGAAAGAGGGGCCGGCTCTTAAAAGTTCATTTGCAGAAACACATCAGGAACCCTCATCATCTTGATAGAAGGGGGCCATACTCTTCTGCAAAGCGGCAGGGTGGACTTCTGAATATGGTCAGCCACAACTAGTGGTTGTGAACGCGCCTTTAGGTTCGAAAGAGACAATTTTCCCCTAAGCACCGGGTCATTAATGGAGTGAGCGTCAAGACCAGTTAGACTCCGACTCCCATTGCTTGTATGTATCTCAAAATTGAGCCTGGCATGGACCTCCGAAACTGCAAGCTGGATGTCCTGTCTCAAGTATATCTTCATAAGCCATAGTGCTGGTACCTACCTTGCCACCTGCGCACCGTTTTACCGCGACCTTCACCGAATACTGAATTGGTGCCAAATTCTTGTCGTATTCTGGGCGCTATTTTGCATGAAAGCCTACTATAGGGTTGACATGGACTCTCATGCTAAGATTTCGAAGGAACTGGCGGTACTGGTGGCTAGAGATGTAATCAATAGTACACTAAATCAAACACCGAGAACGAATTTGGAGGGACCAAGAGAAGCTCATAGGATCTTGAGAAGGGATGAAGTATTAGAAATGCGGGCTGGATGTTCCAGAGAAAGGCAAGGCGTTTACATAGAGTGAAGCAATTCAACGGCCACTACTCTGGATGATGTACAAATCAAAGAATTCAAAAGCTTCTTGAGAAGTATTCAAACAGCACCAAAACGGATGACGAGGAAGTGTCTCTTCGAGTGCCTCTAAGCTTGCGCATTGCACCTGAAGTAGGTCAAGAGTTGTAAGCAAGTCATCGACGAGTAGAATATATCTTTGCAATAGTATCTCTAGATCTTGCGGAGAGCCGGGATCTCGTCATCAATCGAGGTTAACAGCGAGGTTGATATGCAAAGGATGTTGAACAACAGACTTTCACAAAACCTTATGCGACCCAGGGACGGGGCGCTATGTCTCGAGCGATACCCAAAGAAGAAAGATGGGAGGAAGAATGAAAGACCGCTCCGATCGCACAACTAAATTATCCATGCACCTTTTCCTTCATCTTCACCATGCCTATTGATGTAATAGGATCAATCAACTGGGACCCGTCCTTTACTACGTCATGTCCTAGACTCTACCATCTCATCTAAGCTGCGTGGCATTTAGGTCACTACCGCAATCCACGTGATGAGCGCGGGGGGGGGAGCCTCGTTGTCTGGGCATTGACGGTGGGGTAGATTGTTCATAAGTGTTACTTTACTTCAGGTATGTGCCATTAAGCATGCTCGTATGCTATGCAGATCACCAGAGGAAAAGTGGTGGTGCTCCGAACTTCGAGCTTACCGGTCCTTGATCGAACGCCAATGTCGGAGAAGTGCCCTAGCAGTACGGTATAGACTACCTAGTGCCGCCTGGAGTGGACTGAGATTGTTGCTTGATCTACTCGGTTGCCTCCCTCGTTGATTTTGCATGCCTTGTATACGATGTCGATCGCGCTGTCTCGCTTCTTGACAATGAATCGAACAGATATCGTATGCTGGTCTTGTGGGCGGTGGGGCTTCTGAATGTTTTCTTCCCGCTACCGCCTTGTAACATGTCTCTGATATATTTCTGGTTCATTGGCCAATACAGATAGAGGGAGGGGTAGCTATGAGGTATTGAGGTTTCCAGATGGGCCTGTAAAGACTCGAAGGCAGGGGGTCTCCAGAGTAACGAATCTTGACGGTAACTAGTCTCGAGGGCAAGGAGACTTGAAGGCAGGTGGACTCGAAGAAATATTAACTGGAAACGGTATCTTCGATATTACGGAGTTCTTTGTGTGCCTTTAGTAGGTGCCTTCGGATCACAAAAACTGAGGTTTCGGCTATAGTCGAATACTTTGGTCGGAGCTGCGGTCTATATTCTTGTTGAATTAAAGGGCTGGTTGAGCAGTGAGAGTTGCAATGCATCTTGTTCAGTCTTGGTCTTAGCTCGAGGGGTGGAAGGCGGAATATTCTCTCGCTTGCGCCTCAATAGTTTGTATGTCTCGAATCGCTGTTATCTTTCAAGCCACCTGCAATATTCTGCGTACTTGAATTATCTTCCTTCAATTGCCCGAACTGTCCTTACCCATACCTCTTAGTGCTCGGTTCCTTAAACCACTCAGTACTGCAAACCCTTACCACTCTACTTCTGGCTGAACAAATGGTGGCATGGATGATCTTCACCTATTGCCAGGAGGTCAAAAGTTCGTTGGGTTCAGTAACAGTCAATTTAAGATGTACGATGCATTCACGACGATTCAAGCGATAGGCGTATCAATACTATCGTCCCCTCGTACTAAGTATCATTCAAACCCCTGGTGAAGTACTGGTCTATAGGCTATCAAGCTGCCATCATGGTCAACCTTCACTCTACTGTTCACGACAATGCTTGATTGGCGGTATTGATCCCCACAACACCCATTTTCCAACACCTTCTACCATCCATATATAACTTCTTAAACTCTTCCTGCTTGCCAGCACCACACATGCACAGAATTTACCTCATTCACCAGTCTCTTATCGCCCTTGGTGATAAGACATTTTCTCCCTCAAACAAACTATTTTCCTCACCTACATTGCTTTCTAGTTTTTCTACTCACACACCCTCGACGCATACACCTTCTCTCATTCAGCTATAAGCAAAGTGTTTCCAGTTGCTGCTGACAATGTCTTCTTTTACACCAGCCAACATGGCCGAGCAGAACCACATCGGCTTGAGCTCATCTGGTGTGGAACCCGTTAGCGTACCATCAGACGATAGAATTATGACCGCTTCATCAATAGGATCGACAAGTTCACTAAGCGAGATAGATTCGCAATCGGGCTCGCTCACAGATGAGCCTTACCACGAGCTTCTCCAGCTGCTACAGCTAGGAGCTCCGCCTCCAGTCAAATGGACGTGCGTGAGATGTGAGGTAACATTCACAAGCAGTTGTGCGCTGCTCAACCACCATGTTACTTCATGTCTCCTCGGCAATATCCCATCCACGACTGTCTTATCAACCCCCACCATGGTGGCTATGCTACGACAAGTCGACCCAGAGCATCCGGTTGACGGTGAGCCGATCTGGTGGGTGGATTCCGGAGACGATGGAGAGGAAGAGAAAGAAGAGCAAAATAGCGAAGAGGAAGATTGGAACGAAGAACTAGGGATGGAGGAGTTTCCGGTAGAGGCTCCTCTATGGCTTTCTGACAAACAGAAGACAGAATGGCACACGAAGAGAAATCGTAAGTCACTATATTTCAGCATCTCTCCAGGCAGCTAACGAGCCGAAGGGGTCATAAGAATCCGAAGCATCATTCGTGTCCACCAGAATCCAAACGGGTCGAAGGATCTGCAAGCCGTGATTGCAGAATGGAATCAAACCTTTGGACGTCTTCCAGGGTACCCTAGGTACACCAATCCGAACTCTATTTCCAGTCGGTAAGTTTACGTCTCGCCTCACCGAGATGGGAGTGCTAAATGATAGAAAACAGGGAGTGTAAGGATCGAAGTTGGTTACGCCAGATGGCAGAGGAGCCCTAGGAGCAGAAGGAAGTGAGGAATTTTCATGGCAAATTGAATAGAAGGAAATTTTATTTGGAGTGCTCTGACAATATATCTTAGCATCAAGATCATCTCATCTTTTTGATGGTCAGTATTCAGGTTTGAAACATAGTTATTAGAAGGTATCCAAAATAACGGCAGGAACTTTGATTGATTTGAGAGCTAGAATTTCCAAACAATGCGATTCCCTCTATCATAAACATCAACACATTGTGAGGTAAAAATCATTCCTACATTTTAGTGTATAATACATCATACAATGGACCCAGCCAGTCTTCTCGTCGCCGAGCAGGTAGTCTCTACGACAGTTGAAGGAGCAGCTATCGCGAGCATCGGTCTAGCCCAAGCCACACAACCCTTGAGCGCCACCTTCACACGTATCACCAGCGAGGCTTTCCTCCCTCGATTCAATCATTCCCTCACAGTCGTTGCAGGAAGAGCCTACATCTTTGGTGGGGAGGTGTCGCCTGGAGAACTCGCCGATGATGAGCTACACATCGTCAGGATACCCTCGAAGAAGTCGAGGGGAGATGGCGAGCCCGAGTACAAATGTGTCCCCTCGTTGGGGCAGGGCGAGAGTGGAGAAGTACCAGGCCCAAGATCAGGTCATACAGCATGTACAGTTGGGGATAAGATATACGTGTACGGCGGGAGGGGCAAGGATATGGCGCCCTTAGAAGAAAGAGGCCGCGTATGGGTTTTTGACACAAGTAGTCTCCACTGGAGCCACCTCGACCCTCTCTCCGAAATCCACCCACCAGCTAGATTCCATCACGGCTGTGTCTCTAGTGAAATCCCATTCTCTAGTAGCAACGCTTCTCCGACATCGACCTACACCGAGCAGATCAAAACCACTGTTTCAAAACTCCCTAGCCTCCTGAGCAAACCCACACCTTCTACAGAGCCGCACGGCACTCTGATAATCTGTAGCGGTTTCTCGTCTTCCAAACCCCTCAACGACACCTACGCCTTCACGATAGCCTCCCAAACCTGGTCGATCTTTCCCTCTCCGCCTTCGTCCTCGGGCTCCCCACCATCTCTCGCCCTCGCAAATAATGCCCTCTACCTCATCAGCAACTCTGCCTCCTCCGCAGATCTCGGTAGCGAGATCCACTCCCTTCCCCTCATCCGTTCAACCTACAAAGATGCGCGCGGCGAGAACGACCTGGCACTCATAGCTAAACAGGATCAATGGAAAACTACCACATTCCCCACGAATCCACTAGCACCTGGCCCACGACCGCGTAAGGGAGCAGGACTCATACCTGTGACAACGGGAAATGGCAGGGAGTATCTGTTATACTTCCTCGGCGAGAAAGCCTCATCAAGCTCCGCCGAGAATACTTCCTCCGAAGACCGTCTCTTCTACTCCGACGCCTTCTCCTACCAAATCCCCCTTCCCGCAACATCCGCCGCCGGCATCAAAGATGCAACGCGCTCCAAGCTCGGCATCGCTACAGGTGCGGAAACATGGGCGGAGGTCAAGGTTGTCGCCAACGAAGAAGGAGGAGGGCTCGAGACGGATGGAAAGAGCCATCCAGGGCCGAGAGGGTGGTTTGGCTGTGCGGGTTTGGGGAAGGACATTGATGGGGCTGGAGTAGTGATCTGGGGAGGGATGAATGCGAAGGAGGAGGTAGAGGGCGAGGGTTGGGTTGTCAGTGTCAAGTAGAAGGCTTGACCACTCGAAGATTTACTGTTTCAAGGCTTTGCAGTTACAGGAGCTATGAAGCGATAGATGTGGTGTCTTACGGATGAGATTTATGACTGAACTGGCTCTGAATTGCTGGTACCGGGTTATGGCTATGTGGAAATTCTGGCTAACTCAGCGAATTAACAAGACAACTGGTCCGCCTCTCTACTTTTCTTTGCAGCACCAGCAGCACCAGCAGCACCAGCAGCACCAGCAGCACCAGCAGCACCAGCAGCACCAGCAGCACCAGCAACACCAGTCGATATCACTTGCATACTTGCTCTTTTACTCCTCAACCATCGTTTTCTAGGATCATTTCCATCAAGAGGTAGAAAGCTTTTCGCACGACGCGCAGCCATACCAATTACATTCCTTCTACTCAAACGAGGCTTATCATATTCTATATCTATTTCATATCTTTGTGTTCGGACTTATGGGTTGTGAAGACCGATAAAAACTTTATTTCTGCTTTTGATGTTCCTGACAAGCCTTTTGAATGATATCCGTGAAGTAGTGGTTGTATGTGATTGGATGCCCTGCTTTGGTGTGGTCGTATAATATCCATGACTTTTTTCTTTGACCTTTCCCTCCAGCTTTCCATTGCTGGTTCGAAGACCACCCGAAGCACCCCATCTTTTGTGATATCATCTGCTATATGACTCAGCGTTGACTCTAAGGAAAGACTTATGGCCTGTAGAATACTCTCGTTTTAGCGTTCTACAAGCTCTTTCTATGGCCTTGACTACTGATAGAACAAATCTCCTACTATCAGAGCATTAATAGTCCCCGGGCATCTCACGGCCCCTGCTCCTTTTCATAAGCTCCTGCACATGATGTATGCAGTCCAACCTGGAGATCTGTTTTGCAAATCTTGGGTCTTCTCTCTCAACGGGTTCCTCGATAATCTCTTGTCCGTGTCCCTCGCAACGCATATCCTTTGCAAGTCCTAACAGAATATTCTGAATTGCAGCGCGGAGTCGCCTACTGCACCCCGCAGCCGTCATTGCGTCGCCGAAGAAGTCATAGATATAGACTCCCTCCAAGGCAGCCCTGACCAGAGAGCTGAATAATCGACTGATACGCATAGGGTAAACTCGTTGCTCCGCCACTGTCGTTCGTGCATCCCCTAGCTTTGTCAGTTGGTTTCGACATTCGTCAATACCAACCTCCAGCTCACGGATTAGCTCCGGAAACTCAAGAATAATTTGTTCTCTAAGAACTGCACTGAGACGAGGCTTGAGAGCCCCAATTCCGAGTGAACCCATTGGGTAGGGAGGTCCAGATATCATGAGAAAAGAATTCTTTTCCTGATAAAGCCAAACCCTACGAAGAGCGAACGTCCGAATACAGTAGACCTAATAAGATCATGAACCATGTTGAGTTGATGCATCTGTTCAAGTACGCACCGAATGACGAGGTTCCGTGCAAAACGTCCAGAGTGTACAGTATGGCAGGGAAATCGATCCTACCGAGCGTCATGGCTTTGAAGAGGCATACCGCGGATGTGCATAAAATGTTTCTTCGTCTCTAGTTGTCAGATCTCCAGCCGTTCTGGCCACTGAATCTTTGCAAGCATTAATTACTGTTAGACTACTCTACTTATCTTTACAGCCCTTCCATTGATCTAAGGCCTCAACCGTCTCCGAATGTTCAGGGCCTAATATTTTTGTATAGCCTTGCACGACAAGCTCAAAGTGCTTTGCCGCATCTTCAAACATCAACCGTTTCTTGTACATGACGGCCAGATTATATATTGTGTCTAAGGGCCGCTTATGCTCAGGACCCCAAACCTTTTCGTATCCTGCCAGTGCTCGCAGATACATCTCTTCTGCTTCTTTCATTTTGCCTTGATTCGAGTACAGGCTTCCCAGATTGTTGACTGTGTCGAGGGTCGATGTATGTTCAGAACTCCAGGCCTTTTCCCTTCCTGTCAGTGCTCGCAGATACATCTCTTCAGCTTCTTTCATTTTGCCTTGATTCTTGTACAGGTTTCCCAGATTGTTGACTGTGTCGAGAGTCGATTTATGTTCAGGACCCCGGGCCTTTTCCTTTCCTGCCAGTGCTCGCAGATACATTTCTTCAGCTTCTTTCATTTTGCCTTGATCTGAGTACAGAATCCCCAGATTATTAGCAGCGTTCAGAATATGAACGCAGTCTCTTAAATCAAATATTGAAGCATTATAGACTAATTCTAAGCATCTGTTTGCATGTGGAAGAAGCCGTCGTTGTAGTGCCGAGTACTCAAGAACAGTCCTATCTGATGTAGCTGAGCTCACGCAATTTAATGCTAACTTGGCCATTGAAATGTCTCTTTCAGAATTTAGCACATGCATAATCCAAGCATGAACACAACTATGCATGCCGTATCCACCTGAGACCCCGTGAGATTCAACCAAGGCGTGATCACACAACAATCTTATAGCCTCATTGAAGTTCAACTCATCGTCGATTATAGTTGAAAACCATTCAGGACTGCACTTGCTTCCTCCAGCCAGAAGCGCGTACCAGAGATCTTGATTATCAAAATATGCCCAAAGCTGAAGCAACTTCCCAGCTGATTCGTTCCGGCTATGTATATGCTTATATGAGATATTCCAGGTGGAGTATAGAGCATCTTCATATGAAGACAGTTCCGGACTCGTCTCCTGAAGCCTCAGCCATGAACTGTTGTAATAACGAAGGTAATCCGCGAGACTTGTCGAGACTTGACTGAGATAGGCTCCTGCTGTTGCAATTGCAAGTGGAAGCCCATCAAGCTTTGTTGCCAGCTCTCTAGCGTCAGGATCTAATATCAAATTAATCATGCAACATGTAATTTTAATCTCGACGCCTACCCTGATCTGAAATCGGCCGATCCGACATATAAGCTAGAATTGCAATACTCTCCCGGACATTCTGAAGCTTTTTCACAGGTATAATGTTACCAATCTTCAGTTGAGAAGATCTTGTGGTGATGAGAATAAAGCCTTGATGCGCTTCTGGAAAATATGATTTGATGTTGTATGCCTGCGGGTCCTTGATACCAGGTAGTTTAGGGTTATCAACGTTATCGAAAACCATCAGCCATTGATTGTTGCCTTTGACTGAGAGCCATCGTTTCATAGCCTCAGCAACCTGATCCGCGTCCTTTGATTCTGCAGCTGTCCTCAGTAATGTTGATGATGGAAATTGGTCGAATAAACGCTTGGCCATATTCTTAAAACTTTGCTTCAACATGTCTTCGCTCTTACCATTTAGCCAAAAAATGGCTGGGTAAGCATCTCTCTGCTGTTTTACGTACTCTACTGCCAACTGCGTTTTGCCTATTCCGCCAAGTCCTTGCAGAAGTACAGTCTTGCGATGAGACCCATCGCCTTGAAAAGTTTCCTTGATCTTGGCAAGTTCTTCCTCCCTACCAACAAAATGTTCTATCTCAGGAACTTCGGACAGACTGAATGAGATTGAAAAATCTTGTTCAGCACCAAATTGAACTGTAAATAGCATGTTATTATGTATCTCATTTATTCATTTCTATCAAACGGCTTTCGTACCCTTTCTGATTATATCTTGCTCGGTCCAACGCGCACCGATAGCACCTGGTGCCTCTTCCGCTAATAACTGCAGATGCCCTGACACCTTCTCGTATCCACCGTCCTCACGCGAGGTAAATTTGACCATGTTAAGGTGATCGGCCGGGATGGCAACGGGCTCCGCATCCGCGATACCCGGAATGATTGCCGAAGCCTGCGGTACCACCTGAACTTGATCAGTATTTCACGGAAACAGAGTGAGCGTTATTGACCATCATTGTCTTTCCCAAAGCTACCCGAGTAGGGAATATCTCGTAGGCGAATTTGGTAACAAAGTCTCTGTTGATCGGACCATACTGACTAAGCTGCTGTTGGAGCCACTCCGAATCTCGCTCAAGATGCTTAAGGATCTTATCGTCGGCCGTCACGAATATCGATGCCACTTTCAGCATGAGCTCACCGAGATGTACCCCATTGCCGCCTTGGTGCGGAGTTCCCATAAAGAAGATGCCATATGTCGAGAGCTTGATCGATCGGTGCTCCTCCAAAGCACCTTGCCGAGCAGCATCGGAATGAATCAAAGCCTACTTTGGTCAACGTTTTCGCTTCTTGTGGCCTAATTTAAAACAACCTACGCTTTTGACAACTATCCCGCCCAAGCTATGAGCGACAAAGACGATGGGGCGCATTCGGGTCTAGGCTGTTCCTTAGTAGGACGATCCTTCTCCAGGCACGGCTCTCGTACCTTTGTCAAACTCCTCTTTAGACATAGATCGGAGACCAAGGTTTTTGCATGGTCGTAGAGGTATTGCGCACTGATCTGGGAGGTACTATGGGTATTGGCATCGTAACCCCAAGTGAGAATGCGCGCATTTGGGATGTCCAGTGGAAGGAAGTCACGAAGCCAGTTGACGTCATTTACCGTCCAAGTCTTCTCCCGGTGTCCGTTGAGTCCATGGATAGCCACGATACTGCGAAAGTTTCAGTAAGTGTCCGAAGCATCTATCCGTAGCCCTCCTAAGCTCGTCCCTAAGCGAGGGACGAGCTTAGGGGGGCTACGGATATAGGTAGGATGTACTTACTCAAGAACAGGATCGACGCCTTCCGCAAGGACCTTGATTCCATACGGTAGGCTTTCATGTGTTGGCTTTACAGGAACTGTCACTGGAGCCAAGGGTAGAGTCTGTTGAAGTAGTTAGGCTGGATTCAAGGACCTTTGTAATGCTTCAATAGCTTACTGTCTTATCCTTGTCAGAAGGCATTGTATTGCCTTGGTCTTTGATCTTTTATTTGCTTCACAATAGTGTGGGGCTCAATTGTGAAAGAGTGAGTTTAGCCTTGTAGGGTCACGACTCACTGTTCATACATAGAATACGAGGGGGTCGCCATTTCCGATGGAAACTGCTTTGCACTACGTCTTTTTAATTAGGTATCGTTGATTGCGAAACCTGTGCCGTTTTTTAGAATTTGCCGAGAGCCCCACCAAATTTAGTGGCGAATCTCCTAAAAGTGCAAAATAAGAAACAGATTTGTAAAATCAACCCCACTGCCCTTCCGATGCTTCATATGTAGTATATTCAATGCTTCGTATGTGACGTATTCAGTGCTCCATATGTGGCCTACCCAGTGCTTCATATGTGATATATTCAGTGCTCCATATGTGGCCTACCCAGTGCTTCATATGTGACGTATCCAGTGCTCCATATGTGACGTATCCAGTGCTCCATATGTGATATACCCAGTGCTCCATATGTAGTATATTCAGTGCTTCATATGTGGTATATTCAGTGCTTCATATGCGGCCTACCCAGTGCTTCATATGTGATATATTCAGTGCTCAAGCCAATGGGGAAGTCAATGGGGAAGCCAATGGGGAAGCCAATGGGGAAGTCAATGGGGAAGTCAATGGGGAAGTCAACGGGGAAGTCAATGAGATGTAGGGGACCCGTTATCGTTATTCCAAGCTCTTCTTCATAACAATAGTTGATGTAGTTCTTTCTTCTATGAAACAGATAAGACGAAGGACTCGATGAAGCTTTGCGATGGGGAAGCAAACGGGGGTGTAAATAGGGAAAGCAATGAAGAAGCTAATGGGGTAGGGAGCCATGGAGGAAGCCATGTAGGGTGTTTGAAAGGAAGCTCGGTAGAAAGTTTGATAGGGAATTCGGTAGGGAATTCGGTAGAGCGTTTGGTAGGGAGTTTGGTAGGAAGTTCGATAGGGCGTTTGGTAGGAAGTTTGGTAGGGAGTTTGGTAGGGAGTTTGGTAGAGCGTTTGGTAGGGAATTCGATAGAGCGTTTGGTAGAGCGTTTGGTAGGGAGTTTGATAGGGCGTTTGGTAGGGAGTTTGATATCGAGCCATGAAGGGTGCTTTTTATCGAGCTAATTAGCATGTACGAAGCATACAGTATGTACAGGTAAGCTCGATAGGAAGTTTGGTAGGGAGTTTGGTAGGGCTTTTGGTAGGGAGTTTGGTAGAGAGTTCGATAGAGCGTTTGGTAGGGAGTTTGGTAGGGAGTTTGGTAGGGAGTTTGGTAGGGGGTTTGGTAGGGAGTTTGGTAGGGAATTTGGTAGGGGATTTGGTAGGGGGTTCGATAGGGCGTTTGGTAGGGAGTTTGGTAGGGAGTTTGGTAGGGAATTTGGTAGGGGGTTCGATAGGGCGTTTGGTAGGAAGTTTGGTAGGAAGTTTGATATTGAGTCATGAAGAGTGCTTTCTATTGAACTAATTAGCATGTGCTATGAAGCATGTACGAAGCATACAGAATGTATGAATAAACAGGTAAATCGGTAAACAGAGATGAACAAAGATTCAAAACACGCGTTGAATTAGAATCGAGAAATTCATGAATGGGACGATTATGAGCACAGCGAGTACAGGTGCGTTGAGACATGAAAAAGGATCGTAAAAAGAGATAAAGATTGATATATACGCGTACAATGAAGGTAACGACAGATGCAGATAGGTAATGGAAGTATACAGATATGTAATGCATATATGGGGGGGGGGCAGGCACGGTTATAACCAGGGTTATTAGGCAGTTATTGCCAAGCCCCCAGATATGCGATGGGGGCCGTACGGCTCCCCTATGCCTAGATAGGTTAGCGCATGAAAATTACTTCACACAAAGTTATCACAAGCGTCGTACAACGCTTCCTTTCTCCTTCCACCAATCATCATCTCATCACCACCATCACCACCATCAGCAACGTAAGTGTAACAGCTTAGAACGATGTACAGTACAGAGTATACAGGCTAACGATGCATTGTACGACGTAGAACAACAACAACAACGTAAGTTTGACAGCTGCAGTGAATACTAGATGTATGGGCTGACGATGCTTTGTACGAAGAGCAACAGCAACGATGTGAGTTGAATTCTATTCTGTCTATGAGCTATGTGATTTACATGTCGTACGAAGGGCCCTTGTTCTTTGAGATCCCGCCGCGGCCGTCGTCGCCGTCAACGCTCTCGCTCTCGCCGCTCCTGCTTCGGCCGACGTCTTCCCCTGTCTCCTTGTGGAACAACTTCAACTTACTACCTTCGTTCATACGGAGCCTGGACATGCACTTCTCGCTCGTCCTGGACGAGACGTTGATTTCGTACGGGGGACGATTTCTTCGAACCAGGTGGGAATGCACAGGCCTTCGTACATCAACGCTGTCCTGATTCAGTCTCGTGGACAAGTCGTTCCCGTGACTTGTACACAGTGCGCACGGCCAAATGGTCTTCGACCTTTCCCGGAGTGTCGCTTCGTCCCAGAGCACTTTGAAGGGGCCTGCGTCAATTGCAAATGGCGAAATCATGCGGCACGATGCAATCTTCTTGAGGCTGAAGATGACGAAAGCGGGGACGAATGGGACGAAGATCGTCGTTCTCGCTCACTCGGGAGAGGAGACGATCGTACGGAGCGAAGGAGATTGAGAGGGCCCAAGCTGGGGGAGCGAAGGCTGTTGGGGGCGGGGAATGCCTTCAATCCCATTGTGCTGAATTAACGGTATGTACGAGGCGCGTTTCTTTTTCTGTTTGTGAGCGTTTGTTTTTTCAGCACATCTTGAAGCACAGTCATGTATCTTGAGCCAGCAGCCTGCATCTCTACGCGATGCTCAAGATCAGTACTTCGTACGAAGAGAGAAGCTATCATGGCTGCTCCCTAGTACGAGGAAAGCGAAGACAGGCTCTCTTATCTACACTTTGTACATAACGTTAGTCTGAATCTTGTTGTACGAAGTAGAGTTAACAGACAGCACTCAATCAACTCTTCTTGTTGTCACAGCTCATGCAAACTGACTATCGATCTTCTTCGTACGACGCAAATGAAATCAAGATAACTATTCAGTGAGCCAGGAAAGAGCGAGAAACAGCTCAAGATCAGTACTTCGTACGAAGGGAAAAGCTGTCATGACTGCTCGTACGAGGAAAGCGAAGACAGACTGTCTCTTATCTACACTTTGTACATAACGTTAGTTTAGATCTTGTCGTACGAAGTAGAGTTAACAGACAGCACTCAATCAACTCTTCTTGTTGAGTCAGCTTCACAGTTCATGCAAACTGACTTTCAACCTTCTTCGTACGAGCTTCAATTCTTTCACGACAGCATCAGAGGATTGATTCGATTGTGTTCGTCGATGTATCTCGTCAATGATGACTTTTCTTCGATCGAAGAAGACTCTTTCCTGTTGAGAAAGTCGCCATTTAGCTTCGTACGTCGTCTTCAAAGCTTGAATGACAGAGGCAGAGCCTCAGTCAAGCATTCACTCTCGTCAGAGATCTGAAACCGTGCTCACAGTTCGACACATGTGATGCTCAGAAGGCACGGCATCAGGGTTCAGCGATGGCGAAGCTTGAGAAGCTTGAGCACCAAAGATGCCTTCGTACGAAGCAGCTTTCGATCTCTGAAGATCATTCAGACTCGAGTCGACTTCGTACGAAGACTGTGATGACAGCTGAGAAGAAGCGACGTTGAAGTCGGAGTTGTCCTCGTACGAAGGCCGTAGCATGAGCTGAGAGGAAGCGACGATGCCGCTCGGGAGAGCAGCAGAGCCGTGCAGGGTAACGGAAAACTTTCCTGCAAAGAAGTTCTTCATACGATCATGCAATGACTCTAGTATCTGATGATTGCAAGAATCGTGATGCTGTATACTTCGTACGATGTTCTCTGAAGTCATACTGATTTGATTGACAATATCTGGTACGACGCTTCGTATACGAAGCTCGTCCGGCTTCTCGACATTGAGCAAAGAGAGCTCTACTTCGTTCGCAAACGTCAGATAATCATCTCGTACGAAGAGAGAATCTTTTCACAAGAGATGAGCAGGAAATTCTCGACGATAAATAATTGAATTCTGCAAGATCACTATGCGAAGCTTCTTCAACAAACGCAGGAAATCTTGAGCAGTCATGTCGAATCGATCTTTCCCGGCAGTATCAAGCAACGATTCGTCGAGCAAAGATTTATGATTCTCGTACGAAGCATTGCTTGAGGGATCGCTGAACCACGCCAGCCAATGATCAATTCATGGCCAGAGTGCTCGTACGAGAGACAACGAAGGCTCAACTTTGGCTCGAGACAAAAAAAAATCTTCAGAGGCCGGTTTGAAGCCTGTCATTACTCGTACGAACTTCAGGGAAAGATGAGTCAAATAACTCGTGAACAGAGCATCTGTATTTCATCGTTCGGCACGACGTATCTGAGATTTCGATGCGTCACTCAACTCGCCTGCTCGTGCTTCTGCATCACGATCATGAGTCTTCTTGAGACTGAAAATGCTGACAACGTCAAACATCTTGTTGGTTCATTCTAGTTGAACTTCGTACGACATAGGCGAAGTCGACTTGCTTCCTCGAAGCAGATGAAGATCGTATCATTGCTGCCGTCTTTGAAAATGTGAAATCTGCTCTCGTACAATGTTTCAACGATAGAAGAGATAAAAAGCAAGCTGCAAGATGATGCACAGCAATGAATTCTTGTGTCGTACGACTGTCTCGTATTCGATCCGCTCAGTCTGGTTCGTTTTTTCATTGTTCAAGATGCAAACGTGCGTCGTACAAGGAGTGAGATTCTCGTTCTTCAAGTTCAAAGAAAACAAATCAGTCAACTGCAGATGACGACGGTTTTCTCCACGCATCAACATCATATGACTCATCAAAAAATCAAGCGTCGTACGATGAGCGAATTTCACAGTTTGAGCCGTGGCTCGTTTCTGAGAGAGCTCATGAGTTCAACAGCTTCGTACGACATCAATTATTTGTCGTTGCTTGTATTCATTCAGCAGAGTATTGACATCGCGATCGAGATATTGAGCTTTTCTTCTCGCATGCTTCTTCTTCGTACGATCTTTCAAAAGAGCTTTCACCTTGGCCTCTCGTGAATGAGAAGACGTAGCATGATCGAAAGATTGCTGATAATTGTACAAAGAAATGATAGCAGAAACATAACTGTCAACTGAATCAAATTTCAACGTCTGCTGCACTTTCTTTCTCGTAGCAGTCGTACGAGACTGCTTGTAACGACTTGTACGAAGTTCTCGCGATAGAACTTTCTTGTTCAAAAACATGACGAGTTTATCTTTTGTCACTATTTGATCATTCACGAACTCGTGTCTCGCACAGAACTTCTACTTCACTCAGTGCATGTCGTACAAAGACGTTGAAGAAGATCTTACTCATCATTTCTTCTGCTTTGACTCGTAGTTTCTGATCATATTGATCGAAGCGTTCGTACGTCTCAAGATCAACGCAGTCTGTTCATGTTGATACAATTCGACTGCAACATTCATCTCATTGAAAGCGTTCATCGTCGAGAACATCATTGTCAGAGTCGTTGTACATTGCAGTACTGCACGCAGAATTAATTCAGATGTGACAGACTTCATATGAATAGATTGTTGAAGAAAATCAGAAGCAACGAGCGCAAAATAAAGCAATAACTGAATAAATAACTGAGATGAGACAAGCTTTTGAATATGTTGCATATTATCGAAAGAAGAATTCTGTTGACATGCAACATGTTGAGAACTTGACAATAACTTGAAATAACTGAAAATGTCAACACGTATGAATAAACAGATAAGAAAATTTCAATCGTCGATTAGATAATTTTCGATCATCTGATGTATATACAACGACTTCAATGAACTGTAAAAATCAGAATGATAGTTGAAGTGAAAGAAAAAGAAATGATGACAGTTTAAACGAAAGAAAACGACTTGCACAAATCGACGCAACGAAAAACATAATGCAAAATCGAAAAAGTTTTGATGTTGAATCATCTGATGAAACACTTGACAATCAACGATCAGAATACACTCTTGCTTCAGTACTATATAGACTTGAGCGTGACACAGAAATCTGCTTCAATTGCATTCTCGATGCAAATTTGAATGAGCATCGTTCTACAATCATGTGACGCGAGATTTCTGAGTGCATGAGTCTCGCACGTTTCTTTTTCAGAATCTTCAATCACACAAGTCTCTTCTATTGAAGCTGCTTTTATGTCATCTTCGTAAGTCGCTATTCGTATCTTGCACTAAGCTCATTTTTCGCTTACTTAATGCGAGATACGAATAAGTCAATCGACACGTCTCTCATCTTCTGAAGATGTTTGTCACGCGAAGCATGATTCGTTGTCGACGAAGAGCGCAATTCAAATATACGTATCGTTGTATGCAAAATCTGTGTCATTTTTTATTAGCAACGCAGTTGCTTTTACTGACTGATTTTGATCTCTATTGTGTCAATCTTAATTCTTTTCTTTGTAAAACAATTGACTCTTTTATTGAATTCGCGAAAGCTAAATCTATTACAGTTAATAATTCAAAGTTAAATCTATTACAGTTAATTATGAAATCTTGAATGTTCAACTTTTCTATTTGACTTCGTGTTTTCACTGCTTCACATCGTTCTTCACTTCGTTCTTCATTGCTAACAGCATGCTTTTATCTTTTGCAATATGTTTTCTATATTTTCTAACAACTATATAAATAAGAAACGTCAGAGCAATGCTTGAAAGACTGTTGCTGTCGTTGCATGTCACAGACAGCTTGCATTTCAGATTCATCAAGATTTTTCTGCTCAATCTTTTTCTTTCGCTCGCTTCTTTCGAGTCTCTTCTTCGATAATGATGCTGCAAGAACGTGATTTCAATATGAATGTGACTTCGAAGTGAAGAAAAAAACGTTCTATCAAAGTCTATAAACTGATCGCGTCGAGTTGAGAACTTGAGTTCAGATCGAGTATTCAACTTGAAAAGTGTCAAGTTGAATTGAAATTTTTTGAAAAAAGTGTCGAGTCGAATTGAGAAGTTGAACTCAAGCACTCGAGTCGAATTGAGAAGCTTGACTCGATAACTTGACTCAAAAACTCGATTCGATTCAACAAGATATTAGATAAATGTAAATAGTTTGATTGAACAGTCTTCATGATTTTCTTCATGACTTTCTATCATGTTTTCTCGTCATAACTTTCTATCAAAGTCAAATGATCTTCATGTTTTCTCTTCATGTTTCTCTTCATGTTTCTCGTCATGACTTTCTTCATGTTTCTCTTCATGTTTCTCATCATAACTTTCTTCATATTTCTCTTCATGTTTCTCTTCATGTTTCTCTTCATGTTTCTCTTCATGTTCTTTGTCATGACTCTTTATCAAATGATCTTCATGTTTTTCTTTATGACTTTCTATCAAATGATCTTCATGTTTCTCTTTATGACTTTCTATCAAACGATCTTCATGTTTCTCTTTATGATTCTCTATTAAAAGATAATGCAAAAAGATAATGCAAAAGTCAAAAATCGAAAAAATTTCTATATTTAACTCTCTTGATGTCAAGCTCAAGTTCTTGATGAATTGAGTTGAGTTAACTCAATTTTCAGTCAAATTGAATTGCATTGAATTGAAAATATGAGTAATTCGACTCGAGTTGAGTTGAAAATGTGAGCAATTTGATTCGATCTCAATTTGAGTTCAAAATGTTAATTCAAAACTCGACTCGATGATCAGTTTAAATTCAGAGAAGAGACACAGTCGATGTCACTCGTCAAGCAAAGAAAGATCACTCAAAACATGAAGTTTGTAAGACAGAATCTTGAAAATCGCTCTGATATACACAAATTGCAAAATCAATGAGAAGAAATCAGACAGCGACATCAACGCTACTGTGAAAAAGCGACGCGTTTGAATTGCAATTCATCAAGTTCTCTGCTCATCACTTTGCAGAAGCTTCATTTGACTTCAATTTCATCATTGATTTTATGTCATTACAATCTGTGTATTGATTGCAATCTGACAAGAGTCTTAACTGACTTTTTCTTTCAAGATTTGATTGATTCGCTCGTTTTGTATGTTTATTGCATTGACACATCAGATCTTTCTAAAAATAAGATGCGTTGATGCTCAAGTGATAGTCACAATGTTCTTCATTTGATCTTTCAATGTGTCAATGATCTTGAATTCAATCAATGTGTTTGTTGCAAGCATGCATTTCTGTTATCTTTGATTAGTCTGATTAATCTAACATAGACTAGTATAAAGTTGTGAGTAAAACTGTTGTTGACACGTTAGCGATCTAACATGTCTTCATGAGTAAAACTCACGTTGTGTTGCATCTTCTTTCTACTTCAGCTTTGAACTTCTAGTTAAAATACACTCATATGATTCGCTTTATGCAAACTCATAACATTAGTTCAAAGCTCATCAATCTTGCTATCAATGTGTAGATGATATAAAAACAAGCTACATCACTCAAATTAAAATCGAAACTCGAAAATTGAGCTCAGAAAACTTATTAGAAATCAAGAAATTTCTAGAACAGAAGAACAGAAGAACATGAATGCGTTGCTTTAGATTAACTCTTTATTGAACTCATCATCAGAACAGAAGAACACGAACGCGTTGTTCTAGAACTGAAATCAGAAATTTCAGTTGAATCTTGATCAACAATTTTCTACTCACATAATGATTAAAAGCACAGAATTAGAATCAGAATTAATGAGCATTGCTCGCTATGAACCTCGAAATGCTAGAAGAGAATCACTTCTATCACAGAATCAAACAGCATCAGAAGAAGAAGACACGAATGTGTCATTGAATACAAAAGAAGAGAACATGAACGCGTTGCTTTTTGATCATGAAATGATCAAGATCAGCATCAGCATTGAACTAAATGCTTGAATAAACACTCATGAGACAGATGATCTTGTTGTCTTTATCAAGTACATGTATCAACAGCATGACATCGAAATCAAGATTTACAATGACATGATTCAGATGTTGAATGATGTCAACAAGATCAATATTAAATTGAAAGTTATCAATATCAAGTTGAAAATTATGCAAATAATGTTGAATGCTGTTTGAACGTGTCTACAGAAAGAGATGAAGAAAAAGAACGTGATTATACATCATTTAGAAGCGACATCAAGTCAATTAAGCACTTCGATTTCGAAAGATCAATTCTTGAAGTCAATCAAGCTATTTAACTCATCTTTGTTTGAAGATTCAAGACAGAATGTAAATAATTGATTGTTTTGAATGCGAAACAAGCTGAAGATGAATAAGAATCATTTTTCTATTGAAGAAATGAAGATTGCATATGTGAAAAGTTGAGTCAGTGAAACAATGATCAAACACATAGCATTTCGAATGAAAGACATGATCACGAACTCGTTTCTTAAAGCAGAAGAGATACTCTCGATCATAAATAAGATGTACGATGACTTTAATCAATATCATACGACTCAATGACAGTTCTTGAAGTTGTATCAAAACAAGATCTTCTTTCATGAATTTTGAATGAAATTTCAGAGACTTAGTGTGAAACTAAAATATAATAACGAAATTCTACTAGATGATCTTCAGCATAAGATTAGCTCAAATCTTCAACAAGTTATGATCAATGAACAAACTATGAATTTGAATGAATTTGTCAATATTTGCATGCAAGTCAACGTTCAATTGATGAAATTGAATGCTCGATCAACTTTCAAGACATCAATTACTCAAGTCGCTCGCTCTACTGCTAGCATCTTGATGATGATCACTATTGTGATCTCAACTTCAATCTCTGCATGAAAGAAACTCAGAATATCGAATATTGATTTTGCTAGAAAGAAGTTGTTTAAGAAAAAACTCTGCTTCAAATGCAAGAAGTCAGAATATAAAGCATGTGACTGTCTTGAATCAGCTCAAATGCACGAAATCACAGCAAATTCAAAAAACAATTCGTTCTCGTTAAAGTAATGACTGAGAACGACATACTCATATCTTGCTTCATCAATATGCTCGATGATTCATTTAATTTCAAGTCATTTATTGTTAACATCATCTTAAATAGTTTAGAAAAGATATTTCGATTTCTCATTCTGATAGACATTGAAGTTACTGACATGACGTTCATAAATGATTCATTGATTTCAGAGCTATGTGAACACTTTGATATTCAGTCAATTTCACTGTTCAAATCAAAGTCAATTCATTCATATGATAAAATCTTCGATCGAAGATTTATTACACATGCTTTATATATCTCAATCATTATACAAAAACATAAGAATGAAATGATGTCTTTATTAATAACTCGTCTAGATCAGCACAAGATAATCATTAACAATCTTTGATTAAAAAGAAATCAAATTTTGATAAATTTTACAAACGATCAATTGATATCTTCATCAAATATTCAAATCTTGAAACTTATCATTTCAAAAGCAAGCAGTCAATCAGCATTTTATAAACTCAAATCAAGCGAGATCTGCAAAATGAAATGAAAGAACTTGAAGTCTATGTCAACAATCATCTTAAAGCGAACTACAAATTCGAAATCAGTGAATTGATTGATTGAATCAGCTTTCATATGAAAGCAAAGCACTCAAGTTGATCTCGATCAACATGAATTTATTCAGTCATCGAAGAAGAGAGAGTTCGTCAATATTGTCATGATTGAACTCGTTACTTATCAAACTTTAGTCAAGAAAAACGATGTCAAGATCTTTACATTGATCATTAGTGAAATCAACAAGATGCTTAGCTTGATTAAAGATTCAGCGAAACTAAATGAAATGATCTCTGTCATGTTATTAAAGAAACTGAAGAAGAAGCTTTTGATAGTCTATCATGATTTTCTGAACGTTTTTGATAGAGAAAAGACAATTCAGTTGTCTTTGCATTGATCATAGGATCATAAGATTGAATTAGAAGATGAGAGTCAATCTTCTAAAAGTTGATTGTATCTCATGTTGAGTTACAAGTTGCAGAAGATCAAGAAGTATCTAGAAGAAAACTTGAAGAAGAAGTTTATTACATTCAGCAAAGCTTCATTCACTTCGTCAATACTATTCATCGAAAAGAAAGATGATAGTCTTCGCTTTTGCGTGAATTATCGAAAACTGAATGCTCTGATTAAAAGAAATCGTTATTCAATATTCTTGATAAACGAAGTACTCATTCAAATTCAAGACAGTAAATATCTGATTTGACTCAACATTATCATCACGTTCAATAAACTTTGCATGAGCATTGAAAGTGAGAATCTAATCACATTCATCACTTTCTTCAATGTTTACAAATATAAAGTAATGCTCTTCAAATTAATCAATGAATCAACATTCTTTCAGCACTATATCAACGACATGTTGTTTAACTGTCTGCATAAATTCTGTCAGATCTATCTGAATGACATTCTCATTTACAGTAAGATCTTGAAGAAACATAGAACTCATGTGAAGAAGATGTTAAACAAGCTTCATGAAGTCAATCTGCAGATAAACATTGACAAGTGCGAATTTGAGATTCAGAAGATCTTGTTTCTAAAACTATTGATATTCATCAATGATTTATGAATGAATTCTCGAAAAGTAAATGTGATTCGAAGCTGAGAAACGCTTCAATCGTTGACTCATGTACAGATCTTCATTGACTTCTGCAATTTCTATCGACGATTCATAAAGAATTTCTTGAAGATCACTCAATCTATGATAAAGCTGACTTGAAAAGATCATTCATTTGAATGAACAGAGATCTGTCAGATGATCTTTGAGAAACTGAAGTAACAGATGACAACAGCTCTCGTTCTGAAGCATTTCAATTTGATCAGAGAAGTTATTCTGAAAACAGACTTTTTGAACTATGTCAACGACGAAATATTATCTCAGTATGACGATGAAGATATTCTACATTCAATGATCTTTTATAACAAGAACATGATTTCTGCAGAATGCAACTATGAGATCTACGACAAAGAGCTTTTGACTATTATTCAATGCTTGAAGCACTGACATCTATTACAAGCGTGCTCAGTCTTCTTCTGAGATACGTGTTCTTTGAGCGAGGCTAAGACTTTATCGAGCTTAGCGCTTCGCTTCTCTCTGTACATATAGTCTTCGCACTCGTAGATCTCACTCTTTAGCTTTGAATTCTCGTTTACTCGTATATCATCTGATTTACACGTATCTCTATGACTTGCTCTAAGCATGATTCTAACATTATTCAAAGCTTCGTACATATCACACGATAGTGGTTCGCTTTCTAGCTACGATCGAAAGCAAAGCTCTGCGACGCGTTGCAGAGTTGAATCGACTTCTTGACTGAGTTCTTGACTGAGCTCGTCATCGAACTGAACAAGCTCTGCAACGTGTTGCAGGCAAGACAATCTCGAACTGAGCTCTTGACTGAGCTTGTCATAAAAAAGAATAAGTTCTATCGAACGCGATAGACAGAAATCGAAACAAGCTCTATTGAACGCGATAGACAGAAACAGAGAGCTCTATTGAATGTGATAGAAGCGATCAGAACAAGCCTCACTACATGCGTGTAGTAGACAGAATAGAGAGCATCATCGAATGCAATAGACGCGATCAGATCAAGCTCTGCGAGTGCGAGCGTTGCAAACTCGAATCGATTCTGAATTAATCAGATTCGATTGATCAGACAGTGAGTCTGCTACAAAGGCGCGTTCGATATTGATCTCGTCATTGAGATGATCAATGAACAGAACAAGCAATGCAACGCGTGTAGTAGGCAGAAATCGAAATAGTGAGTCTGCTTCAATGACATGAACGAAACAAGCATTATCAAATGCAATAAGTCTGAATCAGAAGTGAGTCTGCTACAATGATAAGAGAACGATTGATCTCGTCATCAAGCTCGTCACTCGATAGTGAGTCTGCTTGAACGACATTTGAAATCAAATTCAGTCACGAATCTTCTTTTATTCGCATCTTCTACGATTTATCTCTATTCACAACATTGACAACAACAGCAAAGATGATATGTATTGCAGACAGAATAAAACATATACTATATGTCTCGAAAGAATAAAACATATACTATATGTCTGAAAACACGAAGATATGAGCTGAAACTCGTTCATCGTTGAATATTTGAAGCTGAATAGAAAGAGTCTGCTTGAATGATAAGAATAGTGAGTCTGCTTCAAAGATAGATAACGATTGATCTCGTCATTGAGCTCGTCACTCGAAGTGAGTCTGTTACAATGACAAGTCAATAGTTGATCTCTTGATTGAGTCAGTCATCAAACAGAAGACAAGTTCTATCGAATGCAATAGGCACGAACGAAAAAGCTCTGCTACATGCGTGTAGTAGCCAAGAACGAAAGAACATGAACGCGTTGTTCTTGATTAACTCTTTGTCGAGTCGATCACTCGAAGTGAGTCTGCTACAAAGACAGATAATGATTGATCTTGTCGTTGAGTCAGTTACTCGATAGTGAGTCTGCTTCAAGAGCAGATAACGATTGATCTCGTTGACAGAGTCAGTCATTCGATAGTGAGTCTGCTTTAATGACATGAACGAAACAAGCGCTATCAAATGTGTTACGATTCTAGCCTTCGCCTATTCTTCGCCTAGCCTTCGCCTGATTTTATTCTAATCGGGCCTAGCGAGAATCTGACCTAGAGATGATGTCATTGAGACTCTGCATCATATGTGTAAGGCGTCAACCCAATCGGGCCTAGCACAGAGCTGAGAAACACACATATAAGAATCGAGTTTCTTTCTGTAGATACTTTTCTTTCTTAGCATTTATCTATTAGTTATATTACACTTCTATGACTCGCTCTAGACCGGTCCCTAACAGTAGATAAATGCTAATCAACTACTCTGCTATCGATGTGTAGACGATACGAAATAACCTACTTCGTTTATTCAGAAAATTCGCAAGGAATTCTTCGAATTACTTTCATCAAAAAACACACAGACAAATTTACCAAAATTTATCAAATCAATCACTCAATCAAACCTATCTTACCTTTCTCACAATGACGCGCGACTTTGAACCAGTCGAGTCACGAACAGCTCGTCTGCTTAGAAGCACTGATAGTAGACGAGTTTTTCTTATTTCTTTCGATGCTTCAGCGAAATCTCAGAATGTCGCTATCTCATGAAACATCAACATGAATCAACAACTTCGTCAATGAACTATCAATCAGTCAGACGAGATCATCAAGATGCTGATCGAGCTAAGAGATCAACGAGACATGACTTTGAAACTCAACGAGCAATGAATCGATCTACAAGTCGATCACATCAAGAGACTTGATGAACTAGAGATCAATCAAATGACAATAGACACTCAAGAAGAGACTATCGTTGAACTACAAGAGAAAGTATTGAGTCTAAAAAAGAAACAGCGTTCAGCTGATCAGTTTCGACCTCGACAGTCTACTGAGTCTCGATCTACTACGAATCATCTATCTCAACAAAATATTGAGTCGCATGCTTCTATCGAGAATCATACTCGACGAGAGACGTCTACTAAGTTCATCTCATTCGAAAACGAACGTCATCGATTCTACAAATTTTCGAACTCATCTATATTCACTGATGAAGATGAATCGACTTGAGAAGACTGAAGAAACAAGATGAACGACAAGTTGATTGTCAATGTCGATCAATT
>JAABUH010000760.1_pt1 | contig 42301 bp, 48 predicted proteins | sample 5559121 | NCBI WGS metagenome assembly JAABUH01 (sample SAMN10711871, study PRJNA513364) | rock metagenome | isolation source: Antarctica rocks | place: Antarctica: Victoria Land, Battleship Promontory nord | collected 2015-12-28
GCGAGTTCCTACCACAGTCGACTCAGAGAAGCCGCACAAAAGTTTTCATACCACGTCACCTGTTGCCTGAACTCATCCCAAGATCTGATGTTCAGATCGGCAACTAGTACAATCAGGTGTCCTACGATGTTCAGGCATCTTCACGGACATGTCACGTTCTTCCATCTTCACGGTCGAAATACCACCTGCCGGGAGCAGCTACAGTAGCAATTCGTTCCGGGCCTCTTCAGCGGGCGGGAGCGTCTAGGTTAGGGATGCTTTGAGCTTGTGGGTCAGGGTATTGATCATAGGCGTAGGATCCGGATAGAAGCCACCTAAAGAGGTGGAAACATGGAGTGCAGCCGCATAGCGACAGCATTCGGGAGATGTATTACTCCAAACGCCTGTTGCCGGAAGTTAGCGCTAGTTGGAGCAACTGTTAGAGTACGAAGCAGAAGTGACTTAACACAACAATAGCTTCCTCGGTTGAGCTATAGCTCTCGAACGCAGTATAATGCAGAAAGAGATCTTCTACTTCTAGCAAGGCATCTTTAGTGGCTCTGTCGACCCTAAGTTCTGCAAAATCTAGTCTTTCATAGGGCGAAGAGCTATGACGCTATTGCGGTTGTTCCTTGACATCGCTAAGGTCAATTTAAATGAGTTGAACCTCGCTAATGGCTATCAAGAACATCCTGCATTGTCCAAGGTGAGCTCTGTAGTACAATTAGGACATGCGCTATATTGTACCAAAATACCAGACTGGTAGCGGTTGGGTTGGTGGATCAGATAGCATCTAGGCCTCCTCTAATGTTGACCATCTGCTTCAGCCCTTCCATGTGTAGTTGTAGATTCGTTGCATTCCCCCGTTCATTCTTGGTAGAAGAAGCTATTGTGTAAGGAGAATGATTTACTAGACAGACCTACTCACCTCAATCGTGGCCAAATTTGCGACAGCTACCATAGTATGGTCTGACTTGTTGAAATATGTTATACATACCTGAATAGAATTGTTCCAAAGTGTGTTCACATTTTGGCCCATTCGTCAACCAACATGACGTACCCAGGTCTGGATCTTGCTGTCTAGAACTACTTCTCAAAAGCGTCACGCACTCTCCCAGCAGCTTTTTCGAATAGCGCCTTCCTGTTGTTGTTCCAGCTTCTCCGGATTCAGCGTGCTAAGCAGAAGAGTAATGTGAAAAAGTACATTGTCTGTTCGGACAAAAGAAGTTGGTAACCTCCGCCTCATAGGGCTGGTAGGGCTGGGCCTGCTAGTACATAGAGTTTTCACCTTCCACCTGCTAGATAGCCACATACCTTAGCCTCCCACGCCTCCTAACAGCAACAACCAGAATATCCATATGCCCCTACATGACCTGGTATTCCAACACCACCAAAGTTAGATCATGGGACATGTAGCGAAATTAGGGAAGGGATCGGTATACGAACGTCGAGAGATCTAAGAGTATAGCGCAACTAGTGATCAGGCTCGGCTTCGGAAAGGTATCTCTTTTGCAAAACGCTCCCACAGAGTGATACCTACAATGGTTCATCAGTTTGTCTACATTCGGGGCTTGAGTTGGCGGATGAGCTTCGAATGGATCCAGCATCCCCGCTCCAACTGCTGTCGGTAGTGATGGCTGCAATTCTGTTGTACGACGTCTTAGAGGTCCACTGCCCACGAACTGGCAGGGTGCTCACACCAGCAGGTACGGTACAGATAATGGATTCTCAGACAAGAAGAAACCTTGTTTCGTGAACCGGACGTACTCGGGCTCGGACTATCCAAATCGCATTTTTCAATATTGGCATAGTGTCTTTCGCAATTGCGGCATAGTGGGCGTCTTTCGTCGCACTGGTCCCCACATATTATCTAGCGCTCATGTAGTGCTGGTTGGTCTGTAGAATTATCCAGACTTTGACTTCGCGTATTTTTGCATCCTGTTCTTTGATTTCTTGTGGGATCTCTTCAGAGTCGGGAGCAATTGAGAAAACATCGCTTGTTATCTCAATCCTTTGGCACCGTGCTTTTCCGAAACTTATCGATCCTGCCACAGAGCATATGCAGTCTCGGAATGCCAACGTCTCGCGTCTGGTTTGCCGGGCACGCTCGTCCTTTAACAGCAAGGGAAACCTGACTCGGCAGGTGATCACTGATTTGCCTGCTTCCAAATCGAGTGCTTCGAACTCTTTGTCACTGCGTGGGAAGATTGCATAAGACAGTACATAACCCGAGGAAGCAGACAGCCAAAAGGTGCAGAAGTAGCAGCTGACCAATCCTAGAGCAATACTTATAGCGCTCTTCACCAGCTGTCACCATTTCACGATCGAAGCAGTGAGTTGCTACCGTATCGTTAATGGATTGGATTTGGATTGATAGCCACATAGCTTATTTGATTGCATTTCTTTCGGTGTTAGTGAGCTGTCGACAAAGGTAGCCATCGCTGTACAAAAGTACTCTGCTGTCCCAGCTCGTACGATTCAGGTGTGCCATGGTAAGGAGCTATCATATCAACGTCTTGGCTGGGGAACGTTGCAGGTGCATGTGTGCAACTTGAGGCGGTGAAACTCAATCCTGCTCCGTTCTAAACTTCTTGGAGCGTGCTGTTTGATGGTCCACCGAATCATCTACCTATCTACCACGTGGAGTGACATGCAAGATCCCTGTGTCAATTGGACGGAATCCTATGATGCTCAACGTCAAGACCATGTTCATATACTTTCTCTAAACGTTTATGCTAGAACCACAATCTTGCCGCCGGCCTTGTTTTCCTCCATGCAGCGGTGCGCCTCCACAATATCATCAAGTTCAAAAACTTTGCCAATCTGAATATGCAACTGACCTCTCTCAATTTATTGGACCAACTCCTCAAGTGGTGTACTCATGAAATCTTCGGATCCACCCGAGTATGTCGTCAAATTTACCGCCGTTGGGATCATGTCCGTTGGGGAGAATCCTTCCAGCGACCACTTGCCGCCAACTATGCCAGTCATGCATACAATTCCGGCATCTTTTGTGCAGCGGAGTGAGTCCTTGAGCGTATTTGTACCCACCAGCTCAAGCACTGTGTCAAAAGCTTCGTGGGATTGAATTTGCTCTGCCATCGACCCATCATCGACGAACACTTGGTCAGCGCCACTTGCACGTAGCAAGCTCTCACGATCGGACCTGCGTGTTGTTGCTGTCACGAATGCACCATGGTTTTTGGCAATGGCTGCCGCGGCTAACCCTACTCATGTCGTACCTCCTCGAATGAGCAAACGATCACCTCTCTGAAGGCGAAGTAACCTGAACAATGAGCCCCACGCAGTCTGCAGCATCTCAGGAATAGCACCGAGAGTTTCCCAAGCTATTTGAGTCTTGATGACTTTAGCTTATGTTGCGGGTACGCACGTATATTGCGCATAGCCACCGTCCAATACTCGTCCAAGGCCACCCATTGCGGTTGCGACAACATCGCCTTTGCGGAACTCATTACCTGGCGCATCCTCGACAGTACCAACTGCTTCAATGCCAAGGATACGTGGGAATTTGACATTGGGGGAATGGCCTTGCCGAGTGAACATCTCGGAGCGATTGAGTCCGAAAGCCTTGACCCGAATCAAGACCTATCCATTTTGAGGCGTGGGAAGTGGTATTTGTTCGAGCTTGAGAACCTCAGCGCCGCCCGCTTCGTGGATCACTAACGCCCTCATCGTGGCCATGATTGATTTCGGCAATAGTCCCTTAATCGCAAATGAAACTTTGAGTATTAGCATGATTCCTGTAAGCTTTCTGGCCTAGGGTTTGAAGTGTGTTTCCGAGGCAGTTGACCACACCTTTTGAGTACGTAAAACCTACTCATATATTGTTCGAAAACCTTCACCTACAGAACCAGGATTTTTTGGGTACTATTGGACAGGTTCAACGTGGTAGCTCCAGAGATGGTGATAGTCCCAAAGGGAGCTTCACAGCTTGGGAAATGAAGAGATATGGAGATTCCGAGAGACAGAATTAGGCATGACACTCTCGGAAATAGGACGCTTACAAGTGGGCGAACCCGAACCCGATACAACGAACGAATTATAACAACGGTCGAGAGCGAGCGAGACGATGAGCTACGCCAAGCTGGGAAGGCCGGCACGCCTTGAAGGCGCCCTGCTTCCGCTGGGATGAAAGCTTGTTATTGCAGAAGGTGAGTCTAATCAGCTTTCTGCCTTCCCATCCTTATATACTGAAAATTCACAGCGTGCAGACATTTGATTCGGTACTTGCAGCGCGATAGCAGAATCACTGCTTCTTATATGGAGGGAATCCTTGTCAAATTCAAAGCAGCTCAACCTACACATTCTTGTTCACCTTTTCTGCGTTATCGGCGTTTCTATCCATCCCTTCTCCTTAGTCTCTTTGATTCAAGTTCTACAAAGCCTGGCTTGTTCTCGATGGCAGAACCTATTGCTAGCAGCTGCATGTGCTACTTACAGTAGTCCGTTCCAAGTCATTATCACTTCGCTGCGATTCGCGGTATTCTCTTTTCATTCGCATCCGTATTCGCATCCAAGATGGCGTGCAGTCCTTTGTGAACCAGAAGTTCTTTCAGCAATAGAGGCCTCGAGTTAGCCGATAGGCTGTTATAGAGAGGATGTTTCGAGATGACTTAAATGAGAGTCAACACCCCAAACTTCGTGGCAGATGAACATGAGTTCAGGATCTCTTACCTTACCGCAACACCGACTTAGTATCGAAGAAGCAAAGTTGTTACTATTTGGCTTGCTGGGAAAAACAACGTTCTCAGGAAAGACATTTCATTGAGTGTATCATATCATATGAAGATTATTGTTGGCAAGGCTTACGGAGGTACTCATTCTGAGCTGTCATCCTTATCTTCTTGAGCATTGGCGCTCTCCGTTCCAACATCACGGCTGGCGAATAGTTTTCTCCACTTTTTGGTGTTGTTTGTCTTGAGCTCCATGCGGTGTACCGTGAAGGCTTGGCTCCACAGCTTCTGCAGCCTCCCAATGCTGTCCGCACCGAACTCTGGTCAGAAGATCACGGGCTTGTCAAAGAACAAGGCTTGCATTCGGGGTTTCTTATCATCGAAGTATAAGAGGGGAGTTGCATTAGCTACGTCCAATTAACAACATAGATACTCGAAGATGACGGTCTAGAATCTGGATTTGCGCCTTAGAATCGCCATTCGTCCCAACAGGCTCGGTTGCTGAAAGTATCACTGGCTTTGGAAGAGCCTCAACGGGAATCAAAGCGGGACTCAATGGAGGTCGTGACGCGCAGACAAGGCTGGTGATTGTCACCCTGCAAGGCTGCCAATCGATCCGAAGGTAGATGGCGTGATCGAAGGAATTCTCGTACTCGGTGACTTTGCGAGTAGTATAGTCGAGCACGGACGACGCATATGGAGGTCGTCTGCACGCCCTAAGGCAATGTAGCGAGGCTGCATACTCAGTATTCAGCATGTACCTCGTCAAGTTGGGTTCGGAAAAATACGTATTTTGGTTCAACATACATGTATAATACATCAAGTGTACACATGACCATGAAATAAACGTATAATACTAGTAAGCTGTTAGTGAGTTAGCATATGTCGGGAGCTACCTTCATTTACTCCAAGATAAGCCTAATATTAAGTACCTCCCCATATATACTAACTTCACAGTGCAACGATGAGGTGATAGACCTAGTAAATCTTCTAGTGAAGGATAATTTCAGATTTATCCTTTTTGAAGCCAAGAAGGTGCCTTGATAGAAGTGTTATTATTGCAAGTATCTATCTACTAAGAACACATGTCGAGCTCAGTCTCATTTAGAGACATGCATTGAATACCAGAAGGCTATGAAAAAGGAAAAAATTCCCTTGTTCGGTTTGAAATAGGTACTTATAATTCATCGAGGTTACCCTCAAAACCGATGTACATGGCATATCCTTAATATCATTGGTCAAATACCCCTGCTGTATTTTCTCAATATTCACTCGATCAACATACTACATGTTTGTAATACAAGACCTAATACGATCAGTGATTATGATGTATTATACGTTTCCGAACCCTAGGTAAGGTATCGCCAAGTAGTACCTTAGTTCTTGGGTTGCGTGCATCCATCCTGCATCCATTCATCTGCACTGCCCAAACCGCTAAGCCTAAATCTCTGCACAACGCACTAGTATATTATAGGCAGTCGCAATCTTTAAATTACTAGTACTGGTGGTATATCTATGAGGCTCAATCGTTCAAAAGTTTGCCTTATTCAAATTGTTGGATTACCTTGAGTCTTGACCGTGTAACGTCAACGCGGAGCCTCAAGTTCCATATTGGCCTGTCCCGACTCCGGTCTTCGCCTTTCACCCGTCGTGAGACGCAGACATCGAAGTAAGGTCATGGCTTTAGCAAAAACCTTGTACCTTGCATCGACGTACGGCACCATTGAAATCTCATCTCCTGGTTTCATAATCTAGCTCTAGTATGGTAAGAGAACGTAGACGACATCTCAGCCTCATCGAAGCCGGCTGGCTGCGGCTCTGGTGAGTACCCTCATAAATCAGGCTCTGCCACATTCTCTAGACATGGCTTTGAATGATTATCATTGTGGACCTTCTCGCTTTCCGCTGTCGTCCAATCTTGATTTTAATCCAAGACTGAAGTCACTGAACGAGACTTCCATTTCTGAAACTCGCCCACACCATCACCCAATGTGCGGTCAATCTCGATATTGTTTTGCCTATTATAATTCCATAGTGGATATCTCGGGGTTTGTAATCTCTGAAATTTAATGGAAACGCATTGTAGCATCACGGCGCTGCCTCTTGAAATTCTGATCAACGTCGTCTCATATCTCAATCTAGAAGACTTTGTGAACTTGAAGTGGACAGGAAAGGAGCTCTTTGAGACTCTCCACGGTGAGAGAATTAGTGGTGAAACAGCCAGGGTCTGTAGATAATAAACCCCTATCCTGGTCTGTGTGCGGGAGTCCAAACATGGCCAGCGCTGATGAAGTGTATAGAGACACATCTACTATTCTAAAGAATCTCAACTTGCCGAAAAGGGTATCATCAACTATGCGGCTGCTATACAGAGAACTTTCTGCAGGAGAGAATCGTTTGCTTTGGCCCGACCCTGTTCGGCTCTGTTGCTGGGCTTTGGAAGCCTTTTCATATACCGGGATGGGGTCTTGTGTTACCTTCACGAAGCGACGATTCGCATCCTCAATGTTCATGAAGCAGACGTTACCGAGAAGGTAATTGACCTCAATTACGTTGGCCAAGCGATTTGGAAACACCACATAGACATCACTCATACTGAGCTGCTCCACTACCAAGATGGTGTGCATTCCTTCTTAGTCTATGATACGGACCTTACTGGACAACCTTGGCTCATCGCTCTCAACACCGAAGACAGTCCGCCCAACGCCGAAAGAGTAAAGTTAGCCATCGAATGCCCAGAGTCAAAATTCTGGGTTCGGAACGACTCTCGATACCTCTTCATTGGTTCACATGTCGGCTTGGGGACACACGGACATCATGAATGGGTCTTACGAGGCTACAGTCTGAAGAATGGCCATCGATTCGCAGACCTGCAATTGCCGAACCTGTTTGGAACAGACGTTGGTCAAACTGTGAACTTCCAGATTTACGGCGACTTCCTATATGCGATCTCGAACCAGTCTTCCGCCGAGTTCGAGGAGATAGACTGGACGTCTTACTACCACTGCTATCGCTTTCCGCTTCACGATCCTTCACCAACTCATTTAGAGCCTAAGCAATTGTGGCGAAGGCAGCATCGAGAAGGACCTATCAACGACTCGTGGACAGAACTCTCACTGCATAGAGACGAGCGCACTGGCAATCTACTGATCACTGAGTGCCGACGTGAATGGAAGGATGGGGGCAGTACGCAGAGACGAACCTACTATCACCAACCGCTCATTTTCCCTTACACGCCGGGACAGGTTCCCGATCATCTGATGGTTACTCCGCCCCCAACCACAGGCTCAACGACGCCGCCCCGAGAGCTTGGGACTATGACTCTGCCTATTGGAGATCCACTCATTGGCTTGCTCGACGGCAAAAGCAGACCGCTCTACGAAGCAGCGCACCAACGCATAGATCGGAACTGCCATCGTGAATATACCGACGACGCCACAGCTTCAGTGCCTCGATCGTTTATTCTGGCCAAAACAAAACACCGAGCCTACAACCCCAGTTGCTCTGCTTTTTTAGATCTGGTGATTGATGACCATGCTCATTCTCAACGACGATGGACACAGCAAATCCGGCTCCGCATCGGATCTCGAAAGCAATCTTCTCCTCTTAATTCTAATGGAATTCTTCACCAGCCAATAATGGACGATACTGAGGGAACTGCAATCGAGGACAGTGAAAGTCGCTTTACAGATAGAGGTATTAATATATGGCCTACAGCAAACGCGCCTGAGGAGCTACTGGACTTGCTTAACCCAAGCCCAGGTACCAGATCTCACCTTGCTGGTCAACGAATAGTTGGTGGAGGGGTCCAGGCCGTATCAGATGAGAGGTCAATCGTCTACATGGCGAAGGAGAACCTAGAAAAGGAGAGTGCAATTGTCCTTGTAAATTTCGACTCGGGGATTCGCTTTGGAGGGTTAACGGAAATGAACTCGAATGCTTCTTTATTGGAAATGGATGGTACCGCAAGGAAGATTGTACTCGATCAAAGGGGTGTAGCGCCAAGAAAAGGGATGAACAGGGCAGTGCCACTTTCGAGCGAAGCTGATACTTCAGGATCGATCGAGGATGCAGGTCAAACCCGTCCATGGTTTCGGGAGGAGACGGCCATGCACATGGATATTGGCAAAGGGTTTCACTTTACCTACAGTAGCTCACGGTAGAGTCTTATACGTTCAGATGCTCTACAAGCTGGCATCTGTCAAAAAAAAAAAGAGCTGTAGGTAGCTGTAAATAGCTTTCAAGATACAACACACATAGAAACAATGATAGCAGCTGGTATTAAGTTGTACAATTGCGCAGTATTTCTAGAAGATGATGTACAGTAGGTAGTTCCGGAATTGTGTCAAAAGCAGCCTGAACCACACGCCCCAAGCGGGACCCGGGCCTCGCTTGACCGAGCGACTCTCTACAATCTACAGTACATAGATACTCACATCCCCGCCCGCCTGTAAATGTCAGCATCTCCGTTAATATGCCAGTGCGTCCGCCTCAATCGCAAAGCCGATGACGACCCTGCTAATACGCTTAGCTGATACTGATTTCAGGCTACCCATGCTCCGGCAAAACCTATCGTGCAAACCAACTGGTCGAATTCTTCAATTCAAAAATCAATTCCACTCTAGACCCATGCATTAGCCGGCTCAGTGTCTGCCATATCAACGACCAAAACCTTGGACTTAGTCGAGACGTGTACCGCGAAGCTCGAAGTGAAAAAGATGCTCGAGCGGCGGAGTACTCCGCGGTCAAACGGGCCTTGGGGAGGGATACTATTGTAGTTGCCGATGGCTTAAACTACATCAAGGGGTTTCGGTATCAGTTGTACTGTGAGGCAAAGGCTGTGCAAACACCGAGTTGCGTTGTACGTTTCAGCTCCTTCGCGGAAGAACTGGACATCGCGCGTAGTCCAGTACTCTGGGCTGACTATGCTGGAGGTTCATGTAGGGACGCCTATTGAAAGATGTCGGGAGCTCCATACAAACCGTGTGGAAGACCCAAGCCATGAAGGAGATTACGCAAATGATGTCTTTGAGAACTTGGTCTACAGGTATGAGGAGCCGAATGGCATGACGAGATGGGATAGCCCGCTCTTCACTGTACCCTACGATGATGAGACCCCGCCCTTTGAGGCTATATGGGAAGCCATGGTTGGGTCTGAGGGGAAGGCAAAGAGAGTGAAACCTAATGCAGCAACTGTTACAGTACGGTGACTTGTGCCGCCTGACATATTGTTAACGAGCTAACTACAAGTAAAGAAACCGGCAGCCGAATCAGACTATCTATACGAGCTAGATAAGACGTCGCAGGAAACAACGAACGCGATACTACAGTGGCAAAAAGACCACCCTGGCGAGGGCGGCGGAGAATTGAATGTCGAGGAAAACACTATCGAATTGCCGGCGAACCCAGTCTCGCTTCCACAGCTACAACGAATCCGTAGGCAATTCATGAACCTTAACCGACAGAATAGCCTCCCCAAGACAAGAATTCGGAGCTCTTTCATCGAGCATCTTAACAACAACTTCGGCTAAGCATTAGCCGGTGACAGATACAATGGTTTCTTACGAGCAGAAAAGCGGAAGAAGTGAAAACTTACTGAGGCTTAACAATCAAGTATGCCGCCATTTAGGAAAATTCGCAAAGCCTCAGGAGGAACAAATCTGTAGACCGAAACAATGCTATAAAATGCATATCATCCGCTCCTCCTTTCCGTCGCCTAGCCATGGCTCATTTGGGTGCAATCTCTATGACCGCTGCCGATATGAGTTTTTATCACGCTCTAGCCAGTCTGACAGTGGTCGTACGTTGTCTCCAGCATGCGCGGCACCAGCGCATTCCCACACTAGATACACCAACTGGATCTGCCGTGGCTGCGGCTACTACAGTAGCTGAAGGAACGTTTCCTGCGAGGTCCGATGGCGATTGGTGACGTTGGCTATTCCTCCAAATGATATTTTCCGCGCAGCTGTCTTCCAGCGGCAACGGCTTCGCCTGACGACAAACCCCACACGCGAATGATAGTATGCCCCCCAATTTTAAGGAAACCTTCTGGTAAGTCCCGGTCCGAATACCACAGGCGAGGCGGCAGTGGCTACCACGGACCGTCTAGTAAGTGGCATACATCAGGACGAAGATGAGGAGCTGGAAACTCCGGAAGATATGGAAATAGAGGAGAACAACGAACCAGTTCTTCGGGAATCTACTTCCAAAGCAAACCAAACTAGGAAAGGACTACCTCAGACCAAGGTTAGCAAGACCGGAAAGGTTCAGGAACTAGTGACGCCGAAAGGACCCAAATCTACGGATCCCATCAGAGGCATGCAGAGTCGTAGCAGGTTCGATATCAGTAGAATTCTCGACCTGCCGCTAGAACTCACTGTCGGGGAACTTCTGGACCGGTCTGATATCACCATCAAGGATCTGGCATTTAACATGCAGAGGTCGACCCCTAGGTACAGGATCAAAAGATCAAAGGTCAATGCCGAAGGTGATACTCAAGAAGCGGAAAACGTTCAAGCCAGTATGACGATTTCTGCAGCGGTTCTACCGCCGGAAGTCACTGCCAGGGCGTACGAAGATGACGGTCTTAGCAAACCCCTAATGATCAATTCCTGGATAGGAACCCAGCGTCTACCAAAATCACTGTTGGATGGAGGTTCCCTGGTGGAACTACTCAATCGGAAGGTTTACAACAAGATGAAGCCTAAATCCAGGATTCGGACGGACGGATACATCAGGGTAAGCCTGGCCAACGATTCCGTCACTATCCTTCGGGAATATGTTTTGGTCCCGGTTAATGTAGAAGGGATTGAAGCCGTGATTAAAGCTTGGCTGGTAGATGTTGAAGTATACGATCTACTTCTGGGAGTATCCTGGCTAAGACGGGTGCATTGCAACCAAAAGTATGGTCAGGGCAAAATTACTGTTATGGGGGATGATATGACGGTAAGGGAGGTTCCAACCCAATTGATGCCGGTGTCTACGAACCTACCTGTGGTGGAGTGGTTGTCTATGAAGGAGGTTGGCGGGAGGAGCGTAGCACATATCGGACATGGAAGGCTTATGGGGCAGTGTGGAGCGTGGCGCTCGAACTCGTTGAACTGGACCCACTCGGCCCTCGTCATCCTTGGAGGCCGACCAGGCGTAGCATACAGATTGGCATACAGCGTCCTCGAAACAAGAGCAAGCCTATGGCGTGAAGTGCTGTCCTAATTGTCTAATTGTTCGGCGATCATTTTTGTCAGCTCTAGGGCCAGTGAGTCCAGTTTTGCCATTTCTTCTATTCTGTCAGCTTTTTCTGCTAAACAGACGGATACACCTTCAGTCGCTTACTTACTGCTACTGCTACTGCTTTGAATGCTTGATTGACTAGATATTGGTTTGCTTATTCCCCTATATCGAGTCTGGATTTGCAGCAAATCGAGCGTGGTTTCTATACTATCTACATCGATGTGGAGCATCTTGTACCTCATAACAGAAACTTCAACGGAGCCAATCGCCATGCCGATTTGGGCTCATCGACAATAGGTTCAATATGGGTTGTTTACCCCATAATGTTTATCATAGCTGTGCCGATTCAGGGCCAGGGTCTAGTGGACGGTGAGGTGAATTTCTGCCTTTAGATTTGCTACATTGGTCATCGAGGAAACGGACGGTTATGCTCGATAAGACAGTTGTTGGTCGGTTTCAGAATGCACAGAACCGTGAATAAGCGACGGTTTTGGTTTAATGCATGCTATCATATAACGAGAAAATCTCACAACAGAACAAAGAGAGATTTTTTCTCGAAATAAGGAACAGATACGATCCAGGCAGCGGTTTCTGGAGACCAGAGTGTACAGAACGTTGACTATTCGATATTTTTGGTTCCGAGTATGTTGTATGATGGAAAGAACTCATAACCGAATAAGAAGAGACTGTTCAATAGCTTGACGAACTGTCTTGACCGAGCTCGTGATCATTGCTTACGTGAATCATGCATTCCAATAAGCAAACGCGTTCTATTTGCAAAACATATCTCATGTGACGAGATGAACTTATACTAGAAACACAAAGAATCGGCTTATTGGTTCAACGAATGGGTACAGCCGACATCATGACTGTGGGTTCAATGTCTGTCGCACAATATACTGCCAATATGCAGATTCTAGCAAAGAGCATCTCGCACAATCGCATGAACTTACAACAGGACAGAAAAGCAGCAACAGAGAAGGAACGTTATATCTATCCTGAAAACGCGACTTTGGTCAACCTACGTCCTGACCGTTCATGCATCTTTTAAAAAAAAGCCAATCCACAGAAGATAAACCCCTAGTCTTTGCCAAGGAAAAAAGAGTTCTCAGGTTACACGTAGCACTCGGTTTGGCTGAGAGCGGAGAGAAAAGAATACGGGATGGTGCAAGGAAAATGGTCCAAAGATATATGGAGAAGAAGAAGAAGAAGGAGAACCACCGCTGGGGGTTTTTCTTGAAGGGGAGTAAAAAGGTTCAGGCTGCCGGCTAAGGTACAGGAGGATTAACACTCCTGTTCTTGCTGACCACCAGAAGCCCTTTTTTCCCAAAGTACCAAGGCCCATCCCTTTTTTCCAATACTTTTCATTGATATGAAGAAAAAAAAAATTATTCCTTCCCACTCACCACGTCTCGGCATCGCGCAGAAGAAATCACACCCTACTCGGAGTTCAAACCCCCCTCCAATCACAAGGAAAAGACCAACCTCCCTCCCACCGCCGATCCTAACCGCAACCTACTGTAACAACGCCAGCCTCCAACCGCAACCCATGACAGCCTTCACACCACAGCAAGTATTCGAATACGTTCGCATATGTCGCTGAAGCTACTAGAGATCCGATATGAGGGGGGATGATTTTGGTAGTAGAGGATTAGTCAGAAGGGTTCGTAGGGAAAGGTGCAGTAGTGATTGCGGGAAAAATGGGAGGATGCGAAATGCAAGGGCAAGGGCAAGCGCAAGGGGTCATGGGGAATGGGGATTTTCAGATGTCTGGGTTGAAAAGGGGGAATGGGATTCATGTATGTAGTAACGACAAACCGGGTGGTTGAGAAAGGGAGTCCTCCTGTTTTTTCTTTTCTTTTCTTTTTCTTTTCTTACCTTACCCTCCATGCCCGATCACCTACTCCCCATTCACTGCCTTCGCTCGACCGTTTTTCTACTTACTGGATTCTTTCTCTCACTCCCTCCCTCCTTGCCTTCTTCTTCTTCCTCTCAGATTCATTTTCCCCCTCTCTTCCCCCCCCCTCCCTCCTCTCTTCCTCCCCCTCCTATCTTCCCCCCCCCATCCCCTATCCCCTATCCCCACTCCACCCCCCCCCCTCCCCAAACAAAAACCCTACTCCACCCACAATACACACTCGGTCAACATGACGGATTTACCAGAAATTGGCTCTGTAGTGTGTTTATAGAGTGTGATGCATAGGAGAGGCGAGGGCAGGGGATGATGATGCGGAGGTTAAGTATGGTGTTAGTTTGGGGAGGGGGGTGGGGGATGAAATGGGGGGTGGGGCGTTTGATATGGGCGAGTTGGTAGATTTATTTTATTTGATTCATTGAATGTCTGCCACTCATGAATTTCTACTGCAAACGCAGTCGCTCTCACAGAGGTTTTATCTGGGCTGAAACACAATCTCGCAAGTCTGTTCTTTGAGAGAACAACAGATTTTGAGATTGTTCCCTTTGACTATCGCCATATCCGTTGCTTCGGATGTTAGAAAAGTGCCGCCCATATGTACATCTATCTATCAGTCATGAATTAACCAGTACCATCATACATTCATCGCAATAAACACAACATCCATCCGGTAGAAGGGACTATTACCATCACCAATGACACAAACCCCCCTCACTATCGTCCATCGCCCACGTACCCGCGAGCCCCACGATCTCCATCTCCCCATCCGCATGCTCCCCCATTTTCCCCAGCGCCGCAAATCCCTTCCTTTCAGCGTCTCCAGGCCCGTTGCTCAGTATCCTTCGCGCCCACGCATCAATTGCGGGCTCACCCGTCTCGTCGCGAGCTTGTTTGAGAAAGGGGATTAAAGCGGTGCCGCCTGTTCCGCGGAGTTTCTTGTTTTTGGAACCACCGTTGTTCGCGGAGGCGAGGTTGACAGGATGCATAGGGGAGAGCGACCGGGAGTGCGAGCGTGATTCCCGAGATTTGACAATAATGTACCTCGAGACCATCTGGATATGCTTGTCGCGCAACGAGCGCAGCATAGCCAGACATGCATCAAACGCTATACTCAATGCTCGATTGCTTTTATGCGACTCGACGTACTCACGGATATTCGCGACGTTGGACACATGCTCGAGGAAGCGCCGGTGCGGGCCAGGCATGTAGGAGCGCATCTCGTGGATGAAGTTGTGACGGGATGGTGGGGCCTGCCCTTCTGGCTCAGAGTCCGAGATGGAGGTAGAAGACGAGGGTTTCTTTTCGCCAGTGGGACGATGCGATACGCCAAGGATAATGTCAAAGAATTGAATCAGCGAAGACTGGGCGTTGCTGCCGCCGCCGTATTGGCGATATTGTTCGTAGCCCGTGCCATCTTCGAATATCACTCCATTGGGGAGGCCAGCATCGGCCATGTTTTTCGAGCCGGCAAGAAAGGGGCGGATGCGGTGGTAGAAGACGTGGGGATCGCAATTTTCGTACATTCTTTGAAGGAGAGTTCCTAGCTCGTCGAGCCTGTCTGCGAACGAGTGCAGGCATTCTGTCACCGTTCTGCTGTCATTTATACGAGCAGCGGCGATTGCATGGAGCATGAGAGGAATTATTGGGGCTCCTCGTGCTTCGATTGCCACAGATACCAAGTAGAACCAGGATTCGTCGGTTGAGCCCGTAAAGGTCGTGAGTGTGGCCAGATTATCGAGGGAGTCCATAGGTTCGTCTTGAAATATTTTCTTGAAGTTCCATAGACAAACGCCTGCGTATGTAGCGACTGGAGGTAGTTCGAGGTATTTGCAGACCTGGAGAAAAGGTATCGAAATGGAAGGCGGGACTCTCTGGGTGGCCGTCAGCAGCCATTGATGCTGAGCACACAACAACATTGGCATACCTCTGCAGGCTTGTCTCCTCCCCAAATATACGCATGTGTCATGAATGCCAGCAAATTGTACGCCCGACGCAGCTCTGCGCGACGTTGTAGCCTCCACGTCGACAGTACCGGCATCCCGTCCATCACGCCTCGTAACCTCCTGCTGAGTATCAGAGCCTGTAGATTTCCTACTACGGCCTCCCATCGCCTGTAATATGGATCTGGGAGAACCTCCAGTGGAAGCTCAATGGGAAGAAAGCCATGTTCCGGCGACATGCCATAGTCTTCCAAGATAGGGACTGGCGGGATCATGGCGCTTAAGACGGCTGACCGAATCTATGTTGGATATTGGAAGTCTTGCTTGTTATATATCTTGCGGTGTTTGTGGAATAGTGAAATCGACGGATTTGCCGTTCGGCTTCAAAGTTCAGCGGTGGTGGCGAGAAGGTAGAGGGCAAATTCTGACCAGCGCAAGTCTGCTGTTGGGGTACTTGATGTCAGTAGAACGGTGGTTTCAGATACATGGGAAAGAGACAGAAGATGCAAGAAGATGTGAATGGATTTTGGTGTCGGAAATGGAATACCAGTGCGCCGAGGACTGCAAGGTACGCTAGGTATAGTACTCCGTATATGGAATTATTCAGCTTGAATAGTAATCAACCTGGTAAAGAGACACTTGCCCAAGGTTCACGTAGATTTAGCTTAAAGCGTGTACGGAACACTCGATTACTTTCCCATTCATTGTGAGTTCTTTATTTGCATGCTAAAACAAACCAGTGGCCCCGGCATCCTAACTCCGGCGGAGAAAGGGACTTGCCGGAATCTCCACTTGCGGAAGATGAAATCAGATGAACAGGGAATTGGATTCGATTGTTGAAGAAATCCTCGAAGATGATTTTATGTAGTGAATAAGACATAATGCCCCTCGCCTATGCAGAGCATCGTCATCGTACGGAAAGGTCACGTGATATGCCCCTCCTTGGGCTGCGGGGCATGAAGAGTATTATCTAGATTCGAGGATGTCGAGAGGTTCTACATAGAAGTAGCAAAAAAGCGGGGCTGAACTGGGATTTGAACCCAGGACCTCTTACATGTGAGATATTGACCCAAAGCAAGAACTGCTTAATAATTAGAATTAATTAAATTTCGATAAGTTTGATGAAATACTGACTTCTGCCACTGAACTATCCAGCCCGAGATCTATTGAACATGGTCTTATTTTATGATATAATTCTTGTTTGTTAGTATGGCCTGCGCTATCTGCTATTCTGAACTACGGAATTGAATCTTTTCAACATTTAAGAAAACCATACTACCGCTGCGTCTGCATCGAAAAACTCGATTAGCACATCTATCTCTTACAGCTTCCACGAAAGGCTTTTTCAATTGCATTTCTAACGGTAATTCCAGCATCGCCATGTCTTCTAATGAACAGAAACTATCAGGTTCACCTCGCAGGTCTTGCTACAACTACCGAAGCTTCCCCCCTTTGCTCTAGAACCGGCGGACACAGCATCTCTATGGGGAGTAGAAGAGTAGTTCGTGCTTAGCTTATCAATTCCGGTCGTCCGGGTTAGAGTAGTCTTTCCACTTTAGTGTTAATGAGATGTGTGTACTGTATACAACTAGGATAGGAGTTTTGGAATGATAGATGCGAAACTGTACGCTGATTAGAGAGTAAGGAAAGGTTCGAGGTACGAGAAACAACGTGAAGGGAGAAGCCATAGCTTGCTCTATGGGGGGCCTGAAGAAACTAAACTATCTATTTTACTGTTGGGTGACTAGAGTACGGAGTAGTGACACGCGGACATGGCAATTATTTCGAGATCTGGAATATGAGAAACTATGATTCTTAAGCTGCGTCGGGGCAGACGTGAAGCAGAGGTTTCAGTGTTCTCCAGGCGCCAAGATGTTCTTCGTTCACCGTACTGAGAAACGTGAGGGGATAGAACACTCGAGCTACATTCAGAGCAGAGGCTTCGATCGAATTTTGCAAAGGTTGCCGTGTCATGCTCACCATTTGGAAACTCGCACAATGCGTTTTGAGTACCGGTGGTGCAAAGCGTAAGGTAAGGTACAAGAAAACACAACGCCCAGCCCTAAGAAGTTATGCTACAATAATCCCAACGCTCCAATACACCGTAAAGATAGTAATTGAAAGTCATCATAAACCGTAACCTCTCCTCCCCAATCAATCAATGCTGGCTCCACTCAATACTGTCCAGCGCCACCCCCTCCTGCACCAACTCCCACAGTGGACTCAACTCTCTCAAAAAACTGACCCTCTCCGTCACGGCTTTCAGCACGTAGTCGATTTCGCTCTCGGTCGTGAATCTCCCGATGCCGAATCGGATGCTGCTGTGTGCGCTCTCATCGCTGTTTCCGAGGGCGCGAAGAACGTAGCTGGGTTCGAGGGATGCGGAGGTGCAGGCGCTCCCGGATGAAAGGGCAATGTCTTTCAGGGCCATTAGGAGAGACTCGCCTTCGACATAGGCGAAGGAGACGTTAACGCAGCCGGGGTAGAAATGTTCGGGGTCGCCGTTTTGAGATGTGTGCTCGAGGGAGAGTAAGCCTTTTAGAAGACGATTCGAGAGAGCGGTGACTCTTTTGGAGTCGTACTGCAGTCACACGTTATCATCCAGTATCAGTTTACTCGGTTTCATCAACTTACGGCCATCTCTTCCTTGGCAATGCGACAAGCTTCTCCGAAGCCAACAACTAATGGAGGCGCAAGTGTGCCGCTCCGTAACCCTCTTTCTTGCCCTCCCCCACTGATGATTGGATCAATCCTAACTCTAGGTCGTCTTCGCACAAAACAAGCGCCAATTCCTTTAGGTCCGTAGATTTTGTGTGCAGATATAGACATTAGATCAACATTCCAGTCATTGACACTGATGGGGATCTTTCCAACGGCTTGCGCTCCATCGGTGTGGAAGAACACCTTCTTCGACCGACAAAGCTTCCCTATCTCTTCCATGGGCTGGATCACCCCAATCTCATTGTTGACTGTCATGATACTGACAAGCGCCGTGTCAGGTCGGATGGCGGCCTCTAGCTCTTTCATGTCCACCAGTCCATTGCTCTGTACTGGCAAATATGTAACCTCGTAGCCTTCGTCTTGCAAATGTCTGCAGCTGTCTAGAACACACTTGTGTTCTGTCTGCGTAGTGATGACATGTTTTTTCTTCCCTCCTCTTCCAAAGAATCTCGCAACTCCCTTGATGCTCATATTGTTGCTTTCTGTCGCCCCGCTAGTGAAAATAATCTCCTTAGGATCGGCACCAATAAGACTTGCAACATGCTCTCTAGCTTGCTCTACTGCCTTTTCCGTCTCCCAGCCATAAGCATGGGTTCTTGAATGAGGGTTTCCATAGAGACCAGTAAAGAAAGGAAGCATAGCATCGAGGACTCGCGGATCTGTGGGTGTTGTGGCTTGCATGTCAAGGTAGATGGGTCGCGCTCCTTCGTCCATGACGGTAGCCTGTTTGAGTATTCCAGCTGCTGGGCTCATCATGACATCTGCAGACATATCTGTACCCGGCATCTTGACCTTCTCAGGCAGCTTTCCCGTTTGTGCTATAAAGGCATTATGATCCGCCGTTATGGTAGTATCGACGTTGACTTGTGCCTTGTCCGCCGTTGATGCTGATACATATGGTCGTCTTAGTGCTTTGTTGGTGGCAATTGCTGGTGTTCGAAGATGCGGTGAATTTCTGATCAAGCCATGCGAACATGACAAGCGTTTGGAGGACAGCCTCGCCGCTTGCCGTATAGTTGTAGGGGCAAAATTTGACATCTCGACAAAGCCTGCTGCAAACCCACGAAGTGTTTTCGTAGGAAGATGGAGTGAGTCGTTGGATTCGCAACCATAATCTGATTGATAGATAATTGCCACTCCCGTTGAACCAATCACTCCTCTTTCCGGCACTAGGCTGCTATTGGTGAGTCCATTGAAGGTCCAGCTCAAATAATGGATCAGTGAAGTATTATCAATGCTGTGAGATGATGCTGTGTATTTTATGAAGGTTCATGTTGTAGCATGTTATAGCATAGATGGGGTTTGTTAATTCGAGCTTCCGGCCAGGCGCCCATCAAATAGAATAGTGCTTGTCGATGCCGTCAGCCGGCATGAGCCTTTTCTTTCACTGACAGAACGTTTGACGGAACCTGCAAGACACGTCTAGGCACAGCTGCACCTCGCCCTTCTTAACGAATAGAACTACGGAATAGTCGCCGACTCATTGACCGCGAAAAGCCCCCATTACTCGTACTACCGTTCCGCCCTCTCCGCATTCACAGGCGCTGCTGTGCTCCAAAGAGTCGACCCAGGTCTTGCAGGTCACGTCGCAACGGGGACTCGTCAGCATTGCGCCTCAACCCAAGCTATACCTGGATATACTTTGAATCCAGCATACTTTCCAGCAGTATCTCCCTATCGTATCCGCCAAAGTCGACTACGATAGAAACCCAGGCTTGTCCAGTTCTGAAGTTACCTGGGGTACAATGAGTTTGAAGGGGTTGGGCAAGGCTGCCGTGCGAGTATGTGCATAGATACACTTGTTGCTGCCTCTCTCAGCACTCGGTATTCTTGCTAATCTACTCTTCGAGTAGGCGCCGCAAACCTTGAAGCAGAGGTTCAACATTGTATGAAACGCGCCCTCCCTTTCATGATCCCCCAAAACTCTTAAGCAAGATCTGGAAAAGTCACTGATGCTTTCCACTCTTAGGGAGAGCATACGAAGGATGCAGTCTACATCGATGCGGAGCGGCGATTCCAGGAGCTTGAAAAGGCACGATCGCCAGTTCTTTCGATGTGGCATGTGCGCTAACAACTATATGAGTATAGGAGACGAAGAAATTGCATGATGAGTCGAAGAAGTGAGCATAAAAGGGTCCTGCATTTTACAAATATCTACTGAAAATAACAGGTACTTTGACGCCATCAATGGTCAGCTACTTCCTGCTGGATTAAAGCCTGTAAACTGGGGTTAACCTGTTCGAACAGGCATGTTGAATCATCAAATTGAGTTCTCGAAAGCTGTGCAGGAAATATACCAACCAATCTCTGGACGAGTATCTGACCCCAGCTCCATAATCCCAGAAGGCAATCCAGAAGGCATCCAGGCCTGTGAGGAATATGAAGCCATCGTGAAAGACCTGCAAGCCACTTTGTTGCCGGAATTGGAAATGATACAAGCAAGAGTTATTGGGCCAGCAGACGAGCTTTCGGGCGTCATAAAGATTGTCCAGAAATCGATTATCAAACGGCAGCACAAGCAGCTGGATTATGACAGGCGCAGAGCCAATCTAAAGAAAATACAAGACAAGAAGGACAAAACGTTAAAGGACGAGAAGGCACTCTACAAGGCCGAAAGCGAAGTAGAGCAAGCCACGCAGGAATTCAACTACTTCAACGACCTCCTAAAAGAAGAGCTACCCAGACTGTTCACCCTAGAAGCCGAATTTATCCGTCCCCTTTTCCAATCATTCTACTATATGCAACTTAATGTCTTCTACACCCTCCATGAAAAGATGCAAAACATTGACATCGGCTACTTCGACTTAACGCTTGATGTCGAAGCCGCCTTCGAGAAGAAACGCGGCTCCATCCAAGACCAAGTCGAAGCACTCTCCATTGTCAAATACAAGACAACAGGCGCTAAGAAACCAGGGCCGCCGAAGTATGGTAGCAGCAAGCTAGCACTGGAAGGTCGGAAACCAACAAGCAGCGCAGGCGAGACTACTCTAGCAATCGAAGGTCGAAAGTCCTACGACCCTGCATCAGCCAGAAGACAAGCCCATGACTTCGTCGACAACCCGCCTCCTCCCTACTCTTCGGCATCCCCTTCACTCAATGGCGACTCTGCCATCACGCGCGCCAACAGCACAGGCAGTTCATGGAGCTCCGCTGCAAAAGCAAAGGGTGCTGCCCCTCCACCGCCAAAACCGAAGCCGAGCCGCTTAAGTGGAATGCCGGCGTCGGATAGGGCGACGGCGCTGTTCGACTACGAGGCGCAGGCCATGGGGGATCTAAGCTTTACTACGGGAGATGTGATTGAGATTGTGCAGAAAGGGGCGACCGAGAATGAGTGGTGGACAGGCACCTTGAATGGAAAGACGGGGCAGTTTCCTGGTGCGTAGCGTGCGACAAGGTTTATTAGGATGAGTGTAGTGCTAACGTTCAACATAGGTAATTATGTTCGCCTGTTATGAGTCAAGGAAGATCTTGTTTCGCATGGTTATCGGTGCTGGATACTAGGCATGAGCTTTTCAATAGCATAGCGAGAGTGATTGTATTGGTACTCCCACAGCAGAAATTGATGCTAATCAAGATCACTATGCCTCATCCACTGAGATATAGAAGTGACGTTTTCCAATACTCATCCTAGTGCTCGCTATAACACCAGATACCCCTGCGGCACTTCCGCCTCCACCTCCACCTCCACCTCCACCACCATCCCCAGCATCCCCACCTCCACAACCCCGCCACCCCTTTCCACCACCGAATACTCAGCATCCCCTCAAACCACCGCACCACCATCCCCAAGCCCCTCTCCAGCTACACGCGCTAACTCCGCATCACACACAGGCCGGGCAGTTCCTGTTGCCGAATAGGAAGTACGGCTAGTGACGAGCGTGAGGCTAATAAGGGATTGTAACTTCTTAATCGTCCTTGATTTGGGTGAGGCGCTCCAAAGCTCTCCCGTATCCCATTTCCTTTCTATTTGGCCCTGCTTCGCAACAACCGAAAACGACACTCTTGGTTGGTTTGTGCTTGTGTGCAAGCGTTGGGGGGAAAATGGTAGAACTGTGACATGCGGTCGAATGGTTTCTTGTGTCGGCTTGAGTGCAAGGGATGTGATGCTGGATTTTTCCAGTAGACCGACCGGGCCTGGTTTTATCGTTCTTCATGGGTTTCTTGCTGGCGATGGACATGGGGAGATATCGATGAAGCAGGGCTGGGGAAATATTCACTACATTGCGCAGGTAGGAAACAAATCGGAACCTTTGTCTCAAAGAAAACCTCATACCGAGCGGCGAAACCCACTTTTCGCAAACTCTTTCGAAGAATCGTTCTTGGCTGTGCCGGTGGTGTCGTTCTCGCGGTTCTCGCTTTGGTAGCGTATGCGGGCGTTTCGGTTGGGTGGGGGTGGTCTGAGAGGTGGAAAGGTCTTTGTGTTTGAATAGGTTTGGGGGATTGGTGTGGGTTGAGAGGGTTGGGGGGACGAGGGGAAGGAGGAAAGGGGGGAAGGGCTATTTGGTGAGAGAAGAGTTTCAGGGCTGGGGGAGGGCCGCAATGTTGGGAAGGGGGGTAAGGTCTGGAGGAGAGGAAATGATGTAGTCCAAGGTAACCGGACCCCCTATCCTCACATGATCAAGGGAATCTGGGTCATGGGACACGTCGCTCACCCAATCTATTGAAACAGTGTAAGCATACACGACTATGTAGCAAGGCAATGACCACGAGACATAGCATCACGCATTGCAGTTCGGGAGCCCTTACTTTCCCACAATTACGCGGTACAAGGCTCGCATGAAATCTCGGACTACGTCTTGCAACACGATCACACTTATGGCTGCCTCCCTCACTCCTGCCACTAGCTGACTTGCAATCGTGCGAAAGCGCGGACTTCAGGGGGGTCAAGTGTCGGGAGGGCGAGAGGGCGGAGGTGCAGGTGGTGAATGGGTGAGCTCAAGGTTGTAGTGTAGTGGCCGGAGCCTTGCTGGGGGTTAGAGGGGAAGGATATGCAGAAGCTGTTGAGGAATGAGGGTCAGTTGGAGGGTTTATTCTGAGCTGCGAGACAAAACGCAAGCAACTGTCGATGGTTATCTCCTGGGTAAGTCATCGAAATCGGAAAGTTTGATGTCAAGAGCGATTCAACCATCTAGATAACGAGGTTGATTGCTATCAATATTCCTGGGAGGCCACACTCTCCCAAAAGTAGAATGACAACAAGGAATAGATCAGGAGAAGCGGGTCTACCGGAGGCGATACCCTGAACAATAGAATCGCCATTCAGAGCGTAACGCTATTCTGGTTGTCATTAGCCTTTGGAAGTGAAGTCAGATACCTTGCTTGGTATGGCTCCGCTACTTGTTCAGTACCAAGTTCTCTTTCCTGGATTGTACATCAAAAAGCACCTAAAGCCATGCATCAACCCCGCAGCTATCACCCACTGAGCTGTGAAGACGTCGACGAGTCTTCTGTGCTTGGTAGTACCTTCTCGCCCAAGAAGCAAATTCACAGCATTCATCATCGAGTAAACAGCAAAATGTAACCCCAAGGTCTCTCCACCCGAAATTGAGTCAGAGATCTCAATAGACTCTCGCCGCCCATTAACGACGAGATTTGTATTGCGCTCTACCAGTTGAGCTATGAAGAGTATTCAAGAACCATCGGATCAAACCTTATTCAAACACATGAGACGCAGTAGATGACTTAACGAACGCAATCTGAATCGCTGTCAGGCAAGAAGAAGCCAGCTTTACTCGAACGCGAGAAAGAGTGAGTAGTAAGGATCTGCAAGGCCTTTCAGTCTGGATAAGAATCTGAGGCTTCACCATCCGCTATCCACAAGGCTCAGAGGGCACTCAACCAGCAGCGTATGCCGATGGCTACTTGGTAAGCTTGGGAGTGAAGCGTACGCCTTAGTGAAGTACACCAAAAAGAAGAATTGGAAATTGCAAAGGGTCTCTCTTCACCTGGAATTGAACCAGGGCCCTCAACAATTGCCCCATCCTAACGTTCATGAACGCCAGGAAATTGCGCTCTACCAGCTGAGCTATGAAGAGAGTGAACAAAATTTCCGATCAGCAATGCCAGTCAAGTGTGAGCAATTCGCCAAATAACCGGAGATCTATCATAGTCGACGAGAAACCGGTAGCAAACAAACCTGCCAGGGGACTTCTGAGAGCAAAATTAACTCGTTCAATCAATATGGTACTTGGCTGGTTGGTGAAAGCAAAGAAATTCCACCTAGCGCCCCTAGGCGAAAGATAAAACGGCCAAAATTGAAAGGTCTCTTCACTGGTACTCTGTGTTAAGAATCGCGTAGGCACCCCCCCCAGGGTTCCCTGAAATAGTATCTATATGCTCTACCAAAGAGTCATGAAGAGTTGATCCTCAATATGAAACAGCGGAGTATTACATACTCGGCCAAAACGTGAGAAACCGGTTACTGACGACTCAATAAACCACCATAATACCCAAGTATAGAAGAACGAAGGAGAGGCACCGAACCTATACGGTGAAAGTATTCTGTGGATGAGTAGCAGACTTGAATCAGGTCTCTTCTTCATTATTTCCACGATAGTGGTTTGGATTCCTGAATTCCACGTATTAGAAATGCCTACGAGTAACATTTGATTGGTCCGTGCTGCCACCGCGTCAGCCCCGTCCCAATAGCTCTGTCTCTTGAACTTATGTCGACGATGAATGACATCGGAAGGCATTACTTGGTGGGTTAGACGTCGCCAGCATTAGTTCTGAACCCCATTAGGATCCATTGATAGTTGTCGGATGATGTAGAGCTTAATAGAGCGGACAATCTCACGGGCATGCTAAGCGCTATCACTGGAGCCCTGTGGTCTTCTAGACGATGTTTAGGAACTGCTCTACCTCATCTCTTACAACCTGGCGTTCCGAAGGTTTCCGGTAGCTAACATTAAGAATGGCTATATTGACCATAGCGGTCTCCACTTTCGTAATGACGAATCCGGAGGAAAGGGGGATGATAACTGTTGACAGTTCGTTTGATTTTTGCTTCTGCCAGTTTGCGCAGTCAGTGTCTTTTTGTGAATGATGCTATATTGATGACCATCCAAATGACTATACCGTCGACCTTTTGTGCTTTCCTTCATGTCGTACATAGCAGAGCTGCCCCCAAAATTATGTCAGACAGCCGCACTACTAAGTTTTATATCAAAAGGCCGACACGATAGAGTCACAAGATCTTACAGGATATTTCAGAACCATATGGACAAACAAGCACAGCAAGAGATCCACCAGAACGTTAACAAGTCGCATCAATACAAGAAAGTACGTCGGTCATGATCACTCAAGCAAACAAAATCCTCCTTTTACGAAATTTTCTGTGCCAGTAAAAAGGCCTGAGAACTGTTCCCTGGTGGGAGTGCCCTTTTAGTATGGAGATCCAATGGGTCTCCGAGTTAGGTGTTCCATGCAGAATCCATGACTCAAATCCGGGAATCACTTGGGCTCCGGCACAACGGGAAACCAACAAGGAAAAAGAGATCATGACGGTTGTCATGATGCGCAGACTGTGAACTGCGGCTTCCTTCTGTAGATTGCTACTGTATCAGAACGCTCTGTATCATCATGTGAAGGGCATATTGCACTCCAAGTAATCCATGGGTATGTAGAGTTCACGCGTTAGCAGGTTGGCCTGTCACCCGATGGCGGATAGTTAACCCAATACTTTGTAGCAAAGCATAGTCCGCATTAATTTGTTCCGATGCACAGGCATCATGTGGATCTAAGGAATCCAGGCGAGCTTTGATGGCTGCTTTCTGCTCGAGCCACAACTTCTGCATTGACTGTTGCTTTCCAGGAGGGTTAGCGGATGAAACAGGCTTACTTGCCTTTGCTGGAGGTTTGGTCCCATTATTAGATTTGGTCCGCTTCATTGGCTCTGCTTGGGAAGGACTCGATGGTCTACGCTTGCGAAGTGGTAAGGGAGCCAAGCCTTGATAGTAAGAGCTCGCCGACGAAGGCGATGGTGAACTGCTCTCATTGGATGAAGCGTGTCCAGTATGATCATGAACCCTTTTCATGTGATCAAATAGGTTCCATCGGCGCGGGAAACCGTTTCCAGGGACAGACCGATCACATTCTTCGAACCAACACAGGTGGGGTTTCTCTCCATGGCCGTGCATACCGTGGGCTTCCCTCTCGTGCCGTAAAAGACATGCCGTTGATGAGAATGGAACGGCAACACAAGAAGACACCTTGCAACGGTATGGCTTGAGGTGAGAGTCCAGGTGTTTACTAGGGTTCTTGATTAGTTTTTCCAAGGTTTATGGTACTTCAAGAATTCTCACTCGTAATTGCACTTCAACTTCTCGGGCTTGTGGGAGCAATCTTCCTTGCCCGCAAAGGGGCAGTGGTACAAGCCGTCGTCCGAGGGGCCAACTTGGTAAAGAGGATGCTCCCGTGCTGTCGAAGCTTCACCTTCGCTCGACCTTCGTTGGCAAGTAATTTCCATGAACGGAGATGACATGGGCTCTTGGTTGGGTGCCTCAGGTTGCGGCCACATCTTCATATTTGAGATTGGTGTGCGCTGAAAAGGATGAGGTGCCTTCAATGTACTACGAGTAGTGTCAGACCACCGAAAGGGTCCCATAGAAAGTTTAACAAACCTTTGCAGGTCGACATGTTCATGCAGACATCCAGATGGAAGTGACCCGTGCGTGCTTTCCCCAATGGTAAAGGCCGGGAATAGGGCATTTTCTTCTAGGGTCCCATTTTGCTCAGCCGGCCAGGTTCCTTCCTGAAACGCTGGTGATATCGGGGTGTTTGGTTGCGGTCCCAGAAAACTACTCTGTGAGAACGAAGAAGAAACAGATGGATCAACTGCTGACAAAGGAGAACACGCCATCGGGTATGCAGTGGAAGATACGCCGGTGCTTAATATCTTGTCGCCTGCCTGGATAGGCGCCATAGACCATCCCGCGCGGTAGCCAGAATCACCATTGTGGCCTCCCATTGCCAGAGAGCTTGGGGCTACTTGGCTAGCAAACATCACATCGTCGGTGCCTGTAGTCGGGAACTGCCAAAAATCACGAGGGTACTGTTCTTCCAGAACTCCCACGCTGCTGTCAATGTCTTGGAATTGGTGGAACCCAAGCCCAGGATCTATTGGAGAGGCAGTGTTCCCTGCACTCGTCGGAGAGAAAGGATCATAGACGGATCCGGCCCCATTGGTCTCAGGCATGTGAGTAAGATGTTGAAAAGAAACATGAGAAACATCTGAACGCAAAGCAGAAACACAGCCGGGTATTTGTGGCGCGGCAGTGGTCATGGACGGATCAATCCCATAGCTGGCGCTGCAATGTCCATAAGATGGAACGTCCACAATCGTGTCGGAACCAGTGGCACTGTTAGCAGCCCATTGGCGAACCTGCGCCGGATCGTTGAAGAACGTCCTGTGACCCGAACTTGATATTGAACCACTACTCCGGAATAAAAGCTGCTCATCATTGAGAGATCCAGTGGGTAACACAGAAAAGTCTTGTCCTCTGGAAGAATCCTTGGCCTGTAAACAATTCTTGTCCGATACAATACCACTCAAGCGGCTTCCAGTGAATGGGTTATTCTTCTTGATGGCCATTTTAGGTAGTTGTCCTTGGGTGACAGAGGTAGAGCTCTTGCAAAAGCTAGGATCATGGGTCAGTTTGTGCAAATTGTAAAATCTGTAGAGACAATGCTGTAGAATATCATGTCGCATAAAATTTAAGACAGACACAAGAGCAAAGAAAATCCTGTAGCAATGTATCGTTAGCGCAAGTGGAACCACTCATAGCGCTCTCAAATACACACCACAGAGTCCAGGATGAAATAATGATCCAAGAGTCCTTGGCAGGGTGGTTGACTTCGCATCCAATAAGAGGATCAATAGCGTGTCGTTCCCCATGGTCGGTTAATCTAGGGAAAGTCCTCGGGTCCATGTAAATAACACAAAGCTGAGAAGACAACAAGTCAAGAGAACGACGTTCTCTACTCGAACTATTGGTGTGTGAGTAGTGATTGGAAGAGTTGTGCTGTCGTAACAAAGGTCCAGAAGCTGAGCTCACAATAACCGCCTGTGGAATGTTTTTATCGTTAATACCTTCGGTAGGCTGAGATTGGCTTGGTGCATCACCGACAAACAGCCGGGAGTACCAACAGCTTCAGACCGGCCATCCAGGATCCAGCCAGTTGGCAACTCACAGGGATCATTCTCTTACCGCAGGAACAGTAAGTAATCATGCGAACTATGAATTTGTGAGCACTGAAGCGCGATGCGACAACGTCGCTGGCTCTCAAGTCCGGCCGCAGATGTGCGGTTATGCTGAACAGCAATATTGCACGTTGCGGGATCCAGGTGGGCTGTGATCAATGTCTGCCGTTGAGACGAAGTAACAAGGATTACCATAGGGTTCTTCAATCCGTAGAACCAAATAGGTAGCTAGCCAAAATTGGCTGATCATTGCGTTGCAAGAGTCCATCTAAGCAGTAGGTATTACAAAGTGCATGGAGCACGTATTATGACTCCTCCGGTAGTCCTGGGAGATTCTCGATAGAGCGGAGTCCACAGGAAGGTCCTAGAATAACAGTCCGCTGCGGATGGCAGGAAAGAAAGAGACGAAAGAGAAAAACTCAAAGAAAAAGCGGCTCTGGTTTGCTACAGGGAAAAGAGTAATACCTCATTATAGATCCTGAAGGCTTGAGCGGATGCTCAAAGTCTTCGTAGCTGTATGCGGTTTGCAGTGACACGCTGTTCAATGATATGTCCTAGGTACTTATCCGAGCGGTCGCAGTGGAAGATGTATATACTCCAATAGACGGACCAGAACCTACAGTACAAGTTCTGGTAAATCTTTTCGGGGGTCCAAGTCGCAAGTAACTTGAGATGAAAAGAAAGAGCCTCCGAATCACGAAGGAATTTTATGTTCTGCTGGAATAAGAGTAAAGGGGAAAGCCTTTGGACGAAGAAATAATACGAGGGGGTGTGAAGGGGGGGATTGAAGCGGACTTAAAGCGACTGCCAGCAGGTCGCGGGCGGGGTCACTCGAGCGCGGAAACAAGTATTTGATGTATTGGGCGTAATTGGGGGGGGGAGTCTCATAGTAATCGTTATCGAAGAGTGTGATTCGAGGTACAGAAGTGCAACATCGTCAAGGATTAGCTGCGCGCTGGCATGCTTTGGCACACAATACTTGGCCCATTCGAGGCGATGATCTGACGTGTCAATCATGCGGCAGAGCAGGTGGAGCATTAGCAGCCAGTGGATTCCACACTGAGAGACCCATCTTGGCTCGGGACTCTCCTCCCGGCGGATAAGACAAACTTTCCAACTGTCCATGGGTTTTGATGCTTTTCGAGGGGGATTGTGAGTTGAATTCAAACAAGGGTTCTTTTAGCCACTTATGACACCTTCTCCCTAAGAAAGTACTGCAGTCTTCCATGCACTCCACGCTCAAACGGACGACCAGAGCTTGTACATTCAATTGGTTGTGGCCGATTGAACACCCACATCTTCCCACGAATAGCATCGTGTCACCCCTACCGTATGCAGTAGCAGTAAAGGTAAACTTGGCAGTCGCCATTGAAAGCACCAAGTACCATCCAATTCCGAAACAGTATTGTTCAACACGTGGTTGAGGCAAGCCCTTTCGCGCTATGTCAGGGAATCCAATACCTTCCTACCATTATGTACTCCATCTTTTTTCGGAAGTTTCGTTACAATCCCCATTGTCTTTCGGCTTGCTAGGCTTGCTAACAATCCATCCCTCGCAGCAACGGACGGATTACTACGTGATAGAGCTGCAGTATCTGCGTATAAAGACAGCAAACCTGAGCATGGTCCTAGCATGGCACTGCATAAAGCCTTTTCTCGCAGCGCGAAACTAAGGTATATCTTCGCAGCGCGAGACTATATTGGGGAGACGGCATCGAGCAGGGTCGAGGCACTCGGTTATTCGACCCCTTCCTTTCTTTCCTCCGCACACCAACTCTTCTGTTTCTGGTTATTTTGTAGCATAAGGTTCACGGGTCAAAAGTTCAACTCATGCTGGCAAGTGATTTGCCTGCCGATGCCTCGTAGTCGCTGACAGTAGCCTCGCGTTTGAATACCCTATTATCCCCCTCTACGAAGCTGAATGGAGCTTCGGTCCTAAAGAAAGAATCATCAGCCTCGCGTAGCACGTGGGGCAAAAGTCTTTCCACATTGGTTGCAATCATGATTCTCAGATAGGAGCGAAAGATATTTGACATTTTCTTCGTTCATCTGGTCCTTGGACCATCAGCTGAACTATGCTTTTTGGTGTAATCATCACAGGATCTTATGGTAACGGATCTGGAGATGAACCTACCATGACAATGGGAGCCCTGTAGATGTAATTCCAGGTGCCCGATCTTTCTTGTTCCACATCGAATATCTTGACGTTCTCCGATTTCATCGACATTAATAGACTACGAAATAGAATATTGATCAGTGTAGCTAAGGAAGGATGTACCGATCAGAGTGCAAGAGGGTAGAGTAGCACTCGGGAAAGATCAGCAGTTGGTCTTGAGCTTGAAGCATATCGATAGAACAAGTATGTAGGGGATTGATGGAAGTCGAAGTTAATGGGCAATCACGGATAAGAAATTTTCGAACGAAGAGCTACGGTAGATAGAGCTCAGCCCTACCGGCTTAGCCCGAAATCCATCTCGGTGCTAAAACCGTCAGCTACGGATGGCTTGCCTACCACCAAAGGTACAACTGGTGGTTGCGATAACTTGCATAACCTTCATCGTCGAAGCAATAATATGGCGCGAACAACCTCGTTGAATCTCCAATCGCCCGACATAACAGCCATTGACCTAAGCCGAATTCTCTCGCGCCTAGAGCACAAGATCCTATCCTCTCCAGACCCTCGGCTCCAATACTCCAGCTACGAACGAACCAAAACCTCAGCCGTATGCCCCTCCCTTAGAAAACCCGGACACCCTACTTACTAACTCGGAGGCTAGAATCTCGAATATGCCCGCACGCTCCTCCTCCGCCTCGAGCAAGCCTCCTCATCGATCAAGATCCAATCCCGCAAACAAGCCGCCCAGAATGACCTCAACGCCCAACGAGCCCTGATCAAGCGCCTTACAGATCGCCTTCAGGAGTTGGATAACCTAGACGACGACAACTACTCCAACGAAAGCTCTGAAGATCTCCTAGCCGAATACGGCGACCTTCCCCCTACGCCTTCCTCACCTCCTACGTCCACCGTTGACCGGCGAAAAGACTCCTCTCCCGAGTCAACCCTCCGCAATCGACGCCATCCCTCCTTGAATTACCCCACTTCCAGCACCACCACCGCCCTCCCCTCCGATTCCCCCTCCGTCGCCCCTCTCCTCGAATCCGACAGTACGACCCAAGCAGCTCTAACATCCTCCCTCCTCTCCCTCGCCACTGCTCTCAAACAGTCTTCTCAGGCGTTCTCCACCTCCCTAGAAGCTGATACGGCAGTCCTTAACGCCGCGACAGAAGGCTTAGATAAAAATGCGGGGGGCATGGAGGCGGCGGGGAAGAGGATGGGAATGTTGAGGAGGATGACGGAGGGGAAAGGATGGTTTGGACGGATGATGCTGTATGCGTGGATTGCTGGGTTATGGGTTGTGGCGATATTGCTGGTGTTTGTGGGGCCGAAGTTTAGATTTTGAGCGAAAATACTCTGTGAAAAAGACTGGAGGAGCCAACTTGGGCCCAAGCCCCGATATCTACTATCTTGCAAACCTTGCCCGCACGAGCAGGCATTCGCCCTGAGCAGCACCGGCATATCAGTCCGCAATACAAGAAGTACCCTCGAGCGAGAGTCTACAGAGGTCGAACGAAGAAGAGGAAAATGGTACCCTAGCCTTGCTCCTAGGCTCTAGACTCACCCTCGCCTAGTGCGGTGTTATTGGTCTTTGAGGAAGAGGACGGCACACCCTGGTTTAGTGCACAGCACGACCACGAAGGAAGGGGGAGATACCTAGCACTCAGTAAGAAACATACACGCACTTCCATGCAACCAAAAACAGCCAAGACATAAACGACATCAACTCGACCAAAAACTATCTCATTATACAAGCTACCCACAACCCCTCTTCCTCCAAACAATAAGCCCACTCCCCTTCGCGTCCACCCCCCCCCCCCCCCCCCTCCCCCTCCACACCCTCCAATGCACCACCTTACTCCACCGTCTGACCCGCGAGCTCCAAGTCCACCGCTGTATCATCCGCATCCTTAGGTATCCACACCGTCTCTCATCTATACCCTCCCCTCCCTCATCCCCTTCCATCACTCCCCCACCTCTCTATTCCACTCTATCTATATCCATCCCTCTTAGATCTGCCTAATCCCTGCTACCCGCATCGACTGGTTGCAGCATACATGCACACCCCTGTTCTGGTTCTTCTTCTCTACCTATGCTCGTTCCCTCTATACCTGCGCCACCTCCTGCATATCCAAAAGCCCAATGGCTCTGTGTCACCTGCCTCTCCTCTCGTTTTCCCTTTTTCCCGTTTCCGTCGTCCCTTTTCTTTTCTTTTCTTTCCTGTTCTTTTGTTTTGTTTCTCTCCTCCGTTCCCCATGAAACCGTAGTTGGGAATTCGGCAATGTACTCATTGACAAGATTTGGAGGTGGCTTGCTAGTGCCTAAAGGCATTTGGAGTTGTGTTACCCCTATTTCATAGTGCCTGTTAGAATTTAGAATTTCCAAAATCGAGGGTCCACCCTCTGCAAATTTTGCCCTGCAGGAGATTTATGGTTTTTGCGGGGGAACCGGGGGGGTTATAGTAGTAGCCTAGTAGGTATGAGATAAAGCTTAGAAGACTATGCCCCACGAAAGGCCACGATACGTTCTGATCTTATAGCAATACTGAATTCAACCGTATGCGAATTTGATACATTTCACCTGCTCTACCCAGCAACCCTTGTTCACCCCTTCAGTCAAACGAGCAAAGGAAAACGCTTCGCACATCGCTTGGCGAATGGTATCGGATTAAAAAACACATGGGTAGTATACTGGACACAAAGAAGTAGCAAGACCCCAACAAACAAGTCATCCCTTTCCTCCAGTCCTACACAAGTTCTTCTGCATACCAAAAAACCCCTTCTAGACGTGTCGGCAACGATATATTGCTTCAGGCCATGGTGGTGAATAGTAGTATTCGGAGGAGATAAGGGGGTTGTAATCGAAACCGTAATCGTAGGCGCCAACGCCCCTTCGTGGAAAAACACCGATGCTTTCAGGAGATCACCGCCGTTATATGAGACCTTCTCCACTCAGCTTCTGATCCAAGATGTCGAATGGCAGGGATGTAGGACTATAACAGACCGCAGTCCCGGAGGTTTTCTTGGATTATGATATCTGCAAACGGCATTGTTAGATACTTGTCATACATTGGTAGAAATAGATTGTGGACAAACCATTGACAGCAGCCATGACAAAGCGAATCTGGGTCGTGTCGGTAGCACATGTAAAGTGGGTGTAGATCTGTTTAGTCTCGTGCTGATTCAAAGAAACAAAGCGATTCAGGATATAATCGCAGGCTGCGGCATAATCGGGTCCACCTTCAGTAAGGTTAGATCTCTGGTGCTCCCTCCCGTTCGTTCCATTTTGGTTGAGCTTGCCTTCATAGTCTGGGAAATAGTTCTTCATCGGGCTAACCGGAAGCTTTTCCTTAAACCTATCGATCTTGTTTAAAAATAGGATGATCGAGGTCTTTACAAACCAGCGCGAATTGCAGATGGAGTCGAACAGAGTGAGGGCCTCCTGCATACGGTTGACAGTCTCATCCTCGAAGAGCAGTTGGTCGTACTCAGATATGGCAACAAGGAACAGGATTGTAGTGACGTTCTCGAAGCAATGGATCCACTTTTTACGTTCTGATCGCTGACCGCCGACATCGAACATACGGTATGTGAGCTCTCCAATAATGAAAGTAGTCTCGGTAATGCCAGTGGTCTTGACACGCGAGCGCAGTACATCTTGGTCGTTGGGGAGGTAGTCTGGTTGCGCAATTCTCCCAATGGAGTCGAAGTAGCTAGAACGTGAGAGTAAGTAATGGTGAGGCTTTTGACCGCTAGTCAAGTCCAATATCTAAGGCTGCGCATAAACGGTGCGCACAAAATGCGAATACTCCTTCGCATAGGCGGTATTCTCATGGGGTATAGAACAGAAAGGGTATTAGCGTAAGCACTTACTATCTTGCTGAGTCGTTCAATTGGTATTCTCTTGACCTCTTGAAACATTCTTGGACGCCAGCGTCTTTCCAAAGAGCATCAATTGCACCCCCAACCTCCGGCGGCAGGCTATCACCCTCGATCTGGGGTGGCTGCATGAATATGGTCTGTACGTGGTATTCGGTACGTTGGTCATCGAGAGGCAACTCAAGTGATTCCATGGCTTCAAGAATGACACGCATTGACTGGACGGTGTTGCTGTAAATGATCTCCTTGAACGATTCGCGCTCGTCTCGAGAATAACTCCCTTCGTGGATGAGTTTCATCTGTTTCAAGATCGTTGACTTCCCAGACTCTCCAGCTCCTGGCCTAATGTCAGCTTATGGACTTATGGAATGGAAATACTCGTACCAAGAAGGAGCATCTTGATCTCGTTGCGCTGGGATAGCTTGTCACGCTTCAGCTGGTTTTCGATCTCTTCATTTCGCTGCTTCCCCTCCTTCTCTTCTGTACTCATCCCACAGCCCATTTTGGCGGCGATCGAGAGATTTCACGGTTGATTGCTGAATTGCCAATGTGCGGAGAGAAGCCGTCTTCTCCGCGAATCCTGGAATACCTTTTAGTTCCCATTTCTGACCACGATCTTCAAATGACATAAGAGAGCTCAATGGAGGGTGATCGCATGAGATTTAGTGACAGACTGTTGGACAGTCGGAAGCAACGAAAACATGGATGTCGTGGATGCAGAGCCCGCTGCTGCGACTACTCGTACAACCGTTGCGCCCGGGGAAGCTTACCACAAGATGTGTCTTCTTGTGAAGAAACAGTAGTAGAATTGTCTGGACCACTCTGCAAGCGGTGGCCTTGACTACTCCTTCGTGATGTGCAGTGCGAAAAGGAATGAGTCGGTTGATCCGGGGCTGAAGCTATTAAAACCGGACAGTTGCTTGGTGTGGAGCCGGAAGAACAGAAGGGCCGGTAAGAACTCGAAGACCTGGCAGGCGGCAGGTCGCAGAACGAATGTCGTGTATGGCGACACCTGCTATCTACTGGGAGACTCGAATAGGGAAACAGTCGAAAGGATGGAGGTTATGGTGGATGGAGAAAGAATGAAACATAAGGTATGATAGGGATCTTGGTATGAGGGGCCACGCTAAGCCCCGAAGAGACGGCCAGATTCAGGAGAAAAAGCGCTCTAGTTCTAGCGAGTTTTGGCAGCAACGGAAGGATCTGCAACTTGTCCAGTTCCGTCGGTCTGCTTCCCCAAGATTATGATGAGATCAAGCTTGATTCGGTCATACGAAGGCTTACGGAGTACACCGTACGGGCTCGCAAGGATATGAGTAGACCATCAAGCGAGATTTATACTGTGTCCTACATAGATGGAGAAACGATACAACAGCTGGGAGAAAGCTTCAATCCACGGGCCATGGACGGTGAAGCAAAGCGGATTGCTCCTTCACACTGACAATGGCCGCCTGTTGGCCGCATTGTTGCTTGTCACGCTGGAACACCACAAGGCTGTGGGGGCTGACTACTGTGCGGCGTAAGAGCGTACCTTACCTTAGATGAGAGCCAATTGGCCTTCTCGAATCCAACATCTCAAAACAAGCATCTGATTATCCTCTGCGTACTGCCAAAACTCTCTGATGGTGGGCCAAACGGCCAGCCTATGTTGATGATGATGATGATGATGGAGAGGAGACTCATAGTACATAGTATTTGGAAGCTTCACTCCATTATTCTGTACTGATTCATTAATCGTTCACTTCGGTACTACAGTACCTTAACCTCTGGGGAAATCTAATCTTGAACGCTAGCGCCTAAACTCGAATCCCGTTCGCGGAGACTTCCCTACTGCCGACTGTCAACCACATACAGCGTAGATATGAATCCTTGCTCGAGGCCTGCACGCTCAAACGCGTCTGTCTGAGGTTAGGCTAGTCATCATGTCGTACCCTTTGACGCAAATAGGTGGGAGTGGTAAGTCAACCCCACTCTCCAAGTATACTATGCGCCGGCACGCTCAAAAAGGTCGACAGCTTTCAATCATAACCAGAGCAGCAGTGCCGAGGCTGAATACGATCGGCTTAGAGAGTTGGCACGGCAAGAACATGGCAAGCGCTCTGCCTGCCTGGACAAGGTGGGTGTCGAAGCCAATGAGAGTATTATGACATTGCTGAGCCATCCTGCCAGTCTCGCAAAGCCTATGAGCGCGGAGATGGAGCAGCCGCCCATGAGCTCTCAGAGGAGGGGAAGAGACATGGCCAGATGATGGACCAATACAACAAGCAAGCCTCCGATTACATCTTCAGGGAAAACAATGCAGTGGGCAGAGTGGACGGGGATACGATTGATCTCCACGGACAATTTGTCGAAGAGGCTGCGGATATAGTCGAACAGCGGATAAGATATGCTCAGGCGAATGGGCAGACCCATCTACACGTGTAAGCGCGGTTTTAAGAGTCTATCCTCGGATGGCTCGAACTAACTGGACTCTTTGAAAAGTGTCGTAGGAAAAGGCAATCATTCCGTCAACCATGTCGACAAGCTCAAGCCTCGGGTCGAGCAAGTTTGTAAGGAGCTTGGCCTACAATATACTACCGAGGCAAATGCAGGTAGAATATATGTCAACTTGACTGGAGGTTCTGCCCAGATGCCTCCACAGTTTAATCAGAATGTTGGAGGCCACCAGCAGTACCATGGGCAACAGCAGAACCACGGCCAACCACACGGACAGCAGCAATACCAAGGTAGCCCACAATATCAGGGTGGCCCGCAATACCAACAAGGCGGCTATCCAGGGCAACAACCTCAGACTGGAGGGCCACAACAACATAATCAGAACGACGAGATTGAGGCTGCCGTCAAGAAGTACCTTCCAAGGGTCTTACGGAAGCTGAAGAATAGCTGCTGCACAGTCATGTGATCCGGCGCACACATCCGGCAGGAAAGGTATATCGGCAGAATTTAATTGATACCCAGAGATACCCAAAAGAATACAACGGCTAAAGATCTACAAAGATAATTTATATTAGGTCCTTGGAGGCTCAATCATTTTGGCCATCCTCACATCTATGCCCTAGGTAATCCACAGTGATTATTGAATAATTGCTTCACCTTAGAAGCTGGTTCGCGAACTCTGCTCTTCACAGCCTTATCATGCACTTCTGCGATGATGCATGCGGTTTTCGAAATCTGGCTCCTCCCCAGCAATTTTTGGTGAATCGAACAATGGAAACATTGTTTCAACCATTCCATCAATTTCCCATGTCTCAACGCACTTCCATTCTCTTCATTACCTAAACTGTCTCTTGTTTCGTTGAATCCTCACTATTCCCCGTGGTCATGGAACGCCATTCACCATATCATCGACATGCCGTCACTGCTATTAGTCTTTCGCAGCATTATATTAATCGGCCTTCCCTATGCCTTCGTTCACACTACAACTGCCTGCTTCCACCCAGCATCAACGAGAACTTGAAGCATAGAGAATCCCCAAGTCTATCTACCTTCACCGGCAGTAGATTTTCTTCTACTATCGCACTGCTTTCTGCTACGGCCTCTGTATCCCCAAGGAAGCCTGCTACATCAACATCATTTGGGCCCGTGTCATCACTCTGCCCAGAATCTCCATGACTTCTGCCGTTGACCTTCCCCCAAACGTGCGCAAACTCACCGCTCTTAAACTCACCCGCCAGGAACTGGTCACTCGAAAGGGCGTACTTGAGGAGCTTCTCTCCAGTTGCGGTCATCCGCTTTCTGTAGGCTTATCAACTTCAGCTTCATTAGAGTCGAGAGCGCGGTCAGCTTCCGCTAGCCCTTGGACCACATATCCTCAGATCCCCCAGCGATCCTCATCGTTACAGACATATATTTCCTCGTTCCCTTCCACGCCTTGTCCTTGGAAGGATGACGGCCTTCAGCAATCTCGAGAAAGACTCACCAGCAACAATACGGCCATCTCGGTAGTTGTCCCGCAGGGTAAGCCGTCGCGACTTCATCCTAGCCAAACGCCCAAAAGTCATAAGGGCTGGTTTGACAGTGCACTGAAAGCCGTCAAATTACCGTCTCTGCGCCCTAAACCATTAAATCCCAGACCCAGGCCCAAACGCAGCGATATCAAGCCTCCTCCTGGGGAGCGCGAGACGGCTGCCACACCTAGCTCCAATCAAGAAACGGAAGTGGAGACGCTCAAGCCCAGTCATCAAGAACATGCAACACTCAACTCTCACCAAGAAACAGTAATGGAGCTGGCCATGGTGGATGTGGAGATTGAACTGGTACTGATGCGGGAATGGATGCCTAAGCTCGCAGAGAAAAAGAAAAAGGCTAAAATAACAAGTAGAGCGCGAACGGAAGATGAAAAAGAAGAAAGTGGCCTCATACAGAGGCAGCAGGTGGAAAAAGAAAGTACGCGGTCGAGAACTCTGGAGGAGATTGGTAATTTCTTTTGATTCTTGTTTTCTTACGTGTGAGGATGTAGGTAGAGGTGGGTTTAAGGAGATGAGGAAGTAGAGTATAGAGGATATTCATGGGGGATATTCTGAAGTTCACTCATATGTACGAGTTGGGTTTGGGGGAAAGTCTCTGTGTATAGGGATTCTGCCGATGACTTCCAGCTACTTCCTCAGACTCTGTACACATTGTCTGTAGTATGCTATCGCGTGGCTATGGATTCAGTTTCTTCTCTTCTTGTTCTTGATTAGCGAATTGCCTAGACAGATACAACACGAGGTAGGAGCTTTGGATACATATTAGTAACTGTAGGGTAGAGCCATAGAATTAGTGAAGTGGTATCATGTGATCGGTGATCAGCCAGTTGCCGGCATGTGACGTTTGACGTCATACCTGCCAATACATTCCAGGGCCCCTCACCATCAACACAGAAGCTCATCACCTTTCATTCTGTACTACAAAGACTTCATAAGTGCACTCTCAACTACATCAACCTGAAATCACCCTTACGAAAGACAACCTACCCTCAAGCAATCCGACATAACCTTACAAACAACCGCAAACATGTCAGGCGACAATTCTTCCACCCTCAAGTCCTACGTCGACTCTGCCGTAGCTGGAGCACAGTCCGTAGTCAGCAGCATCACTGGTAACCCCGCAGACAAGGTCCGTTCCAATCCTTTCCATAATTACCCATTCTTCTACTGTACTACCATCAACCCCCTACCCCTCCCCCTTCGAGCTTGCACCCAGACGCTCCAAGCACTACATCCGCTAACCTAAACCCCGACAGTCCCAAGCCGACACCACCAAAGCCCAAGCTTCCACCGAACGCGACGCCTCCCACTCTGTCGGCAAACTCGGCCCCCTCTCCGTCACCCCCCAAGGCGGCGTATCAACCGACAACCCAGACCGCGCCGCTGGCTCCTACAACCAAACTGTCGGCAGCGCAAAAGAGTCCATTGGCAACTTGGTCGGTGCCGAGGGTCTCAAGCGCGAAGGGCAGCAGCAGAACGCCGAGGGCAAGGGCCAGGAGGCGCACGGGCAGCTGAGTGATTATGGACATGGGATGCAGGATCGGGTTGGGGGAGCGGTGGGTAGTGCGGTCGCGGGGTTGACGGGGGATAGGGCGGGGCAGGATAAGTATCAGATGAAGCATGATGATGGGAAGGCGTCGCAGAGGAGCGCGGAGGCGGATATTGCGAAGCAGTAAGAGCATTAGCGAGACAGTCAGTGATGGGTGCGTGATCGATCGTGGGATGCGTGATAGAAGTGAGGTGATGAGCATTGATACCAGCATGCGTGCATGGTTTTGACAAGCTAGATAGCATACTTCATGAATGGTTGTTATTGGATTCAGAAGCCAACCAAAAACAGGATACTTCAAACACTCAGACATACTATTTATTTCTAGCACCCATTCTAGGCCATCAGTATTCTACACCCTGCTCAGATGCTCTTCTCTTGTACATCTGCAGACCGGGACATCAATTGAAACATTCTAGCTGGCTGGATTGAACCGAGAAGCGATGTTGTACAAGCCTCAAGATTTCCCAATCTGGGCCGAGCCGCCGCTGACGGTGGGATTCCGTCATTGGGCAAAATGTCTCCCACCACATTCGTTGAGGTTTGCATTCCTTTAATTGCTCCCGCGTACGAGTAGGTTTTTTTTAATAACACATCTTGCAGCAAAGCTTTCCTATTCAACCTCCCCTAATTTACTCCACCATGGCTTCCAACGACGAACTCCTCCTCGACCCCTCCATTTTCCAAGAACCCGACGGCTACTTCCAGCCCGAGAAGCCCGCAACCTACGCAGAGCACACCCTCCTCAACGGCCAAACTCTCCGCCTCCGCCTCGTCGGCTTCAATCCCTTGTGGGTACAGTCCCGTTCCCCCCTAGAAACCCGCTCTCTCCCTCCCGCAGTCCCTACTAACCGCTTCCTTCTCAAACCCCTAGGGCCATTTCCTCTGGAACGCCGCACAAGTCCTCTCCGAATACCTGCAACGGCATGCGGAAGATCTAGCCCGCGAGAAAGACATCTTAGAGCTCGGCGCTGGGGCGGGCCTCCCTGGTTTCGTGGCTGCCGTGCTGGGCGCCAGAAGCGTCGTCCTGACGGATTACCCGGACCAGGAGCTCCTGGACAACCTCAAAGCCAATATTTCCACCACGCAGCCGCTCCTACCGTCGCCGAAACCGACAACGCGCGTCGAAGGCTACCTCTGGGGCGCATCGATCGCGCACCTGCTGTCCCATCAGAACACCCAAGCCCCAGCAGGCTTTGACACTCTGATTCTCGCCGACCTGATCTTCAACCACACCGAGCACGCCAAACTCCTTCAAACGGTCCAATCCACGCTCCGGCGCTCCCCGGTCTCGCGAGCTTTGGTCTTCTTCAGCCCGCATAGGCCCTGGTTGCTGCATAAGGATCTGGCGTTTTTCGCATTGGCGAGGGAGGGAGGGTTCGAGGTGGAGAAAGTGGTGGAGACGGTAATGGCGAAGCCGATGTTTGAGGTTGATAGGGGGGTGAGTGTGATTGTTTTCTTTTGTGTGGGGTTTGGTGCGTGATGGGATAGCGGCGACTAATTGTTTTTCCGGGGGTAGGATGAGTTGTTGAGGAGGACGGTTTATGGGTATGAGCTGCGGTGGAAGGGGAGTGAGATGTGAGAATGGGGAAGTTGGTAGGGCGGCAGTTACTAGAATTGGGTCATGCATGGGATATACAAGGGGATATAGCAGATCACGACTTGCACATCTTAGGCCATACTGGGATGTAGTAGAAGGGAGAAAGACGAGATAGACATATAAAAATCAAGGCGGGGATTCTAGAGGTATACGAGTCGTTGTTGAGACCGAGAGGCACGCACCATGCGTTGATGCAATTCTCTCTCCTTCGAGTTCTACTCCCCAGCACTTTACAACTGATACATACATACGACAGCCACAACCGTTACTCAAAGAAGACACCAAGCATAGGAGCCAACTTCACATACCAAACAAGTTTCTCTGAAAATATCTTGAAGGCTGTGAACATACTGTAGCTCTAGCAGTATATTCCAGCAAACTTTAATAGCCTATCGCCTTCACGCATGGAATACACAAAGCCGAGCATTCTCACGCTTTGCCACACGTTCAATCCGCCAATCCATTGAAGTGCACCGGCACCTTTCCATTCATACAATCACTCTGGCATAG
>JAABUH010000761.1_pt1 | contig 42294 bp, 44 predicted proteins | sample 5559121 | NCBI WGS metagenome assembly JAABUH01 (sample SAMN10711871, study PRJNA513364) | rock metagenome | isolation source: Antarctica rocks | place: Antarctica: Victoria Land, Battleship Promontory nord | collected 2015-12-28
GTCCAAGGTTGTGTGATCGGGCAATTGATCGGAGACAGAGTGGAGCTTCGTGACAGATCGCTTGAGAAGGATCTGACATACCGAGTGGGCATTGACCTAAGATGCCAAAGAGTAATGCCAACTTATCCCGCTACAAGGTACCATTGGATCTGAGCCACCTCAAGGGCTGCTTACATTATTTGCACAATCTTCAGCACTGCCTCAGGTGTTCTTGACATTCACTCCTCCAGGACGTTTGGAGCTGCAACTGGATTTTAGACTGCGTTTGCTCTATTGTTTGGAGGGTGATAAGCTTGAGGCAGGAGAAGACAATGTCAAAACGCAATGAAGAGATCTTTGGACGTTTGAAAGCAGGTTTTCAACGACGAGGAATACCCAATAAGAATATAAATGATCGACGGGGTTATCGGAGGGCTTGCGGTGAACCACGTGTTGAAAACGTTCCCTTTCTTCTTTCGTCTGGTAGAAAACCCCGATGTTTCTATCCGTGGAGTCCGGGAGATCGTCTCGCATCCGAATCCAAGAGATTTCTTTAGTCTCTACTCTCCTCGAGAAGCATGTCTACTGCGCCAGATGTGGAGAAACAACGTGAGTCGATCGTCCCCAACGTTTCTTATGTGAGTTGACGGAAGTGAATACCAGGTCCGCTAGCCCGGTATGCCCCATGTTCCCCTTCGCGGAAAGCTAGACTGACTTGAGTCGTTCCGGGGTAGTGGAGATGCTTGTACAGCATGCAAGATACGGAAGATGGTATGTTCGATGTCGGAGAAGTTGGAGCTGGAACTGTGACTGAATCGAGATGACTGTAGCGATGCCCGGCGGAGAAGCCTTCTTGCTCGAAATGCGTTAAGCGGGGGAAGGAATGTTTGTATGTGCAACATGACAACGGTAAGTTCGTGAGAATCCCTACTGCTCTTTATAACCAAAGGCCTGCAATGATTGATGTGAATGACAGAGCCCATACGAGGGAAAGAACGGGAGAAAGCGGTTGATCAGACTGTTGGTGCAGGAGAAGCATCTTTGTCGTAAGTCTTCGAAACACTAGAGTATGGACGCATACGGATTGATCATGCTCAGCTCCGCACCACTATATCCTAACCCATTCTCTCCATCAACACCCTTCGATCCGAACTCACTTTTCTCGCTCAGCCCTTTCGTCCAACCTGATCCTGCTCCCGGACAATCTATGACAGACGACTACCAATTCCCTTCATTCTTCGGCTTCTACTCGGGCGAAGAACCGGATCCTCTTGGCCAGAGTCTACCAGCGGATTGGAATCCAATCTCGTTCTTCAATATGGACTTTACGACCTGTATGAATGGGGTACAAAATGGGACTACCGGAACGTCAGCGTCGGCTTCGGGATCGAATGGGAATGGTAATGGGAATGGGAACGGAGCGAGTGCGGGTCAGGCGAGGAAAGATGTCGTTCCCGAGGTGCCCGAGGTGGAGGAGATGACGACCGCCGAGGAGGAACACCTGTGAATTATATACATACTTACATCCTGAGATTCCCGCTAAGCGAATAGGTTGTGGCTGTACTTCTCGCACCAGCGACTGTTCGGCCTCGAGATCCATATCCTCACCTTCTACGCGGATCTCCGGTCATCCGAACCGAATCTTCGACCTCATCCTTGCCTCCTCAACGCTATGGTTTGGCTTACCCTTGCCTCGAAAGAAACAAGCTCATTCCCACTTAGTACCTCATCACCTGTCGCTCTTCCGCCGTCGCGCACATCCGCGCACGAGAAGCTACATTCTACGACCTGGGCATTCGAGGGATCAACGACGCAATGGGGAAGGACAGCAAGCCTTTCGATGCTATGAGAGCGGCTACTCTGATTTCTACTTGGTGTTGCGGGATGGGACGATATGTCGAAGTAGGTCATCTTCTCTCTTTGTCACCGGAATGTGCGGCTGATGTCGTCTAGGCATGGACTTTGGCCGGTCAAGCCAAATCGTAAAGCATTCCTTCCAGCTGGTGTCGTCGCTGAACGTCATTGCTCCGTAGTATTGCAGTAGCTTGTGGATTAGATGTCATCCCTTCTTCAGCCTTTCGATCACCCGTAACTGTGGCAGGAAATGGTCCGTCACCAAACACGCCGAATACCTCGACTATCCTGTCGAAGAGTATTGAACGTAACGAGACGATCCGATATCGGGCGTGTTTCCTACCTCCACCCGAAAGTCAGATTGAACTCGGAGAGAGGATCTACGCGCTGTACGTGGTGGCCGTACCCACGTTGTCCGCAAGCTGATTTCTCTCGCTCGTCATAGCTGGGCTCTATTCCTTGTCGACTTTATCGGTGCGGTAGCGTTTGATTGGACCTCAGCGTTCGATGCTAGTGATATTGCCACACCACTGCCGCGATCCTGGGCAGAATACGAGAATGTGGGTCGAAACTGCATTTGACTGTGAGGGGTTTCGTTGATGACTCATGTAGCCCAATGAGCATATGGGGCGATGCGATCAGCGATTGATGGATGTCTTCGATGCCGGTGAGACTTCTGATCGTTGCTTACATGATACCGACTTGTGGGTATTCCATCGGTCCAACGGGTTGATACTGACGTCGTTCACAGCAGTCTTATGGTGAAAACTGTGATACTGTGGTACTACGCGACGGTCTATTCCCTCGACAGGAATAGCGCTACCAAAAGGTTCATCTCGCGTTCTCCACCTCAAGACGCAATCCGAGCTGCTCTCGAATCCCTCAGTCGAGCCTTACCTTCAGACCTGACGCTGCCTGATGGCGATCTCCCAATTCCGAGCAGGGTTGCGACGAGGGTATGTTCGGGGGAACAAAAGGCTGGACTGATTGAGGGGTATTAGCATTTCATCATCGGAGCTAGTTGGATGTTCCTCTACGATAACAATCAGGTCGGAGCTAAAAATGAGATTGCGCTGGGTCATGCGAGGCGGATGCTTGATATTCTTCGACGTATGGGCGGGACTGTGAGTGGAAGCGTTCCTTCTCGAAAGACTGCTTGGTCATTGACGATGGGGGCAATAGGATCTCGGTGATTTCGGTACGGTGATAGTCATGTACGTTCCATCCCGTCATTTCACCCGGGATCCCATACTGACGAGAGGCGAAAAAAACAGGATCTGGGCGCAAATAGGGAAGATCCTGATTCGGGAGAATAAAAGACTCGTACGAGAAGATGAGACCGTTGGTATGTTCTCATTGTATTGCGATCGGAGCGGACATTGGCTAGTTCGTGCTGATCCGCTTCCAGCGGCTGGCGAAGTCGACCAAGAGATTGATCTGATCTTCTCGGCTATTCGGACGAAACAGGTGACTATGCCGCTTGCGTGAGTTATGGGGCTTGGCTGGCTTTTCAGGAAAGCGGGCTGTACTGATTTTGTTGGAAGTGGGATGCAGGAACTGATGTTGAGGAAGGTGAGGGAGGAAGAGACTCGATCCCGATCTGAAGGAGTCGGCAATGGACGATAAATGAGTAGCATTTCGTATCAGGGGTTCCGGATGAGACTGTACTGGATTGGGCAACCTTCAATGTCTACTTGCGTGGCATAACGCTTTACCGCTCGGGACTGCAGATTTCAGTACACACTCCGCCCATCCATCTACCCAGCCTCCGTGGTCAAAAGTCCACCTTTGCTACGCGGGCACATGTGCCCCAAGTCAATCGATCCCTCTTCGGAGCTACTCCCCGTGCTGCCTCGTTCCCCCGACCCTGCTTCTTGCGACGATCCACTCTACCGTCTTTCGTAAGTCTCATCGACCCTCAAGATGCGTCAACCGGGAGGAAAGCCAACTAAACATCTTCAGCTCGAAACCCTATCTGTACATCCCGGTGAATAGCTGCAGCATAATTCACAGGCTCAAGTCAAGAATTGGCTTCGGAAGACGTCCTTTATGAGGCCGTCATGAACATCATCAGCTCAGAACCCTACCTGTACACTCCGGTGAATAGCTTCCGCACTCTTCTCAGGCTACATACAGTATTGGCTTCGGAAGACGTTTTACATGTCGCACCTCTATGGCCTGTGGGACAACCACACCGGCAATAGCAAGATAACTCCTCCTCTGTTCGCCTCTCTTTTTGATCTTTCTGGTCATCAAAGGTCAGCTGAATGCTCTTCAACGCCAGCAAGAAAACGTATAAAAAGATTCTTCCGCTTCGATACCTCATCAACAGCTTTCCCTTCCACAATTCACACATATCACATATTGACCTTTTCAGAGACACCATCATCACGCCACAGTCCCGCAGCAGCTCTCCCAGCAGCAATGTCCCATCCTCAGTGATTGAACATTGCGGTCGAGACACACGGGACTACTCCATCCACAAAACTCAATGTGTACATCAGTACCACCTCCTAAGTGGATGCCAACACCAGCAAGGTCTATGAAGACATTGCCACCGAGGTGAACAACAAATCCAGGGAGCACGGATATTTTGATCAAATACCACAACGAGATTGGCTTGGCGTAAGTCTCTTGGCCTTGATGACACATCTCAAGAAAGATCAAACCCACGCTTCCACTTGGACCCCGTCAAACACGACACAGTTTATCAAGTCTTTTCTTGATGTTGAAAGCAAGACGCTTCGGGACATGGCTAAGATTGACCCCCACGTCCTGGTACACAGCTCAGTCCAAGAGATTGTTGGCAGGAGCATCAAGGACACCAAGACAAGCAAGCCTGAGATTACTTCCGTGATCTCAACGCAGAAGTTCATTGACATGCGTTCTGCAGACAAGGAGTCAGGGCTTGCAATCCTCCCAAGGAACAACAAGTGACCGAGATGTTATGGTAGGTTGCGAGGGCTCAGGTGTACGATGTAGAGCTGATTGCACGCATGTGACTTTCATTGGAAGTTTTGAGTTCTTATAGAGATTCTAAGTAACTTTTCCGGGTCACATTCATTGTATTGTTGTAGGCTAGTCCATTCCAACTAGGGCCAGCTTCATATTGATCTCGACATATTGACTAGTGACAGATTGTTTCCGACGCTAAACAATCGTTTTGACAATCAACCATCGCCACCACCTCCTGTTCATCGTTGTCAAGCATTATCCAAGCATGCACATTCATCCAGCCTGTGGAACTCCAACAGAGCTCTGGCTGGACCATAACGCCTCTCATGGCAGTACAAGCTGTTTCAGATCTGAGATACATCGTCAATACTCCTCTTCTCTCTCACAAGCCACATTCAGCAGAGCTTACCAGTCAGGTGGATGTTGAAAGGCTAACAAGAATGCTCACACAGGTGAAAAGAAATGTAAATCCCAATGTCACTATCTGCCCATGACAACCTCGCCATCCATGCAACAAACTATGCTAGGGACTGGTCGGGAATTGACAGGCTTTGGTTGGCGATTGAGTGACAGTGTTTGTCATAACACTAAATGGTAACCGGCCAATTTAGGTAATGCTAGGTCTTAAAGCGCGCCTAACCCTTCAAGCAAAAGGTGTCAATGACTAAGAGCTTCGGGTCTAGAGTTCGAATCCCGCCTGCACGGGTGACTAATCGAATCAGATCTGCGGATGCAATTCTATGTAAGCATTTACTTGGAGATGCTCAACAAGACATGACAAAGGGTTGGTAAGCCTTTCTTTGTGCATGCTTGTACACGGTTCTGACAGAGGTTGGTAAGCCATTCTGTGTACATGCTCGTTTCATCGTTCTGACAAAGCCATTCGATCCAGATCAGCATACTTAACCCCTCCACCTTCGGCATCGATCTACTCCCCACCCCTAACCTTTCCACGAATCCACCCTCAGACCTCAACTCGACACGAAATTTCAAAACACAACTCTTACGTTAATCAAGCCCGACTAAATCGTCAACCAGAACCATGTCCTCTACCAAACTCCTCGTCGTCCTAGGAGCAACAGGCAAACAAGGTTCCTCCGTCCTCTCTTCAATCCTCTCTGACCCAAAAGCCAACTCAACTTTCCATCTCCGAGGTATTACTCGAGACACTTCCAAACCCGCTTCGAAAGCATGGACCGAGAAAGGAGTCGAAATGGTTTCGGCTGATTTGGACGATGTGAAGAGTCTCGAGAAGGCTTTCGAAGGGGCGTACGCTGTTTTCAGCGTGACGGATTATTGGGCGACGATGGATGGTGAGAGGGAGGTTAGGCAGGGGAAGAATGCGGCTGATGTTGCGGTTGTGAGTCGGCTGTATTTCTCACTGGACTCGCTCGGCGACAATCTGTGTATGGCCACATACCCATCTGGCGTCACGGTGATAGGCATGCGGAGTACCCTCGGAGTGGGAATCCTGTCCTTGCAGCCAATCCTGCACGCAAATAGAGCTGGTTCGAGCGTTACAATCCTGCTACGGTTTCATGTGAGCTCTGCTGACGATAAACCTCAGGCTGCTGGAGTACAGCACTTCATCTGGTCAACTCTGATCGACGTAACCAAAAGTACGTCAGCTATACACTTCTTCCTCCTACTCCCTTGTCTTCCGGTCTCTACGTCGTCATCTCTCTTCCAACTCCCTCCTTCTACCCCGTTCCTTCTCCATCCATTATCCCTCTGTACCTTGTATCGTAACCCACTGTTCGAGCCTACGCTGACCCATTCTCAGCAACCAAAGGCAAACTCAGCAACGTCGAGCACTTTGACACAAAAGCCTCAATCGCCAACTACATCCGATCCCTACCCAACCTACCTCACACATTCTACCTCCCAGGATTCTTCATGTCAAACCTCCCAGGTGGAATGTACCGTCGTGACCCCTCCTCCGGGAAGTTCATCTTCGGTCTACCCATCTTCCCAGCCTCCAAGATCCCCTTGATCGATATCTCGAAAGATACCGGAACTTTCATCAAAGCGATCTTACTCAATCGAGAGAAATCGCTCGGAAAGGAATATTATGGTGCCGTCGATTATTACACCCCGGAAAGGATTGTCAATGAGTTTAAAGAGGTTTTCCCTGAAGATGGGGAAGGTTCGAAGTTCCAGACGATCCCCGATGAGGATTATAAGAAGGTTTTGGAAGGGTTCGGGATGTCGGGAAAGGTTCAAGAGGAATTGTTGGAGAACATGAAGTTGTTGGGGGATGAGTTTGGGTATTATGACGGTGCGGATTTGACGGAATCGCATGAGGTGGGTCTTGACATCACTATGAGGAGGGGTGACCGGGAGGGGCGAAATGCTGATGTAATTGGACAGTTCATCGGGGAGCCGCTTGTCGGGTGGAAGGAGTTTATCAAGAATGCGCCGGCATTCAAGGGGCTCAAGTGAGGTGTGAGGTCAGAGAGGCTGGAGAGGTAATAAGAGGAAGATGAGGGAGCGAGGAGGGGAGACCTGGGGTGGAGACGGCGAGGGAAACAAAAGTGGGGGAGGGTAGAATTCGTGCGAAGATAGCTTCTTCGCGTTTCCAAAAGGGCGCAGGCAGTTTGGTCGATGAACGATACATGTGATCCTACGCAGCTGTATCTTTGCATGGCGAATCCCAGACGCTCGCGAAGTCACTCGACCTTCACCTACGATCTTGACACATGCAAATATGGAGAATCCCTCAACCGAGAGAGCGGATACTATACTCCCACTGCCTAGCGTTATCTTCGGAGCCGATCTCAAACAGCAAGCATGTTTCGCCAGAAAGGAGGATTCAATTTTCGATGATGATACCGATAAGATACAACAGGTACAGTACCCTCCCTCCCCCCCTTTTCGCCCCCAGAGTCCTCGTCAGAGACCAACTCTCGTAACGTCCGCCGAACTGAAACCACCCGATTCTAGCTTACGACCGTTGACCACAGCAGCCTCTGCAGCTACGACGTCATTGATAAGTCAGCTCATTTTGAGAGCTTATCCAGCCTTCCAACACATTTGATGTGAGAGATAATTGACAGGGTCTGCTGACGTCGTTAGACGACCCGCAAGATGTTTTTCACATCCTCAGAGACTACGCATGAGATGTGGTTTACGTTCAGGCCGTACCGACGCCAAAAAAAGCGACGAGACCATGCAGATCACCCGCCGTTTTTTCTGTCTATCTTTTGGGTACCCTGAGGTCGAAATGGTTTGGCATGTTGGGTAGACCTATTCGCTCCAGCGGTAGATGTGAGGACAAGCTCAAGTTCAAGCGGTATAACTCGCTGATACTCGGGATGTGAAGGTGTGCTTGACGAGCACGCTTGCCTAGTCGGACGCCTCTTGTCGGTAGGTCAATCGGAGGAGCTTGTAGGTGGCGAGTCGACTGGATCAGCATCCTACCCGGCATGGGTTCCTATCGTCCGATAAATGCTCGCCCTTCTTGATAGGTTTTACTGTCTTTGAAGAGACCGACGAAGGGACATCGCTCAAAGTAGCTGCAGCTATAGAGACTTCAACTAACGGCAGCGTCGTTCATGATGACGGCACTTCACCTGCTCCCGTTTGGAACTGATGAAAGTGGGTAAGTCAAGTGAAACTCCACTTCCGCTCGGAGGATATGTCGTAATTAATATCGAAGTTACCAAAGGCTTTAATTGATTGCAAATGGCTGGAACCTCGAATCCCCCACCCTTTAGCTCCGTGCCTAAAAGGGGGCACCACTTAAATCCCCATCCCATCACGTACGGAGATCCCATTTTACCCAGCCGGTTACTCCTCAGGCACACCCGCCAGTTTCCCCCGCACCCGCAACGTACCTCCGAGAGAGCCCAGACAAACCTTTGACAACTCACACCCGACGTATTTCTACCCCATGACCCGGATCAAGCCTCGCTTTCTTTCCCCTAATCCCACTCGCCTCTCTTCAGCATCGTTGAAGGTTTTTGAATTCCTGGTGCGATGTCTTCAGTCGCGGTTCATAACGCTCTGGTCAATCAGACCAAACCATCACTCATCAATTATGTCGCAGCCATCTTCGCGTGAGTCGATTGTTGTCCCCGACCTCCCTTTCCTTCCCGTATCGTTGCCTACAAAGCGGATCGTGTACTAACATGTGACCTTTAGGGCTACCGGCTCTTTCCTCTTCGGTTATGATTCCGGAATCATCAGTTCAGTCATCTCGACATCTTACACCGAGTTCCAGGATTACTACCATCACCCCGCAGCCAACGTCACTGGTGCGATCGTCTCGGTCTTCGCGGGTGGTGCTTTCTGTAAGTCATTAAAGTTCGAGCCTCCACTTTCATTCCACTCCATACCATCTTTGATCTCTATAGAAAGGGACTGGACATGGAGCTGAACCTGAAACTGATGAAGGTGTTTAGTCGGCGCTCTACTCGCTGGAAGAACTGCCGATTGGTTCGGTAGGAAGAGGACCATCCAGCTCGGTGCTTGTATCGCCATAGTCGGTCAGTCCCATGAGTCCTCGCTCAACACCCCGAACGCCACTGATGATATGATTCGCTTCGCAGGATGCACCCTTCAAACCGCTGCCGTCGACATCGCAATGCTCATCGTCGGTCGTTTCGTAGCCGGTTTCTCGGTCGGTATCCTCAGTATGATCGTACCCATGTACCAGGTAAGTCGACCCAAACCCCCCCTTCACACCACAAGCATAGGTCTCCGAAGCGTTCTCTATACTAATGTTGACCCACTCGCACAGGCCGAGATCTCACCTCCTCACGCTCGTGGCTTGCTCTCCGGGATGACCCAATGGATGATCTCCTGGGGATTCTTTGTCGCCAATTGGGTCGGTTACGGTTGCGGTTTCCTCAAGACTACGGCACAATTCAGGGTTCCCTTGGCTATTCAGATCGTCCCTGCTGTTGCTCTACTCTTGTAAGCCTCCTTACCTCCTCCAAACGTGTGACCATACGTAGCGAGGTCTCTACGCAACTTTTTCATACGTTTCCTGGGGTTAGATGCTGAGTTGTCGCAGCGGAATGTTTATCCTCCCTTACTCACCTCGATGGCTCGCGAAACAAGGTCGTCACGACGAGGGCCGAGCCACCCTCATCCGCCTTCACGGAGGGAGGAAGAACGCTCAGACCAACGTCGTCGAGGCGGAGTATGCCGAGATACTTAACCAGATCGAGTGGGGTGAGTGGAGCGATCCTTTTGGATCTTGGTTCCTTCTGACGCCGTATTCCCTTTAGAGTCAGCCAATCTCAGCACGAGCTACCTCGACCTCATCAAGAACAGGCCGAACCTCCACCGAACCGCTTGCGGATGTCTCGTCCAAGCCATGTGTCAATGGACAGGTGTCAACGTCAAGTGAGTAGAAGTCCACACCACACCTCTGGCACATGTACAAAAGCTGATATTCCGGTTTGCTTTCGTAGCAACTACTTCGGGCCAACGATCTACTCCGCTTTAGGTTATACCGGCCACACGACACTCATGATCAACGGCATCTCCGGTGCTTGGGGTTTGGTCGTCACTTTTGTCTTCATCACTTTTATCGGTGAGTCCGAGACACCTCCAAATCACTTCCTCCTCTCTACCTCTCTACCCGTTTTGAGGCACACGAAAGCTCTACACCACTTTGTCTCAGACGCGAACCTCTTCATCTTCTCGTCTTGAATACAAAGCTGAATGAGTACTCCTAGTCGACCGACTCGGCCGTCGTTGGCCATTGATCATCGGTGCCGTCTTCTGTGCGGCATTCATGGCGATGGAGGGAGGAACTTCTTACCATTTCTCGAAACCGGGTTACCATGATTCATCCATGGGTATCGCCGGTGTCGCCGCGGTGTTCTTGTTCTCATTGGCTTTCTCATGGTCTTTCGGTCCGGGTGAGTGGACCCCTCACACGCGACTTTGAGTAAATCGATTGCTGATATGGGGTGATGGTCAGTCTCGTGGATCTACCAATCCGAGATCTTCCCGATGAACATGCGTGCTCTCGGTGCTTCGGTCTCAACCGCTTCCAACTGGGTAAGTCTCCTCTCCAATGACCTCATTCCCTTATTCTGGTCGGCTCCCCTCCCAAACGACTTTCGTATCTTTGATCTTAGAGGTGTCGAGCTGAGCGCTCCTCCCCCAGCTCAACAACGTTATCATCGCACAAGTGACACCCTACGGTTTCCAACACCTAGGTTACAAATACTTCTTCGTCTACATGTGCACGAACCTCTCAAACTGCGTGATCTGTTACCTCATATTCCCCGAGACGAAGAACAAGACGCTCGAGGAGATCGGTCTCTTGTTTGGAGATACGAATGTGAGGACGATGCCGAGTCATACGGCGGATATTGGGACCAATAATGAGTCGGCATTGGAGAAAGGGGGTCATCTGGATGGGGAGAGAAGTCATTTGGAGTATGGTAAAGGGAGGGATGTTGTTTAGTGGGTCGGTGTCATCCCGTTCAGCGAGTGTTATCGGGGACAAGGGAAAGATACGCGGAGGAAGGAGGGGGAGAGTGGAGGGTAGGGAAATGGAAAGAGAGGGAGACTTGGAGTACGAGTAATGTATATGCATTTGATCTGGTCGAATTATCCTTCGTATGAACCTTCATCTCTACGCGAATAGGTGCTTCCTCGTCGTCGGTCAAGATATCTCCTTGGGACTTGAGTCCGAAACGCGAAGAGTAGATATGAGTTGACAGGAGACTTATGGAGAGGAGCTGGAAGGGACCGTCGAAGAGGAGTAAGTTAGCGAAGGGAATTTACACATCAAATCGGGCTTGCCGTTGAGGAACAGGATCTTATGAGTTGTGGTCGCTGCTTGTCGAATAGGTCCTTTGAGATGTTGGAGGTGTTCTTATCTCGCGAAACTTGCCAGCTGTACGTGTAAAGCAAGAACGTCGTAGTCGCAGACACCATGTTGTCCGACATGAAAAGTCCAGTCCGTTCAAGCAGGTAGCGGAGGAGCAGCAGCCGTCTGCTCCGCACTCCCATTCAAGTACGACCTTTAAGCATATCAGTCGAGGACATACAAGGTCTGTAACAAAGGGTCCATAGTAGCATGCTCCATCGGATCCTGGTAGGCGTGAGGTATCCGTCTGCGTAGAAGGATCTGAGCTGGATCTGCCAGGCTCTCAAAGGTGTGAGATGGAGCGCTGAGAGTCGTGTTGAGAAGTATACGGTATCGGCCAGGATGAGAGGCCGAGGGCGGTATTGGCGTTGATGTCGATTTGCGTTGACAAGTTATGTGAAGCGGTTCTACATAATATTGTAGTCAGTCCAAGTGAGGAAGCGCCATGGGAGGCACTCCACGAGCTGAAACTCGCCCCGGTCTCCGACTGGATCATGCTCGCTATCGCCGGCATACGCCTACCCAGTCGGTCTTTGAGCCTGACGAGCATGGGCATGGCCCTCTTCACGACTCGTGATGCAGGGATCATCGAACTGAGCGTCTTGAACCCGGCATCAAAGTCATTACGGGATGTCATCGGCCATGATGCTGATCGGATGGCGTAAGAGGGCGGCGGCTTGAATGACGGAGGCGTTGTAAGCGTTGACTAAGTCACCGTAACATGGACTTTTATTCGGAAAAGAATGAAGATGCGAACATGGGATAAACCACCAATTGTGGGTCGATCCCGGACAGTTTTTCAAGATAGACGCCATGATCTGGGCATGCTTCCGAGCGGACAAGATGCAGGCGGCGAACGAAGCGGCGAAAGGGCTGAGCAATGGCTCGTTCACCGATGAGATGACTTCGAAGAACCAGGGGCGATGCAGAGCTTGGTTGGTTGGGAAACCAGCGTCCGTTTGCTCAACGCAGAGCTCACCTAAGAGTGCCTTGTGTGCAGCAACAGACGTGCCATAGGCTGCTGTGGGATTTGATTCTCTCGGATCTGATGATGATTTTCAGAGAAGTCAGGATCTGACTCCCTGCAATGCAGCCAGTCTGACGCTTCCGCCTCGATTTCTCGCAATTCCCGATCCAGTGAAAGCACGATAGCGTAAGCTAGCAGCTCGGGCAAAGCCAAGCAGTCCGCAACCTTACTCGAGCGGATGATGAGTTCATGGTCGAGTGCGTGAAAGTCGACATCGGACGAAAATAGCTGCTCGACCATCGAGTCGGGGGGTTATTGCGCTGCTGGAAGGCGGCAAGGAGCAGTCCGCTAGATTGGGTGCGCGCCCGCACCTGACCCCGAAGCCGAGGCCAAGTGGTGCTTGTCTTGAAGTATCGAGACATACGTAGAATCCAGCGTCGGCATAGTGCCTAAAGATGAGAACAATCTTTCGGAGGTGATTGCGTGGGGTTGAGGAGATTTGACCGGGTCGAACACCTCGTGTAGCTGTTTGCATTCAGATAGTCTCTCGTCTCATGAGACAAAGAATCTCACTAGATCGACGGCGGAGATCAGATCGTCTTGCTCGACAGGTTGGATCATGACGTCCGGCGAAGTAGTCGACCCAACCATAACGCTCGACTGTCCACGATGAACCGACTCCGACCGACGCAGCGCTTCATTCTCCGCTATCAACGATTTGATCTTCTTCTGAAGCTGCCAACCGTCTCTAACGACAGGTTTAGCTCTATACTACTCTCGAGAGAGCCTGAACGCTGACCTGGGTCGTAGGCTAAAGGTCGAACATGGTTGAGGAAAACCTCGCCGAAGACAGCTCGTATAGGGCCACGATCGGGAACACTATGCCGCCGGTAGTTTCAGCTCGCTGTGCGTAGTGAGATAAATAGCCTTCATCTTGACCTTGAGCCTGACACATATAGCACAGCTCGGTGTCGCTCTTTTCCCGGTCTGCTTTCCCTTGGCGGCCCTTCGAGCCGTGTCCACTTAAAGATGGAGGCGAAGACACATAATACGGAGACACCGTCGATCGCAAGTACCGGAAGAAGGTGAAAGTCGTCCGAGTGTTGACGGACTTAGTCCGGGGCCCTCGTTTGGGTGGCCTCACCGACCTCTTGATGCGTATGAAAGAAAAGTGCACGATGTGTACACGTTGAGCGGAAGATGGGGTAAATCGGGATCCCAAAACCATCCCCCTCGGCCCGGCTTGGCATCGATCTCTTTTGCGTTTGATTACACGCTGTTGACGATTTCCTTAGTCTTGTGGTCCGCGTTCTTCCCCGTAGATCGGGAACCTTACGAGCTCATCTCCGCTTTTGTGTACGCCTGCTTGGACCCTCAACCCTTGGGCGATATTCCATAGCCTCCTCCTCCGGGGAAAGTATGGATTACGACAAACGGGTCATGAGTCGTTTGGCCTGTGTTCCATCCCGGTAGTCTCTATACATGGCATCGGCCTAAAAGATGTGGTGTCCTCGATCATGGGTATGACCCTCCTCGATATCTATCCAGATTCGTCTGTCATCTGTCTTACACTATCCTCCAGTGTGTTTACCCACTCCATTTAGCCGAAACGAACGAGGCTTCGCATTAGAATCGTGAGCCTGAATCCGTTCAGAACGATCGCTCCTTCGCTGACGATATAGCTGTCCGACTAGGCGGTCTAAATCCCCGATGTGAACCAATACGACGCCATCACATACAATAAAGGGGCATTCGGTCCCAAGGGTCATCCCAAACGGTACACATGTCCCCCACCCCAGTCAATCGAAACCGAGATGTGACGAAGATTCTCGCTGGACCGAAGCTTTGACCAGGATGCTCAACCGGATCGATTATACCGATAAATCGGTTCAACACGGATTTCCCAACGACGCCAATACGACGCCAGGAATCTGGACCGTATCCGAATACTGCTCTTGGACTGGCGGTTTCTGGATAGGGATGATCTGGCTCGCGTACCGCGCTACTTCCGTTGAGAGGTACCTACTCATGGCCAGGCGATGGATGGAGAAGCTTCCACCTCGTGCAGGATCTCAATCCGTCTTCCGGGGTTTCTTGTTCTACTACGGTGCGGCACCTGGCGATATCTTACATGGTGACGAGATGGCCGAAGAGATCGGTCTTGTCGGTACCAAGGGTTTAGCTACTCCGTGCCATCAGAAGTCTGGGTTGATCGCCCTTGGTGCGGAAGCGGAGGAGGCGATCAGTGTCGGGGGAATGGAGGCAAACATCGATGGGATCGAATCGAGCGCGCTCCTTGCTTGGGTGGCGGAACTTTCGGGTTCGGGAAATGAAGATTTGCGTGACATGGCGACTTGATATGCCCTCACCAGCATTCGAGTATTCGTCCGCCCGGACTTCTCCGTCGTTCAATCCGCATCTTTCGATGAAGCGTCAGGCGAGGTGGTCAGAACGTAAACCCGCAAGGGAACTCGCGACGATAGTACCTGGACCAGAGCTCAGGCATGGGCGCTCCACGGTGTAGCAGTCGATGCGATTTTGCTTTCAGCGGAGCGATCGAAGCTCATCATCGCCGACTGGTGGCTCGAACATGTCCCCACCGACTAAGTCGCTTCCTGGGATTTCGCTCCTCCTCAAGTCGAAGATTCTCCTCGTGATACTTCAGGTACAGTGATCGCTGCAGCAGGCCTACTGCTCAAGCTGTCCGCCCTCGTCGATGATCCCGAGGAATCCGCTCATTATCGATCAGCAGCCGAGTCTACCGTCAACGCACTGATCATTTATTACCTTACGAAAGAGACGGAGGTCTGCGGAGGAGGCGTTCTCACACAAGGATGCTACAATCACCGACTGAGACTCGCGAAGAATGCAGAGCTGACATGGGGAAGTTGCCTTCTTTTCGAGTGTCTATATGTACTTTCAGGTGTTGTAGATCCGATGCGATCTCTGACGTGTTGAGAGATGTAAGAGCCAGCTGGAAACTAAGTTTGAGAATAATGGGCAGCACTGATACTAAAACTCCTACTGAACTTTTGCTCTCAGACTCGATTCCCAACCAACATCTGGATCTTTCGGCTATGATGGCCATATGATTCACCAGGTACTTTGCCGCGTTTTGACCCGATCATGGCTGGCTTTTCACCACTCCCTGATCTCGCCGTCCTCACCTCTAACAACCGGATTCGCATGTGGCCTCCCCTTCCCGGCCTGCCTTCTCACCATTTCCTCATCCACTTCCACCCCCAGACCAGGCCGAGTGAACAGCTTGATATGACCATTCTCAACCTTCAGCAAGTCGGGGTTCCGCATATAGGTGTAGATGTCAATTTCGCCCTAAATAAAATCGCCCTGAGGATGCGCAATTTCGCAAATCGGCGCAAAGCGCGCTTACCCCAAAGAGCATCTCTTGGATCACGAAGCTTGGTGTGGAGAAGCCGATATGAAGACACGCCGCGAGACCGAGGGGACCTGTCACGATCAGTAGGCTATGAGTGAAGGGCACACATGTACATACCGGACTGACAGTGAGGTGCCAAGCCGACATCGTAGTACGGTCGAACGTCTAGACGGTATAGAGTCGCTCTCCAAGCTATGAAGGTTTCAGCTGGAGACCTGTGAGTATAGGAGGATGACCTCACAGCCACGGGTATGCTCGTCTGGTTGTACAGATCCCTCAACTCGGAGATATGTCCTGGCAAAAGAGGCTCCTCGATGAAGAACAGTGCATAAGGCTCCAAGCGCTTGGCGAGCTGTTTCGCCATACCCCGATGTAGTCGACCATGAAAGTCACTACCACCACATCAACTCCCACGTGATCCTCATGGAAAGAAAGAGGCAAACATGGCTACGTCCAACCCTAGGTCCCTCACTGCTGCGACGCGCTCAACAGTCTTATCTAGTAATGCCGGGGAGTCGAGCATCGCTACATTCGCCAAAGCCTAGGATCGTAAGCTTGGCAAGCGAGAACCAGAGTCAAAAGACAGGACGTACCGGCATCTTGACCTTCCTGGTACCCCTGCTCTTTCCGTCTCTTCGCGTTCTCCGTTACTTTCTCAACTGTCTCGCCGATCCTGAAACCCGTTGGTATCGTGGTACCGGTGGAGCGAGGGAGTAACTGACACGTGGATGTAAACCTCGCATGCATCTCGGACTTTCCCACCCAGTAGTTCCCAAACAGGTACCCCGAGGATCTTGCCTTTGATATCCCTGGCAATAACGATCAGCCGTAGTCAAAAGCCTCATGGAGTTGAAATCGAAAATCAACCATAAGGCGCAATCTATCCTGCTTGAGTCAGCTTTTACGAGTGACATGTAATAACATCATAAGACTGACCCGCTAATCGCCGACATCAGGACATCACCTCCACGATAGAATCGATGTCGATACAAATACGTCCATATCTATCATTCCTCAAAAGTATCAGTTAAATCAACCAGCCTTAAATAGTCGACAACCTAAGACCTACCTCCTCGATATTCATGGCATCCCAACCGGCCAATCTCCTCTCAATATCCTTCAAACTCCCTTCAACCGCCTCACCATGCCCTTCGAGTGTAGCTTCACCCCAACCGACGACTCCACCTACCGTCTCGATACGGACAAAGAGCCATCGTGGTTGGAGTCCGAAGGTCTCGATGGCTTTTATGTTGTGTGGGTATGGTGAGGAGGAGGAGATAGGGTTCCAGGTGGAGGTTTGGTGCGGCGAGATTGGGGTGTGAAGTTGGATGCCGTGGATATACGGGTCTTGAGAAGGTGAGTAAGGGCGGTGATCAACGTGAGACATCGTGATGGGGACTAGTGAGCGATTAAGGAAGACTTTTGAGGACTATACCAATGTGAGATGTGCTTTGAGTCAAAATCAGTCATACAACGTGAAATTAAAACGTCACGGGACTGTACCAAGGGAAGTGGAAATTCCCAGCGATGTCCGATCTAAGCTCAGGTTATTTGCGGGGCCCAATCAACGAGCTACGAAAATCCCATACATGCATGTTTATTGTTTGAGACCCTTCAAGTTGTTCTCAACAAAGCTTTCAACATTATCAAAGTATCAAAAGTCATACCTTGGGCACTATGTGGCACGGGCTCCCTTGGAGAGCGAGATCTCCGCCTTTCCCCTTTTTCCATCGACTTTCTTCAAGATGCTCCTGGTGTACGTGGGGACGCAGACGACTCTCGAGCTAGCTCTCGCCGCTTGACATTACGCTCAAACGGTTCAAGCGCGGATCAGGGGCTTCCCGAGCGGCTTGAGGGGATGACTAGCTCGCTCGACGTTACGGGTGTGTAATCGAGTCCATCTCCCAGTTCCACTGAGCCTTAGATCGCGCAACATAAGCAAAGCCGGCTTTTCATCCCATCCTGCCTCTCACAGTTCTTTCGAATCTCGTCCTCTCAACCCATCAACCAGACAGCCATTAACGCCACAGCATTCACGAATGCGGCGAGCTACCCTTTACTTTGCTTCCTTCCGAATCGCTGTAGTCCGCTCCCTTCGTAATGGCGCTCATGCAACCGGCAGTCTGGCCAAGGTGAGGCGGTGGTGAGCGTTGGAACTTTTCTGACGAGTGAATCATTCTTCCGCCCTCGAACGCTCGCAAACTCTTTCCATTGCTTTCCCGTACCTTCTCTCCAAGCAGAAACGCTCAAATGATCGCTCGCTTGCCAAGAGGAGTTTAACAGTCAGGGGCTCGAGCTCGGTATCGACTTTACCAAGGACATCTCGAGCGAGGTGATGTCGGTTGATCAGGACGCTTCGGCGCTTCGGCCGCATCGGTTGCACGGATCATTTCAACCCCTGCGCAATGACCAAGCCTTCGAGCAGGGCTGTGATGGAGGAGGTAATCGAGGGGATACCAATCAGAGTACCGAGAAATGGTAGCAGAGGGGTCGAAAGATAGAAGGCTTACATCGGGTCTGAATGGCGGGATTTGGGTCAAGTTTGTAAGTGGTACCAACTCAGTCCATCAAGAAGTCGCCCTCGGAATATTCATACAATGCAAGTAATAGACCTCCATCAGCGGGGGGCGGTCACATCGCAAACCCATGTCCCCTAATCATCTTCCCTCCATCCCCACACACTCTTGTCGATCCAGGAATCAGCGGTTTACAGGTGAGGTTAGTTCGAAGTCGATGACGCTTACCGACCAAATGGGAAGGTGTTGCATTATGAGCGAATCTGCCGCAAGACATACCTAAGACGACTTATCATACTCAGGTCTTTGGTGATAAGCATGTATTCCCCGACAGGACTCACTCTGGCATCCTGAATCCAACCGCATAGTTCGGCATGTCCACCACCTCGCACGCATGCAAGTCCCCCATCACAGAACAAAGCATGTACGCGTCCTCTTTCCTTATCCCTCCCTCACTCGCCACTCCACACATGTATTCGATCATGTACCTGACCGCCATCTCCGCCGCTTCCAGGTAATTCGGGGCTATACCCATTGTCGTGTGGAACCCGTCACGCTCCAACTCGTGTACCTGTAATTCGGGAGGCGTAGTGTATTGCGGTTGTCGGATTGTGTATGGTAGAGAAGAGGAAGGTAGGAGGTTGAGTCGTACACGAACTTTCACGGGTGTCTCGATCGCCGAGCCGCAGACCTCACCGTCACCTTGTAATGCGTGACCATCGCCGAGAGAGACGAGCGCGCCGGGTACGGCTATAGGGAGGATGATCCGAGTCCCCGCGGTGATGTGTTTGGTATCGATGTTACCGCCAGTCGAGTATGGCGGGACTGATTTTGATCTTGATCTCAGCTCATTGCGTACTGTACTTGGAATGGCACAGGGAGAGAGAGAGAGCGAGAGGGGTAACGACGTACTAGCAGAATGCGCCCCATCTTCTCTCCTAGCCACTCCAATCTCACCACAGAACGGTCGAGTCGGAACCCTTATGACCTTCGACCCAAACTTCCCTTCAGCATACCCATCACGAATCGACCACAGTCGGACAGCGTCGATCTCGGCGAAATCGGTCTTGTGAAGTAGGCCAAAACCTTTGAACACGGCTGTCCAGCCAAAGTCGCCAGTGATAATGTCCAGGAATTCGATTTCGAGCTTTTCACAATATCGAGGATCAGTTGATGGGACACGATACGTAAATCACGGTGGAGGAAGCTTGAGGTTCACACAGCTGGGACTCACCGCTTCGCCAGGTTGAGCATCTTCGACATAGACCGGTCCAAAGAGCGGGTTGGCCTGCCCCATGAGTCAGCAAGCATCTTCGAAGTCGGATTATCTAAGCAAGGGGGGCAATGGAGCTCACGTTTGCGATGTCAAACTTTTGAAAGTCCTCGTACGTGGATGAGGGCCGAATCTGACCGTTGCTCGCATCGGCGCAATCGAACGTCACGACCGTCCCACTCTTGACCCGTGCTATAGGCTCTAGCGAATTATCCCAGTGTGTGTGGACTTGGTGCCGCTATTGCCGATATTAGCATGCAAGTCTGGCTGAAGCTGCAGTAGATGGACATGTATGGAACATGGTGCTGTCATTCTTGAGATGTCCGCAGCTCTACCTTTGTCAAAGCAGAGCTTTATAATAGTCGGAGTTTAACGATATGTAAAGGTATAAGTTAGTACCTAGCGAATGAACGGGGTTTGAGTGGGACGTTCTGCGTTAGGCGCGCTGCAAGGCGTGCAGTCAATACTCCCCTTAACGAGCTTGCCGTTGTCCTAGCCTTCGTCCTCCTCTGTCCAAACCTTTCTCTTCGTTACCACCATCCCAACGTTCTTATCCCTGTCCTCCAACGTCTCCTTCTTCAGTACCCTCCCTCCTTGTTTCTGCCGCCAATCATCGGTTTTTAGCCTAAACACATTTTTCCCCACTTGAGCGATGCATATGTACCGCTCTTCGAAAACCTGGTCCTCTATCCTCCTTACTTTCGCATCGTTGTTGCCATCCCCCGCTATCCACCGGCCTGCATCACCGCGCTTACCCTCACCTGGCACCAACCCATCACTAGAGCACCACTCGACAATTTCGTAACATGCAGCTCCACAGCAGATTCCTTCTCGCTGGCCTTCTCGGTGTTTAAGGGCTCAAGGTCACCGCCGCGCCTAAGATCAATATCACCCATACGGACCTCGAAGTTCGCCGTGCGATTCTATAGGGAGAACCCACGTGCATTGAAACTACTGTACGAATGCTTACGCTACCGAGTCTGGCGCCGCACCTGGAGTCAACGAGACCCTCGTCAACTTCAAGCTGCCCGAACGTGCCTGGATCCGGTGAGCCATTCTACCATTCAAGTTGTCTCTTGCTCACCTTACTATGTAGCGTTTGACGGGAAGACCTGTGTCCGAGGCCCGATGTCTCGTGTAACTACAATCCGCCGGGGCCGGCAATGGCTGCTGTCGCGAACCTTCTTGGGGCGGCTTCGGGGAAAGGCCCTGCGTGCGGGACCTGTTGGTACATTTGCCTCACGGTTAAGAGTGCTTTAGCCTACTGTAAATAGCCATTTGGGTGGTATTGAAGAAGAGGATGCATGCGGCGATCAGCTATGGAGAGACCCTTTCCCATCCTCGGTGCGGTCTGGCGGGTGTGCCGCCTCGAGCTATTGTATCCGACCTCAGCTTCCGGGGAAGTGGAAGCTCTAACTCACCTTTTCGCCAGGACCTAATGGTCTTCTTACGTATACATCGGTCCCTGAAACAGGTCCCAGTATGTTGGCTTTGGCTTTGCTCAGCCAGACGTACGGCATCATTCACTGCTAAGCCGTCGAACAGTACAATGCTGACGGACCGAAGCCGCTTTGCGGAGCTGAGATCGTTCCTCTTCGACGACAGTCGCCCTAGCAGGCGCGTGAGAAAAGACGGGTAGAGAGAAGTAAGGCGAAGCCTGACTCGACTGGTGTGTCTGTCTTGATCGTAAGCCTTTCCCTATAACATCCACGCTCTCGCCCGAGAAGTACCCTCATCCATATGAAATGCAACTCACTCTATCGCGCTGCTCCACCTCCAGTCGTTTACGTGCCCAAGCTAAGCAGTTCACAATTCCATTGAGTTCCACTCGTGCCTTAGCATCGAGAGATTTGACGACCAGGCCAAGCTTGGACCATCGATGCCTTATGGCTGGGAGAAGAGGGGGTGCTGGAGGCGAAGCGGTGATTGTCAGTAGACACTGACGGATCGGCCGAGTTGCCACGGTGGCCTGCAGAGTGAAGCGGTGATCATGAGGGATTTCCGCCGATGGTCGCTTCGAACCTTCAACGGATTCTCGACATCTGCTTGCAGAAGTCAGCGTTCCAGTTCTGAAGCATGGCGGAGAGGTGAACTTGAGGAGTGGCGAGAAGCCGAAACCACAGCGACGTACCGGCAGAATGGTTATCCCTTCGCGAAGGACGATTCCGATGACCCCAAGACCCATACAATCCGTCCGGTGTTCCCACCTGTCATTCCAATACGAGGTAAGAGAGGACGTGGGAGGAGCGTTGTCGGGGCGGTGATCCTTCGCCTGTCTTTGCTCTCGCTCGACAACCCTCGCAACCTCCTGACTAAGGGTAGTCCAGTAACTTGAGGCTTGGATAGACCCACAACGCGAGGCTTTTGGCATTTCATTCCTCTTCCCGCCGAGCCTCTTCCACCCAGTCAACATGCCCAAAATTCAACCCGCCTCTACCTCTCCCAAAACGCCCGACCGCATCGCTCGCTTCACAGATGGGGCAGAGATGGGAAAGAGCTGGGTGGGCGAGACGGAGGCGTGAAGCCAGAGAAGCCAGCCTCCGGTGAGGAACCGAAGTTGATCCAAGGGGAGACGCTGAGCGGTCTAGGCAAGGGCGGCGAGTCGGCCAACGCGACGAGATGAAACAGGCCATCGACGTCAACGGGGTTCCCTCGGTTGACCCGGCGTCACGCGGTGTCGGAGTTGGTGGGGCAGGCTGGTGGCGCATGGGACCTTGGCTGAAAAGGGCAAAAGCGGCGGTGATGGTGGTGGTGAACTCGGTAGGGGGATCAGAGAGGGTTCGTAAAGGGAGCGGGGATGAAGACTGATATTGAGGAAGCGAGGGAGTCGAAGCTCTGATCGCATGGTTCGCTCATAACGTTTCGCATCGAAGTCGGGTTAATGGCTGACTAGTAGGGTCGGCGAGGCTTTAAGGATATAACATGACACGAGGCGTACTGATCGTCCGTAGATGCATTCTTTTGTCTCGAACCTCACATACTAGCTGCATATGCATTGACGCCGTCATTAATATCTCGACATTGTCCTCGTACGGGTAATCCACGCTGAACATCACTCGGTCCTCTCCGATCTGCCGAATTGTGTCTGCCAGCGTTGCCGAGTCCTGCACCCCCGCCGTCGTCACGTAGAAGTTGTTCTCGAAATAATGAGTTGCAGTGTGTTTCCCGGGCCAGTAATGTTCAAAGTGCCGAACCCGCTTGTCGATCCGATTGAGCACGAACGGCAACATCTCCCCGCAGTGACCGAGGATGATCTTGAGTGTCGGGTATCGATCGAACACGCCCGAGTACATCAATCGCACCTTATTACATTATTTGCAGTCCAATAACCCCTAACCCCGTAAGGGGGCGTTATTGGTCACCTAGTCAATGGGCTCTATAGGCAGTCCACTTCTATAACTCTGAGCGACTAAAAACCAGCTCGTTCGCCAATCAAGAACTGGGTAGCCCCAGTGCGGCTTCGATCGGCTCGAAGGATATAATTTGACATGTCTATAAGTGCGCCCCGACGATGTGTTTGGCCATTAGTCTTCGCCGCTCGCTGAAAAGGGTTTTCTTAGGCAACTACTCCGTCACATCGGTGTTAACCAACCGGAAGGTTTGTTGACGCCCTCGTTTGCTGCCGTAGCATTACCTTCGAGATACGACGATTCCGTCGGAGATTCGACCGATCATCACGTTTAGGCCCAGCATGGACGAACCTTCCCTGTTAAACGCTGTACCGATCTTCTCAACTTGGATTTCCTGCGATGTCGCCACGAAGCCTTCAAGCGACACTTATCTGCGAACGAGTGGTGATGTTCCGGACGCTGTTGCTTACAACGAAATTAGTATCAGCGAACGTCACAGCCCTCAAATACGTCCTCCATACAGTTATTGTGAGATGCAGACCGAACCTGTGATCAACAGCGACATACCACCACCGTCTGCACCCCGGCTATCTCTCCAGCGCAATCTGTAGCTTTCCAGGAGGAGTTCCCCAAGAAGAAGAGCTTGAGCAGGAAGTTGAGACACAAGGTGGAGGAGCTCGAAGATTACACCAGCAGCGCCTTGGACCGATGCTATATGGAGGTGGAGATTGTGTCGCTGGAACCCGGGAGCTCGTTCAAGCCGGTAGAAGTGAACGAATACCAACACATTGTAGGGAATCCCAATCGTCCAAACATCACATTTCGACATGCACGACGTTACCCGATCCCGTACCAGCTGGTACAAATGGCTATGCTCCAACGCCAAGACCTCATCCGATTGAGCTTTCTATCTGCATCGCTGCACCAATCCACAGCTACTTCCTCGCCACGTCGATCCAATCATTGAACATGCCCAGGGCTTCCTACAACATATTCGGTGGTCAGACTCGTTCGGCGTGGATCACCTGCGCACCCACTTTGGGTTTATCCGTAGGCACGAGATGTCCGGCTCCAAATATCTTGAGGAGCTGTAAATGAGCATGTCAGCAATCTCCAATCACCTCGGAGGTGTCTCACCGAGAGGTTCCCGAACGTCTTGCTCAACCCCGACACTTGCCCATCTACGATCCAATCCTCGATCGGCGCAGCCAGATATCCCTCTCGTCCCGTCCAAGACATCTCATCCATCCACAAACTTTGACCGAAATGATCGCATGCCGCGTCGAGAGTCCCGACATACTACATGGGCGTCAATCGTCTCAGTTTGACGGTGGGACTAACGTTGAGAACTTTGACTCCCCGCTCGAGCAGATTAGCGACGTAATAGTACGTTTGATGGCTGAAATCTAGAGTCCCGAAGAATGCTTGTCCGACCCCACGACTCATCATGTTGAAGACGCCAGTGTCGTGGTGGATGCCAAGAAGTGCTCGGGTTTCGGGGAGATTAAGGTATGCCTCGACGTCGAGTCTGAGCATGTCATCAGGGAAGGTCCAAGCGTGGAGATCTTCGTGACTCACGACTCCTTCAGGCAGAGAAACTCTTGGTACTCCTGGGGTGTGCAGGATTGATTGACGTTATACCTCGGGTTCTGTCAGGCTCGTTGTTGATTTACCTGAGAGTCGACGTACCGGTTGACCTCTGCCAACATAGGTGCATCGCCCCAAAGCGACTCGCAATGTTCTGTCCACATGTTGCACGACGTGTAGTCTTGCGTATCGAGGCAGTGCCGTTGCAGCATCTTCTTGCATCGGGGTATCTGAGCATCAGCGATGATGCCTCAGCTTGAACATACCCCCTCGGCCAACGTAATACAGTCAGCGATGCTCAGCACAGCGTGTCCGAGGTCTCGATGAGTGGTGCAGAGCTGTGCGAGTCAATACGCGGTCATTTTCGGGGATCCAAGTGCTCACTAGAGGGTAGGTCGACTCGACGAGCTTGACTGAGTCGGTAGATTCAGCTTCCGTCTACGGCTATACAAAAAGGAGCGCACACAAACTCGTCCCCCCGTTCCCAATCATCACACTTTTAAGGTTGATCGGCGTCCTCCCCTCTTTGATCAACTTGGCATTCTGATCAAACACCGCGCTTGCAAACAGTGGCAGGTATCGGCCCTAGACGACGGATCAGCCTGGTCGGATAGGGGTTAGCCTACACCGTATGACTCTCCGGACATGTGAAAAGGCCGACCGCGGTACTCTTTGAATGTCTCAAAGAACTCATCGGAGACTCATCAGCCCAAATCTGCAAGCTCAGCGTACGATGTCGATGAACGCTGCCACGTCTTTCGCAGCCACCTCGGTCGTGCTGACAGACTACATCGCCGTCTTAGCCCCGGTACTTGGAAGCTCATGATCGACTCACCTGACCGTTCTCTCCATGGCTAAATCCCACACCCAGCGGTTGATCCAAGAAGAATATGTTCGCCTGGTCATGATCAGCTTCATCGCTTGGCTGGACTTACCCGTTCGTTCCAAGCATAAGGGTTGACATAGGTGTCGTTGGGGGTCTTGGGGTCCTCCTTGACCCTACATGGACCTATCAAATCGTCAATCGAGCCTTCAAGGATGACCAACACACCCTGCTCCATGAACAATCCCATCGCCGAGCTCGCACCCGGCCCCCCGTTGATCCACATCACCACCGGATCTTCTTTGGGCGTGCTACGAGATTCAAAGAAGTAGAAGAAGAGCTCCTTGCCGTATCCTACATCGAGGTAGCCGGTGTAGCTTCGAGCGCGGGGCTCACACCAGTGTGAGTGGGACTTGATGTGGACTCGGTGATTCTAAGCTCGAGCTCATCAGCAAGAACAACTTTCCGCAGCGAGCAGGTGGACTCACCGGATGATGGTGAGAGGTGATTGTCGCAAAATCATCGCCGACCGGGAGAGCAGCGAGCGATTCCACAGAAGACGTTTGGAAAGGAGTAGTTGCGAGAGGACTCTGGAATGCCTTTGCAGGCGGCAGGGTAACTGCCAATACTAGCAGAGAGATAAAACGCATCATGGAGCTGTGAATGGCCAGGAAACAGAGCGAGAAGAAGTGCTGGGTGGTACATTATTGAAAGAAACTCCGGTCGATCACCGTCGGCGAAACCCCGACGTGCACCACGAGGTGTGGCTTTGGGCTTTCGAGACTCCTTATTTGGCCCTTGGCTCTCTCGGCATGTATCTAGGTGAATAATCACCCCATCTTTGTCCACCCTCCATACCCTTGACCGCACATCAATCAAGATCCACTGTCAATCTATTCACCCCAAACAAAATCTGATCTCTCCAGTGCTTTGACCCCTCCCACATGATTAGGGAGATGGATCCAGCAAAGCGGTGTTGGATTCATCCGCCAGCTCTGTGTTGTATGTCAACTAGGCTGAACCACACCCTTAGACTGGTATTCCGGTAGGACTGCAATACCGAGGCAGTACATGGTTGGTACTCCAGGTTGATTGAGTCAAGCTTGCTTCTGATAAAACCGCCAGGGCGATCGTTATGCTCCCAGACGCCTGACCAGATTGTCTAAGCCCCTCCTTCCGAGCCAGGCTTATCGTCTAGTCCATCACAGTCCGAGCGGGACCGGTTCCATGAAGGGTGTAGTCGACGTAGAGTCGCTGAAGTTCGGTTCGATTGGGGTAGATTGAGACGCACGGTTCGGAAGTGCCGGGTCGAAGGGTTGAAAACCCGACGATTCGGGCGAGCGAGGCGATGACGACAATGGGGAGGGAGAGCTCGAATATATGAGAGGAAGACCGAAAGAGAGAAGTGGTCTTTGAGGTGTATCGGCCATGTCTGCTTCCGAGCACATGTGGACGGAAGAGCCTGAAAGACCGAGCAGTCAACGGCCGCTACACATTTAGCGGCTTCTAAAAAGTCACCTGGGCTATGAAGATAGTGGTGGCTGCAGGGAAGGAGATTTGCTTGGAGTGGAGTCGCAGGGACCAAGTCGAATCGAGGATCATGCAGGACTACGAGCAATCGTCAGCGTGCTGAGCTTTGGCTCAGCATCGCTTCCTCACATCACGATACTCTCATCGTAACCTCCTTCGAGACTCATGCCCACAACTATGCTCTCGCGTCCCAAGACGATAGGCGCCCGAATCATTAGAACGTCACGCTCGGTGCTGTGTGTCTAACTCATTCTTCGTTCGCAGATATCTGAAGTCATAGGTCTCGCTCAGGCCACGTGGCGATGATTGCCGGACCTTGCCCGCCTACTGCCGAAATGATGCTGAGGCTTTTCTCCAAATGACCGTGTCAGCCGGAATAAGCATATAGCATAGAAACCAGCCAGCTGTTCCTCAATCCCGTTGAAAATGGTCGAATCTTCTCTGGCCAAAATTCTTTTCGATCAGGAAAGGGAAGAACCGTATCTCCGAGTGAGCGATACCATCCGCTTGACTCCCGTCCGAGAGCATGATGTCGAAGCTTGGGTAAGTACTCGCTTTAGCGTTCAATGCAGACTGCGAAACGTTGTATATGTCGCAGTATGAGCTATACAACTCGCCTGACATGTTGAGACTGGTTTTGGCTCGGCGAGAACCGTGAGTCAGCATATGAAGAGCCTTAAATTGACCGAGAGACGGTAGGTATACGAAAGAGACTGCAAAAACGAGAATACAAGCCATTATGGACGGACAACGGTCGATGGTGGAGAAACTCAGGGTTGGTGTTGACGCGATAGGCGGATGCCCTTTGACGATTATCCGAGAATATCCAAGCGGGGCACTGATGGGTAAGTCTTCCCATACTCACCCACATCGTAGCGGGATTACCGGTGGTTTCAGGCGGAATCGGGATCTACCCAGGTGACGAGCATCCTTTACCGCCATTGGCACCCATAGCCGAACAGATGTCGTACCCGTGGATCGATCGCACATACGATATCGGCTACAACATCTTACCATCTTTCACTGGAAAGGGGGCTATGAAGGCTTCGGTAAAGACACTGATCGAGGATTATGTCGTACCGATCATGAAGCTTAAACAGCTTGGAGCGGTAAGTTCGCAGCTTGATTCCCTCCCTAGCCCTTTGAAGATCTGGATGAGGGAGCTTGGCTGAGTCCACGTTTGAATTAGGATGTCAAGCACGACCTTCACGCTTCGTTGGCGATCTTACGGGCGAATGGGTTCGAAGAGGTATACCGCTTCGTGCAGGCAACGCGGCCGGAGTCGGGGATAGAAGCCTTCGAATCGATTAAGCTCAGACGAATATTGTCATGATTGATTGTAACTCTACTCAAGATGCGCTGGTGTTTCGAGCGACGGGTACGACAAGTTGATCTGTATCGGTGCTACAATGAGAAGTGGGCCCAGGTAATGAACCCGAGCGTTCCCCCGGGCGGGACGACGAACGCGTAAACTCTCGGAGTCATATGGGTTCTGGGGCGAGATTTTTGGGATGACTCTGGAGGTACTGATGGACGATATTGCCGAATACAGGGTTGATTGTCTCGTCGGGAAACGGGATACTCGGCTCAAGTCCAAGTGAAGCGATAGTGGCTTAAGCTTTCGTTCCTCGAGAGACTAGCGCGTACAGAGATCAATGCATCCTCAGACCAACACGTACGCATATTGTGATGATGGCGAATGGGGGTTCTGAGACTCAGGCTTCACCTGTACTTGGAACATCATCCTTGGTATACAAGGGCGTTAGAGGACAAGCTCAACTAGTCGGCCGTCCTGTGAGTCCTTGAAAGACCTATGAAGCGGATCCCTGCAAGTGCACCTCATTAATTAGTGTCTCAACACCTCAAGTGCCATCGAGCACGCTTTGGATAGACGAAAAGCTCGATGGACCAGCCTACGCTACCTTCGACTCTAAGTCAAAAGTAAGAGACGCGAAGTTCAAGCGCATGGCTTCATTCCAGCCGCTTTTCTGCTCCATAATCTGCTCCATAATCTGCTCATTACCCTCTTGGCTTGACGTCATCAAGCCCGAGAAGCTTCAGGAGATGATAAAGAAGGAGCGAAGCATGCGAAGAAGACGCAATAGTCGAGCGGAACGCGGTACAAGCTCAAGGAATCGCATCGCCAATGGGAGAGACTAGTGGACGAGCTTTGAATGGGAGGAGGAGGAGGTAGACCAAGCTGAGCATACCCTTTGACATTGCCTATCAAACCTTTGTAGCAAATGGTCTAAGCTGTCTTTGCCTGATTCAGCCATGCTTGGCGACGTCGATATGGTCCAACCAGCGACTCGCCTTGACCGTTGCAATGTCTGGAGGAGGTCGCTGTAGGGTTCATGGGGATCTGATTGCTGGAATAGCTTGTTTGGGCTGTTGTGTCAACCCCACCGTACCCCCGAGATGTACCATCCGATATCAAAGTTCATATCGGTAGAGGAAATTGATCGGTTATGATTACTAGGATTGACAGTGTCCGAAGACAAGCATTGCCGGTGAAGGAATAGTGGGTTGAAGCGGGTACAGTCCGGAGGAGGCTCAAGGGGTGGGATACGGGTCCGCAGAGCAGGGGCCGTTTGAGGAGTAACCTCCGGTGTCTAGATTGCGAGAGTGGATCATTGGAATATCTGCTCATAGAACGGTATCTCAGGCGAGAGGAGCGATACTATACTGGCCACTAGAGACACTTTGCGCGGCATTTCACAAATCGTATGTCCAGTCAAGTTCAGGAAATAGTTGTTGTAGATACCACCGATAGGACCCAAGTAGATCAAATTCCACATCTCATTTCATCAATATCCTTTTCAAAGCTCCTCCCTGTTCCTCAGCCATCACCCGCCTCATCAACTCCCCGTAATTCTCTCCTGGCGTGATCTTCCCCATCACCCCTTGTTCTTTAAACTTCTCCCCGCTAGCGATGGGCACAGCTCGTCCACTCACGCAAAGGAATCCGAGGAGGGCGAACATGACCGCTTCTTTCGCGTCGGCTGGGATCCCACTTCGCGTTTTCACACCCTCCATTCCGTTGCTATGTCCGTTGACACCGTTCTTCGTAGGGTTTGTCGCCTCGTTGAGCTTCGCTACTTTGGCCCTTGGAAAGCTCTTCGCAACGAACTCCGTTATGTTGGGATTTTCCGCGCCCCCTCCACACATGTAGATCTCCTCCATCTCCCCGTACTCCGGCTCGATGAAATCCCGTAAGGCTCGGACAACAGTCTCCGCCGTGATCCTCGTGACGTTCGCAATGATCCCTTCACCCGTCATTCCCAAACCCCTCAAATCGTCCACGACTCGCCGAGCCATATCGTCGGAGAACAGTTCTCGTCCAGTCGTCTTCGGCGGCGACCTCGCCAAATACTTGACAGATTTGATGAAACCTTCGACATACAACTCATCGATCTCCCTTGCCCCAGCTTTGCCCATGACTCCATCTTTGTCGTACTGCCTCTTTCCGTTAGTGAGGATGCGGACGGAGGCGTCGATAAGCACGTTCCCTGGACCTGTATCGAATGCCATGTAGCCCGGTGCAAGAGGATGACTGGAGGGCGGGATGACGGTGACATTTCCCATACCGCCTAAGTTCTGACTGACTCGAAGCATGGTCGGATGACGCATGAGACCGGCTTCGAAGGATCCTGCGAGGGGAGCGCCCATTCGGCCTCGAGCTAGTTCGGATACTCGGAAATCGTTCACAACGGTCCTAGGCCATTCTCTCAGATCCAACACCAAGGTGCCGAAAAAAAAAGGAGAGTGAGCGACTTACCGACCAGTCTTGGTCGATAGGACCGCAGCTTCTGCCATCTGCAACGTGGACATCCTCCTCTCCCCCTCCTCATAACCTCTTCCTTGGAAGACCTCGACCGGGTTATGCCAAAGCGTCTGACCATGACTCGCGACGACGTCGATCTCGTTCAGATCCACTCTGCTCGACAATACGGCTTCGGCAAACAACTCGCCAAGCTCGAAGTTCAGGTCGCATATCTCTTCGAGAGAGGTCTGCGCTCCAGGTCGACACAACGAGAGGACACGGGTTCGGAGGAGAGCTGGGATCGGGTGCTCGATATAGGATACAAGAGAGATTGTGACGTCAGGGGATGAAGGATCGGAGTCGATTGTGATGTGTGCCACGTCGATACCTGTAGGTTTTCATCTATCAGTCAGCGGAAGGTAGAGCTTGGTGAAAGTTCCCACCGTCGACGCTTGTCCCGGAGTTGAGCCCTATCACGTTGAGCTTGACCATGTCGATTCGTCGTTGCCGTATCGCCAATATCAGACCCAGGCAAAAGTGTGTATATGTCACATCCTAGACGTCTTTACATGCGGGTCTCGCTGCGTTAGCTAGGAAGCGGCCCGTTCGCCGAACTGGCCGATGAGGGTTGAGAGGAGTAGCCGATCCAAGCGGCCGCATCTGCAATTTTCCCACTCGTCGCTCATTTCAGTTACGTTGCACTGCTCCGCACTCAAGTTTAAAGAGCGTCGTTCACCATGCGGGGAATCATGACGAGATGGTGAAAGTAGTCAATCAAAAGCGCGCGTAGAAACAAGAACGGGGGGCCGTACACCCAATATCTTAGGGGTCGAAACGGAACCAAATATCATTGCCCCCCTTTGCCGACTCTTTATTAGCTTGGTTTCCCGGTGATTTGCCCGACAACAGCCTTCAACGGTCTGCTCCGAGTGCCTCGGACCCTCTCACTTCGCCCAACGTATCCCCATTCCCAGTATGTCCAAAAACTCGCCGATCTCATCAGGACGCGATGGGAGTGAGGAGTACGAGCTACATAAACCGGTTCGCCTTATCCTCAACCTGAGCACCCTCTCCCGAAGACCCATAGTACCCCGAGATCATACGTGATGAGCGGGTTTCGAGACAAAGTGAGAGTAGCGGTTTGGGGTGAGAAGCCGGAGAGGAAGCTGGAGAGGAGCTTGGTGAGGAAGATTGACTTTGTCATCTTGGTGCGTCTTTCCTCACTCTCGTGACGGATACTTCCACTGTTCATCTTGCATAGTCCTACTCCTGCGTATCCTTCTTTTTCAATTACCTCGGTCAGCTCACCACCTCTGACCTGTATTTCTTCGTTACTTACGGAGTCGGGTCTCGCAGATCGAGCCGGCCTCGCCAACGCCTACGTCTCGGGTATGCAACAAGACCTCCACCTTGTCGGGACGAACTACAATGTTATCGGGACCTGCTTGACCGTGGGCTGTATGTCGTTGGCCGTACTCCATCGCTTCAACCGCGCGCTCTAGCTGATGTCCGCCGCAGACATCATCGGACAAGTCCCGCATGCCCTCGCCATCCAGAAGATCCCCCCTCGAATCTGGTTCCCATTGATGGTCATGATCTGGGGTGGTCTCACCTTGTCAATAACCTCGTCTTTGCTTCGATCAGAGCCCTCGCTAAGATCGGTCGGCACAGGTGTTGTGCGGCAGCGAAATCATTCCAACATCTCTGCGTCATCCGGTTCTTCCAAGGCATCGTCGAGGCTTCGACATACTCCGGGACGCAGTTTGTCATTGGGTCCTGGTACAAGCCTTCGGAAATTGGTAAACGGACGGGACTCTTTGCTGCTTCGGTACGCCACCGTATCGACATGATGGCTCGAAGGTTGTTGACTCTCCAACCAGGGCATGGCAGGCACAATGTTCTCCGGGATCATGATGACGGCGTTGTACAAGACGCTGAACGGCCACCTTGGTCTCGCTGGTTGGCGATGGGTACTTTTTGTTCCAGCGCACATAACCGAAGCTGACGATGCTTCACAGCTCTTCATCATTCTCGGAATCATCACTATGCCTGTAGCGCTGTTTGGCTTCATCCTCTTCCCCGATCTTCCCGAGACATGCAAAGCCTTTTGGTTGACTGAAGAAGAGAAAGAACTCGCGATAACCCGTTTACCACCTCGACCGCCAAACTCCGCGGGGGGACGTCTCGGCTGGGGTCTCATCCGACGGGTATTCTTCCGCCCGGAGTTGTATGTGGTCTTCGACACTATGTTGACATATGTATCGAGCTGACATGGACGCTTTTCAGCTGGGTGCTCACGATGTTCTGGGTCATCGGCGGTGCACTCGAAGCTTTCTGTAATCAATCGTGCATGCTTCTGTGGATGAAGGCGACGAAACGATATTCGGTAGAGGATAATAACGATTATCCTTTGGGTGTCACCGCGATCGGTCCGTGTGTCCTTATCGAAGGTGGTTTGAGCCAATACCTTATCGTAGGCATCTTCGCGACACTCACTACTGCTGTCCTCATCGACACATCTGACAAACACATGCCTTGGGGATTCTTGGCGTGCGGTCTTCAGATCGTGGCGTGTATCATCCTCATCATTCGCGTCATACCCGATGGAGCTGTCTTCGCCGGGTACTGTGAGTGTTGGCGGGAGTGCGCTGGAGTGACACGTTGATGGTGGGAGTAGTCATCGCTGGGACGGCGTATATGATCCAGCCGGTCTGCTTCACGTGGGCAAACAAGATTCTCATAAAGACGGGTGACGATGCGGCGAGAGCCATCACCCTGTACTCAATGAACGGGGCTTCTTCTGCCTTGTTCGTCCCCCTTGTCTTGGGGTCAGACTACCATTACTCGTGATCCCAGATTCGCATTCTGGGGAATCATCCTTTACCCAGCCACCGATGCCACGAAGCGTTACCGAAAAGGCACAATCGCGATGTTCGTCATTTCCGCCGTTTTAGCCATCTGGATCGTGGCTGTTTGGTTCCTCGATCGATCGATCACGCGTAAAGCTTTCGCTGAAGAGGGCACGGCCGACAGCGAGCAGGACAAGGGGATGGAGGAGACCGACTTGAAGGTGATGGATGAGCATCCAAGTTTGATGAGGGAGACGAAGGTGCCGGTGTTGCCTGCTCAGCCAATGGGGACAGTGCCGTGAGTCGGGATTCCAGCCGAGTTGGGTGAAGTGGGATGTAGCCCGGATGTACGGAGATTGATATAGTGTCCTGGGGATTCCTGGAAGCTTTGGTCCAGCCGTATTTCCGATAATAATGCCAAAATGCGTTCCAAGAAATACAGTGCCACAGTCTGTCGGCCGATCCGGGAGAAACTCCCCGAACCACTTCCTACCCAATCGTTATCAGCCTATCTAAATCATCCCCGTTTTTCCAGGCTAATCATCGGACTAATCATCGGACTAAGATTGCATTCGCGTCCATCTGCTATGATTTCCTCACCAAACTCATCATCAGTGAAACGTAAGCGACCTCTTCGACCATCCCGAGATGTGATCCGAGAGACCTTCAGCATAGAGGCAGAACCCGATACTCCACCATCATCTTCGACCAAGTCAAAACGAATTGTAGCGTGTCTTCACTGCCGCCGTCAGAAGCTCAAAGTGAGTGTGGTGCTGAGGACCTGAGCACACCTACTCACGCTAGGAGATAGTGCGATGGTGGGATCGACAGGTCGTGTACGAGATGCCATGATGATATGTTGGAATGCGTCATCCGACCTCGGGTGAACGCAGCAATCGTCGCTGATGACTTGCGATGGTTCGTCACATCCTTAAATGTTTCATTGTGACGGGAAAACAAGGTTGACCGTGCTAAGCAGGCAGCAATCCGTTGAAGCTCGATTCAAGGATATCACGTCCGACCTCGCTTCTCTTCACTCAACCTCGGAAGATCTCCGACAACAGATTCACCCTGTGCCTCTACCGATGCCAGATTCATCACCGAGTGTGACTGTCGATCCGGGTCAGAGCTCGAGCATACCGGCTCCAATCTTCCCGGAGCGGCTTGGTTCATTGAGAAATGTGCTACGACAACCTTTCGCAGAGTTACAGGGGGAGAGCACCTCAGGCGTCACTGTCGAAGAAGCGGCTGTTTTATGGGAATAGTACGTTGATGCCATTCGCCTGTCCGTGTCCGTTCGAGTGCTATGTCTCGTTGACGCTTATCTCTCTGCCAGCTTCTACGACACTCTTGCGATCTATCACGGCTTCATTGCTTCTCCAACCGGCTCGCTCTCTTCCCCTTCACCACTGCTCCTCTCGGCCATCTGCACCGCCGCTTCCAGCCGTTCATCATCTGTTCGACGAACAGCTAAAAATCAAACGAACTCTTCGTCAATATGGTCGCAACTGTTCGACAAAGCGCTTTTGAGACTGCTAAACGATACCCGGGATAAGACATGGGACGATGTCGTCGGGCTGTGTATCGCCATGACATGGTATTGGAAAGCGGATGGATCCACCTCGGGTCTGATCTATGGCTGTTACCTCGCCACGTTGACGCCCCATCTGGCGGATGTCCGAAGTAGGAGAGTCTGGGATTTCCTCCAGGTTCGTTGTGCGCACCATCTAGCTCTGTGTTGATGGTGGGTTGGCCTAGATGTCGACCCTGTCCCATGCGGTCCTTCACCTTACCCCGCCAATTGCTCCAGAGAGCCCACCATCTGGTGTCCCTTCCCGAACCCCGATCCACGTCCTCTTCGGCGCCCTTACCGAACTCTTCGACATCCTAGGCATCCTCCATCGCTCCCTCACTTCCGCCATCGGACTCGTCCAAACCGTCCTCGGCGGACTCCCCTCCAAATCGCTCAGCTATGCGGAAACGACTGTGCTTCGATCCTGTCGAGCGGATATCGAGTGGTGGGGTGGGAAATGGATGACAGCTGTTCAGTCGACTGCCGAAAATTCTCTACCCGGCGGAAAAGAACGAAAGTTCTTACTCGATCTACTTGCCGTGCATTACCGAGTTGCGTCCATACTCGTGGAGGGATACCTTCAAGAAACCGTCGCGGAGGATAAAGAGCGATATCATGCAACCGCAAGGGATTTACTCATGCTCGTCGTCGATACCTGGGCGGATTCGACTCAATTTTGGCCCATGCTTCTCCTCCATTCGTCACTTATCGCCGCACTGGTGCTACCCCTTGACGGTACGTTATCGGAGGGGAGCATTGGAGTGACTGACATTTCACCAGATCCGCTTCCGATGCGCGCCTTCGGCTTATTCTCTCCCTTGGCGCACATCCTCGACGCCACCGGCTGCACACTGTTTCACCGTCTCGAAGAACGCTTTAGCGCTACAGACCCACCTTCCACATCCTTCGAGTTATTCAATCCGTCGATGGCGACAGCGACAAGCTTAGACATGTATACCGGTAGCGATTCGTTCTGGGATGGGCTGTGTGGGGTGGTTGGGCTGGGCGGGAATGCGGATGAGAACGGGATGGGCTTGGTGTCGAATGATTTTGGAGGATCGTCTTGGTCTCCGGCCGGCATCGAGTGGTCGGCGTAGGTTCATAGGACGGATAACGTGAAGGATTTGGACGGTCTCTACATGAATAGCTATGATGCCTTCGGCTAGCTCTGATAGGTACAACGACTGCCTCGCTGACGTTGTTCAAGATCGTAAGGCGGCCAGTCATCGAAGTTTGCGCATAAAAAGGAATTGTGAAGCTCGACTTATCCCTTATGATGTCGCAAGGACCCTGCCAGGAAAATGCTTCGTCATGAACCCAACCTCATATGGCGTTTTCTCGTCCAACGTTCCAATCATGGTTCGACAAACTGCGCAAATACTGCCGGAATCGCAACTCCGTGCCCTTGGAGAAGCGCTGTAGACTCGTGATCTTGAAGAAGTCGGGATGAATACCCAATGCACACTCACCGCAAAACATCTTGTAGCGTCCAAAAGAGAAACCGAGGAGGCATCGACTTCCTGTCATTCGCGAACACCTACGTATGCTGACAGAACGAACGTAGCAGAAATTTAGAAGAGCCGTCAGAGAACACGATATGTTCATCTCCACCGCCGATGGCAACGCCTGTTACAACGTTCCTTTAAGCGATGTATTCAATCTGGAAAGATGCGGGGTGCTTTGCAACATGCTACGGCGAGAACCGCGGCTGCGATCGGATAACGACCGCCACGAGGCTACTCGTATCAGCTCAAGGTATCCACGCTTAGCTGCAGAGCCAGACTCGCCTTGTCACCTTTGGAACCCAGTGTTCGGCCCTCCGCTAGGTATCGTCTTTGGCATCTTCCGTTTCCGGTCCTTTGCTCTCAGAGCAGCTGACTCGCCCCGACCCAGGGAGGGTGAGACGCCGCGTTGAAGCTTTTGAGTGCAATGAGCAGGCGAGGATGGACTAGTCCGAGGTCCCATGGAGTGATACGGTGGTCTTACGGAGCCGTGAGTCAGGCGCAAAGGGAAGCTCCGGTGTAGATGGAAATCGGGAGGTGGAGGGGACGAGGTGCTGCCGAGATAATTGATAATTGCCGCATTCTGATTGATGGGTCAGGGAAAGAATTCCTGCCGGTGGTAAAGCATTGTCGGTCACAAGGAGAGTGGTGAACGTCATCTCTGGGACATGTCAGGTCGTGCTGTGGCAAAGGCTTGGATCTGGGAAATATAGGAGCAGAAAATCGGCCAAACACGGATGACTTGGCCATGGGACGTACAGATTCACTATTCAGCATCCAGATTCACCACTCAAGTCTAGTATTCGGTAGACTCCATGCCGTACTAACCATCATATCAAATTAGCTTCACCGACACGTAGTGGCTGCCGCGTCTGAGGGAACTACGTCAGGATGAACAGACGATCATCCGTTCTGGACAATCACGCCATCCTCGATCAATGCGGACTGCAGTTTCATCCTGCTTTCGAGCGAACTCCCGCTGGGTTATCGTGAGTAGTGGTGGTAGTGTACGTAGTGGATGGCTGATGTTATCCACAGCCTCCCCTCTTTCTCCTCTCCGACCTGCACTTCTCACTCGGTCAACGGAGCATGCATTTACGATCAATCCAGAGCCTTGCTTTCCATCCAGCGGGGGATCATCACCCTCTTCATACCTTCCTGTCTGCGCTGCGTGCTGAGGAAGCGAAATGTCCTCGCAGAGCCTCGCAGAGGAAGACACACCTGGGAAGAGGGAACCGAGACCTGGTCGGGTCCGGCTAGTAATGACGAAGGAGAACAACGCTTATCTGGACCCATGACGTCGAACAATAACAAATCGGGGGCATCCCAATTCCCGCCCGAGCGCCTCAACGACCCTGTCACCGATGTCGCTTCCTCGTAGCTCGTACAGATCCTATTTGATGTCGACCTACCGTCTCTCTCCTATGAATCCGATCACCCACACCGACCCGTCAGTTGGCTGGATCCGAGCGACACACTTGCGCCGACGGTCTCGGTCCCTTTCTATCCCCTTCTTCCCTCACGATCCCTTTCGGGTCGAACGGTATCTTCCGTGAAGTGTACGAAACGTCAGCAATGGCGAAGAGCGTGAAGATTACGGGGGAATGACGGAGAATTTCGAGAGGCTGGTCAAGGAGAATGTTAGCTTGAAGCAGAGGTTGACAGAGCTGGAGACCATCATTCGAAATATGGAAGAAGAGATACCTGGTTCGGAACGCCCTGTCCTCCCTTGTGGAAGCCGAAGCTTCCCATGCCATCCCATTGACGCTGTTCAAGGTTTATGACGAGTCGACCGTGGCTCTTTCGGCGACGTTGCAAACGGGCTCGATGTTTGCTCGGACCGTGAGTGGTATATGGCGTGGGATGAGGGGAGAAGATCTGAATGGGGTTTGCGTTGGGACAGGCTGCTTGCTACGTTCCCGAGGTATACGAAGCGGGCTCAGGTGGTTGGCTTGGTCATTTTCGAGCTCGTCGCTGGTGGTTTCGGCTTTGATTACGTAGGTGAGGTGGCTAGCACATTCAATTTCCTTCAGCTGAAACACTTCATTCCATGCAGCCTTGGCATTTGGTTGTCCTTATCGGCTACTCCTACCCTTATGGGCCCCAATCCCCTCTTCTTTCCCATCGACCTCGGTCCAACTAACGGTCATTCGGCTCGGGCTCACAGTCGTCTCGGTGCCCAGAGCAACCCTGACTGGCCTACCTCTCCAACCGTTTCCCCCTCCGAACCGTCATCTTCCTCTGCTCAGCCGGAATGGCCGCATCGTGCCTTCTTTTTGGTGGATGAGCACAATCGATGGGCTTCTCATCGCCTTTGCCCTTGCTTTCCGTTGATGCGGCTTGAGCTTTGTGGCGCTGTGGTCGAGGATGATATCCATCATCTTGCGTAGGTATCCCCTTCCCGGCGGATAGGGCGGGAGTCATGCTGATATACCTCATTTCTCGTGGCCAGGATGAGGAAGGACGCTCTCAGATTCCTCATTAAATACCGTGAGTAGACATGGATGCCTTGAAGTCGCGTTGACGAGAGATGTAGACGAGAAGAACGATCCCGCTCCACCGCTCGTGGCACTTCAAGTTCGAGGAGATGAGACAGGGTATCCGCCGCGACGGAGCGAATTAGCGCTGGTGGGACTGTCAGTACCCGTATCACCACTCAGGGTCAATCGTTGACAAGCTGTGTAGATAGCCTGCTCTTCTCGACGCACACAGCGAGAGGAGGTGAATGCCTCAGGCAGGCTCAGGCATTGGTGATCTCCATGTTCGGCCACTGGTCGGGTAACGGGTTTGCCTACTTCACTACCGAGACTCAGGATGGCGCAGTTTCCGTCGCTTATTAGCTCAGCTGAGTTATCATTCCTGCTAGATCATCATCTATGCGAATCTGGCAGTCACGTCCGTCCCTCGTCAATTTGGCTACAGCCATCTCAAACTCCGTCGTACCCGCTTTCTCTGCTGGACGCGGTGCCGCCCTGATGGATGCGTTTGCCTCGTCGCTGGATCCTCGTGAATGACACTTTCGTTGTTTCAACGTTATTCAGCATCGGGCTTAACAGATTCACGGTAACAGCTTGCTTGGCGTTTCGAGCGATTAGCGGTGATCACGCCAGCAAAGGTACCGAATTCAAGAAAGTGTCGCCCCGGGTGTGTTGGCCGCAATAGTGGGCCACACCATATCCTATAAGTTACCCCTTCAAATTGCGCTAATGCACTGTCCACAGCTTCCTCTTCAATTGGGCTTACAGCTTCACCTACTGTCCATTCCAGGGCGTCGTCGCGCCCGAAGCCTTCGGGTTGGCTTCCGGAACAACCATGCGGGCGAAAAGTCTCGCTCTATGCGCTGTGATCATGTCCGGCTTCGGCTTTCTCACCTCTCGCGCTGCTCTCATCAAGTGAGTCGGATAAACGAAATCTCATCAAACACCGAAACACCGCTGACCCTCGCAAATCCTGTCAAAACGCAACCTATCAATTCTACCCATTCGACGATTCTCAATCCCTGTTGGTCTCCTGTTGGTCATACAGAATCCCTATCCGGGTGCTCGGTAGGCGAAATCGATCGCCTTGGCGGTAGTCGAACCCGAATTGACGTGCCCGCGTCCGCGTCGTTAATAGTCACCCCCGTCTCGCGATCGAGAGTAGTCCCCTTAGTATCTTAAATCGGCTGAGCATGAAGGTGAGGCGCATTAGTCCTCTCCAAGTTGACTTGCAAGGTCGTAAAGGTAGGATGCCAAAGAATTCGGGTTCGCCGATGCAATCTGTGCAGTCAACGAGTCCTGGAGTGCTACACCCTGTACGTGCCCCTGTCAAGAGGATCAGAAGCAAGTCAAGCCGATGCAATTGAAACGAGTCATCGGAGACACAGGACGGATAGTAGTATGGATGAGGTCGTCCTTTCTGAGAGAGGGTGATGGCTCGAACAGCAAGTGAATGCCTTACTCAAGGGCAATGAACCAGTACACTTTCGATGCGCAATCCATTACTTAGATTGTCATCTTCGACAAATCCGAACCCGTCGCATCCACCTCATCCCTCTTCACTTCCTTCCTCAATCTCGCCAATCGCTCCTCCGTCACCAAGAACGCGCTTGGCATCTCTGGATCCCACTCGCCATCGAGCATGTATTTGGCCAGTACCGGAGCGCAAAGGAAGATCCGAGCCATCCCTGATGGCAGCGGAGCATCAGCATCCACCCTCATGTCCTCATTGGTGTGGAATTGATGGTGAACTTACCGTGCCCGTTAAATCCCGCCGCCAGAAATTGCCCTTCCTTCCCCGGAATTGGCCCAATGAACGGCACAGCATCAGGCGTCTACTCACCCCATCAACCAATGCCAAAGCGAATTCTTTGGACGAGAGCTGTACCATCCCGATGATCCCGGTCCAAGCATATTCGAACCCCTTCGCCTTCCCCTCCCGTATCCCATGCGCGTCCCATCCGCCCTCCCCAAGCAACGAGCAATATGTTTCATAAGCGTTCGTCGTGATGTCGCTGTTGGGAGAGGAATCGTCGACGGTGTTGATTATGGATTGGCGGAGGGTGGGGGGCATGCCTTTCCACCCGCGGGAGGTGCCGAGGACAACGGTGTCGTCGGGGCGAGATGCGCTGCACGCGACATCAGTGCTGTATCAAAGCACATCGCTTTGATAGGACGGCCTCACACAGAGTAGAAGTGCTGCGGAAGGAGTCGAAGCGAGCTTAAGGCGTCGATCAGCTTAGATACTGTTTTTAGGGGTGAGAGGTGCGTACTAGCTTCCTTCGATGCGAGGGAAGTTTTCCAGTCCAACAGGCGGAGGAGACAACTTCAGCGCCTGAGCTACACCCCCCTCAGCTCTCTTCCTTCTCCTGATCAACAACAGAAAAACACACCCCTCGTCGGCATGATCAGATCCTTGATCTCCGGCACCACCGCCTGACTATAAGCATTCGTCGCAAACACCACCTTGTTCGCCTTCACACTCCCCCGATTGGTCATCACCGACCAACTCAGTCCGTCATCCGCTTGAGTGACGGCGTGAACGGGTACATAGGCGTATAGCGAGTACCCGCCGAGGGAGACGTTGAGGGTGTGGATGGCAAGGGTGAGTTTGGCGGGGTTGAGGGTCGCGGCTGGCCAGCGGTGCGCGGCGATGGCATTCTTCACCCGGGTCTCCTGCGTCTATCAACGCTGAAATACAATCAGGCAAGCATGAAGTGAGGACGTACGTTTTGCGCTTTGTCGGCGGAGAGCTCGGTAAGCGGTGGGTTGCCCCCGACTGAACGAAGGTCCCGGAGCGCGGTCTCGGAGTACGCCTTGAACTCGTCGGATAGGCAGACGTCGTATGTCTCTCGAGGGGTCCACTCGCATTCGATGTTGTTGGCTTTCACGAAGCTGTCGACCCTATTGATGATGGAGTTGATGGGGTGCGAAGGGTGTGAAGCGGGATGGACATACCGGTCAAGAACAACAGCCTCGGATGAGAGGATATGTTTCGCCTGTTCAGGGCCATGGAAAGAAGAGTAACCTGTGAATCCACGAGAAGCGTCTAAGTTCTCGTCAG
>JAABUH010000762.1_pt1 | contig 42267 bp, 50 predicted proteins | sample 5559121 | NCBI WGS metagenome assembly JAABUH01 (sample SAMN10711871, study PRJNA513364) | rock metagenome | isolation source: Antarctica rocks | place: Antarctica: Victoria Land, Battleship Promontory nord | collected 2015-12-28
GTCTTTGAGTCACTCACAGTAGCCTAAGGGCCATTGCAAAGCAGGGCAGCTGGCTCTGGGCAGTTGCAAATTGACTGGGCTGTTGGCAACCCCTCAGACACTCCCCACAAAACCACCCTTGCCTGCTCACAAGCAGCTCTGCTGAGTCACCTCAGATTAAGAGGCTTGAGTCTCAACACTCGACCAAAAACTGCACAAGGCATATGCCTACGCGATTTAGCATTTAGCATTACTTTGTCACAGTTTGATGTCCAAACTAGCACGACTGGATACATGACATCAAGTGAACATGTGTTTAAACCCTAAATATACCCCAAGTGGGAACATGATGTCAAGATGAGTGCATGCAATCACTCTCATGCAAGCATCATGAGTAGTGCAAGTTGGAAAATCAGGTACACCGGATTGCTTTTCAGCGTATGTGCTTGCTGAGAAGCGCTGCTCCCACCTGCCAGAAAGTCAGCATGCCAGAAAGTCAGCATGCAATTCGATGCAAGCCTGATCAGAGCAGCCACGTGGGCGTTACACAAACGATTAGTAGGATTAGGATTAGGATTAGTGTGCACCAGCTCAGCATCACGCAAGCACAGCTTTCTGAGCAGTATCACACTGCTTTGCTGTCCGAAAGTTGGTAGGATCACTTCAACGCTCTGCAGTTCGGCGTTGCAAGATGCAGGCCAGTTAGGTCAGGTCCAGCTTGGCGATTAGGCCTCGACTTAGCAGCCAGCGAGCACGGCCACTGATCTTGATGGTCTTGAAAGAGCTACTGGCGGTGGGATGGCATCAGGCAGCTCCGAGTCCGTCGACAAGTTCGAGCTGCAGCAGTCTGTACAGTAGATCGATACCGTGCACAAAGGTGTCTTAGCGCCAGGACTGCACGAGCTGTCCTCAATTCTTGCATGCTCCGTACAAGAGCTGCACAAGGTGAGCAGCACGACGCCGCTGCCTAGGTGAGGATCTCTCCCAGGTGGCAATCCACTGGAGGCAAGGGTGGTGGCCAGGCAGAAAGGGGTCTTTTCAGCCCAGACTTGGTTCTCAGCTGTCAGGTGAGCATTGCACACGGTTCCATACAACCCTTGTTGACCTTTGTTGAGACTGCAGGACTCAAGGTTCTAGCCTCATGGCATTCCGATAGGCGTTACCCTTGGTACCTCGTGGCAGCTGGCAACATGTCAAACATTCCATGCATTCCAATCCTCTCAGAGCCCACCCCTACATGCCTCACAAAGGAAAATATATTTTTGTCAGCCATTGAAGCATATGCACGAGCTTTTTGAGGCAGCAGCTTAGACTTCCACATTTGTATATAAGTGTTTTGACAAATAGCTTTCAGTCTAGGTGCAGCCTTGATTTTAAAGCAGACAGCAGGTGGCGTACTCTAGCAAACATGAGCACACTGCTTCTCAGCATTACTTGTGCTCAACAGACCAATTTGTTGAGATGTATTGAAGTATGACTTGTCACAGTGCAACATGTACACACCGTGAAAGTTAGTAACCATGTTGAGACAGGTGAGGATGTTGCATATTACCTCGAGTTCAGTGTCATGTCAAATCTGTGCAGGATGTGTGTTATTATGCAGCTTGTCAAGACATTTGACTGGGTAGTTCAAGTGACCAATGTGACTAATCCTGATTAGTGCATCTATGCCATAATTTCACTTTGAAGCTGCAGTCAACAATAGGGACTTGACAAAAGGTTGCTTTACTATAGGCATTCAGCACAGCTCCTTGTACGTCAACCATCAGCAGAGCAAACAACTTGTGCAAGCGTCTTATGTTGTTTAGTATGTATTGTCTGGTCATAAGGAGGTGCACCAACTTATGAAACGTGACTTGCATGTTGTTGCCAAGTTTAACAAAATAATATGTGAACAGCCTGGAGCTTAAGACTTGCCAGCATTTGTTGCAAGAGCATGTTATATTGCAGCTGCACCAAGCCCTTGCCATGACGGCAACTTTGCTCATTCTTTGCGACGGACATCTGAAAGCAGGAATGGTCACACTAATACCATGACGTATACACGCCACGTTTTGGAACCAAAAGCGCAAAGGTTCATAGCTATAGCCCTCGGCAAAAGTGTTGCAAAAGTAAGCATCTAGTGTGCTAGCGGCAATCGGACTTTGAGTCAGCAATATGAGGGGACACATTATTGCCACGGCATATGCAATCGCTCTCTAAACAGCTTCGCACATCAAATTTACACAATGTCCAACTCATACATCATCAAGTATCACCTTCAGTGATTTTTTTTGAAAGTCAGTGGTTCACGAGATGATTGTGCAAGTCTGCAAACCTGATATTGCAAAACTATGTTGGATGTTCCTGTGTTAGAGACTGACATCACAAATGATCCTGCCATATGGTGCATCATGAGTACATATCAAGATCAGACAGGCCTACGGAACAAAGCTATGGGTAACTTGTTACAGTTGCGCCAAATCTCATCATTGTCACTGCTACTTCAATAAGCCTGGCTCTTTACTTGTGCTGGGCTAAATCGGTGCACAAACCCTTTGCAATTTTCTGGCTCGAAAGTATGAATGCCTGCTTTTGCCGCTTGATGACTTTGCAAGGTGCCATGTTTGAGGTACAGATTGTTGCTTGAGGATACGTTCAGCATCATTTTCTTGAGACACGTCACTTTGTGCAATGTCATTGACATTGGCTGCAATTGTGGTAAAGGTGAGTGTATGCTGCCCAGGGTCTTCTACCTCGTTCTCCCTACATCATTGGCACTGCCTCAAATGCTCGCATGATGGCAGGGTGTTTGTGATGGTTGAGACGCAAAAGAAAGGGTGCCCATTTTCTGTGACTTACTGACAATGAATGCCAGTAATCATGAAGCCATAAACATTAAACACGCTACTATAGTAGTTGTACGAAGCATTTTAAATCATCAAGCTTACCATTGTACTTTGCAAGCTGCATCTTCCAACAACCGAGTAGTTGTCTGCCAACTAAAGCGCACAACCTCTGGGTACCCAAACACCATGTTCACATTGGCTTCCAACCATCTGATTGTCACGGGATCTGCACAGCATTCACCTACCTTGAGTTGACTGCATGTCAGGTAGCGTATGAGCTGATTTGTGAGATTGTTCTGGTAGTGATATCCCTAAGCCATGCATAGAAGACCCGTGCACATACATGCTAGATAGCTTGCACTGTGCAAGTAATTTGCAGCAGAACGCAAATCCCAGAAAAGGTTGCAACCAATTGGTGTGTGCACTACACATGAAGACAGCAAGTACCACTTTTGCAATATGCAAAAAAAAAAAAAGGTGAAAGCTCCCATGTCAAATGAAGTTTAAAGCATGAACTCACCTCCAGGGTAGCCTGAACCGTAATCTTGGCCACCCGCAATAGCTTCCTCCTGGATAACAAAGTCCCGCAGTCCTCTGTCCCTTGTCACCTTGAATCAACAAGAGCCACATTCAAACATAACACTAATGCATGCAGGGTGAAGCAAGCAGGCCGGTCTGTTGTGACAAGATGGACGATGGTGTGTGCTGAGGCTTGCCTTTGCTACTATACTTGCAGCACTGACTATGGGGTAGATGGCATCTGCCTTTGGACATACTACAAACCTGCGGCATCATTGAGCTTGTCATATACTAATAAAGTAAGGTTATGGCTTACGTGATACATGTAGAAACTTGGGGCAAAGAGAATCCCTGACCTGACACCAGGATATTTGCTTTCAAGCCTGGCCTGCCACTTGGCTGCATCGCCAACAGTGTCAACAAAGACCTGTATGGACGGACATGAAAGTGACAATGGTGCTCATGATGGCTTGACAATATGGAGGTGTATGCAGCATACTGCCTTGTGCAGTACCTCTTGCAGGTTCACGCCCATCTGCATTACACCATTCAGCAGCTTGAACGTCGATTCATTTGCTAGACTGTTCAAGCTGATTCTATCCCTGCACACCAGCAGGCAGCGTGTCAGGCTTTTGATCCACACAATTTAGCTGTTGCTGCACAGCCCTGCTCACCTAGACAGCATACTGACAGAGATGTCAGTGGCACTAAGGGCATCGTACAAGAAGCAGATCTGTGAGTCTTGCTGAATAGTCTCAAATAAGATTTCTCGTTTGTCTTCATTCAATGTTTTGCTGTCTGCATATGCTCTGCAAGCATTGGAACCTTTTGTACTACAGCAAATACAGCAACGTTTAATGTTACAAGCATTGCTGTGGATCTTGATCTGTTCTTACTGCTTTGCAAGTTGATCTCTGTATGCAGTGGGCGCATATGCACAAGCATACACCATAGGCCCCAAAACTGGTCCCCGCCCAGCCTCGTCTGCAAAACAACGCCTTTGTCTGATCTGGTAAAGCATCAAGCAGTCCTCACCTCGTATTGCCTTGCAGTGCTCACCGATGCCTAGAAAGCAAGGCTCAGAGTACCACTCAGGCCTTTGTTGTATCGTCATATAGAACTTGACAGATGGCTTTGCTGCTTACAGGCTGTTGCAAGGCAATGCCGTAGTTGTTGCAGGATGCGTGCAGGTGCAGACGAGAAGCCTTTGAGCCGAGGTGGATGTCCAGATCATTCCAGATCAGAGTACCACTGCAATAGCTGCGGTCGAGCAAACGACTTCCTTAAGATCTATGCCTTGGCAAGACCGTGTGGGTTTAATCACTGACGGCATTATTTGACGACACGCCTATTTCGGTTCAGGTAGGTCAGCGTGTATGGGACTTGTCAAACGCTCCATCTGATTTTGAGCACATGTGCATGCATCACACAAATTACACCTATTTCTGTGCGACAACACCTCATGGCAACATTATACAGATTAGTGCGTCCTCATATATGTGGTTCTGGGTTCATTTGCCAAGGCAAGACTTACTGCATTGCATTTTGAGCAAGAGGCTTGCCCTTCTTCTTGTCCTTGTTGCCTTTCTTTTTGTATTTGTCTTTGTTCTTGGCAATCTTTGGTGCAGCCTGCGCCAATGATGACTTTGGCTGCCCACCTGATGTTTTCTTCCCTTTGTGAACCTTTCCCTTGACCTTGGGTCGCGCAGCTGGCATTGATTGAGCAACTTTCGGCTTCTTGCTTGCCTTCTTGCTCCCATTGGATTTGACGTGCTGAGAGAAGGGCACTGTACTATTTGTCTCATTCAGCAGGTGCGCCAGCCGCTTTAGCTGGACTTGGACCTGAAACATGCACAACCAGCCATGCTCACACTATACTCATTCCACAAGCAAATGGCAACACACAAAAGGCGCTGCATTTAAGGTCGCAGTGAGACAGCTCCAAAGCACAGCCAGCATGGTCTGATGACACAACACGTGTGATACTTCAATGCACTTTACGAACATTGAGCAATGGCAATGCACACCCACCTTGGGCTTTGGGGCAGCAGCTTCAGCCTGCTGGACGGAAGCCAGCACAAGCTGGATCTGGTGTTGGCCCAGCACATCTTGCAGGCTTTCCGTTGAGTAAATCTGCACACAGCAATCACATTTGGCAACCTGTGGCCCCTGGCGCTTATGCAAGGAGAACGTTCTCTGCCTGAGCAGCACTCTTACAGTCTTGATGGCAATATGGATTTGTGACAGCACATAATGGCAGCAGACAACAATAGCCAGGGTTTGAGAAGCTGCATCATACCACATACACCAGCAGTGAGAGCAATAGCAATGTTGGCAAGTCAGAAATTGAGGGCAGTCACCTTGACAAGCTGCTCAAATGATGCGCAAATGTCCTTAAGAGCCTCATTCTGTCTGGCTGACTGGGCAACATTGCCAGTTGTGGCATCAGCAGCCAGTCCAGCCAGCACTGACACATGCCTTCTGAAGGCTTCTGCTACACTGTCTGCACTCTGCTGTCCCTGCACAAAGGCACACTACCTTGTCTTAGGCAAGGTCAATCTGCCTGTGATCATGATACAACCTGATGGGCGCATTGCTAATTGCATGAGAAAGACCCCTATGCATGCATCTGTGCAACACACAGAGATGCAATGCGTTCGTAACTGCAGCATTAGCAGCATACATTATGATCATGCCCTACAGGTCTGGCCTGAGGGCAACGATTGCAGGACTGCAACAGCTGACAGACAGGCTATGCAAAGTTACCTTGCTGGAGCGAAGGAAAGCCAACAAGAGTGCAATCGCATCTGCTTTGACATGGCCACTCCGAGCTGTGTGTTCATGCTGCACAATGGCTGGAAGCAAAGTTGCTGTACTCAACAATGCACAGCGCGCCATGATGTCCTCAAAAAGCTTCCTGCACAAGCAAAGAGAGGCTTTAAAAACTCGACAACTGTACAAGCTAAGAGCCACACCCTCAAGACATGTGAGTGCCAAGCATGCAGCATTGGGAACAGTTATGGGCATTTGGATGCAGCAAACTGGCATGAAAGATGTGCTCTGATGCTGTGTCAATGAGCAGGCATGTCTACCTATGTAATCTGCTCTTTTTCTTGGTAAAAAAGTCATTCAAGGCAGCTTTGACAGCTGTTGTGGCTTCACCAGTAGGGTTGCCTGCGTGGTCACAAGATCTGTTAGTTGCACAACCTCTCAATGCAGCATAGCACTACAGTCTGTATCAGTTCCTGGACTTACCCTCAGCAGTGACGCTGCAGCGCAGCAGGTAAGCAAAAGCTGTAGAAGCAGCTGATGTGACCTTCCTGTCCTTGTGGCGGGAGGCCAGGTATAAGGTTCGTTTCATCAGACCAGCCATAGCCTCTCCATCAGGCACATTCACTGCTTCACCTGAATTGCAAACATTGCCTGTCTCTTCATCTGCCTTCCTGTCTGTATAACCACGACAACCAAGGTCTGATGCACGGCCTCCTGTGCTTGAGAGAGGTCAGTCATGAGAGAGAGGTCAGTCATGAGACAGCTAATTATGAATGCTGCTGGCCTGCCAGCTTAAGGGACATAGCCACAGCCCCCGTGCGGAAGGCAGTGCCAAAGGGCTTGCCCGGAGTGACCATGTCAGGCACCACTCACTGCACCTCACAGCCCCAGGAATGAGAGCCCACCCGGCCAAGACCACGTTTTACACGTGGTCATTGTGCAAGGATTAACAGCAGTGGGTGCATCTCAGGATCAACAAACAACCAAGCAGATGCTGCAAAAGTGCAACTAGAACAGCAGAGGAGGCACCTGATGCAAAGGGTGCTGAGTGTGCTTGGCCTTTGGTGAAGAGCATGAGCAAGGCGTGCAAGCGCTTGGCAAGGGCTGCATCTCCTCCCTGCTGGCATGCGCCAGTCAAGGCGGCTAGCAGGGCTGGCAGAGCTGCCGCCAACAAGGGGCTGCTTGGCACCTGCAAGTGGCATTGCACTCAGTCACATTCATCCATTCAGGAGATGTGCTGCTACAAGTAAGGCCTGCATCTCTTTACATGTACACTGATCAAGCTGCAGCTGTGCGCGGAGAGAAGCAATGCCCCAAGAAAGCACACCATTGAGCTGCTCCCAGCTGGGGGGTGAAGCATGTTTTCAACAGTTCAAGCTAGGGTTTGCAGGGGCTGAAACAGCCCTACCTTCTTGATGTAGATCTCCATGAGCCCTATGACCCGGAACTTGAAAGTAGCAATGGCTTCTCTGGACTCACGTGCATTGGCGCCGCCACGCGCCATGACCCGCAGTGCTGCAGCAATCTTGTCATCCATTTGGAACATCTGATCGTCATCAAAGTCCTCTTCATTACTGCTGTCAGAACCAGAACTTCCTTCATTGGCCTGCATCAGTCAACACACTGTCGGAAGCCATCACTGTGAGACAAGAATCAAGTGGTCATTCAAAATGTAGTGAACGATGATAAGAGTTTGTGCCACAATTGGTTGTGGCAATTAAGCCATGCTGCACTGAGAAGCAGGAAAAAGTGCGTTGATCTGAAACTCGTCCAGCAGCTATCAGCCAGATATCTGCAGCTATGAAGGCTCTGGGAAAATGGATTTTCTGAGTTGATGGGAGAGCATAGACAGCCGATATAAGAAGGCTCACATTGAGTGCTGCGTGAACTGCTGTGCCATCTGCTTCATCATCCTCTTCATCCTCCTCCTCAGCGTCATCATCTGTACCTTCTGCAGCATTGACAGTATCTCCATCTTCTGCTGTTCCTGCACCGCCATGACCTGGTGCTAATGTATCTGATAAGTTATTGCATGTCCACGCAAAACTCTGTTGACAAGCATGTTTGCAGCTTCTCCTGAGATAATGCCAGAGATGAGGCATACAACCTGCACAGACACACCTCAACATCTGCATGCACAAGATAGGTCACCAGTGAGGTATGTTTGCACTTGCAGGCTCCAGTGCAAAGCCTAGCGTGCAAAGACTTCAGCTCCACATTCGCATATGTTGCTTTCAGACGCAGACAATGCTGATGTCAGCGTGCTGTAGCAAGCAATGAACATTCCATTGGATCGCCATGAGCATGCACTCCTAAATGTCTAATGTTACTATTTCTTCTGACAATGTGTACGATGAGCCTCTGCTTGACTCATGCACATGCTTACTGGCCAGCATGTCTTCATCATCATCTTCAAACACATCCTCATCCTCTTCTTCATCGGCCTGACCCTCTGGAGGCTGCTGCACAACCCTTACCAAGTCAGCAAACCCTTGAGATGTCACCTGCTCTGCAAGTGCCCTGAACAGGGCTTCACAGGCCTCCCTCAAAGGTCCAAAGGGCAGGGCATCCCCAGAGCGCCCCAGCAAGCTGAGCAAGATGTCCACCAGCACATCCATCCAGTGTGGCTCATCTGCACATGCACTGCCATGCTCAACAAGTCTGCACCAACATGCTGACAAGCTAATCCAACAATCACCCATCTTTTCACTACCCATGTGGCTGCACACCTGCACAGTCACCTTCAGCGTACAACTGCATGCGACACACTCTAAAAACAAGACAGGCTTCTGCAGCTCAGTGCATGGTCATGCCCTCAACGCTACACTGAATAGTCTTTGAAGCACAGAGACCGAAAAGCTTTATTGGGAAAAGCCCTGGACCACATGGGAGATGACAGCTGTGCACACACCTGCAGCTGGTTTGGTCTTTGTAAAAGCACCATTGAAAACTCCTTCCAAGTCAGCAGCCACATCAGGCTGAGCAGCAGCAGGGTCTGACAGAATATAGAGCTGCAGCCAGCGCATCAGCCCCACCATACTGCGCAGCTGCTGTGCTTGCACACCTGTGCATCAAACACAGCTTTCCAATTGACTGTGCAGCGTCATTTGTGAAACATCAGAACATGCAAACGCTAATGCCTGTCTGTGTCATATAACCCTGAGCTAGCCCAACAGTACATATCATTCAGCTTGTTATTGCCTTGGAGCTAACAGAGATTCTCCTAATCCTGACCAAACACATGCATGCACCATTGGACATGTGCAGATCAAGCGCAGATTGACTGGTAAGACTGTCAAGATGTAGATGTACTGGCAGTAGGAGTTCATGGTGGTGCATGACTGACCTGTGGCACCAGCAGCCAGCTTGGTGGCAGCTAGGGCCTCACTCTCACGCAGCTGACTCAGAGCTGCATCCATCTTCTGAGGCAGCTCAGCAGCCAGAGTCACCCCTGCTGTCCTCTGCACCTTGCTCACAAAGGCTACAGTTTCAGTCAGGAAAGGAGTTTCAAGGCGTGCTGCCTGCACAGCCTCTGCTGTTGTTGCTGGTGCTGCTGCCTCTGCAACCAACTCAGCAGCCTTCCTTTTCTTGCTCTTTGACTCCTTTTTGGTGTTGACAGAAACAGGGCCAGGGGGAGCTTGAGCTGCTTTGGTGGCAGAGTCAAGCAGGGCAATGAGGCGTGCAGCACACACTTGGCGTGTGGCTGCAGAGGGGGCCGGCTGCGCCTGAAGTGCCGCCTTCACCTCCTTTGGCTTGCCCTGTACATACAGTGCCTCAGTCTGGCTGCTGATACAAGCAATGTATCAGCTCTAAAACAAAGGAACCTGTCCATGCCTTTAGCGTTTTTTATTTGTCAAATGTCTATTGGGGCAGATGCACATTCACTTGGTGTATACATGGGGGCAGATAGCAGGTGTCAATGCCAGTTAAACAGCACTGTGGTCCAGTATGAGAAGAGGAAGATGCAGAGTAAGGCTTGACGCAGACCAGAAACTTGACTCCTGGGTGCCATGCCAATCACTCAACAGGCTGCTACAGCTCAGTATGGACACCAGCCAAATGGCACACAAGAAAAGGTGGAGTCAAGTATCACCTTTCCAAGAGCAGCCTTGTCCACAACAAAGAAGGCATGCACAGCCAAGAACTTGAGCACGCCTGTCTTAACGGATGCAGGAACAGTTCTGATGGCTGCCATGTTGCACATCTGCTCGACCGCTACTTGGCGAGCCTTCTCAATCTCCTGCCACCAGTCTGAGTCGTGAGCAAAGCAGCTTCTTTCACTGAGCACACATGTGCAAGCTTGTGCATGAAGTATCAAAAAGCAGAGATGCCATGCAAATCATGCAAATCAGACAAAAGGTAAAGGTATCTGCTGCGCCTACTGCTGTGTGTGACATGCACGCCAAGAGGCAGTGTTCGGACCTGATCATCATCACCATTGCTGCCTGACCTACTGCCCTTGCAGAAGTGGTCCTGCAGACGCTGTACATATGGCTCCAGGCTTGCTGCATCCAGGTTCTGCATCCACAAACAGCACTTGCAGCTAAACAACCCAGCATGAGCACCTACAGATATTCTGCAGTGTATCAACTGCACTGACACACACAAACCAAAGAAAGCTCATATGCTGTCTCAACTGTTGTGATTGCAAAATGGTACAGTTCAGGCATGGCATTACAGAAACAGAGGAAAATCTCAATGCTCTAGTGCAGATGCAGGGCAGTTGAAGTCTTACTTGCAGCAGCTTGGCAACAGTGCTGGTCTTGGTGAGCTTGTCAAAGCCATGCCCGCCCACACCTTGCAGAGCTACAGCCAGAGCAGTCTGCAAGCATCACATAGTTGATGCATACATTAAAAGCATGAGCAACATATCCACAGCAGCTGCAGCCTCTGCAGTCACACCAGTGAGTCGATTTGGACATGCCACCAGTCCTGATTTGCCTTAAAGCTGTCAGTGATGCCTGAAATGTGTACAGTCCTGTTGGCCTGAGATGCAGGTGGTGAGCTACAGTAACAAACGAGTGGTGTTGTCTCTGCATTGCAGTCAGGTTGTGCTGCACAGCAGTCATGCAAGAAGGCACACTGCACCTGCATGCTGGGGGTGGCTTTGGTCTTGTCAGCAAAGGCCACAATGCGTTGAGCACAGCGCTGAGCACTGCTGTGGAGGTATGTCTTGGAGTTGGTCAGGTTGTTTGTGAAGCAACGCAGAAAGTGGGTGGAGAACACCACAGGCAGCTGCTCAGGCCTGCATCACACAAAATGCCTGCATCACCATTTGTGCTGCAACACATGTATGGTTTGTGCAGTGTTGACCTGCCTATATGCTGTGAATGTTGACACAGCTTTGTTTCAGCAAGAGCAAGGAAGCTGTGTTCAGCGCCGCAGCACAGCCTCTGGTCGTGGTACAGCACGCTCACCTCAAGAACGGCAGCAGAATTGTGAACAGCTGAAAGCCAAGGGCTTTGCGCTCATGAGAGGAGGTGAACAGGTCCTGCACAACAATTGTCCACAAGGCCTCGAGCTGCCCTGCTGCAGCTGTACCCTTGCTCCCTGTCTCACTACCATCTGCAGCGTTCAGGTCCTGCAACATACCACAGGCTCACCACACTCTGGCAGACAGTCTGGCCAAAGAAGCTACGTCAAAGCTGCTTCAACCATGCAAGACCATGGCATCATCATCCCTCAGCACAGCATACATGTCAATCAAGCCGCCTAATGTTACTACATGCTGCAACGGGGTATACGCTTCAGTCAGCATAACAAGCCTCACAGAAGAGAGTTGTACCTTGACAGCTTTGAAGCCAGGTAGCAGCAAAGCAAAGACCGTGGGCCACACGCTGTGCAGCCGTGGATGGCTGCTGCTGCTCCCTCTTAAGACTGGCAGCACTGTCTGCAGGTGCTGCTCTGAGAAGAAAGCTGATGCTGCTGCTCCTGCTGCTGCTGCATCCTTCGGCATGTCAGGTGCAGTGAAAAAATCTGTACAAGGTGATCGAACATCGGATGGCAGCAGGCTGGTCTGTTTCAGCAGAGCTGATGGCATTGATCCCCAGAGACGCAGTGCCAGCAACAGCACCTGCAGCAATGCATTTCCTGTGTGTGTCAGCAGTCAGACATCTGCCTGAATGGAGACTTCAGACCAAATGACACTAAGCTGTTTTGCACCCAGCCATGAAGAAAAGCTGCCAAACCTCTTACCTCAGGTGAAGCATCTGCGGCAGGGGTTATTAGCCATTCTTTCAAGCCACAGCTCTCTTGCTCCAAGATGTGTGTCAGTGTAGTATCCTCCAGCTGTTCTGCAACATGATCAGAGAAAATTAGTGAATGGGCAGGCTTGAGGGCATGACAAGCACTGTGTCATAGTTCAGTGCCAGCTGCAGAAGTTAGCCCTCAAGCAGACATATGTAACGACCTGGATCTTGTGACATGATCAGGCAAGTCTGGCAGCATACCTTCATGCATGTATGTCAACTGTCAGCACAAGGCTCTTTGCCCCAGCAGCCTCAGCTTGATATGCAATTTGTGGACTCTGCAACTATGACTGCATGGGAGGTCAGCATCACACCTGTTAGCTCTAAAAGCACATTTGCTGCCAGCTCCTTGAGAAAAGACTTCTTGTTGGCAATCTGTGTAAGCCCCTCTGCACATGTGACTGCAGTTGGCTGCTCAATTTTCAGGCCTGATCTGATGATGGCAGCGTATCCAAAGACCTGCCCCAGCAGCTGATCATGGGCCTCACTACCCTGCAAAAGACAGCAAGCTTGAGCTTCTGACACGATGTCGCATGCATATCAAGCCCAGACATTGCAATTTCAGAAGCCAGCTAAATTCCGACAACAGCCTATGATGGTCTTTACTATGCCCCATTGTTGCCATGCTTGCAACTGCGCCTGCCTCATCAAAACAGTAGATACACGTTCTGGAAAAGCACGCCGTTTGCTGTGATGCAGCTTGAAGCTCACCTTAGCTTGTCTTGAGACATCCAGCTCTGATGCCATGGTTGCCAGGACTTCAGTTATAGACAGTGCTGGTATATCACCAAGCAGTTTGCTAAGGGCAAGGGCATAGCCTTGACGTGCCCCCTGGCGCCCACTGGCAAGCCCTCGCACCAACCGCTTCAGCCCATACACCTGCAAAATCTCAAGCCAACAGTCCCAACCAATGCTGTGCGCTTTAGCAAAACATCCCTGCTGCTTTGCTCTGGTAGGTTTGAAAGTTGCATGTACAGTGTTGCTTTGTAGTGGGCATGCCCATGCTTTTCTGGCGGAAAAACCCAGCCTCATTGTGATTAGTAGTCCTGTCAAACGTATTTGCATCATTTACGCAATACATGCCAGATTGCCAATGCCACTTTCTGCTGGCCTACCAAAGAAGGTGCGTATGTGGCTTGCTGTTTGGAACCAGCACTGCTTGGTGAAAATTCAGCTTGTATGCTCTTGAGTTCGGCAACTAAGCCTGCTGCTGCTGTGGCTCGTGCGTCCTGCAGTTGAATGCTTGTGGAGACGAGTGCTGTTGTTGCAGAGCACAGACCAGATAGCAGGAGCAAGAACCAGCTACTTGCAGTCACTGCAGCTCCTCTGTTACCGTTTGACAACACATAGTGTGGCGAACTCAGCGACAGCGCAGAGCACAAAAAAAACAAGGCAGCAAGTATTTTTCAGCTTGTCTGACGTGCCCAGCATCGATGCAGAAGGGTACCATAGTAACTGCGTGCAGTACGCCTACCTCGTTTAAGCTCGCTAGGTCCCAAAAGAATTTGAGCACCTACATGCAACGCAAAGCGTTGCTACACAGTCTAAAACGCATTCAAGGACGACACGTTTTGATCTGTATAGCAGAAAGCGGCGGGGAGCGCGACACAAGTGCGAGGTTTCAGCGGCATGAGTTTTCAAAGCTAGCTGTACGAGCGCTACGCTGCGTTTCAGACGTCGCTGTACCTGCTCGCCGACGTCACGAGCGCTGATATTTGCATCGGCACCGTTGACCGCTTTCATGTCGCGCGAAGGACGCGGCTGATACCTGTGCTGGCCGACTGCCTTGTGAAGTTTTCTGCTGCGGCTGACTTCTGCTTTTTGTGCATGCATCTTCTTCGATGCAGCTTCGCTGTGCTGCAGAGCATCTGCACCTGCATCCGTGATCTCGAAAGTGTCTTGGAACACCGTTTTAACGTCACCCGTCGTTGACATCGGCAAGCAAGGTTTGGTCAATATTCATCGGCGGTGCTACTGCCTGGCAAATATCGTCCCAAAAGGCCCTGTCGTACGATTGCACATGGCAGGCAGCAAAATCTGACAGCCTCACAGCACACACTGTGCAAGCCGCAATGAAAGGCTTCAAGACTTTTGCCAAAGGCATAGGAGGAGCTGTTCTAAGGTCCGGAGACGGTGAGCACCTCAGCTCTGCTAGATCAACAACCGTGAAGCCGCTGCATTCCAAGCATGCTTCTGATCCAGTGGCAGCACAAGCACATGGTCATATGCTGATGCCATGGACCTGCACAGGGTCTGCGGAATCTGCTGTGGAGGTGTTGCTACAGCGTATTGGTGATGGGGTACTTGCAGAAGACAGGCAAGAGGCTCTGGCAGATCTGCGAGACTTGATCTCCAACAATGCTCAGGTATGTCGTACTCGGTGCTTCCCTGCTCCCTTCTTCTTTACATATTTCACCTGCCCATCACCTTCAGTCGAGCGCAGGCAAAAGTAGCTGTGGGAGCACATGGCTTGCCAGTGCTGTGCCTTGTAGTCAAAGAAGAAAGGCAGGAAATTGAGATGCTGCGAGGTGCATTGGAGTGCTTGACAATTGTCATTGGTCCACCAAGCCAGGCAGAAAGCGCAGGCAAGGTACACAACAACACACTGGAGTACTCAGTTTAAATGCATATGTGAACATAGCTCTGAATGGTCTGAGACACTGGGATACTGCATGTGCAGGGCCCTCACCCTGCAGCTATTAATGCTGAGTTGTTCAGCAGGGGGAAGGACAATGTTGAGATGCTACTTGGCTTGTTGGAGGATGAACCAGCTGGCATCTCAGATTTCTATGTTCGCTACCACACTATTCAACTGCTTACCTCCTTAGCTGCTGTTAACTCATTCCGCATTCAAGAGGTGTGTTCATGGCTGCAACGACTTTGCAAATGATGAATCAACTTGCAATCTCTGTTGCCTGTCAAGAAATAGACCACTGCCTGAAAGGTTTCTAGAAGAGATGACAATGCTTTGGCCAACCGACAGACGACCACACATGGAAGAGAAACAAAGCCATATGTGTATTGATATAGAGGTGATCTCTGCTGTTCAGGCAATCCTTGCTGCACCTATGGGCGTAGTACATCTCATGGACATGATGATGGACATGGAAGCCCTGCGCAATGAGGTGTTATTGCTCCTCATCGGCCTCACACATTTTAATCAGTCTATACAGCAGATTGCAGCTTTTGAAGGTGCCTTTGAACGGCTTCTAAACATTGTCAGGTGACTTCATCTTGCAATTGAACAGCTCACCTACCTTCTCAAGACTCCCAGAACGTTGTGAGACCTACAGCAGCTGAATAGTGTGTAGAAGCGTGAGCATGCTAGACACTTTAGATGTAAACATCTGCATGTCACCATGTTTGTGTCATCACATGTTGTGCATGGCTCACAGTATGACAAGCAACTGTTCAAATGTGTCCAAGAATCATAGGCAAGCATGCACACATGTCAATAAGCATGTTACAACCTTGTAGGGGTGAAGGAGCAGCAGATGGTGGAATTGTTGTCCAAGACTGCCTTGAAATGATGAACAACCTGCTGCGGGGCAATGCCAAGAACCAACTACTCTTCAGGTCAGTCACAAATGCGATGCTGTCGGACCCAATTTGATGCCAGTCCTTGTAACTGCTGTCCATAACAGCAAAACGCACTCAGGAGTTTTATGTACCACACCATGGCCTTGTTTCTCCTGTGCCAGCAATCCATTGTCTGAATGCACAGTGAGACAAGCAAGTTCAAAATTGTTGCAATAACACATTGAGATAAGCTCAACATGGTGTGTGCAGGGAGATGGGGCATCTGTCTAGTTTGCCTGGTCTGCTCAGGACGCAAGCCAATATACAGAAGCCGCTGGCTAGGCAGAAGGATGCCAATCTTCTGGCTGCCCTTGACAGTGTATACTTGCTTCTGGCACCCATCAGCACTCCAGCAGCTCACCAGGTCTGTCTGCAGCTTCATCACCTAGGTTGCGGCAAGACAGACTTGCATGACCTACTTTGCTTTTCAGCATAGTTGTGTTTGAGGTGCTGCAATGTGGGTTTCTGCAATCAATATCGAAACTAGCTTGCACTTGTTGAATGATTGCAAGCAGCAGCTCATGCACATTGTGTGTCTGATGGCAAGCACATGACACCATGTAATTCGGGTATGACTAATTGCCTAGCATGAGCAAGCCTGCCTGCAGAGCAAGGATAGCGTGCCCCAGCAGCAGCCAGACAAGGCAGGCACACAGATCACCCTCCTGAAAGCTGGCTGCCTGGATGCTCTGCTGCAGCTGTTTGGTGCTTCATCTGTAGTACTGCGATCCCAGGTACACCTGTCATGCCCAAAAGTGCAGATTGCATGCATGTCATGGCTTCAACTTTTCTTGTGATACTGCCGAGTGTTTGGGAGACTTCCTCTTTGAGCATGGTCAGCAGGTCCTTGCCACATTGACATCAAAGCTCGTGACTGCAGGCGCTGCGATGCGTATGGCAGCTTGTGGAAGGCAACCATGCCTGCCAGCAGCACCTCCTTGAAGGGTCTGCTCCCAGCTTTCAGGGCATAGCCACCTCTGCCCTTCAGGTACATCCACTACCCTCTTGTCAGTACCCTGCTGCGCCTACACACAGATGTTCCACACATGCTCTCAGGGCTGTATTGTGTGCAACCCGCCATCACCTGAATTGGTTGGTGATGTTTGACTGGTGCACTGGCCTGTAGGTGGTATTGCGCATTGTGTTACATGGTAGAGACATGCGAGAGCGGATTGGCGCACTAAAGGTGCTGCAAGCTTTCTGCATTGCAAACAAGGAAGGCCAGCAAGCCCTCACTACCACAATCACTGCCTCCTTGTCCAATCTTCGACGGACAGGTCAGCTTGCAGCGACTTCTGTACATCCTGTATGTCTGACACTGAGCTGTATGCAAGGCGCTCTTTGGGCCGCGGCACTGACGTACAGGCACTGGCATGGCAACTGTTTTGATCTGCTGTAAGACCTTGTGTTTAACCATGTTTTTGACTAGGCATGCTTTTGCCTCAGGTGTGGCGTCGCTGTCTGTTTGTATGAACCACCTCATATGAGTTTGCAGGTCAGGACACCTATTTTGGTATGGAGCTGATGCATTGCCTGATGGACACCACGGCTGGCGCTCTTCAGGTTTGTTGCTTTGGACTCGACAGTGCTGGCTTTTGGATCAACGTGCATTTCAACATGCCTCAATCGCTCGTGATGAGGCCCTTAAGCTTGCACAGCTGACCCATTGCTGACCCTTGTTTGATCTAGTTGGCTCTTCATGCACTAATGTGGTGGACAGTGCCATTTCAACGTCATATGCAACAATGTTGCTTTGCACAAAGAAGCCTGATGATCAGTTGTATGTATAGCTGTCCCTTGAGAGATCAGTATGTGCAGGCTAGTGGAAGAGCTGCACGTGTGCTGTCATATCTGCTGGCTGATAACGACCAGAGCAAAGAGATGCTCTTGCCATATCTAGCTGACACAGAGAGTACACCAGGACTGCTGTCCCAAGTCCTCCGAGTTGCGTCAGCAGCTATCACCGGTGCAGGTACAAACTCCTGCACTCTGCTCTCAGCCATTGCCTTTGATACCAGCAGCAGCTGATGGTGTTCTTCCTGTATTTGTGAATTCGCAAATACACTGCTGTAAACTGTTTGCTTGGATACTTGTGCCTGGTCTATCGCAACAGCTCTGTACATGCTGTGCTGAGTGTTCAATGAATTATGCCTGACAGCAGAACTAGCCATGATCATTGTCATTTTCCAATGTGCTTGTTGCCAGCTCAAGCATTGCTGATCACGTGAAGCGAGACATGACATGCAGCTGGTGAGGGCAGCTACACACAGACTGTACTTCTGTTTGTGCTGCTCATGATAACAGTGGTCGCCGGAGCTCCTCCAGTTATCAAGAACAGCATGTATACCGCAGCCCTTCTGATGGAGCTTGTCAGCTGTGTTAACAACAGGTCGGCACCAAGTCAAATTCCTGATCTTGGCTGCATTTACAGGTTGTTTTGCACACAAATGTGCAGTGATCACACCCCTTGCTGCATATGGGCTGCTGGTGCTTCAGGGCGAGCTTTTGGTTTAAGGGACAGGGGTTGGATCGGCTTGACGTTTCTTGCATTGGCAGCCGTAGACATGCATACGGGGCTACCATGCCCAAGCATACTCATAATGGTCAACTGCTACGGTGTGAATCATCTTGACATTTGGCCTAATGACCTGTGATGCAGGGAGCAGATGCAAGAACCAATGCTTGCAGGCCTGGCTGCAGTCATGCTTGGAGCCTGTCTTTCTGGGCAGTCTCAGGTGCTCTTTTGTGATTAGTGCGTGCTGTTGTGTGGACAAAGTATTCATCATACAGGGAATAATACAACCTGGTCTTGAAGAAAATGTCTTTTGCAAAGCGCGAGGCTCTGCTCAGGCAGATTGCGTGTGGTACGCTGTGTCATGTGATCTGCTTTACGCACGTGGCATCATAAACACCTGTTTAATGCTGCTGCAAAGTTTGCCTGTTCAATGTGTGCTCCTGTTTTCAGTCTGGGCAAGATGCTGAGATTCTTGACACCATCAAAACCAAGATAGGAGTTGGTCAGTATTTGGCAGCTATACAAATGCTGAAGCAAACTCCAGAGTTTATTGCTGGTGTCAATGGCTTGCAAGTCCCAAGGCATGTTCCCCAATCACCATCTTCACTTGGAGGTGAAGCAGGTACTATAGTGAGCCTACCATCACAAAGCAATGTAGTGTTCAATTGCTTTGCTACAAATCGTCTTTGACGCTAAAGCACTGTGCCTTGTACCAGCGCACATAGCTTGTCCAATATGCATGATCTTGAAGCCATCACAACCACTCCTGGCTGAGATATTGCTTGACAGCAGGCTTTACATGCAGCAATGCTTTACAGGCCCTTGACTGTCTGCAATGGAGTGCAGTGTGATATGCTATGGACAATCCCTGTCTGGTGATGCAGGTGAGGCTGACGAGTATGACGCCCAGCCACCAGAGAGTCCAAGCCATCCACTGGACGAGAATCCTTTCGACCAACAATCTACACAGCTGATCTTGATGGTTGAGCAGCAGACACTTCAGCAAGTTTTAGGCAGGCAGGCAGGCAGCATAGCAAAGGGCACCGCCTTGTCATCCCAAGCTGCACACATTGTCAGTGTCAAGCTGCAACAGGCTGAAACCCTCATACAGCATCTTCAGAGGTGATTGATGCAGACCTGCAGGCAGGCACTCTGATGCTGCAAGCATGATGTTGGCTTGGGGTACTTGTTACATGACTGCTGTTTATGTCCCATTGTCATTGTCATGAATGCAGGCTACCGTACTGATACTTGAGGATGACGATTGCTGTGATTGAGCTATGACTGGTACAGGGAGCTGCATGAGCTGAAAGTCTCAAGTACAGCTGGTGCAAGCAACAACAAAGACAGCCCTGCTGGCAACGCCCTTCATAATGGGGACGTTGACTCTGCAGTGCAGCTTGCAGCTGCTCATGATGCATGCTCAGTGGCCAAAAACCAAGCTGCAAGCCTCCAGAAGACAGTGCAGCAGTTAACAGGTGGGCCGCTGGTCAGCTCCAGCATTCTTCTCATCTGTGTTCAGAGGCTGCTGTACCGCAAGAAACAAAACCACCGTGCACACAGCATACAACAGATGCGGCGTCCTCATCAGTGTTTGCGTCAGCAGTGTTTGCGTCAGCAGCACGCTCTGTACATGACAACTCATATGACACTGCAGATGAGAAGTCTGAGTTGCAGACTGCCTTGACTGCTGCCAAACTGACAGAGCACGAGGCTGTTTCCAGTGCACAAAGGTTTGAGGCAGAGCTGTCAGATCTGGCAGGTGCTTACAACAACCTGGAGGTCCACTCCTACCAGCTTGAAGCCCAGATAAAGCGGCTTCAGAATCAAGCACCTTCCATGGCAGGTCAGACCCAAACCTGTGCTTGCACTGCAGGGCAAAGCCTGCTGCAGCATACTTTGCTTGCTGTTGTGCCTAGGAGCGTGCTGTGATCAAGACAGTCTTTTGGAGTCTATCATCTGTCAGCACGGCGTGCATGTGCGTCACTCTGTCATGCTACAGTGATCATGGCACATGCTGCACTCTTGTGAGACATGCCAATTTGCGTCTAACTTTGTTGCATTGTACTAGATAAACTTAAAGCAACTGTCAGTGTGATGCACAGGCAGCAGTGCTGAAGAGACACCGCAGGCATCATCACCTCATCATGAGCCTGAGAATAAGGGTGCTGAGGAGTCAGCCATGAGCGATTTGCTCACATGCTTAGGGTTAGAAGAACAGAAGGCACATATGTGAGTCCTGTATATCAAGCTGATGCCCCAAAACGTGCATTGTCAACGTGCTGCATGAGCAGATTTGCATTTTAACCGCAGTTTGTACTAGCTGTGCTGTTGTTAAGCCTTCCGTTGCAGCCAGTCTGAACCTCATTGTACAATAATCTACTTTGCTGTAGGTTTCAGGCAAAGCTAGAGGAATTGGGAGTTGATGTGCAGCCACTGCTGGATTCTTTAGAGGAGAGCTGACACATGCGTATATCTGGTGCCCTGTTGTGCGCAGAGCTGTCAGAATTGACAATCTCGCGTATAAACAGGGCTGCACAAAGGCTATGTGATGCTGCACGCATGCATAGTAACCAGACTGTCTCACTTGCAAATCATTATCAACATTTCTCAGCAACGGCTGATCACAATATCAACAGTTCTCAGCAACGGCTGTTGAATTTCAATCTCAGCACCATGATCACTGATGCCTCTGGCTTACCAACAAGAGCCACGTAATTTCAGTCAGCAAGCAAGAAAAAGCTCTTGCAGTCGCAATCATACACTGCTATGTCATTTCGATAGTCTTGCCTGGCGGAATGCGTTACACACAGCTAGTACATCAAAGAACTTTGCATAGCTAAGCCATACAGTGAGACAATCATTCTTCTGTTCACAGCAACTATGCGCAAATACTCAAAGTAGCCAGACGGCTATAGCCTGCAAGAGTGTGCCTTACAAGCTTGCAGTCACCGTTTTGCTTGTTCTGCTTTTGATGCTTGCAAGGTCGATGTTTGTCTCAACACAACAGTTGTTGGCAATCACACAATGAAATCATGGGCACACCAGCAGCACTGTGCTGTCCAGGAAGTTGTACTTCACTGCAACATTATACAGCCATTGTTTCCAGTTCTTGAAAGAGACGCCTCTCAGCAAACGCCTAAGACAAAACAGGTGACCCATCATGACTTTCACACTTTGCTTTTACACCATGATGCAGTGTATATCCTGGCCTGGCTCACCTGGAGCATGGGAGCAGCCTGGGGTATCTGGCAAGAGCAGAGGACAGGCTTGCGGACCCTCAAAGCTGCAAATCAGAGATGTTTATTGCGAGACTGAAGTGACCACACAGCAATTGGACGCTCACACGAACATACCTAGTTTCTGAGCCAATGTGTTTGCGGCGTCGTTGCTGCTGCTGTGGTTCAGGCTAGCAACTGCAGGGACGTTGTCCTATGCAAGCAATGTGGGAGTATGATGCGCCTGTGGACGGCAGAGCAGCATCAGCTTGTTATGCGCACCATTCGCGTTTGTGTGGCCATACACAAGTTCCCTAGGTCAGCAGACCCAACCGACACCCAGACAAACAGCTGGCGTCGGAGGTCAACGATCTGAAAGTGCACCACTCCGTCGGGCCCTGCCTCACTGAAGCACCGCTGTCGCAATGGTACTGGCTCCCCTAGGCCATTTGCTTGGTCCATGCACAGCCTTGATCTCTGATAGGATGTACCGAGAGGCTGTGCGCCTCTAATGACTTTGCGCTGGTTTCAGAGCTAGACATACTTGGACTCTAATGCCACTGAGTCACCTTTACCAGGTAGTAATATTACAGCCTCAAATTCTGTCTCAAACTTCCGGAAAAGTAAGCAAAAACAGCAAAACACACTAAAACTAGAGTATAGGTGGATTCAAGTCAATCATAAAGCAGATCTAAAGTGGCCCTGCAGACCACTAAGAAATCTGATTCCACAAATAGCAGTACAGGCTAGCCATGTTGACTGCAGATGTAATATAGAGGTGTGCGTTCAAGCGCTGCCACATGATAATATCTATGCAGTGGTGTAGTGAGGGTGGGCTAGAGTGGGCGCTCTGTAGCCAAGCATCCTGCGTCCTGTTGGAGGTGGCGGGGGTGGCGGTGGAGATGCTGTCTGCAGCCACAGGCACACATTGTCAGAAGCACTCAATGAAGACAAATATAGGATGTATCTGCATGTGCATGCAACTATTGGCAGCAACATTTTTGCTGTAAGATGCACCTGATGCAGCAGTGACAAGTTGATATGGCAAGAGCAACGCTGCTCAACTGCCCAGGTACAGCAACTAACAAAGATCAGATAGTGCTGCCATGCCATAGTTCTGCTTACACTGGCAGACTTGGGGATGTGTGCAATCTTGAGGACAATGATGACCACCACCCCCATCAGCAGCAACATGATGAAGCCCATGATAGCCCTGCACACCACACAAAATCTGAACCAGTCTCAGCGCTCTGCAGAGGGCACAGCGCAACATGTTTCAGTGAGGGTCTCCCTTGCAGAAAGTACTTCATGTGTGCCATCAAACTCTGTAACAGCAACAACACAAGCAGAATTAGGCATGCAGGAGACTAAACGTTTGCAGATTTTGTATGCATTGTAGACATGCAATGCTGTTTATGCAGATTTGGTGGACTCGTTGGACTGATCACAGTTCGGCTATCCAGTCCATATCATCCAGGTTTTCAGCGCAGCACAAAGTCCAAAGTATGCATGCAGAAGACTGACTTGTCTGTAGCAATCCCCCGGGTGATATCTCGGATGATTTTCTGGGCTTTCTTCATGGAAAAATGAATCTGGTCCAGATCATCGACCACTCGCTCCAGCTGCTTAGTCTGGTCATCCAGCTTTGCAGCTGTCTTGGTGCCGATCTCAATGGTCTCAGCCACAAGCTTCTCTGAGCGTATGAGAGACTCGTCGCTCTCTTTGATCTTCTTGCGGCCCTCCACTATCAGCTGTGTTGTGTCCATGTCTGCAGAGGCAGCTCTCTTTGTCACAGTGACATCTCGTATGCAGTTATCCCTAGTGTCAAACAGTCTGTGGTGCACGCATGCAATGAACATGCTGGGCAATTTGCTGGGCAACAATGTATTTTGAGCCTGAATCTAGCTGTGAAGCAGGATGACGCAGCATTACCAGCTTGGCTTGTACAGTACTTTGTGACTATATGTGCATAGAGCAAAGCACTGAGTGCTGACACATGTTGCAATGACGTATCACAGCATCCTGTACAGAGGCTGAAGCGTCTCTAAGCTGCTACTGTTTGAGGACAGCATGTGGCCCTGCAGCTTACTGTTGTAGTCCTTGGGCCCATCACCCCTCTTGGCAGCTCCTATCAGTTCCTTGCGCCCCGCTATGTCGTTACCAAGCTCCTTCTTCTTGGCGATGTACTCATTCAATTGCTGCACCAAGCCTTTCTTGCGAGAAGTGAGCTCAGCAGCAGGCATATTGTCTGTCCGTGCCTCTTGCTCGAACTCCTTGATCAGACTGCACATGTACATTGCGCTTACTCACGCGCCAGTCTGCTGCAAGCTTACCAGGTATGCACAGGAACGGATACAGGCAGTGACTGAAGACATACAGCCTCACAGTACCTTTTGGCTTCTTGCATCTTATTCGTGAGATCTTTGAGGATGTTAGCCTGCTTGTTGGGGTCTGCAATGCCCTCCATTTTCTTGAAGCCAGCTTGCAGCTCACCGAAAAGCTTCTCCAGTTTGACCTCCTGCTCATACGGTGTGGCCCCAGTCGACCCATTAGGTGCTAAAGGTGTAGCGACCATCGCTCTGGTGCCGGATCAGAAGCAAGCCAACGGCCGACAAGCGGGTAGTAGGGGGACTCAAGTCCCGCTCCAGAAGGTGTACATAAACAAGATGAGGGGGGGGGGTTGACACGGGCGACCTGGTCTGCCTCGACGCCCAACGAACGATCCCGTCACAAAAGCAAAGCTGTTGCGTCAGGAGGATTGCTGAGGTGTTTGGTGTGTTTGCTGAGGTGTTTGCTGTGTAACGCAATGTAAAGCATGCTGCAGGGCTCAACCTCAATCGGCCCTTGACCTGAGGGCAGAAGCACTTCAAGCGCCTTCGCGGCTGCTAACGTTGTGGCGTTAGGTCTGCATTGTCTCAGTCTCTGGCTGACTGCGATTGCTTAAGAGCTCGCGTGGCTGGATTTGCGGGCGATGGCTTTGACGTCGTAAGGGTAGCGTGACGAAGCAGACAGGTGCAAAAGCTTGGAACGATGGCTGGACCCTCGGTTCACGGCCAGAAGAACAAGGTGTGCAGTTTTGTCAACTCCTCCGTTCGAGGTTGCTTGTGACTGCACGGTTCTGTCTTGCTAAAGCTACACCTGAATACAGCCGCACAAGGCTGGGAGAAAGGCAGGTCTGAGTGCAAGGCAGAAACATAAGTCAAACAAAGGCAAGGCACCTCTTTGCTATATGCACGATTACTGACCCTTTTTTTGCACTCTCCTTCTGTTTGTCCTCCTCTTTCGCAGCATTCCAACAATGAGGTAATTATTATCATGTCCACAAGTCAATCAAGCTAACTTCGTGTTCTGCACAGAGGTCGCACCTGGTCATCGCCCTTCTATCAAGTCTCAACAAGGCTTTGCTGTCAGCAGCAAGCAGCAGAGACAGCAAATCACCAGGCATCACAGGTTTGTCCCTGATCTGTTGCAGCAACTAACCGCAGCAACCGATTGAGTAACCAACATCTTCTTGCTGGCTACCTCATGCTGAGCTGCAATGATATCAGGGAGGTACAGCGGGAGCAAGCTCTTGCTGAGAAGCGCAATCCACAGCCACCGAGGGTGGTCAGTCTTATGCCATTGTCTCAGGTGTGCTCCTCCACTCTTGCCAACTCCCATCTTTGGACTTGGCCGTCTGCCTTGAACATGAGTGGAAAGCAAATGCAACACCCACAGTGTAAAGGCTGCTGTTTGGGATGGCACAGCTGTCAGGCATAGTTGCTGCTCTGTGAGATTTACAGCGGCTTGATGCTGAAGCCAGGTTGTTTATGTCAGGATGTGGACATGCCAAGGCTGTGGGCCCAGCTGACTCGGGCTGGGGCCAGTGAGGCACCCAGAGCTGCGACTGTGGACCCAGGCATGGATGTTGACTCTGAAGGTGGATGCTTGTCTTCTCTGCTGTCAGTAGTGCACACAGCATGTATTTCCAAGTATAGTCCATATTTGCGTGTTGCCATAAGTCATGCAGAGTGTGACATTGTGTCGCATTGTCTCAATACAACTTTGCTTCAAGCCACAACCAAGGTATATCATGGTCATTATTGCAGCTTTTGTCACTTGTGCCAAGCCACCTGGACCACATGCTCACTTTTGTCAACATCTTCCAGCGGCCTGTGAATCTATACACCTGGATTTCCGCCCATATATGACCGCTCTTACACTCCTTCTGGGAACATGTTCAGGCGTGCCAGCAATGGTACCAACAATGGTGAAGCTGCCAGGCCAATCACGCAGCATGATTCAGCTGCTGCCACCCCCAGCAGATCTAGACAACCCACTGACAGCTGTAGATATTGCCAGATCTGCAGAGGTGAACAAGCTTCAGACCCTGCCTGAGCCTGTTTTGCTTGCAAACCCTTGTGGTCACTTGTGCTGTGACACTTACCCCAGCTCTTACCCAGTCTGCCTGGCCCCTCAAGCCATCACTGCTCTGTTTCAGACTATGTACAAGCTGTATGCACCTGTATACATGCCTCTGCGGACTCATATCCAAAGCTACTGTGGATCCTGTACAGTTTGTCATTTGGCCATCTGTACATTGCTGACACAGATTTGTTGGGAGATCTATGCTGACATGTGCAGGTGTTGCTGCTGGTCCTGCCCGGCAATGCCAAAGCCAGTCAAGTAGATGCAGGCGGGCTGAGCAGCCTGGCAGTGCTTCGCTTGATGGGCCTGCCCAGCCTGCAAGTGCTGGTGCAAGGACAGGCCGGGGCCTCCCTGAAGGACCGGTCAGCTGCCAAGAAGCGGGCTCAAGCAGCGGTAGCCAGTCAGGTACTGCATCCTCACTCCTGCTGCTCTGTGACGTCAAGGAACACCATGTGTTAGTATTGCTGCTTACTTGTTGCATTTGGTAATAGCTTGTATTGCGCATCCTGTGTTGCCTTGCAACAGCATGATGGCGTCCATATTGCTAATGCCTCCTCAACCAGAAGCTGGCACTCTACTCCCTGCATCCGATGCGCCAGCACTGGTGTGTCAGCTGACCATTTGTGGTGCGTCAGCAAGAAAGTAGAACGCTGCACCTATGTTGTCTTGCCAATTGTCATCACGGTGGTGCAGATTGCTGGTGAGCATAAGGTGATGACAGCAGATTCGGCAGCAGACTGCCAGCAGGTGCTGCGCCACCTGGGAGAGATTCACCCCAGCCTGCCCCTCTGGCGCCAGCAGCGCCCTGCCCTGCACCTCCACTCCGCCCACCCCTTGTTCAACACTGCTGACCCCTCAGCACATGGCTCTGTTGTACTCAAGTGAGTACTGCTGCTGTTATCCTTGGAGAATAGAAAACTGACAATATTGTGCCTTTTGGCGTTCATCCAACTCAAGCCTGAGAGTTTGTGGGCCTCCCTGTGAGATTGGGCGAGTATGCCCCCTTTTCGCATCATGACTCATTTCATCACCTGCTCTGCATCACTGCAGTGGGGCAGTTTGCAGTGCGTGTCATGTTCCTATATCTGTGCCAACACTTGTAGGGCTTGCGCTGAACAGGGTGCACCCTGACTACCAGTAACCCTGTCTTTGAGTGTTGGAGCAGAGCGTCCTTGCAAGGTCAGGCGCATGGGTTGAGAAGGTGCACACAGTCTTTCACCCCCTTGAAATCTGTGAATGGGTCTCACCTCTTGCTCCAACAGGTGACCCTGTGTGTCTTGTGCTGCAGGGCATATGTACGGTACCTAGGGCTTTCTGTCAACCAGCCCCTCCATATCCTGGGATGTGGTGACTTCAATGTTGATCGCATAGAGGTGGCAGATGAGCCTGTCAGCAGTGGCTGCAAGCCAGCAGTCAGTGGTGCGCAAGGTATGGACATGGCTGACAGTGGCGCCAGGGTGCTGGCGGTGGCAGACCCTGCTGCCCGGCAAGGGGTAGTGCGCCTGAATACCCCTGACCCCCTGGCTGGGGAGCAGACTTGGCCCACAACTGAGGTATGTGTATGCAGCATATGCTGCGCAGAGGGCTTGTAACCCTTGATCAGACTCCTGCAGAAAGTCTGGTTTGAAACCAAGAGGCGTCTTGTTGATGTAGCATGATCTCAGCCCAGACCAAGTGCAGCTGTAGTCATCACTTTACAATGTCTTTTTTTTTCTTCCACATATTTGATGGCATAATCATGCCATTTTTTTGGCATGCTACAAGTCTGGCTGTGTTTCACCTCAAAACAGCATCCTACTAAAGCTTCTCGTCACCTCAACAGTGCTTGGAGTTTCGCTTGGATGCAACATTGACTGTGTCCATCAGTACTCTGACACCTTGCTTGAGTGGGTGCATGGAGGCCTCAGTTTTGAGAGGGACACGTACATCTGTACTTACTGCTCTTCTGAGATTTTAATGAGTGACTGATCATGGACTGTTGCCAAGGCAGCTACCATGCACTTTAGCTGTATAACTCAGCCACACTACTGCATAGCGTCAGAAATGGTGTTAGAAGCTCTGTACAGCTACAGAAGCTACTGGAAACAACCTCAACTACTGAGAAATACTTGTAATAGGGCCTGAGGCTGATAAATCTATTGGCAGAGCGCAAGCAGTGGAGGCAGTGAGTGAAAGTCTCATGCTTCCCCGGACGGGAGGCCAAGCAAGGCTACTTCAAGCCATACACATGTGTGCAGGAGCTGATGGAAGCAGAGGCCAGACCCAGCAGTGAAGGCAGCAAGCGAAAGCGACGCCTGCCAGCTGGCATGAGCGACTATCAAGCAGCCTGGATCACGGAAGAAGAGATACAGGACATGGGGGACAGCGGCAGTGAAGACGAGGACGAGGCAGCTGAGAGGCAGGGTGGTGATGCTGAGCCCAGGTTTGGGGAGGGGGCTATGGATGGGGCTGCTTCCATGGCAGATCTTGATGAAGAAGATGACCAGACAGATGACATGCAGGTCAACAAAGCGCTGCACATGCTTGGTTTTGTACGCATATCACATTGTATCCTTTTTTAATTGCCTTTTTTAATTGCAACCATGCGCTTTTAACTCATGCAATCATGTGCAGCATTATGCGCTGTCAAGCTCATTGTTTCAGCTTATTGGCTGCCGTACACTGTTCAAATTGGCTGAGCGTTGGTTGCAAAGCTGCAACGCTGCAAGTACAGCGTGTCTTGAGTCATGAGCACAGCTGACTTATTTGCTGTTCGTGCAGGATTCTGAGGCCGCAGGAGAGCAGTCCTTTGCTGACTTCAAGCGGCAGCGGCGGGCTGAACAGGATGATGTCGAATTTCCTGATGAGGTATCATCGCATGTGCACTGCAAATGTATATTGTTGTCACTGTTACTTGGATGTTCTGTCTCCTGCAGTAGAAGCACCACCATGGCCAGCTTACTTTGGACATCTCATGTTCAACGTGTGCTGCCTTTTCCTGCCCACCTTGGCCTTAATCAAGTGTGGTGTGTGCTAAGGCTATACATTTGGAAGTCACAGATATGATGAAAGCAGAGGCCAGTCAACTGTATGCTCATCATGCCACTAGATTGTACAAAATCATAGATGTGTGTGGCTTGCAGATTGACACACCAACAGACACGCCTGCCAGAGACAGATTTGCCCGGTATCGGGGACTGAAGAGCTGGCGCAGCAGTCCCTGGGATCCCAGAGAAGGACTGCCTCAGGAGTACGCCAACACCTTTGCCTTTGAAAACTTCAAGAGAGCGCACAAAAGGTTAGTGGTCACAGGTCACTGTCTTGCATCACCTCAGCAGGCATGATGTATTTGGCTAGTTGGGTGGCCATTTCTCTGCTGCAACAGAATTGCTTCCATCATCATTTCCAGCAGTCTTTTTTCTGCGTCTGGTAAAAGTCCCCTTCACAGCGGCGGCATGTTAAACAAGCCTATCAACTGTGAGAGCACTCTCCTGTTGGATGGCTATGAATCACAGGTTCCCTCAAACAAGCGTCCTTCTAAAGCACATGCACACTACCACAGTGGCATGGGTTACGCTGGATGCAACATCAACCTGAGGGCTTCAGCAGCCAGCCACCCCTCGCTAGTGAGTGCGCTGGCTCTACAAGCATCACTACATTGATCATGCCCTGGTCACAGTCCTCATAGGCACAGCTGTTGTTTGATAAGCGGTTCAAGGCTTGTCATGAGAGCAGTGCTCAAAAAGCATTACAGCATCACACGGATACCAGGCAAATGTATGTAATGGGTTCCAGATAACAGCGCCTGACTAGCAGTTTTATTTGAATTCAGGGCCAAGGCGGGTGCTGAGGGGGTGAGCCGGGAACCAAATGGGGCCGCTCCAGGTTCCTATGTGGCAGTCCACCTGGCGGATGTGCCTGCTGATGTAGCAATGAGGCTTGTGCAGCGAGTGCAGGCTGCCTCACAGGTACCATCACTTTTGACAGCTATTGACAGCTGTTGGATCAGAATCATGATGTTTGCAAACAGACACACGTACACTTATGCAGACCATTGAGCGTCCCATACATCTGTATGATTTGCACATGTGTTATGCAATGTAGTTTGCATGCGTGTTGTTGGATGCATGACTGCATGCAACACAGCACAGACTCACATAACATTCTTTGCTGGCACTCAGGCTGGGCTGCTTGCATACTATTTGAAGTCCAGAATGCAGCATCCAGTATCTAGCAACTTTCCCCAGTCTAGGTCAAGAATCACAAACCTTTATGTGGTTTGGCAACATGAGGGTCCTGCCTAGTTCACCTTGGGGGTTATGCTTGTAGGGCAGTGCAGCAACTCTTGTGGCGCATGGCCTGCTGCAGCATGAGACTAAGCTGTCAGTCCTCAATTTTGCTGTCAAGAAGGACTCCAATTTTACAGAGACTCTGCCAAACAAGGCAGAGCTGCTGTTGGTGACAGGTCTCAGGTCAGCTCACTCAATGGCTCAACATGAATGACAGATACATCAGTCAGATGGCAGATTTGACATGTTGCTGCAGGTTCTGCTGGCATCAGTCATGCTGCATTGCATAGCTTGCTCATCAGAAAAAGCCGGCCAGCAAATGCTGCAGAGTGAAAGTTGCGCAACTTTGTTTGGCCAGCGTCGCTGCTTTTTTGAGCCGCAATTGTAGTGACACAGCAGATTGTTACACGGCAGCATCACATAAGTGTCAGCAGAGCCCCTTGATTTGCTGTATGTTGCAAAGTGTGTCTACCATGCAGGTCCTTCACTGCTCGGCCAATATACTCCACAGACGACCCAAATGTGGACAAGCACAAGCTGGAGCGCTTCCTGCATGACAAGCGTCAGTGTGTAGCCACCATCTATGGCCCCATACAATACCCCCCTCTACCCCTACTGGCCTTCAAGATGACCCCAGGCCAGCTCCCACAGCTGGCCATGGCAGGTGACAATCGATGCAATCAGCCCCAAAATTGCATCATTAATGCCATGTTTGCAGCACTTTGCATTTGCCATGGCAACATGATTGAGGTGTTGCCCTTGACCTGTCACCCTTTACGGCACATATCCCATTTGCTCATTAGTTGTGAGCTCTAGTGGAACACCACAGTCTTTCTGGATTGGTTTCTGATGTGTGTGGTCTGTTTAATGACAGGCACACTGCGCAGCTGTGATCCTGACAGGGTGGTGTTGAAGAAGATAGTCCTTTCAGGCTACCCTGTAAAAGTACACAAGAAGAAGGCAGTTGTGCGGTGGATGTTCCACAACCCTGAAGATGTGCGCTGGTTCAAACCTCTGGAGTTGTGGACTAAGTACGGCCGCAGAGGCAGGATCAAGGTGACACCTCATTCTGAAAGCGTAACCTCGCGTAACCTGACTGCTATGAGATGTCTGCTCAAACACCACACAACTTGATGTGATTTGTGCTTTGTCAGTGCTGCTCTGCAGTGGCATGCAAGTCGCCTGATTGGCAACAGCCATGTGCAAAGTTCACTGGCAATTGGGTTGCCAAAGTAGTCATGATCTTGATAACACGTCGTCAATTGCACTGCAGGAGCCAATTGGTACTCATGGAGCTATGAAGTGTATGTTTGATGGAGTAGTGCAACAGCGAGATGCGGTGTGCGCAAGCCTGTTTAAAAGATCTTATCCTGTATGGCCAGGCAGCCTAGACTTTTGCCAGTAACCCCAGCAGGTCACCTTTTTACATTGTCGCCGCGTCGCCACACTTGGAGGGAGCGTTAGTGCAACTATGTTACAGTGTGGTGCAGTTATGTCAATGTGGTGCAATTGTTTTGTGTGCACACTGGAGAAATCACACGTACCGCTGCAATAATTATTCAACTTCCACCAACCCACTGAACTTCAGTGACTGAAGCATGTACACAGCACAGGCTGGTACTTTCCAATTTGTTGTATGCCTGTCATGAAATAGTGTTGTGTGAGCTTGTTCAAGATGAATCCATACAGCTGGCATCATAAGTCTGCTTACACACATTTGCATTTCTGTGGCCTTGAACATTGTTGTGCATCCCCAACTGACATATGAACATCAGTCATCATACCATCAGGGATTGCACACCCAACTCTGCAACCCCAGCTCTTCAGATTCCTGCAAACCCTAGCCATATTCAAACTTCCAGCCAAGCACGGTATAAGCTGTTGGCAAAAGGCTGACGCAGTCAGTAGTCGAAGTCATTAGGAACTAGGGGCTAAACTCTCGCATTTTTTCCTGCACAGGCTGTGCAATGTGCTAGGTGAGCCTCTGCAAGTGGTTGCACTGAAAACAAAAATTTGCTGACTGATCCGGCTCAACCTCTGTCAGATGCAAGCTTGTCCAGGCAGCAAGCCTTTGCTACCCCTTGTGTAAACAGCCACTGCTTCCTGCTTGCTGCCTTGCTGAGAAAAGTAGATACTAGGCAAGACAGCTGGCCTGTTTTGCCAGAAGGTTTGACCTTCACAGGGTATTGCTTCCTATAAATCTTGCCTGCTGGGCTTTCTTGCCTCACTCACCTGCTTTAGCCAAAACCTTGCAGCTTGCGGCACAAGCGTTTTCAACGGCAACGGTCACAGCAGCAAGTGCGCAGGCTCGTCTGCTAACACTGGCTGGCCTCACCGCCATTTGCATCGCGCACAGCATTCACTCTAAGGTTTCTGCTGACGCAATGCCATTACTGTAAGCAGACTTTTGACGGCAGCTGTAAGTGCGCTGATGTGTGAGCAGAGGCTCAGGGATCACGCCTGATCAGGCCTGAGTGTGCAGCAAATCGTATGCTTGATGCAACAGATGTACCGTAGTGTTGTCATGACAATGTTGCTGCCTTTGTACAATTGTTTGAATGGACAATGATTGTACCGCCATTGCAAGGCTGCAGTGCGTGGCCAGCATACTAATGGGCTGTAACCATGGAACTGATCTGGTATGCGTTCATCAGGAAAAGAAAAGAACAGTTTACGCTTTTCAGCGATCATAACGGGAGCCTCCTAAGGCGGCAGCCCGGAGCAATGTGTTCATCAACCTGTCGAGAATTGTCAGCTTCACCACGACTTCTTGACAGACGACGGCTATACCCTTTCGGACATCCAGATTCTGTATTAGCATATGCTCTGTTCTGCTGATCATCAGTTTGTACGAGCAAGGACACATGCGGTCCTGCCCATTCACCTGGGTACACTGGCAGCATTGAGCTGTTGAATAGACATCACAAAAGGAGAGGCAGGTAGCAATCGACATTTGCTGCATCCCTAAAAAAAGCTGTTGTAACCTGACTACTGAGCCTGACTTCTGAGTTTGACTACTGAGCCTGACTGACTACTTGAGCCTGACTGACTACTTGAGCCTGACTGACTACTTGAGCCTGACTACTGAGCCTGATTGAGAGAGATCTTGAGGACAGTTAGCAGGAATTCTACCAGGCTACTACCAGTAGATCACTGTCACCTACGATGCGCATCAAACAGGATGTCTCTGTGATATAGAGCTTGCTTGACTTCTCAAACAGTTACACTGGTCCAGGGAGCAAACATGTAGCTCCCAACAGCTTCGACACTGCTGAAACGCGCCATAAGAAGCTTGTCGACACACTGTACCATGACTGTAAGCGAGCAACAAAGGCCAGTTTTGAAGGCGTATGCCGCAGGTATGTGGACTGGTGTGCATCACAGCCCCAAATTCAACATACTTACAAGTTCTTTGCTTATCCTGCTGACACAATTGAAGCTTTCCTAGAGTCTGAACGCCTGAGACACTTAGAGCAAGGTAACCAGCCTGGGCTCAATGTTGCAAATGCCAACACTGAAATTCACAGGCTGAGCGAGATTCAAGGCTGTCCAGCTTTTACACAAATAGAAATAGATCTCATGAAATCTGCTGTGGGCAGAGCTAGACATGATAGCATGCAAACACAGCTCAGCGCAGAGCCAGATCTGGCAGAGACAAAAGCAAACAGAGATGTGCTCACCAATGCAGACAGTGATAAGCTGTTGAGGGTATGCGCCGAGACCGTGACAGGTTAGCCGCAGCGCGTTTCTGAGTCGTCCTCCTTGTGGGCTGTGCAACTGGCTTCAGAGCCTGCGGTATGATGCATCAGACTTGGTTTCACTTGATCAAGGATGTGCCCAATCAATTCAACACATTGCATTCACAGCAGCTCGATCTGATTGGGGTTGGCATCAACAAAAACAAGACATATAACACAGGCAAAGTGATTTACACAGGGCTGACAAGGCATGCGATGGCTGACAGGGATGCACTGGCTGCTCTGGACGAGCTCCTTGCCTTTGAAGTGCATCATGGTCTGAGACTACTAGAACAGATCGGGAGCGCAGAAAAGGAGTGGGTCAAAGTCAAGGCAGGAAGGCCAACATGCAAGTGATATGCTGTATGCCGGCGCAAATTGAGAACAAGCCCATTTTAAGCAAATAGCACACAGGTGACAGCTTGGGACTTATGCAGGCTTGCTTCTTAAGCCCTACCTTGAAGAAGTGAGGGGTCTTGAGTTGCAATCAGCAAATCCCTTTCAGTGGAGCAAGGCACCAGAGCCATCACGAGCAAGCCAGTATTTGCATCATATTGGCAGTCACATCCATAATAGACCAAAAGTACTGTATGTACGATGTGTGGCGGTATAGGGCACTGCTGACGGTCACAGGTATGTACAAAAGCGTGGTTCGCTGCAGTGCCAAGGTCCACAGCAGCCCATCGTGAGCACAACACCAGCATCTGCTCTTTGCAAAAGCCTTGCCGGTGTTGACCCTCTAAAGTGTCACATGCAGATGCTGAAGGCCCGCCTGTGCCACAGCGTATGCTGCGGTCTGCCAGCACTCCAAAAATGCAGAATACCTACTATGTGCAGCCTGTCCTGGATCGCAGAAATCATGCAAACAATCAAGCACCAAACACAACTCATTCAGCACAGGGACCTCAAGCTCAAAATCATCCTGAAGATCAGAATCAAAGCCCTCGTCATTGATATCAGCAGTTGGGAAGGTAAGCAAGAGGCCATAAGGCAGATACGACAAGAGTTGGACTGTCAGTAGCAAATGTCCCTAACACTTTTGCCAACATACGTCTGTCTGGGCGAGATTGAGTACCACAGAAGCTACCAATGTGCAACAGCATGGACTGCATACTATTACCCTCAGCAGCCGCTAGCAGATTGATCACATCTGCATGATCATCCTCAAAGACAAAAGCTTCACCTCTTGACGCATGCCCAAATGCTGTACGATGATCACCCCTGACATATGCAGCAAAACCACTCAAAGACCAAGTTCGTGGTCACTCAAGACTATGTGTGCTTTCTATGTCGGTGATGACCACGAAGGGAGGAAAGCCGCAATACTCGAAGGCAGCCCACGCAACCAAGTCGACTCAAGTTTTGCAGCTGGTCAGCAGACGGGATGTGCTTGAGACTTTGGGGCAGCTGAAGAGCTGAAGCTTGCAAACGACCTGGTGAGTTGGCAGTTCTGACCTCCGTGCCTCCGTGCTTCCGTGCCTCCGTGCAAACCACAGTTTCCGGTCACGGTTCTAGTCAAAGTGGCTGTGTAGCAATTCCCCGTTTCACATTTTACGTGCGCCACACCACAACACTCGCTTGCTATACCACCTTTGCAATCATTTTGGCTAAAAGAGTGCGTTTCGTAGGTACACTGGGGTCAAGATTGTTATTGCAACTGTGCACCACACCTGGCGTTGAACAGCTTGATCACGAATCAAATGGCAGGCAGTCAGACCGATGCCATAGATGAGCTTGACCAGCTGACATCGAAGGCTGCAGACGTGACAGTTGTTCTCTTGCAGAGCAAAAGCTTGCTGGTCACGGATTTGCCCTCGCAACTCTGGTCGTTCACCTCGCTGACAGTCCTAAGTCTTGCCAAAAACAACCTCTCAAGCGTTCCAGCTGAAATAGGAGAGCTGATTTCCCTGATCACACTCAATCTATCCAGCAACGAAATTACCGTTGTATCATCTGGGATTGGCAAGCTTGGCAAACTGTTAGACCTGGACTTAGGTCGCAACAGGCTACAAGCAGTGCCTGCTGCCCTGGGTAATCTACTCTCCCTGAAGTACCTCAACCTCATGAACAACAGCTTGACCAATGTTCCATCAGAGCTGGGCAACCTAACTGCTCTGTACCGGCTTGGCCTCAAAGGCAATCAACTGACTTATCTGCCAGAGTCATTTGCTGGCTTGAAAGGGCTTGTTGAGCTGTTCATCACTGACAATCGTCTTGTCAGCTTGCCAGATGGCATGTCTGGCGTGACATCACTTGTGAAACTCCAGGTGAGCCCTAACTTGTGGACCTCCAGGTGAGCACTAAAGTCACCTGATGCAGGGTAAAATATCTTCTGCCTTTGCCTTGTGGCTGTTTGCACACATTAGTTCAAACCGACAGTGTTGCCTTCCTGACCAGCTGACCATGATCTTCAGGCTTCCTTCAACCAACTGAAGACACTGCCTGCAGCAATGGGTCACTTGCCTAAGCTAGAGTTGATGAGAATCGCTGTCAACAACATAGAGCAGGTCAGTGGGATGCAGCTTCATTACTCTTTCAGCTTGCAAACCATGAGAGATTGTCGCCCCCTAAGTGGCCTGGTGTCTGATGGCTGCATATTGGCCTGTCTGTACCACTCTGACATGAAGTTGAGTCAGCAGGTGCCGGCAGAGTTTGGTGGTCTGAATGCCCTGGCCTGGTTCAGCCTTGCTGGCAACCCAGCTTGTCAACCAGCACCTCCAATTAGACCTGACATTCTGCCTCTTACATTAAGCCAGCTTGACCTAGCTACAGCCTTGGGGGACGGTGCTTCCGGGGATGTGTTTGCCGCCATATTCCAGGGGCATGATGTTGCCATCAAAATCTTCAAAGCTGAAAGCAGCCCAGATGGCCATGCCAGAGATGAAATAGCTGTCACATGCTTTGTGGATCATCCAAATCTGATCAAGGTCATTGGGATCATTGATCACCCTCATGCCTTAGTTCTGGAGCGTGTGTGGGGTGTGCCGTTGGCGTTAAAACCCAACTTTGAGTCCCTCCTAAGATGCAGATGGACACAAGGGCAAACATTTACCACAGCCTTTGTGTGGAATGTAGCCAAATCTATTGCAAACGCTTTGGCCTATCTTCACAAGCACAACATATGCCATGGAGATGTGTATGGTCACAATGTTTTGGCAGATGAAGAAGGCAATTCAGTGCTTTGCGATTATGGTAAGCATATGCTGAGGTTTTGCATGCTTTGCTGCATGCATGGTGTCATTAAGTTCATCTATATACCCTTCACAATGTCTCCGCATCCTTGCTGCCTTGGGCTGTAACATCATGGGCGCGTCACATGTGTGCATTGGCCTGCAAAAGCTTGAGTTTAGAGCGATAAAAACAAAGACTGCTGCCTAGTGTCAACATATATGTCATCTTAAACAGAGCTGGTGGGACAAGCTCATGAAAAGATGCATGATCAGCGCAAATTGCATGGAAACCTGTGGTGAGTACTGTATGGCACTGCAGGTGCATCTTTTTTCTACCAAGCAGAAAATGTTCCATATGAGGCTCAGGAGGTGCGTGCATACGGGCTGTTGCTGCATGACCTTGTTTCCAGGCTCAAGCAAGCGGATGAGCAGTCCAACAAAGACACAGCCAGAATCCTTCAAAAAATCGTCCAGCAGTGCATTGGCAACGAAGCTGTTACAGCTCAGCGGCCCACCTTCTACATGTTACATGAGAGGCTGACATGACCAATCCCTTTTTGTGGTAGGTGTATGCTAATGAATGCATCACGGTTTCTACAGATCTGCCTAGACATAGACTATTGCCGCGTGAAGGGGTTTCCTGCATGCATGTTAATCAAACCAAACTTTGATTGGACAGATTGATGTTTCCATATGCGTGTAGCACGCTTCGGTACTACCTAAGTGCAGTACAGCTCAGTCGTTTACCCAGGCTACTGCCAAGTGCTACAGCAGCCTGTGCGCAGAAATGCCGGAGTGATGTTGTGGTTTCTAATGTTGTGATATAGATGGCTGATTTAGATTGTTCGACATAGTCCTCCGCGTTAGTGTAGTCTGGTTTAGCATACTTGGCTTTCACCCAAGCGACCCGGGTTCAAATCCCGGACGCGGAATCGCTCATAAGTGACTGTTGATCTTTAGGGGGGCATCCTGTTTTGTGTACTTGACTGGCTACGTTCGCTGGCTATTTTTTGTCACGGCCAAATATGAATGCGGTCTTCAATTGCATTGTTGCACCAAGATTTGGTCTGTCAGCCAGTCAGTACAATGCTGCCTAGCAGTGCTGACTTGTATATCCAACACTGATACCTGCTCACCCGTATGCAGTGCTCTGCTTTGGATAACCCTTAACCTGTCTGTGCCAGCTCTGAGGTAAAATGCGCATAAGCGTGTCAGGAAGCTAAACCAAAACTGTTATAACAATGTGTTTATGACAACGTAATTACACTGTTCCCTTTGTCTCTGCAAAGTCTCAAAGCTCATGTCTTGAGACAAAGCAAACCGCATCAGGCCTAGCACGTGTACAGAAGCACAAAGCAACGTTAAGTTGCAGGGCCCACATAGTCACTATACACCACACATTCCGAAAACGTCCAGAAGACTCAACATCAACTACCTCATGCAGACTGAGTGCTAATACTTGGTGGGTGTGCTGATGTCATTTGTAAGCTGATACAGTCCTAGTGCGGGACCAACAATCCTGAACAGGACCCAGCCTCCTATGATCAAAAACACAGAAGCATATGCAGCCTTGTTGGCCCAAAACAGTAAACCACGCTCTCCTGCATAAATTTGCCATGCCTTTCCAAAAGGACCCATCTCCTCCCAACCATCTGGAAACAGCTGCCCTTCAGGCCATCTTGGCTTGCCATCTCTTGACAGCTGCATTGCAATATGACATTGGCTGATGAATTTTGACAGCAGTTAATATTTGTTGACAGGACCAAGTGATGCAATAGCATAAGGCGGCGCTGCAGAAAGTGAGTATGCCTACTCAGGCCTGCAGAAACTGAGCATGGCAATTCAGGCACTGACCTGTCGTTGGGACTGCTGTGTCTGTTGATTTTGCCTATATAGGGACGAGTCCCTCCTCCTCCTTGCATTCTTTTCTCTTCTTTCCAACATAGCCTCCTGTTTGTCCTCAGCGCTCTGCTCCTTTCGTGCTCTGATCAGGGAAGTCTGCCTGGTGGAAGGACCTACAGGCCACTGCAACGCCTACATTTACCGCCCAACGGCGCAAACAGCGGTCCAGCAACAATTTCATACCAGCTTCCGGTCGCTGCGTGTTGATGCTACTTCTGAAACAAAAAGGACACCGCCTTAAGGGCGTCCTGCCGCGTGTGGAGCTTGCATGCAAGGCAGTGCTCTGCATTATGTTCGAAAGGTGCATCATGATTTCCGCCAGGCGTGCCCCCTATAGGTGGAGTGTAAGCTCAAACGAGAAGCAAATGGCTTTTTACAATGGCTTCATTGAACACAGTCCAGGTCAGCAAACATTTGCTTGTGTCGTATCGTTCGTGTCAAAGCAGGTCAAAGTAAAGCGCAACATAACTTGGATTGGGTTGTAGCTGCATGCTACCTCACGTTGAGAAGGAAAAACCGTCGCAATGGTAATGGCATGTCGTGATCCATATCACACATCGTGAACCGTCTGCACCTCCGAAGCATGCATGCAAGCGTTACAGCTGTGTCCTGGTTGTGTCGTGCTTTGAAACTGTCACAACATCATTCAAGATATGTTTCTGCTTCTGCACAAGATCATACGCAGCCAGGAAAGCAGGAGGTACCCTCGACGAGTCTGGAGTTATTGCAACAGCTGGTATATCTAACAGTTGTCCAGGCCTTAGAAGTCCTCGTGCTGTTATTCGGCATACTCGGCATACTCAGCTTACTCAGCATTCCAGAAAGCTTGATGTTGTGTAACCTTTCGTCAGGGCAAAGATGAAGGCTTTCATGTAGAGCTTGCTGGGGAGGAGGAGGATGCTGAAACCTGGGAGGACGCCATGGATGAAATGGAGGATGTTTGGATGAGGGAACCTGCAGGTCTGAAATTGATCATAGCTGCAATTCTGCTGTCTCCACAGATTTGCAGCTATGATTTGCCTACTTGATTCTGCCTGTTGATTGGTATAATCTCCCTTGTGATGACTGTGTGATGTACACATAGCTACTGCTGCTGCACTTTCCTGCAGGTGAGAGCTTTGCTGAGTTTTCCAGTCTTTCGTCTGGACCAAGTGATGAGATGGTAACCACGGTCAGCTCTTTCAGACTTTTCACGCTTGGAAGTTTGGCAGCGCAGCACCATGTGGTGCAGCGAATTGCATTGAGCTCTCTGGCTTATGCATACCTGAGATCGTGACTTGATACCTGCAAGGTGCAACTGAGGCATACACAAATCTGTATTGATATGATTTGTCTGTTTGGATCAGCATTGCAACATGACCTTTGCCACTGCAGGCTGTTCCCATCATCACTACTGACGAACTGCAAGCTATGGTTGCACAAGATTATGATGCTACATTGCTCGTTGTTGATGTGAGGAGCAGTGAGGAGTACACTCACTCGTAAGGCTGCTGCTTCATGTCAGATCACTGCTGGAATAGTCTTCGAAGAGGTCTGGACATTGGGACATACATGCCTTTTGACTCTTTGTCTGCACTCTGACATTACATCAGACCTCACAGTGGCAGGGTTGCATGCAGCTCTTGTTGTGTGCAGGCACGTTTCAGAAGCGCAGAGTGTACCGCTTCAGCAGCTTGATTCAAGCATTGCAGATGAGTGGCGCTCCAAGACTGTAGTGGTGACTGGATCTGGGGACACTCGTTCTCAACAAGCTTGCACACGATTGAGCAAGGTTTACAAGCTCTCATCAGTCTTTCACCTGATACCTGATGTGGTCTAGATGCTCATTGAAGCAAGTTGTGCATACCGCAATGGAGACAATTGGGGATTATAAGGATGTCAAGTTGTTGAGGAAAAGCTGTGTTGTTGAAGCAGCTACTTGTGCAATAGCATTGACTCACGCAACGACATTGACTTCACACTTCACACAACTTTAGTACCAGTACCCAAACTTGTCTCTACGACACAATTTTGTCACCAGTGTAGCCTTTGTTCCAAAGCCGCTTTTGCTACAGCAGCTGCAATCTATGCCAGATGAGTGGGCAAGGCGCAATGTGAACTAGATGCAAGCTACCAGTCCTTTGATGACATTACAAAGGAGATACAGAGATGTGTGATGCGAGATCGCCTGTTATTTGTTGAGTACATGGGAACTATTGCCCGTCAGGTAAGCTTCCAAGCATGTGCCATGCTCACATTGCTTGGGATCTTCATGCATGCTGAACTGTGATTGCTTTGTGACAGCAGTCAAAGGCTGCTGCTGTTTGGCGCCACCAATGCTGTGATGGCAGTACCTGCTCTTCATTTGTGCTGCCCTGACATGTGTCAAGCATCAACTCTTCCTCAGGACGGCAGACGCACAGAAGTTTGTGGCTGCACTCATCCAGTGAGCACACCTTGGCAGAGTGGTGTTGCTGTGGTGCAGTCTTTCCCCCAGATGCAGAGGCCTTTGTGAATGCCATGTCAGAGCAAGCAGGAGAGCCACCTGTGCAGGCTTTGCTGGATGATGCTTTGCTCACCTTGACTCAGATAGTTTGCAGGTACTTTTGCACCCTTTGCCCCTGGCCTGGCACAACATCATCAACATAAAACTAGCAGGTGCATTGCAATATTTTACAGCTTTTCTGGAGTCATCACATGCTGCTCTTGCTTGTGTTAGCCTTGCTGTCACACTGGCCATTAGAGAAGTCGCGCTTCACTTCTGGCTTGTGCTATTTCCGTGACCAACAGAGTCTGAAATGGTGCAGGTGCCACTTGTGGCACCAATGTCAGTGCACCTGCCCAGAAGCTGACAGGCCGTGTGACCAAATTGAATACAGACGCTGAGGAGTGCAGCAAGAGGATTTCTTTGGCAATGCACTTGGGTTAAATTTACGCCATTGTCTTTGAACCATGGACGCAGAAGAGCTGATGGCTTAGCAATTTTTTTGGGAGAAGTCTGCAGCTAACTTGCAGTGGGACATGCCAGTGTGATGTCTCACATTTAAAACACAGTACTCTGAGCAGAAACAGATGTTAACACTGCTTATCCTGTGCTTGTTGGGTTGCAAAAAACTGTCTCTGTCCTGCATTCAACGAGATCAAAA
>JAABUH010000763.1_pt1 | contig 42258 bp, 46 predicted proteins | sample 5559121 | NCBI WGS metagenome assembly JAABUH01 (sample SAMN10711871, study PRJNA513364) | rock metagenome | isolation source: Antarctica rocks | place: Antarctica: Victoria Land, Battleship Promontory nord | collected 2015-12-28
TCTGTCTCTTCTCTTACCCCTCTCCCGCTTGCGGGGGAGGGGTCGGCGCCTGCGCCGGGGGTGGGGGCCGGCACCTGAAACGTAAACTCTACCCGCCGCATGGCCCGGACGCGGGCCAGGTGGTCGCCGACCGAGTCGTGGAACGAAGTCAGACGCATCCGGTCCTGGGCCAGACGCTCCAGGTCAATGTCGGCGGCAATGATCTGCTCCTCGCCCGCGAAGCGCTCCGTCTCGGCCAGACGCTCATTGTTCTCATAAATGAGCGCGTGGCCGTCCCAGGCAAGATCCGTCGTGGACTCGCCCGGCCCTGCCGCCGAATAAAGGTAGGCGGCAACGCACCGGCCCGACTGCGACGCGCACAGGTCGCGGCGGTACTCGGCCTTGCCGATGGTGATGTTGCTGGCGGACAGGTTGGCGAGAACCGTCGCCCCGGCCAGGGCGGCGTAGGTGCTGGGGGGGATGGGCGTCCAGACGTCCTCGCAGATCTCGGCGTGGACGGCGAAGTGGGGGACGTTTTCGGCGCAGTAGATCAGGTCATTGCCCAGCGGGACGCGCTGACCGAGAACCGTCACTTCGCGGCTGATGGCGTCGCGGGCCGACGTGAACTGGCGCTTCTCATAAAACTCCCGGTAGTTCGGCAGGTACGTCTTGGGAGTCAGGCCCAGAATCCGACCCCGGTAGACGGCGACGGCGCAGTTGAAGAGCTGGCCTTCAAAGCGCAGCGGCACCCCAACCAGCAGCAGCGGGGTCAGATCGCGGCTTTCGGCCACCAGGCGACCCAGCGCGGCCAGCGTCCCTTCCAGCAGGGCGTCCTGATGGAACAGGTCCTCGTTGGAATAGGCCGACAGGCCCAGTTCCGGGAATAGGGCCACCGCCGCGCCCATGTCCGATGCCCGCCGGGCCAGCCCCAGCGTCTGCCCGACGTTGTAGTCCGGGTCGGCGACGCGCAGGAAGGGGATGCACACACAGGCGCGGACGAAGCCGTGCGCGTAGATGGAATAAAACGGAGCGTCCATGCCCTCCATTATCGCCCCAACGTGGCCCGGAAGTCAAGCAGTCACCATGCCCTGAAGGGCACGGCTAACCGGCGAGGACGCCATAAACCCCCGCTTCGCGGGGCTGAACGCCGGCTTTTCCGAGTCCCGCGCAGCGGGACTTCTTGGCCGCAGGCCGAATAGCCGTGCCCTTCAGGGCATGGCGGCTGGCGGCGTCACAGCCCCGCCGCGCTGAAGGCCGCGCCGACAATGGCCTGCGCCTCCTCCTGGATGCGCCGCAGGTGCGACTCGCCCCGGAAGCTTTCGGCGTATATCTTGTAGATGTGCTCCGTGCCGGAAGGGCGGGCGGCGAACCAGCCGTTTTCCGCCACGACTTTCAGGCCGCCGATGGATGCATCGTTTGCGGGGGCGCGCGTCAGCCGGGCGGTGATCTTCTCGCCCGCGAGTTCCTCCGCTTTGACTTGCTCCGGCGACAGGTTCGCCAGGACGGCCTGCTGCGCGGGGGTGGCGGGGGCGTCCATGCGCTCGTAGATGGGAGCGCCGAAACGCTCTGTCAGGGCGGCGTAATGCTCGCCGGGGTCGCGGCCCGTTTTTGCCGTGATCTCCGCCGCCAGCAGGTCCAGGAGGATGCCGTCCTTGTCCGTCGTCCAGACGCTCGCGTCGCGGCGCAGGAACGAGGCCCCAGCGCTCTCCTCGCCGCCGAAGCCGTAGTCGCCGCTGAGAAGACCGTCCACGAACCACTTGAAGCCCACCGGCACCTCGGCGAGAGGCCGCCCCAGAGACGCGGCCACGCGGTCAATCATGGCGCTGGACACTAGAGTCTTGCCCACGGCGGCGTCGGCCCGCCAGCCGGGGCGGTTTTGGAACAGGTACGAGATCGCCACGGCGAGGTAGTGGTTCGGGTTCAATAGCCCCGCGCTGCGTGTGACAATGCCGTGCCGGTCCGTATCGGGATCGTTGCCGAAGGCGATGTCGTAGCGGTCCTTGAGGCCGATCAAAGAAGCCATCGCGTAGGGCGAGGAGCAGTCCATGCGGATTTTGCCGTCCTTGTCTACGGTCATAAACGCGAACGTCGGGTCCACATTGGGGTTGACGACATCAATGTCCAGCCCGTAGCGTCCGGCAATCGGCTCCCAGTAGGCCAGGCCCGCCCCCCCCATCGGGTCCGCCCCGATCTTCAGCCCGGTGTTTGCGATAGCCTCCATGTCAATGACTGTCGCCAGGGCGTCCACATAAGGCGTCACATGGTCATATGCCTGGGTCGTCTCCGCCCTCAGCGCCCGCGCATACGGCAGCCGCTTGACGTCGGCCAGGCCGCCTTGCAGGAGGGCGTTCGCCCGGTCCTGGGTGCGCTTCGTCGTGCCTGTGCCGGCAGGCCCGCCGGACGGCGGGTTATACTTGAACCCGCCGTCTTCGGGCGGGTTGTGCGACGGCGTGATGACGACGCCATCGGCTAACCCCGCCGTGCGTCCCTGATTATAGGTCAAAATGGCAAAGGAAATCACCGGCGTCGGCGTGTAACCGCCGCCCGCCTGTACCCGCACGTCTACCCCGTTCCCCGCAAAGACTTCAATCGCCGTCCGGTGCGCCGGCTCAGACAGCGCGTGCGTGTCCATGCCTAAATAGAGCGGCCCCGTGACCCCCTCCAATACCCGCTGCTCGGCGATGGCCTGGCAGATGGCAAGGATGTGGTCCTCGTTGAAGGCGCGCTTGAGCGACGAGCCGCGATGCCCCGACGTGCCGAAAGCGACCCGGTGGGACACCTCGGCGGGGTCCGGCTTCTCGGTATAATAAGCGGCGATGAGCCGGGGGATGTTGGTCAGTAGACTGTGCGGGGCGGGCCTGCCGGCCAACTCAGACAGGGGCATAGGAAAATCCTTTATTTTTTGTTGCTTTTTTCTTCGTGTGTAAAGACTGCTTCCCGTACCACCTCGTCCAGCCTCAGCGGCGTATCCATAATCCGAGAGACGCTCCAGTGCCGCCGGTCCTTCAAGTAGGTGATGGCCGTGGATGCCTTGAAGTAGAAGAACGAAGGCGACGAATCGCTGCCGCCCTGTCTCAGCAGTTTTGTCCCTTCTTCTCGGTCGAACGAGGTAGCTTGGGCGACGTAATCACAGTAGCCTTCCTGCTTCCAATGAGGTGTCAGCAGTATCCGCACCTGTCCGAACCTCTCTGCAAGAAGAGTGTGCGTACATTCGTGGGCAATTACGCCGCTCAGGGAACGCCGGTCGTGCTGCCCCGTGCCTGTCGTCACCTCATCCGCCCTGACATCGGCGGTGTTTACGAAGATGTTATGGACAAAGGACAGGTTGTTGCCGAATGCCGAACGCGCCGACGGGTCGAAGAACGCGAAGGCGGCATGACTAGGGCAGAGAAAGATATGGTAGGAGGCGCGGGGGTCGTTGACCTCCGAGGCGGCGAGTCTCTTCTCGGCTTTGTCCAGAGCAGGAGTAATGCTGCCGTCCAGCGGGGCAGTGGAGTAAACCCGGAAATTGTGATAAGTCACGCTCCGGGCGAAGACCATTTGGGGAAAGCTCAGAAGCAGCAGGTAGGCAAGCAAGAGCGTCAGCACAAGCGCCTCCATGACCTTCTGGGACTTGCTCTTGGGCTTTTTCCTTGCCGCCATGGTACGCTTCCAAAAGGGTCCCCATTTCCACAGTGTCGAGGTCTGCATTCTGCTTTTCTCCCAGCTTGACGCCTTTTCCTGTCACCGCTTCTTCGTCTGGTCATCCTGCCCATAAGCGCACTCATCACGAACGGGGCAACGCGAACAGATCGGGACCGTCGGCAGGCAGAGGGCGCGGCCATGTTGCAGAAATAGCCGGTTACTGCCTGCCCACAAATCTTGCGGCATGACCTTCTCCAATGCCTTCTCGGTCGCGTCGGGCGTTTTGGTACTTACCCACCCCAGCCGGTTCGTGATCCGGTGCATGTGGGTGTCCACGCACAGAGCGGCCTTGTTGAAGGCGTAGATCAGGACGCAGTTGGCGGTCTTGCGTCCGACGCCGGGCAGGGTCAGCAGCGCCTCCACCGTGTCCGGCACCACGCCGCCGTGCTCGTCCCGCAGTATCCGCGCCAGCGCGACCAGCCGGGGCGCTTTCTCCTCACGGTACTCGCTGCCTTGCAGAAGATCATATAGCTCCGGCTCCTCGGCGGACGCCAGGGCGGGCACATCCGGGTAGCGTGCGAAGACGCGCGCCGACACCACCGCCGTCTGCTCCTCCCGCGTCCGCTGCGAGATGACCGTGGCGACCAGGACTTTGTACGGGTCGCCCAGTTCCACTGCCCCGCGCCCGTGATAGGTGGCGGCCAGCGTGTCCATGACGGCGCGAACGTCGGCAGGAGTCACCCGTGCCTGCGGCTCATGTTGCATAGCACCTGTCATCTACTCGTACTCACTCGCCGCTCCAATCTTCCAGGTTGAGGCCGATGACTTTGCTGAAATCGGCGGTATTGCGCGTGATCAGCGTCGCCTCGTTGGCAAACGCCGTAGCAGCGATCTTCAAGTCCATTGTACCGACACGGAGCCGCCGCAGCCACAAACTCTGGAACTGCGCCAGTGCCTTTTCGTCGAAAGGCAGCACGGGCGTGATGCAGTAGTAATCCCGCATTTTGTCCAGACGGGAGTAGGCGGCGAATTGGCGGTCAACGCTTTGCATCCGAGCGATCTCCGCCATCCAGCCACGCATCTGCTCCTCGTAACTGATGAGGTTCACGGCTACACTGTCCGGCGGAAGCGCGGCGATACGGGTGATGATTCGCACCCCCTCCGGTCCGCCTCGGTCAATCAGAGAAACGTGGTCACTGTCCATCAGGTAGGGGTACATGGACACCTGCCTTTTCCAATGCCTCAATCTCGTCTGCTGCCGTTGGCTGAGAGCGCCGGGACTCCGCACCGAGACGCATCGCCTCGTCATACATCTCATCGTCCTGAAACGCGCCTTTCCAGCGCTCGTACCAGGGAACATGGGCGTTCGCCGTCGTTTTGTCCACCAGCAGATGCGCCACCTGCGCTTCTAGCGCGCTCACGCGCTCTTCCAGTGTTGTCGCCATCGTCCAGTTTCCTTTCTCAATGACTCGTTCTTGCACCGTCTTTGGAAACGTCTGTCTCGGAAACCGCCGTTCAGACGCGGAAGTCATCGCTCCCGTGCCGGAGAGATGCAGGCAAAATGATGGGGCTTGGCGGCCTTTGCGGCTCTTCTTTGTTCGGGCGACTGTTTGCTTTCTTGGAGAAACTAGTAAAGAAAAGTGCCCCTAAGAAGAAGCTAACCCACATATCATGCGAAGGCGCGTGATGAGAAACCAGCCAGATAATGCCGTAGAAAACTGGGGCATTATAGAGCGACTTTATCGCTATTCTTAAAAGTTTGGACGCTTCCTCAACAACGAACTCCCACAAGAAGACGGCTATTTTCTTGACGAACGGCATGGCCTTTTCCTACTCCCACTCAATCGTCGCGGGGGGCTTGCTGGTGATGTCTAACACCACCCGGTTGACGCCGGGAACTTCGTTGACGATGCGGTTGGAGATGCGGTCCAGGACCTCGTAGGGGAGACGCGCCCAGTCCGCCGTCATGGCGTCCTCGCTGGTGACGGCGCGGATGACGATGGGGTAGGCGTAGGTGCGCTGGTCGCCCATGACGCCGACGCTCTTGGTGGGGATGAGTACGGCGAAGGACTGCCAGACCTTGCGGTACAGGCCCGCGCGCTTGATCTCGTCAATGATGATCCAGTCGGCGGAGCGCAGCAGGTCCAGGTGTTCCCGAGTGACTTCGCCCAGAATGCGGATGGCGAGGCCGGGGCCGGGGAAGGGCTGACGCCAGACCAGGTCGGTCGGCAGGCCCAATTCCTCGGCGACGGCGCGGACCTCATCTTTGAACAGGAAGCGCAACGGCTCGACTAATTTAAATTGCATGTCTTCGGGCAGACCGACATTGTGGTGGGTCTTGATCTTGGCGGCCTTGCCTGTGCCCGACTCGATGACGTCTGGGTACAGCGTCCCCTGGGCGAGAAAGTCGGCGTCTTTGAGCTTGCAGGATTCTTCTTCAAAGACACGCACGAACTCCTCACCGATAATCTTGCGCTTCTGCTCGGGGTCAATGACTCCGGCCAGGCGGCGCAGGAACCGCTCCTCGGCGTCCACGGTGATCAGGTTGATATTCAGCGCGGCGGCGAAGCGGCGCTGCACGTCCTCGGCCTCACCCTTGCGGAGCAGGCCGTGGTTGACGAAGATGCAGACAAGCTGGTCGCCGACAGCCTTGTGCATCAGGGCGGCGACGGTGCAGGAGTCAATGCCCCCGGACAGGCCGCAGACGACCTGGCTGGTCCCGACCTGCTCCCGGATCAGCCGCACCTGCTGCTCGATAAAGCTCTCCATGTGCCACAGGCCCTGCGTCCCGCAGACTCGCTCGACGAAGCCCCGGATGACCTCGGTGCCCCAGGGGGTGTGGACTACTTCCGGGTGGAACTGCACGGCGTAGAAGCGCCGCGCGGCGTCGTACATGGCCGCGCAGGGGCAGTTCTCGGTGGCGGCGGCGACGACAAAGCCCGGCGGCGGCGCTTCCACCGTGTCGCCGTGGCTCATCCAGCAGACCAGCTCGGGGTTCAAACCCTCGAACAAGACCGTCGGGTCCAGCACGTCCAGCCGCGTCTTGCCGAACTCTTTGAGCGTCGCCGCCGACACCTTGCCGCCCAGGTCGTGCGCCATCGCCTGCATCCCGTAGCAGATGCCTAAAATCGGCAGGCCAAGCTCGTAGACGGCCTTGTCTATCTGCGGTGCCCCCTCGTCATAGACGGAGGACGGCCCGCCGGACAAAATCAGCCCGACCGCACCTCGGTCTTTGATGACGTCCAGGGGCGTATCGTAGGGCAGGATCTCGCAGTAGACATGGCACTCCCGGATGCGCCGGGCGATGAGCTGCGTATACTGCGCGCCGAAGTCCAGAACGAGGATAAGCTCCGGCGGCGTCATGCCCTCCCCGCTGACGGAGGCGCCGCGCGGGGCATAATTGGTCAGGATCGGTTGGTCCTGATGCTGCGGGGTCAGAGACATGGGCACCCCCACCCTGCCGGCGTCGGGGGGCAGTCCGTTTTTACAAAATTACATAGCATTATTTTTATAGACCCGCCTCGTCCCATTTCAAGGGAAGTTCTTATAAATCTCTCTTCTGTTCAGGCACCGCACGAATGCGACGATGTTGTCTGTGATGCTCAACCCCAGCCGGTGATCCCCAATGCGCAAATCGGTAGTAGCTGCCGCCGCCCTGCATTTTATCAGGTTCGGGATGTCCTGAAGTCGCTCGGCTTGCTCTACGACCTCAATAGCGGCCTGAATGCGGGCCAGCAAGTCGGCGTCACGAATCGTCCGCAGGTCGCGCGCGAAGCTGGCGCGGAACTCGGCGGTCATGACGCGCCCCGTAGCAGGACAAACACTTCATCACGGCTGACGTTCCCACTCCCATCACCCTCTTCAATGGCGCGGGCGAGGGCAAAGTCTTCCAGTGCGTCTTCGAGTGCATTTCGGATAAGTTCAGGGCGCTCCGACAAAACCTCGATGAAGACCTCTTTAATGAGGGATTTGAGCTGTGTGTCGTCCACGGTTGTTTGCATGGGGTTTCCTAGATCGAATCCTTCAACACTAGTCTCAGGGATGGCACAGCCGCGTCACACTGGCTGTTCATCCGCTGGCGTTGACGGCAGCAGCAGAACCGTTAGGTGTTCTGACTCTTCTAGAGCCGCTTCGACGTCAGCCAGGGCTTCGTAGTATTCGTAGCGTCGCGTAGGCTCGACTGAGGGGCGAACGGGCACATATCACCAATCTTGTTCATGGCGAACACCTTGCGCCAATGCTTCCAGAGTGGCCCCACCAGGGTGCTAGTCCTTCAGATAACGCCCGACGATTTCTACGATCCCTTTTTCACTCATGGCTGGTTGATCCCTTTTCCAGAACTGTCGCAGGTTCAGGGCAAACTCAACTGAAATTTGATAATTCGATCCACTTTTGCCATATCAGCGTCAGAAAGCCGGCTGATTTTGTTCCCCAAGCGCAACTTGCTGATCGTCGTCAACTGGTCCGCCATCACCTTTCGCTGCTGACCGTTTAGCGTCACCAGTGCCTCAGACGCATAGACACGGCTCACCTGACTAGAAACGGGAACGACCTGTAATCTATTCAGCAGCAAGTTCGCACTGTCGTTGCTGATAATCACAGCGGGGCGCGTCTTCTGGATTTCACCGCCGATGGAGGGGTCAAAGTCAACCCACCAGACTTCACCGCGCCTCACTTGCGGCTAGTCCCTAGAGTACCTTCTATCCACTCCAATGCCTCTGCTTCCCGCTCCTCATCTGCCGCCATTTCCCGATACGAGGCTTCAATCTCTTCTTTAGTCATAGAGGCGGGGTCGTCCACCAGTACGTTTGACAACAAAGCGTCGGCGAGTTCATTCAAGTCTGAGCCATCGCGCTGCGCCCGATTCCGCAGGCGGGCCTCGGTTTCCGGCTTCAAGGTGATAGTCATATTTTTCGCTCCTTCCACTCCGCGAGCCACTGCATAGGGAACCTACCGTCCCTGGCCGACGTGCTGGGCGCGCTGCATGGACTTGCCTTCGGTCTGGATCTGGGGGGCGACGACCATCTCGGCCTGCTGCATCTCGGCAATGGTTTTGGCGCCGCAGGTCGCCATGGAGAGGCGCAGGGCGCCGACGAGGTTCATGGTGCCGTCGTCGCGGTGGGCAGGGCCGAGCAAAATCTCGCGCAGGGTGCCCATGATAGCGACCTTGATGCGCGTGCCGCGCGGCAGATCGGCATTGGACATCGCCATGCCCCAGGAGTAGCCGGGGGCGGGGGCTTCGGACGAGGCGGCGACCGAGGAGCCGAGCATGACGGCATCGGCGCCCGCCGCAATAGCTTTCGCCAGGTCTCCACCGTTCTTGATGCCGCCGTCGGCCAGCAGGGGGACGTAGCGGCCTGTGCGCTGCTGATAGGCGTCGCGGGCGGCGGCGCAGTCGGCGACGGCGGTGACCTGGGGGACGCCGACGCCCAGCACGGTGCGGGTCGTGCAGATCGCGCCCGGCCCGACGCCGACGAGGAGAGCCGAAGCGCCCGCCTCCATGAGTTCGGTCGCGGCCTGGAAAGAGACGCAGTTGCCGACCATGACGGGCACGGGCGAGTCACGGCAAAACCGGGCGAGGTCCACCGTCTCAGAATGGGTAGAATAATGCCGGGCGGTCGCCACCTGGCTAGAGACCACGAAGAGGTCGGCCCCGGCCTCGACGGCGACGGCGGCGAGGCGCGGGGCGGTCGGCGGGATGGAGGCCAGCGCGGCGAAGCCGCCGCCCGCCTTGATTTCTGCGATGCGGCGCGCGACCAGATCGTCGCGGACGGGGGCCGTGTAGAGCTTCTGCATCTTCTCGATGATGCCCTCGGCGCCCGCCTCGGCGATCTCCTGCAAAATGCCCTCGGCGTCGTCGTAGCGGGTCTGAAGCCCCTCGCCGTTCAAGACAGCGAAGCCGCCGAGACGGGTCATCTCGACGGCCACGCGGGGGTTCACCGCAGCGTCCATGGCACTGGCGATGATGGGGATAGCGAACCTGTGCCGTCCCAGCATCCAGGCGGTGTCCACGTCACGCGGGTCCACGGACAAAGCCGAGGGCACCAAGGCCACTTCATCGAAGCCGTAAGCGCGGCGCGCTTTCTTGTTCCCTCCCAGCGTGATGGTGTGTTCCAAATCGGCCCCTCCCGAACTTTTCCGATTAGTATACCCGACGCAGGGGCGCGGCTGTCAATCACTTGGAGACGGGTCGAAGGCGCCCCGTCAGGAAGTCGTCACGTCGGCGTGTCCTTCCGACTGGTTCAGCCGCGCCGCAGCGGCAGCGGCGTCTTCGGAGCGATAGCGCAGTTTCTTTTCCGCGCGGACGGTCGTCCCGTGCGGATCAGTGCGGTGGAACTCCAGACGGTCCGAAAGGCTCTGGATCAGCGTCATGCCGTAGCCGCCGATCCGTTCGCCGCCCCCGAAGTCCGCCCGGCTCGTCCCGGCCAGCGGCACGTTTTTGAACGAGAAGCCCTGCCCACGGTCCTCGACCGTGATGCCGACATGGTCGCTGAAATATTCCAAAACGACATGGAAGCGGTCGTCGTGGCTCTGAGCGTGGCGCAGGACGTTGGCGCACAGCTCGCCGACCAGAATTTCGACGTCGTTGATGTCCATCGGGTCGGCCTGCAAATGCTCCAGCAATGCCCGCCCCAAGACGCGCGTAATTTTAATGTAAGATAAATCTTCCGGCAGTTCCAATGACAGTCGCAAGATCATAATGACACCGACTTTCTCGCGAGCCAGCACGCTCGCGGAATGCAGTACAGCATTGTTTACCCTTGCGGCCTTCGTTCTCTAACGGCAGACCTCATAGTCCAACATCTTCGTGACGAACGCCGGGCCGCCCGGCGGCCTGACGCGCGGTGTCAATGATGATGTCCAGACGTCATGGCTTTCTTGCCCCGGTAATGGGCGGCGGCCAGAAAAGCCGCCACGGCCAGAGCCACGAGGTCCAGCCAGGCCGTGTAGTTCCAGGCGAAGTGCGCCTGCGAGAGCGCGGAGGCGAGGCGCGGGCCGGTCGGGATCAGATGCAGCGCACCGAACAGCAGGTCCACGACCAGGCCTGCGATCACCATCGAGGCGAACAGAACCAATGTGATATAGGTCGCGGTGCGGCGTCCGTAGTATTTGCCGTAAACAATAATCAGCGGGACGATGATCAGGTCGGCATAGATAAAGGCAATCACGCCGCCAAAGGAGATGCCGCCCGACCACAAGATGCTCGCCAGCGGGATATTGCCGATGGAGCAGACGAAGGACAAGACGGCGATCAGTGGCCCGACGATGACATTCTCTAAGAGCCGCAGCATGGGGGAGCCGGAGTGCGTCAGGAACAGCGCCCGCCACGTCCCATCCGACACCAGCACGGCCAGGAGGCCGGCGATGACGAAGCCGATAAGCATCTCCTTCCACATCATGCCCCAGTCCATCGCGAAGGCGTCCGCGACGGCCCGCAGTCTGCTCCCGTCGCCGTGCCCGCCGTGGTCATGTCCGCAGTGCCCGGCGTCCTTCGCCTCCTCGTGGGCGCGGGCCTCGTCTTCCAGCCCCTTTGGGAGCGTGAGGGACACGATTAGCCACATGACGGCGATGAGCACGAACGCGCCGACCAGTTCGGCCAGCACGAAGCGCCAGCCCATCAGGAGCCACAGGACGAAGCCCAACTCGAACACGAGGTTGGTAGAGGCGAACATGAAGGCCAGCGTGGGCACCAGGGCCGCGCCCTTCTGGAAGGCGGTCCGGGCGGCGGCGACGGCGGCGTAGGAGCAGGACGAGGAGGCCGCGCCAAAGGCAGTCGCCAGTGCCACTTCGCGCAACCCCGCCCGGCCCAATGCCTGCGTCATTCGCTCCTTGCTGACGAAGACTTGCAGCGCGGCGGAGACGGCGAAGCCGAGGACGAGCGCCCACAGGACCTCCCAGAACATCGCCGCCGACTCGAAGAGGCTGTGCCACAGCCAGGACAGTTGATGTGTCATCGTTTCCACGCCTTTATCTCCTATATCTCCTACTCAGAGTCACTTCAAGAAGTTGGTCAGGACGGCGCGCATCTCGCCCAGCAGTTGCTCTTGAGTCATGGGCCGCGCGTCCACATGTTCGGTTCCTGTGCCATGCCCGATCACGCACGACTCCAGATGTTCGCTCAGGAGCTTGATGCCAAGCGCGTCCAGGGCGGAGCGCACGGCGGCGATCTGGTTGAGGATGTCAACACAGTAGCGGTCTTCCTCGATCATGCGCTGTATCCCGGCAAACTGACCGGCGATCCGGTTGGCGCGGGTCTTGATGTCCTTGCGAGTCTTTTCTTCCATGCATCTTATACTCCCCACGGGTATTATTTATAGACATATTATATACCCCATAGGGGTATTTTGTCAAGCCTCTATGACACGCTTCCCAGATCTCCTAGGGCAACTTATCAAGAAGGTCGAAGAAAACAGCCCTAGTCGTTGGACTAGGGCTGCTGGACGATCTACATCTTCATGCCGCCCATTGGCTTATCGGCGGGGGCTGCATTGGCCGGAGCCGCCGTGACCGGCACCAGCTTCCCTTCATTTATAGGGTTCTTATAGCCGTCTTTCTTGGCGCGCGCCTTTCAGGTGAGCGGTTACATCTTCTGGTATTTGCCCTTTGCGGCGCTGGCGATGATCTTGCCGGGGTTCTTGTCGAATGTGGGCTTGCACTCCGGGCAGCAGAAATAGTACGCCTTGCCTTTATAGGTCTCATGGGCATAGGCTTTGTCGGCAGAAGCGATCTTGGTCCCCGTCACGGGGCAGATCAGGGCGGTCTTGGCCGCAGTCGGCTTGGCGGCGTGGTTGGGAGCGGCCCATACCCAACCCGCCAGTGCCGCGAGGGCGGCGGTCATTCCTAGAATCGTCTTCATGGTGTTCCTTTCGAGGCAATAGAGCCTCATATGGTGTGTCTGCATACACCGACGCGCCGGCAGGGCCAGCCTCAGTGTACGCCCTGTGAGTCAGCGGCTCATATCTGGCTTTACTTCGCGCTGAAATCGAAGGTTTTGGTCTGGGGCTGCCGGCCGGGCGCGGTGATTTTCACCTTCACCTGCCAGGGACCGACCATGCTGAAGTTGGCAACCGTGGCGTAATGCCCTGCGCCTTTCTCGGTGACAGCCGGGTGGGTGGCGCCCATGTCCATACTCGTCATCGCCACGGTCGTGGTGATCTTGGCTCCGGTCACAGGCTTGCCCTGCGCGTCGGTGATGCTGATGGTGAGAGGGTTATCGCCGGCTTTAGGCGTGGAGGCCACAATCGCGGTGATCTTCACCGGCGCAGATGCCGAGGGAGCGCTGCCGCCAGTCGTCGGCGCGGCCATGTTCATGCCCGCCATGCCGCCTTGATCGGCCTTTTTGCCGGTGCCCATGTCCATCCCAGGCATACTGTTGTCGGCATCGTCTGCGTCCGGCTTGGCGTAGTTCTTTTCCCCGAAGTCCATCTTCATGGCAGGCATCTTCATCCCCTCCATGCCGCTGCCGCCGACCATCATCTGGTTCATCATGGCGACCATGCCCGTGTTGTGGCCGAAGCCGGTCTGCTTCTCCCAGTTCTCGTTGCCCGTCACCGTGTAGGTGCCCTTCTCCTGCAACTGGGGCACGGTCGCGGTCTTCATGTCCGCGATGCCCGTCATCCTCTCCATCTTCGTGCCATCCATGCTCGACGCGCCATTGCTCCTGCCAGCGGACTGGTCCGCAGGCTTTTTGGTCCCCATCGGCGGCCCGCCGGGGAGGGAAGCGGCAGGCTCAGTCGCCCTGCCGCCGATGTCCATGCCGGGCATCGGGTTCTCGGCAGGAGCGGCAGGCTTGCCAGGTGTACCGCTCATAGCCTTGATCTGCGGCGACTTCCAGGGCGTCTTAGTCCCAGCCTCGAAGTCCAGCATGGCGATCTTGCCGCCCTGACTGCGGACGACCACGCGCCAGGGGCCGTTCATGCTGAAGTTGAGCTTTGCGGTGTAGTGTCCGTTGCCGGTTTCGGTGACGGCGGGATGGGTCGTGCCCATGTCCATGCTCGTCATTGCCACGGTCGTGGTCAGCTTCAAGCCCGTGGCAGGCTTGCCGTCAGGCCCGGTGATCGTCAGGTCGAGCGTGTTGTCGCCTGCTTGCGGGGCGGCGGGATTGACCGTAGCCGTCACGGAGAGAGGCGCAGGCTTGGGCTTCTGCGACATCGGCTTGGGGGACATCTTCATGCCGCCCATGTCCATGCCGCTCATGGGGCTGTCCGCGCGGGTTGGCAGCCCCAAGGGGAACAGTCCCAGCGCGAGCGTGGAGATTGTCAGCATCGTTTTCGTGTTCATCGAAAGCCTCAATTCGGAATGTCCTAGTTCGGGATGTACTGGTGCTGCAAGTTCAGCAGTGAGCGGCGCGGGCCGACGCTGCGGTTGAACAGCGTGTCGAAGTTGAAGATGAAGCCGACCTGGAAGCTGTTCTCCTCGTGCGCGCCGCCGTAGGCTGCGGCCAGCGAGTTACCCCGGTGCTGGTAGACATACTGCGCCACGGCATCGAAACCGTCGCCCAGGCGCTTCACCCCTGTCAGGGCCGCCCCCACCGAGTCTGCGCCCCCGATACGGTCGTAGCTCTTGTAGCCCGCCGTCAGCGACACCTGGTAGGCGGGCTTGCCGAACGGGCTGTGCAGGTAGCGGATGGCGGCAGTGACGGCGTTGGAGTTCGCCCGGAACGTGTCCGGCGTGCCTCGGAAACTCCGCAGGTCGCTGCCGAACGTAAGATTGTCCAGGACGCGCAGGTCCACCCGGTTGACCAGGCTCGGTTTGAGGTTGATGACGCCGCCCGCATAGATCGCCTCGGACGAGCCGCCGTCGGAGCGGGCGACGGAGCGGTGCTCATAGCCGGCCCCATAGGAAACGACTTTCTGCACCGCCTCCAGCCCCGGCAGCCCCAGGTACTGGTAGCTGACCCCATATGAGTTCAGGCCCGTACTGCTGGGCGTGCTCGTCCCGCCGCTGTCAATCAGGTGCTGGACGTGGAAGTTCTCGAAGGAACGCAGGTGCTGATTGAGCGTGACGGAGGCCACATTGGAGTACCGATGTTCTTCCACGTTCTCGCCCGAGGAAAATGGGTCGAGCAGGTCGGTGAAGGTAACAAGATCGTCGCCGCGCAGCGTCGGGAACGTCACGATCTGGGCGGTCGGGTTGTCCGTGCGCCCGACATACGCCTCCAGCGCCTCCGTCTGGTAGTCCACATACGCCTGGTGCAGAAAAAGCTGCGTCCCGCGTCCCACGTTGGTCTGGTCCAGCGCCAGACCCCCGACGTTCAGGCTCCCGATGCCGCCTTTGTACAGCCGCTCCGCCGCGCCGATGGTGAGCGCCGAGTCCGAAATGTTGATCTGGCTGCCGCTGGCCCTGCCGCCGTCGGGGAGGGCGTTGCGCGACCGGCCCAGGTCCAGGGTGCCGATGCCCGCCCCGGCGATCTCGATCTGCGGGGAGACGCTGGGCTGCTCCGGGATGGGCACCTGCTGGGCCTGAGCAGCGGCGGGGCGCGAGTGTGTCCCGGTCAATCCCAACACGGCAAGAAGTGCGGCGGGCGCGGCGATGCGGGCGAGCGGAGTTCTCATTTTTATCCTCAAGCGTTTGGTCTCCTTTTCCTGTCTTTCGACGGTGCGCCTACGAGTTGGTCTGGATGATGTCCTTGAACTTGACGCCGTACTTCTCCGCGTCCTCGTACATCAGCATCGTCATCATGCCGCCGGGGTGGATGCCGTTGTTCGTGGTTGAAAGGTCGCTGTGGTCGTGGAAGTGCCACGAGCCGGGGTTCGTCCCCTGAATGATGATGTCCGAGGTCGTGCCGGGGAAGACCGGGATCGTGTTCAGCCGCAGCGGCGCGGCCAGCGGCCCGCCGTCCTGGCAGACATGCCAGAAGTCGTGCCCGTGCAGGTGGAAGTAGTGCGGCTGCATCCCGCCCCCGATCAGCCGCACCCGAATGTTCTCCCCCGACCGGATCATCAGCGGGTCGGTCATCGGGTACGACTTGCCGTTGATCATGAAAAAGTTCGGCGAGATGATGCGGTTCGGCCCGACCATCGCCGTCGTGTAGCTAGGGATATAGCCGTCCTTGATGGCCTTCAGGAAGGTCGCCTTGTCCTGGAACCAGCCCATCATGCGCCCGTTCATCTCACCCATCAGCCGGGGGTCGTTGTTCATGGCCCCCATGGTCATGCCCATGCCGACCATCTCGTTGAGGCTCTCATTGACCCAGTTGGTGTCTATCTCCGACAGCAGCAGCGTATAATCCCGCGTGTACGGGAACGTCTTCTTGACGATGTCGTTGTCGGCCTCGACGATCAAGGCGCCGACCAGGCCGGCCTGCTGGTGCAGCGTGGTCATCACATGGCAGTGGTAGAAGTGTGTCCCGGCGGGCTGGGCGCGGAACAGGTAGCGGTAGCCCTGCCCGGTGAAGACCGGCCACTGGGTCCCGAAGGGGACACCGTCCATCTCATTGGCGAGCATCATGCCGTGCCAGTGGATGGTGTGGTTTTCGGGCGACTTGTTTTTGAGGTCCACCTGCACCCATTCGCCCTCCTTGACGCGCAGGACGGGTCCGGGGTAGGAGCCGTTGAACAGGAACATATGCGCCTTGATGCCCGGCACGATCTCGTGGATGCCGATGGTGACTTCCATCTCGAACTTGTGGATGACGTCGCCGGCCTTGGGCATCTCGCGGGGATTGAACTGCGGGGCCGTCCCCTGGGGGTTAAAGGAAGCGGGCCAAGGTGTCGCGGGCTTGTCCATGGGGGCGCTGCTATCCAGGTTAGGCTTTGCGCTGGCGTCGGCCCATGCGGGCACGGCGGTTTTGCCCAGCAGCAGCCCGGCGCCCGCCGCGCCCGCGACGCCCGTCACGAACTGGCGGCGCGAGACATTATCCCGGTTCGGCGATGTTTGCCCTGTCGTCTCTGAAATCGCTTTTTCCTGCGACTTTTTCTTTCCGAATAATTTCATGGTTTTGTCTTTCTTACGGTGCTGCGCGTCTGGTAGACCCTAATCGCACAAATCAGCGCACCAGGAGGGTTCCCCACATCCCGCCGGGCGCATGGCCGCGCACGGTGCAAAGGTAATAGTATGCTCCCGGCTTTGACGGCGCGCGTAAAGTCATCTCTTCGGCATGAAAGGCCGTTTCGGTCTTGTGCGCCAGGTTGGGCGTCCCTACGGAGGGCGCTGCCGGATTTTTTCGGGTACTGAAGCGCAGGTTGTGGGCCATGTCGTCGTCGGTGTTGACAAACAGGACCCTGAGCATCGCGCCTTTGGGAACGACCATCACTGGATTCCGCAGCCCGCCGATGCGGTAGGAGAGCATATCATTTGCGGGGCCGCTCTGGGCAACGAGCCGGATAGTCTTCTGCCCGAACGTCATGCTGTTCTTGGGGCGAGAGACCTGGGCCTGAGTCACGGATTTCTGAACCGCCGCCAGAGAGGCGGACGTCAGCGTCTTCGGTGTGCCGCCGATAAGTTGAAACGGCGCGGCGAGGGCACTGCCGGTGAGCATCAGGATCATCCCGACTACAGCCGACAAAGGCTTCAAGCCAGGAAGAACAGTCTTCATGGAGTAACTCCTATTCAGTTGAAACAGGGCCGTAACAGAACGTAAAAGGGTAATGGCGCGAGAAGGGGCAGCCTGTGACCACAGGCTGTATCCGAGACGCGGTTAGGTGGTGGGAGGAGCGCGAAGGCCGGGGAGGTGAGTGAGAGCGGAGTGAAGCAGCCCCACGGCAGGCGGGGGGCGCTGCCGAACGGGGGTGGTAAGGGGCGCAGCGATCATGCCTTCCGAAGAAAAGGACAGCGCATAAGCTGCGGCGATCCCGTGCTGGAGGTCAAGCTGAGTGTGGGTCACGCTGGCGACCGGGAGGGCCGCAAGCGGAGTAAAGGTGGGGAGACAGCCTGCTGCGGAGAGTGTTTGGGCGGGGCGGGCACCGTGAACCTGTGCCGGACGCTTCACCTGGCAGCAGGACATGGCCCCCTGCATCATCCGCCCACCGCCCATCTGGCATGGCATGGCTCCGTGCGCTACGAAAGACGCGGCGACGAATCTAGCCGCATGACGGCACTGCCACAGCCCCGGCGACGACAAGGCGCTCCCCGTTCCGATGAATAGGGCAAGCAAAATCGCGATCAAGGAAAGTAGAGGCCGTCGTACCATGCTATTTTGATTGTACCCGTTTGGCGATGTTTTTGTTCCTGACGCGATAAGAGGGGTGTGAGTTCCGGCAAGAACACGAAACGGCGAAAAACGACAATCAGCGAGTCACGTTTTTGTGCAGGCGGGTATAATGCCCACATGGACCCAGAGTATTTCCGCGCGGATGATGTGATTTCCCTGACCCCCGGCGAGTGGCAGGAACTTGTGGCCTCCATCCAGAACCTGGTACAAGCCAACAACGCGCTCCTGCAAACGGTCTCCGAACTGATGGCCCAGCGCAATGAAGCCTTCTCGCATCAAGCACCCCCATCGCTGACCAATCCCTCCAAGACCGATCTTTCCAAGACCGATCTTTCCAAGACCGACCCCTACGACCTACGCACTCTCAACCGTCTTTTCAGCGACAAGTCGTGATTCCTTATCCCATTCTGCTGGAGCAATCCTCGTGAACGAAACCCAGAAATGGCCGGATCGCCTGTGGCTTGTCCGGCACGGCGAGAGCGCGGGCAATGTCGCCCGCGACGCCGCCGAGGCCGCCGGCCACCCTGTCATTGACATCCCCACGCGCGACGCCGACGTGCCTCTGTCTGCACTAGGCGAGCGGCAGGCGCGGGCGCTGGGCGACTGGTTCCGGCAACAAGCGCCGGAAGAGAGGCCGACGGTGGTGCGGGCCTCCCCCTACCTCCGCGCCCGGCAGACGGCATCCATCGCCCTGGAAGCGGCAGGGCTGTTCCGGGACGAGGAGACGCTGACCGTGGATGAGCGGCTGCGGGAGCGGGAGTTCGGAATCCTGGACCGGCTGACGCGGGCGGGCATTGTCGAGAAGTATCCAGAGCAGGCCGAGCTGCGCCGCCTGCTGGGCAAGTTCTACCACCGCCCGCCCGGCGGCGAAAGCTGGTGCGATGTCATCCTGCGCCTGCGCTCGATGGTGGACATGCTGACGCGCGAGCACCGGGGCGAGCGCGTCCTGCTCGTCTGCCACTCGGTCGTCATCCTCTGTTTCCGCTACCTGCTGGAGCGGATGACGGAGGAGCAGATTCTGGAAGTGGACCGGCTGAACGAGGTCGCCAACTGCTCGGTGACATCGTATGCCTTCGATCCCGCGCGGGGGCGACACGGCAAGCTGATCCTGCGCGAGTTCAACTTTTCCGCCCCGCTCGAAGAGGCGGGCGAGGAAGTCACGACGGAACCCGATGCCCCCGTCGCCACGAAGTAGCCCAAAAAGCCGTTTTATGAAAGCCAACCTATGAAGAAGACCGCCGCAACCGCCGTCACGCCCGCCCTGCTGCGGGACTGGGCGCTGCCCCAGCATGACGAGGGCGACGACAAGGAAGGCCGGGGGCGCATTTTCGTCGTCGGCGGCTCGGCGCAGATCCCCGGCGCGATCCTGCTGGCGGCCCTGGCTTCCCTGCGCGCGGGCGCGGGGCAGCTCAAGATCGCCACGGCCCAAAGCGTCGCCGCCCATGTCGCCATCGCCGTCCCCGAAGCTTGGGTGCTTCCCCTGCCCGAAACGTCGGCGGGCGGCTTTGACCCGGCCTGCGCGGACGAGATCGCCGAAAACGCCAACAACGCCAACGCCGTCCTGTTCGGACCGGGCATGATGGACCCGGATGCGACCAGCCGCCTGCTCCACGCCGCCCTGCCGCAGATCGAGAAGCCGACTCTCGTCCTGGATGCCGCGCCCCTCGCCTGCCTGGGGGATGCGCCCGACCTGCTGCACTCGCTGAACGGCAATGTCATCGTGACGCCCCACGCGGGCGAAATGGCAGCGATGCTGGGGCGGGACAAGGCGACAATCAAGGCCGATCCGCAGGCCGCCGCTTTAGAAGCCGCCGCCAAGCTCAAAGCCGTGGTCGCCATGAAGGGCAGCCAGACCTACATTGCCGCCCCGGATGGGCGGCTGTACCTCAACCGTTACGGCAATATCGGTTTGGCGACTTCGGGGTCCGGTGACACGCTGGCGGGGATCATCGCCGGCCTGGCTGCGCGCGGCGCGGACCCGGTGCAGGCGACGGTCTGGGGCGTCTACCTTCATGCACGGGCGGGCGACGTCCTTGCCAAGCGCGTCGGCCCCCTGGGCTTCCTGGCCCGTGAGCTGCTGGCCGAAATCCCCGCACTGATGTGCGGGCTGGACAAGGAAGAATAGAGAAACGATGAAAGACGCCCTGCTGCTGCTGCTCTTCGCCGGGCTGGGTTTTCCTGTGGGGGCGGCCCTGGCGCTCTTCATCCTCTGGATGGACAAGCAACGGCGCCCGCCCCGGCGCCGTCCGGCTGCGGCCATACCGGGCGGCATCGCTATTATAGGGATCAGCATCAATCTCCCCTTTGCTGGGCTGAGGGGTGCCCGGCATGACTGGCAAGGGATGGTGGAAGACCTAATTATGGCAATCTTCTTTGTCTTAGCGTCTTGGGGCGCCTGGTCCGTGACGCGATGTGCCCAACTCAAGCCATCCGACAGGCCGAACTATGGCGATGACATTTAGCGCGCCTTGTTCGGTGTGTGCGGCGTTTTGCCTAGATCGTGCCAACTTGTTTCCGTGATCTCCACGCCGTAATGCTGGGCCGCCTTTTTGATGTTGGCGAAGGCCAGGTCGCGGTCGGTATCGGAAGCGTCCCCGACCTGATCGAAGCGGGCCAGGGCGTTCTTGACGTGCGAGGCATCCGTCAGCGGTTCCTTGCGCTGCTGGGGGAAGGCGAAGACGCTTTCGGGCAGGTCGTTCTTCTCGTGCGTACTCAGGTCGCCATGCGCCTCGTGTGGCTGCCAGGTCGTGCGGGTGGACATATCGTTACCTCCGTTGGTGGCTTTGCTGACTCTGTTCCCACTGCCTCAGCCGCCCTAAACGTGCCCCTCCGCCTCGATAATCGCTTTCAAGTTCCGGTTGCGCGTGACCAGGAACCGCAGCATGTAGCGTTTCAAGAACAGCGCGTCGGCGAGGACGCCCAGCGGGCCGAGCGGGGAGGCCCATGTCAGACGGTCCCGCATCAGCGTCCCGCCCTCGACGGCCGTGAACGTGTGGACATGGCGCAGGCTGGAGAACGCGCCGGACAGGGCCTCGTCGGCGAACAGCGTGGGCCGGTCGAACTCCACAATGCGCGAAGACAGCCGCTGCCGGACGCCCAGATGGGTCGCCTCAAAAGTCAGCACATCCCCTAGCTCCGCCAAGCCGCCCGTCTTCGCCCCCACCAGCCGCTCCCGCGTGTGCGGCAGCGTCCGCGTATGAACATCCAAGTCGCGGCACCCGTCGAAGCAGCGCGCGAGGGGTGCATGAATCTCAGTTACTAGAGTCAACGTAGGCATTACGGATTACCCGCCGTGACCTCGCCCGTGGCGGCGTCAAGTGTCCAGGGCCGGTCCGGCGTGACGGACATCGTGCCGTCGCGGATGGTCAGCGGCAGCCAGATGTAGCGCGAGTCGGCCAGGTTTTTGCTTTTCCAGTGGTCACCGAGGTAGAGGTAGCTCGTCGTCTTGCTCCCCACCACCGGCAGGATAAAGGCCGTCTGCGAGTCGTAGGTCTTGGTCGCGGGCGGCGCGATGTCCTTGAAGTCGGACCACGGCCCGGCCATCGCGGGGGCGGTCGCGTACTGGTTCGGGTTGGTGTTCCAGCCGGTCAGCCGCGAGCCGAGCAGGTAGTACGTCCCGGCCACCTTGACGATGGCGGGCGCTTCATAGTGCTGGGGGATGAGGGCGACTTCCTTCTCGATGCCGTACCCTTCCGGCGTGAGCTGCGCGAGGGAGACGCCGCGCTGGCGGTCCTCGAAGACCAGGTAGTTCGTGCCGTCCGTGTCCTGAAACAGCGTCATGTCACGGCTCTGATGTCCCAGGGGCGCGAAGCTGCCCAGATAGGTGTAGGGGCCGATGACGGCCCGGCTCGTCGCCACGCCCACCTTGGCCCCACCATAATTGGGGGAGTCAATGTGCAGGTACATGACAAAGGTGCGCGTCTTGGCGATATAGATGACTTTGGGCCGCTCGACCACGCGGTTCGGCCCCAGGTCGCCGTCGGCCTGTAGCGTCAGCGCGTTGCTTTGGAACGTCCAGTGTGCCAGGTCCGTGGAGGCGTAGCACTTGACGTTCTGGAACGAATACCCTTTTGTCTTGTCCTCCCCGAACCAGTAGAAGGTCTTCCCGACCTGGATCATCCCCGCCCCGTGCGCCTGGATGACGTCCCCCGCCGTGTCCCGCCACACCTCGCCCGGCCTGATGGCCTGCGGCACAGCCCACGCAGGGACGCCAGGCACCAAGGTGAGACAAAAGGCCACGACGCTTAGATTAAAGGCAGTTCGTTTTGACAAAATCGCTCCTGTTAATTTGCTGCCTGTCCTCACCCGGACCACACGCAGCAATCTCGGAGGCATAACAGCAGTTCGTTTTGACATTTTTTATATCATTCTCGTAACTGCCCCATCACCCGGAGTTGACGGGACAGAAGAGTTCGTTTTTGCAATTTTTTGTGCTATTTTATCCATCGCCCTGCCACGCTTGAACGATTCGGCCTCGAACAATCTGTCTACTGCTTCCACTTGTAATTATACTCGTTCACAAGAAGAAGTCAAGTGCCACTGAGTATCCATGCCGGCGGGAGACGGAAAAGGGCTACCTGGGCATTAGGCATTGGGACGACAAAAAGCCTCCCAAAGCCGTTTATGGCTTTGGGAGGCTTTCGGAAAATCGGGCGCGGGGCAAATCGGCGCGAGGAGCATCCGAAGACAGATGCTCTATCCACTGAGCTACGGGGGCAGGACATCTCCGCATTGGAGACCAAGGGATTGTACCCGCAGGGCAGCAGGAACTCAAGAACCCACCTCCCCGCTTCGCTGGGGGTCCTCCCGAAACAGGAGGACAAGGAGGTACGGCGTCGTGTGCCATTACCTCTTTACCCTCCTGTTTCGGGAGGGTATGCCTGCGGCATCACTGCGTATCGGCGCTTGTGCCGGGGTGGGTTCTTGTGCCGGGGTGGGTCGTCCGCAGCAGGCCGTACTCGATGCTGTCCACGACGGCGTGCCAACTCGCGTCAATGATGTTGGTGGAGACGCCGACCGTGCTCCATGTTTCGCCCGCGTCGGCGCTGTCCACGACGGTGCGGACTTTGGCCGCCGTGCCTTCCTTGACGTTGATGACGCGGACTTTGAAGTCGGTCAGGCGGATGTGCGCCAGTTCCGGGTAGTGCTGGGTCAGGGCCAGCCGCAGGGCGCTGTCCAGGGCGTTGACGGGGCCATCGCCCTCGGCTACGGTCAGCACCTCCTCGCCGCCGACGCGCAGCTTCAAGGTCGCCTCGGTGATGGCCTCACGGTCGTCCGCGCGCTTCTCGACGATGACGCGGTAGCCGATCAACTCGAACAGTCGCCGGTAACTGCCGGTGGCCTTCTTGACCAGCAGATCGAACGAGGCTTCCGCGCCCTCGAACGAGTAGCCCTGGTGTTCCAAGGCCGTCACCTGCTTCAAAATCTCCTTGATCTCCGGGCTGCCTTTTTGCAGGTCCAGGCCGCTCTTTTGCAGCTTTTCGAGAATGGTGGATGACCCGGAGTGCTCGGAAACCAGGATGCGGTTCTCGTTGCCGACCAGAGCGGGGTCCAGGTGGATGTACGTTTCGGGGTTCTTCCGCATGGCGTCCACATGCAGGCCCGCCTTGTGGGCAAAGGCGGACCGGCCCACATAGGGCGCGGACGTCTGGGGTGGGATGTTCGCGATCTCGTCAATATAGTTCGCCAGCTCGGACAATTCCCCCATGTGCGGGGCGCAGTTGAGCGCATACCCCAATTTAAGCGCCAGGGCGGGCATGATGCTGGTCAGGTTGGCGTTGCCGGTCCGCTCCCCCAGCCCGTTGATCGTCCCCTGCACCTGGAGGCAGCCGGCCTGGATCGCGACCAGGCTGTTGGCGACGCCGCATTCGGCATCATTGTGGGTATGGATGGCGAACCGCCCGGCGGGGAACCGCTCCCGAACCTCGGCGACGATGCGCCCGATCTCGCCCGGCAGCGTCCCGCCGTTGGTGTCGCACAGGGCGATGGCGTCTACCCCCGCCGACAGGGCGGCGTCGAGGCACCGGGCGGCGTAGTCCGGGCTGCGCTTGTAGCCATCAAAGAAGTGTTCGGCGTCGAAGATCACTTCCCGGTCGTGCGCTTTGAAGAAATGCACCGTATCGGCGATCATCGCCAGGTTCACTTCCAGCGGCAGGCGCAGGGCTTCGGTGACGTGGAAGTCCCAGGACTTGCCGACAAACGTGACGGCGGGCGTCTCGGCGTCCAAGAGCTGCCGCAGCATCGGGTCGTCCTGCGCCTTGTGGTTGGGCCGCCGCGTGCTGCCGAAGGCGGTCAACTTGGCGTGGGTCAGCGTGATACCCTTCATGCGATCAAAGAACTCGATGTCTTTGGGATTGCTGCCCGGCCAGCCGCCCTCGATGTAGTCTATGCCGAAGGCATCCAGGCGGCGCGCGATGCGGATCTTGTCCTCAACGCTGAATGAAATCCCCTCCCCCTGCGAGCCGTCCCGCAGGGTGGTGTCGTAGATGTCTATTCGTGTGGTCATGTCATTTGCTCAGGCAGTTCTTCCAGCAGTTCTTTTCAGTCAATTGCGAACGCCCCAGGAGAGATTCGTAAAGGCCCTGTGAGCACTCCATCCTTTACCGGTATCTCAACAATGATGCCAGGGTTGAAGTAGTAGCGTGTGGCTGGAATCCTTTGCAGTCCGCCATCTTTTCTGCCCCCCAAAATCAGCATCCTTTGAGCCGCCGTCTTCAACGGCGTCCCACGGTGAAGATCAGACAGTCGCAGAGCGAGCTCGGGTAGCTGCCAATTGATTGTCAGTAAGCGGTCAGCCTTAGGCGACAATGCGAAATCTTGGAACGGGAGTGTGTGCAGCGAACCCGTTATTGGGTCGGTGACCCAATGGCTTATGACCGGCGCGGAGTGCTTTGGCGCTTGTGCCAGGCAAAATTGGCTGTTCAAGGTCAAAGCTAAGACAGCGAGCATGATTTTCTTGCCCATGATTAGGTCTCCTCTCACATTCTGACGATCCGGTTACAGTGCCGCCTCGCCCTCGTCGCCGGTTCGTATTCTGATTGCGCGCTCGACGGGGTAGACGAATATCTTGCCGTCGCCGATCTCGCCGGTGCGGGCGGCCTCTTCGACGGCGGCGACGACGGCCTCGGCCACGCGGTCGGGGACGACGAGTTCCAGCTTGATCTTGGGCAGCAGGTTGACGACGTAGGTGTTGCCCCGGTACTTCTCCGTGTGCCCGCGCTGGTGACCGTAGCCGCGCACGTCAGTGACGGTCATGCCGACGACGCCTAGCTCTTCCAGGGCCGCCTTGACCTGATCCAAGCGGATCGGGCGGATGATGGCTTCGATCTTTTGCATGGGAACCCACCTCCTTGTTCACTTCGTTCACAGGGGTCCTCCCCAAAGGGGAAGACGAGGAGTTTAGGCCAGCGGCACGGAACCGGTCAGTCTGAACCTCTTGCCCCTCCCCTTTGGGGAGGGGTGGCGAGGAACGAGCCGGGGTGGGTTCTCCTGGCCTTAATCCCTCGGATCGGTCCCGCGCATCACTGTTCCGGCCACGAGGTCGCCCATTTGACGGCAGGTGACGTGGTTCATGCCGTCGCCTTCCAGAATGTCCGTCGTCCGGTAGCCGCCTTGCAGGATGCGGGCGACGGCAGCCTCGATGTCGCGCGCGGCGGCTTCGGCGCCAAGCGAGTAGCGCAAGAGCAGGGCGCCGGAGAGGATAGTGGCGAGCGGGTTCGCCTGCCCCGTGCCTGCGATGTCGGGGGCGCTGCCGTGGCTCGGTTCGTACAGGCCGAAAGTGCCATTTTCGGTCTTTTGCTCACCCAGCGAGGCCGAGGGGAGCATCCCCAGCGAGCCGGTGAGTATGGCCGCCTCGTCGCTCAGGATGTCGCCAAACAAGTTCTCGGTGACGATCACGTCGAACGACTGCGGGCGGCGGACTAAGTCCATCGCGGTGGCGTCCACCAACTGGTGCGAAAGTTCAACATCGGGATAGTCGGCGGCGATCTGCGTGACGATCTCGTGCCACAAACGGGAGGTTTCAAGGACGTTCGCCTTGTCCACGCTCAGGAGACGCTTGCCGCGCTTCTCGGCGGCCTCGAAGCCGACGCGGGCGATGCGGGTGATCTCGTCACGGGTGTAGACGCAGGTGTCCACGGCTCGGTCGCCGTCCCAGGACTTGGGCTGACCGAAATAGAGGCCGCCGGTCAGCTCACGGACCACTAAGATGTCGAAGCCGCCTTGCACCAGGTCGGGCCGCAGCGGGCAGGCGGCGGCCAGGCTGGGATACAGGACGCAAGGGCGCAGGTTGGCGTACAGCCCCATCTTCTGGCGCAGGGGCAGCAGGGCGCCGCGCTCGGGCCGCAGGTTCGGGTCGGGGATAGCGTCGTACTTCGGGCCGCCGACCGCGCCGAAGTAGACGGCATCGGACGATTGGACCAGGGCTAATGTTTCGGGCGGCAGCGGGTGGCCGGTTGCGTCATAGGCCGCGCCGCCGACCAGGGCCTCCTCAAAGCCCAGTGAAAGGCTGTGCTTGTGGGCCGCCGCGTGGAGGACTTTCAGGCCTTCCGCCATGATCTCCGGGCCGATGCCGTCGCCCGCTAGAACCGCGATCTTTGCCATGTTACTTCGTTCCCCTTGCCTGTGCCTGTCGGCATTCTTCCCAAAGACGCGCGACCAAATCGGCGGCGGTGGGGATGTCCTGAATGACGGCGCTGCTTGTCCCTGCATACAGGGCCATGTCCAGCACGTCGCCGCTCATGCCCTGGCGCGGCGCAGTCTCATCGTAGCGCAGGATCGGCTCGCCCCCTGCTGTTTTCCCCACTGTTTCGCCCTCGCCGGGGCGTTGCCCGGCGGGGGAGCAGCCGGACGCCTCCCACCCTTCCAGTGTGCCGTTCCGCAGGACGCGGTGGGCGGCGTAGGGCCAGTCGCCGTCGAAGCAGACCGTCAGCGCGGTCTCGCCCGCCGCCACTTGCGTCAGGCGCTCTTTGTAGGCCGGATGCGCGCCGCTCTCGCGAGTCGCCACGAAGCGGGTCCCCAGCATGGCCCCGTCCGCGCCCAGCGCGAGGACGCGGGCAATGCCCGCGCCGTCACCGATGCCACCGGAGGCGACGACGGGCAGGCCATCCGCTGCCTCCAAGACGCGCGGCAGCAGGTCTTCTAGGGGCGTCGTGGACTGGACATGTCCGCCCGCCTCAATGCCCTGGCAGACCAGAAAGTCCGCGCCAAGATCAACGGCCCGCCGCGCCCCGGCGGTGTTGGCGACTTGGAGGCCAACCTTCGCCCCCGCCGCCCGAACCTGGGCCAGATATGGAGTGGGATCGCCCCAGGAGAACGTCACGACCGGCGCCCCTGCGTCCAGAGCCGACTGGAGCGAAAGGGGCGGCTTGTAGAGGGCATAGTTTACCTGAAACGGGGCGGGCGTCGCCTCCTGCACTCGCCGCACTTGCTCTGCCGCCACTTCGGGCGAGGCCCAGGTCAGCGCCATCGCGCCCAGTGCCCCTGCGCCCGACACGGCCGCCGCCAGTTCCGGCCCGGCGATGCTGCCGGTCGGGGCCTGGCAGATCGGGTAGCGCAGCCCAAACAGGTCTTGCAGCCGGATCGTCATGCGTTCTCCTGGAGCGCATGGTAGATGCTGCGCTCGACCGGCGACGAGTCAGCCGTGAGAGCGTGAACATTCATGTGCTCGCGCAGTGGCGTGGTTCGGTTGCACATAAAGCGGGGTACGCCGCTGTGGTTCTGCGAGGCCGCGTGGTACAGGAACGGGTGACACAGGTAAACATCGCCCGGCGCAGCGGTCGCTTCCACGACCCGCAGCGGCTTCCCGCCCTCGTCCGCCTGAGCCTGTTCCATGAAGTAGGCATTGCGGTCCGCCACACCCTTCGTCTTGCCCGTTAGTTCCGCCAGCCAGGGATGCGCTTGGCTGCACAGGCCGATCGCCGGGCCGAGTTCCAGCCCTTCGGGATGCTGCGCCAGGAGCCGCGCGACCAGCCGGTGCGAGCCGGCAGCAACCAGCGTGCCGCCGCCCTGAACGCCGGTCTCGGAGAACATGGGCAGCAGGAGCAGGCCCTGATCCGGCGCATCCACCATATGCTTGAAGTGGATGCCGTCCCAGTGCCAGCCGGTTGTCGGGACCGTCCACGGCTTGTCCGCGCCCACGGCGAAGTTGACCGGCCACCAGCCCCAGTGCGTCGGCTTGCCCTTGCCCGCCCACCGGTCCCGCCCAATGAGGTCTTCAATCGCCCCCGTCAGCCGCTCGGTCTGGCAGACCTGGAAGACGGAATGGTCATAGGCTTCTTTGATGTGGACCATCGGCTCGGTCCAGGTCGCCCCGTCGTCCTTGCGGACGCCCAGCGCGGCCAGGCGCTCCCACAAGAAGTCCTGCACGACCAGCGCCGCTTCGCGCGGGAACGCCTCCTCCAGTTTGAGAAAGCCGTCTTCTTCAAACTGCGCGACCTGCGCCTCAGTGAGCGTTTGATAAGTCATTTTTTGCCTTCCTCACGGCCCGCCGCCTCGTGATAGACGTGGGTAAACGGGACCAGATTCAGCGGCGTCCGGGTCCAGTAGTATTGCCAGTCTTTCGAGGACCAGTCGGCGTACACCTCGTCCCAGGTGAGTGCGTTGCCGTGCGGCAGAAGCGAGCCTTCCGTGACGGGCTGCGAGATTCCCTGATACCGGAAGTCCACCGAAAGGCGCATCCGGTCCGGCGTGACGTTCGGCAGGCCCTTGTGAACGGAGAGGCTATGGAACAGCAGGACGTCGCCGACCCGAAAATCCGAAGCCCGCCATGTCCCCGGCAGCGTGTCCTCGTTTATACCCATTCCGCCCGCGCCCAACCTCTTCTCCACAGGATAAACACCCCGCCGGTGTGAGCCGGGCAGGACTGCCAGGCTGCCTAGCTCCTGGGGGCAATCGCTCAGGGGCATCCAGGCGGTCCAGGTCTCCTCGGTTCCTTGAATGTGGATGTAATCCTGGTGCGCCGGGGTCGTGAACTGCGCCGCCTGGGGGAAGATGATCCGGGCGATGTTGCGGGGGTGTGCCAATGTCGGCTCGCCGAACAGCGCGTCCAGCGTTGCGATCAGCGCGGGATGATGCGCCAGGGCGTGGAAATCTTCCAGTTTCAGGACGTGCTTGTAGTACAGGTCGTTGAAGGCAGCCTCGCCTTCCACATGGGCGACGCCGGGCGCGGCAAGGCCCTCTTCCGCGTCAGTCCCTGGCCTCAGCCAGCCAACCTCGGCGCAGAGGGCCAGAATCTGCCGCCGGACGTTCGCCAGCGCTTCCGGCGCGACCAGGGCGCGGAAGAACAGGTAGCCGTCCTCGCGCGCCCGCGCACGCAGCGCCTCCGGCTGGGTCATCAGGTCATTGGATACCGTAAACTCGGGCATCGTCATAGAGGGCCTCGGTGGGGGTCGTTGTCCACCCGCAAAGTCCGTAAAAACTCGGTATACCCCATCTTGCGCCAGAACGCCTGCGAGGCGGGGTTGGCACGGACTACCTGCACCTCGATGGCCGTGATGCCGCGCGCCAGGAACCAGGCACGCAGGCGCTCGTACAATTGCCGCCCGACGCCGCGCCCCCGCCAGCCTTCTTGAACACAGACATCGGCGACGTAGCCGCAGTCGCCCGAGGCGAGAGTCGGGCGTCGCATGATCTGACCGAAGGTGTAACCGACGACCGTTTTTTCGTGCTCGGCGACCAGCACGGCCATGTGCGGGTTATCAAGCAGATCGCCAAGATAGCCGATGAACCAGTCCGACGCCTCTTCGCTGAGGCTGAGGCGTGGGTCGAACGAGGCATTGATATCCTGCAATTCTCGCCAGAGCGCGATGACGGCGGGCAGATCCGGCGGCCCAGCATGGCGGATGAGGATGCCTCCCCCGCCCCTACCACCGTTGACAGGGGGGGAGCCGGATATTGTTGGCAGGTTCTTTCCTACTCCCCCATTATTGGAGGCCGGGGGGTCTTCAGACATGTTCCAGCACGCGCTCGGCCTGGGCGCGGCCGCCCGACCGGGCGATCTGCTTGTTCAGGGCTTGCAGGTACGCTTTGGTGGAGGCGACGAAGATGTCGGTGTCGGCGCCGTGGCCCGTGTAGATCGTGCCGCCCTCATCCTTGATGCGGATGGTCACGTCGGCCAGCGCGTCAATGCCCCCAGTGACGCTCTGGACCGTGTATTCGATCAGGTCGTTCGGGACGCCGACGATGCGGTTGACGGCCCGGTAGACGGCGTCCACGGGGCCGTTGCCGGTGTCGGCGTCCATCAGAATAGCCCGGTTCTCGTGGCGCAACTTGACGGTTGCCGTCGGGATGGCCTGGTCACCGCACGACACCTGTACCTGCACTAGCTCATAGGTCTGTGGGACGGTCGTCACTTCATCCGAGACGATGGCGTCCAGGTCCTCGTCGTAGACGACCTTCTTGTTGTCGGCGACGCTCAGAAAGCGCGCATAAACCTTCTCGAACTCATCCTCGTTGGCAAAGGTGTGTCCTAGCTCATTCAAACGGTGGCGGACGCCCGCCCGGCCCGACCGCGCCGAGAGGATGATCTTGCTCTCGTGGATGCCGACCGTCTTGGGGTCAATGATCTCATACGTCGAGCGCTCTTTCAGGACGCCGTCCTGATGGATGCCCGACGAATGGGCAAAGGCGTTCGCGCCGACGATGGCCTTGTTCGGCTGGACGAGGATGCCGGTCATGGTCGAGACCATGCGCGACGTTTTGTAAATCTCCTCGGTCTTGACATTGGTTTGAAGATTGTAAACGTCCCCGCGCGTGTGCAGGGCCATGACGACTTCTTCCAAAGACGTATTGCCGGCCCGCTCGCCGATCCCGTTGACCGTGCATTCGATCTGGCGCGCGCCAGCCTTGACGGCGGCCAGGGCGTTGGCCGTCGCCATACCCAGATCGTTGTGGCAGTGGGCGGACAGCGTGACATTCTCGCTGCCGGGGACATGGTTCAGGATGCCTGCGAACAGCGCGCCGTACTCGTCCGGCGACATATAGCCGGTCGTGTCCGGGACATTGATGACCGTTGCGCCGGCCTTGATGACGGCCTCGATGACGCGGTATAGGTATTCGGGGTCGGCCCGCCCGCTATCCTCGGTGAAATACTCGATGTCCGGGCAGCCCAGGGCGCGGGCGTGCTTGACGGCGGCAACGCCGATTTCCAGCGCTTCCTCGCCGCTCTTTTTCAGCTTGTATCGCAGGTGGCTTTCGCTGACGCCCAGGCCCGTGTGAATCCGGGGCCGGGCCGCGCCCTTGAGAGCGTCCCAGGCCACATCAATATCTTTGGGCACGGCGCGGGTCAGCCCACAGACGGTGACGCCGTCGCCGACGGCGGCGGCGACGCGGCGGACGGCCTCGAAGTCGCCGGGGCTGGAGATGGGGAAACCGGCTTCAATAACGTCCACGCCGAGCCGTTCAAGCTGCCTGGCGATCTCCACCTTTTCGTCCACGTTGAGACTGGCGCCCGGCGACTGCTCGCCGTCGCGCAGGGTGGTATCGAAGATTTGGACACGGTTATTCGGCATGGTGCTGTTCCTAATCCCGGCTCTGAAGAGCCGGGCTACTCCCAGTGAAAGTCGCGCCGCAACTGAAGAAAAAAGGCCGATTCACGTTGGCTGTTCCTCAACCGCGTAGCGGTTTTCACTTTGAGTAGCCCGGCCTTTCAAGGCCGGGGACGCCTTCGTCGCTGACTTAATCGCTGACGGTGTCGGCCTTCTTGACCCAGGACATCAAGCCGCGCAGGTTCCGCCCAACTTCCTCGATCTGCGAGGCGTTGTCTATGGCGGCCAGCGCGTTGAACGACGGGCGGTTGGCCTTGTTCTCCAGAATCCACTCTTTGGCAAACTGGCCGGTCTGGATTTCTTTCAAAATCTTGCCCATCTCGGCCTTCGTCTCGTCCGTCACGATGCGCGGGCCGCGCGTCATGTCGCCGTACTGGGCGGTGTCGGAGATAGAGTAGCGCATCCCGCCGATGCCCGCCTCATACATGAGATCCACGATCAGCTTCAGCTCATGCAGGCACTCGAAGTAGGCGATCTCGGGCTGGTAGCCCGCGTTCACCAACGTCTCGAAACCGGCCTTGACCAGAGAAGTCGCACCGCCGCAGAGCACGGCCTGTTCGCCGAACAGATCCGTCTCGGTCTCCTCTTTGAAGGTCGTTTCCAGAACGCCCGCGCGGCTGCCGCCGATGCCTTTGGCCCAGGCCAGGGCCAGGTCACGGGCCTTGCCCGTCGCGTCCTGCTGGACGGCGATGAGGCAGGGGACGCCTTTGCCCTCCTGGTAGACGCGCCGCACCAAATGGCCGGGGCCTTTGGGGGCGACCATGAACACGTCCACGCCGGGCGGCGGCGGGATCTGCCCGAAATGGATGTTGAAGCCGTGCCCGAAGGCCAGCGCATTGCCCTGCTCCAAGTGGGGGGCGATGCTCTCGCGAAAGACGTCGCCCTGAATCTCATCGTTGATCAGGATCATGATCACGTCGCCTTCTTTGGCGGCTTCTTCCACGGTCTTGACCGTCAGCCCCGCTTCTTCCGCCTGACTCCAGCGCTTGGAACCGGGCCGTAGTCCCACCCGGACGTCCATCCCGCTGTCGCGCAGGTTGAGCGCATGGGCATGGCCCTGGGAGCCGTAGCCGATCACGGCGAGCTTCTTGCCTTCAAGCAGTGTCAAGTCGGCATCGTTGTCGTAGTAAACCTTCGCTGGCATGTGTTTGTGTGTTCTCCTCAGTCAGCCCGGCAATACGGGCACAAATGATTGCAATGTTATTTATGGCTGCGCTGGCGCACCGAAAGATAACCAGCACCAACGCCTACAAAAATTCCCAGAGCAACGAACAGGCCCAGGTTGACGAGCAGGTTTTTGACGGTGTCCAGCCCCAGCTTCTCAGTGGTGGCGTTGTAGACCGTCCAGAGCGCGTAGTTGCCACCCCCCACAAGCGTCCCGAGGAAAAGCCCCCATCCCAGTCGCTTCGCCCGTGCGCCCCACCCCAGGCCGACGATGGGCGCGAGGACGAGGACGGCGAGCATGAGCAGATGGGCCTGGTGTTCGTCAATCAGCTCCTTCAACAGTCTTCTCTTTCGTGCTGACTAAATGCCCCGGACGCCGCGCGCCATGGCGATCCGGCCCGTGCGGACCAGCTCACGGACGCCGTAGACTTCCAGCAGCTTCTCGAAAGCATCTATCTTGTCGCCCCCGCCGGTCAGCTCAATGACGAAGGTCTTCTCGGACATGTCAATGACGCGGCCCCGGAACACTTCCACCAGTTGCAGCAGGGCCGTCCGGTGCTCCACGGGCGCGTTGACCTTGATCAAGGCCAGTTCGCGGGCGATGATCGGGATATTGATATAGTCCTGGACTTTGGAAACGTCAATCAGCTTGTGGAGCTGCTTGGTGATCTGCTCCACTTCCTGCTCGTCGCCGTTGACGACCAAGGTCATGCGCGAGAGTTCGGGGTTCTCGGTGATCGAGACGGCCAGGCTCTCGATGTTGTAGCCCCGGCGCGAGAAGAGGCCCGAGACGCGCGAAAGCACGCCCGGCTTGTTGTCCACGAGAACGGTAATCGTATGCTGCTGCTGCAAAGCGTCGTCGCTCCTTGTGTCTGTCAGTGATCAAAGCGGCTTGCCAAGCCAGGATCAGCACCGTCGAATTGGCATTTTTCTATAATGCGGGTCAAGGCATCCCAGTCTGTTGGAGAATCGCTGTTGGGACTGCTTGCGGCGCTGGGAGCGAACATCCTTTCAACGACCACTTCAAGATATGCCCTCAGCTCTTGACCATGCAAGGCTGCTGCTCCTTCCAACTTGCTCTTTACTTCCGGTGAGAGGTCAAGTGTGATAGTCATGGCTTGTTCACCTCAAAGGTCATCGTAAACCGCATCTTCTTCGCTGCCCCAATACTCCCACATGGACAACAGGGACAACGCGCGCCAGTCTGCAAACTCTGCTTCTTCTGTTTCCTCGTTGTCCTGCACCGCAAAGTTGCTGCCTGTCTCTCCAATTAACACTGCATCAGCTTCTGAATACACTTCAGCACCTCGTCACGATTTTTCGCGGCCTTCATCCATTTTGGCAACTTGCTCGCAAGCCCGCGCTTACCCGCAACACCTTCTTCACGCAAGTCTGCTTCGACGTAGCGTTTCAGGTAGGCAAGATGGGGGCGGTTATACGCCCAAAGTGTTTCGCCGCAACAAGGCATTTGGAACCAGAGCGGCAATCTGAAGTAACTATCGGTTGCGGTTCCAGATGACCAGCCATCTGTTCCCAAGTCTTTGGTGTGTCCGCACTTCGGACAGACCAGCCGCGCGAACACAGTGACTTGGTGAGGGCGCAAGGCCAGCTTACGCCTCACAGAAAGATAAACGGAGGGCCGCGCCAGTTCGGCTTCTATCCGCCGGACAATGGCACAGCCCCCACACTGGGGGCACTGGACGTAGAAGGTATCAGCGAAGGCCCTCTGAGGCTCTTTATCCTCTTGAAAACGAGTGACCATTGCTTTGTCCCACTGTCATCCTTACCCGAGAAGCTCCTGCTCCACCAGCACCGGCTCGCGCTCGGTCTTTTCGTCTTCGCGGACGGGGCGGGCCTCGTCCTCGGCCATGTAGGTCTCGCTCGCCATGTAGGTGTCGAGGGGGACCATCTCCGGCGGGCGCTGGACGACCATGTCGTGGATGGTGCCGCCGGACTTGATCATCGGGTAGACGTTTTCTTCTTTTGCTATTCTGAAATCCAAAACCGTCGGGCGGTCAGTGATGCTCATAGCTTCGTCCAGGGCGGCCCGGACGCCGGAAGGCTGGAAGCAGCGGATGGCGTGGGCGCCGTATGCCTCGGCCAGTTTGACGAAGTCCGGGGAGGCTTCCAGGTCCACATTGGAGTACTTGGAGTCCCAGAACAGCTCCTGCCACTGGCGGACCATGCCCAGATACTGGTTGTTCAGAATGCAGATTTTAATGGGCAGCTTGTAGATGGTCGCCACCATCAGTTCCTGGATGCACATCTGGATCGAGCCGTCGCCCGACACGCAGAAGACAGGCTTGTCGGGCTGGCCGAACTGCGCGCCGATGGCGGCGGGTAGGCCGAAGCCCATGGTGCCCAGGCCGCCCGACGTGACGAACTGGCGGGGACGCAGGCACTTGTAGAACTGGGCGGCCCACATCTGGTGCTGGCCGACATCGGTGACGACGATGGCCTCGTGGTCCGTCACCCTGCCGATCTCCTCGATGACGGACTGGCCGTGCAGAACTCCGTCGGCGGGGAAGTGCAGCGGATAGTCTGCCTTCCATTGGCGGATACGGGCGTTCCACTCAGGATGCTGGGCAGGCGTGACGATCTTCAGCAACTCACTCAGAACAGCCTGGACATCGCCGACGATGGGCACGTCGGCGGCAAGGACTTTCCCGATCTCGGCGGGGTCCACGTCAATGTGGATGATTTTGGCCGTGGGCACCCACTCGTCCACTTTGCCCGTGACGCGGTCGTCGAAGCGCGCGCCGACGGCGATCAGCAGGTCGCACTCACTGATGGCGTAATTCGAGTAGGCCGTCCCGTGCATTCCCAGCATCCCCAATGACAGTGGGTGAGTCTCGGGGAACGCACCCAGACCTTTCAGAGTCGTCGTGACCGGCGTATCGGTCCGCTCGGCCAGCGCGCGAACTTCCCCATAGGCGCCGGAATGGATCGCGCCGCCGCCGACATACAGCACGGGCCGCTTCGCCTCGGCGATCAGCTCGGCAGCGCGCTGGATCTGGCGCGAGTGGCCCTTTGTCGTCGGCTTGAAAGTCGGGATGTTGACCTCCTCGACGGGCGTATATTCAAACTCGGCGCGGGAGATATCCACCGGGATGTCAATCAAGACGGGGCCAGGGCGGCCCGAACGGGCGATATGAAACGCCTCGGCGATGATCTCCGGCAGTTTGGTGACATCCTTCACCAGCCAGTTGTGCTTGGTGATGGGCATAGTGATGCCGGTGATGTCCGCCTCCTGGAAGGCGTCCGTGCCGATGGCCGTTGTCTTGACCTGCCCCGTGATCGCCACCATGGGAACGGAGTCCATCATGGCGTCGGCGATAGGAGTCACCAGGTTGGTCGCGCCCGGCCCCGAAGTGGCAAGGCAGACGCCGACCTTGCCGGTCGCCAGCGCGTAGCCTTCCGCCATGTGACCCGCGCCTTGCTCGTGGCGGACGAGGATGTGCCGGATGTCCGGGAACTGGTAGATCATGTCGTAGATCGGAATGACCGCCCCGCCGGGGTAGCCAAAGATGGTGTCCACGCCCTCGCGCTTCAGGCACTCCAAGAGCGCGCGGCTGCCGTTGATTTTCATCGCTAGTTGTCCTTCAATTGTGCAAAGAAGCCGAATATACGAGACCCAAAAAAGCCTCTCGTCCACCCATAAGAAGTCTGTAAGCAAAGATGCCCACAGGCAAGGGACGAGAGGCTTTCGTTGATGCGAAAAGCGCCACGCGGTACCACCCTTGTTCGATCCGAGACCTTATCCAGTTCATCCTGGGAGGCGACGGGCCGCACTTGGAGCGCGATCACGGGCGCGAACCGGACGGCCTTAGTTGCCCCCTCGCCCCCAATTTTGGGGGAACAGGAGATGTTCAGGACGCCTGCTCGGAGGGGAGGTTCCCAGTGGCTTGCTGCCGTCTCGCACCAGCCGACGGCTCTCTGTAAACGCGCACACCGGGACTTTGTCCTCGTCAATGCAGTTGCAAATCATTCGGTTGTGGGGCGTAGTATACCCACCGTGTTTGCAGATTGTCAAGTCTTTTCGCGGACTGTCAAGTCTTTCGGCAGATATTTAGCGATGCTTAGTTGCTGGCGACGACCTGAGTCCCGTTGTAGGTCCGCAGGTGGAAGCGGCCGTTTTTCAGCCGGGCGAGGTTGATCTGGCCCCTAGCGATGCTGTTCACGGTGTAGGTATACGGGTCGCCGTCGCTGACGTACTTCAGAGCCTTCTGTTTCTCCATCAGCTCCAGCCAATAATGGATGGTGTACCTGCCCGCGCCGGGGATGATGCGAGGGATGTAGTATGGGTTGAAGTTCTTGTTGTAGAAGTCGCGGCCCATCGGTGAGGCGGCCGGGTCCGCCCCGGCCTTCAGGGCGCAAAGGTTGTGGTAGGTGACGCCTCCGCTGGCGCCGCTGATGACCAGTTTCTTGTTCTTGGGGAAGACGCCGTAGGGCAGGGCCAGCGTGTCCACGACGTAGTTCGGCTCGTAGTGATGGATGTTGGCGACTGCGCCCGCCAGTTCGCCCTCGACGCGGGCATCGGGCCAGTGCTTGATGCCCGCCAGGTGGCGGATGGTGTGGTTGCCGATCTCGAAGCCTTCCTTGACCAGATAGTCCATCTTGCCCTGCGCGTACTGCGCCTGGTAGAAGGGCGGCGGCAGCTTTCGTCCTCTCGCATCCGTGCCCATTTCGGTCAAGACGAAAAACGTCCCTTTCAAGGGCCAATCGGGATGCTGGGCGTGGAAAGCGTCGAGGATGCCGACCGCGCATTCCGGGTCTATTTTGCCGTCCCCCGTGTAGTTGAACTGGCCGCGCAGGGCATCGTCGAATGTCAATATCACGGGCGACATGCCGGGGGGGCAGTCAATCTTGCCGAGCGCGTAGTCGTGCAGGCTGACCGGGCGGTAGTTGTGGTCGTACAGCCATTGGATGTCCGCGCGGAAGGCCGAGGCGGGGTACTCATAGTCCTTCGTTTTGAGGCTCTTGATGAGGTTGTGGTATTCTAGGATGGGGACCAGTCCGGCCTCGTTCGGCTGCACTTTGGTCAGGTCCACGGGCATCATCGGCGGAACTTGACTGGCGAGCGCTGCTTTGGGCTTGACAGTGGCCTCGGCGGGGCCGCGATGGAGCAGGTGGCAGCCGGACAGGGCGCCGGACAGCAGCGCGGCGGCCCCGCCGAGGGCGAAAAGTCGCAGGGAGAAACGGGCGCTTCGCATAGGGAATCCTTTTTCGGAACGCAGGCAACGGAACTGGCCTTATTATACCATGACGGTCCGAGGGGAACAAGGGGGAGCAGGGGTGAGGCACTGGCTGCCAAGGCTTTGGAACAGCGGCAACAGCCTCCTGGGGCTGACAGGCGCGCTAGGCGGGGCGGCCCGCTTCCGCACTGACGAGGCCGTCTGGGAAGTGGCGGGCGGCTGGCTGATTGGGCTTCTCGACAGGGCCGGATGGGCAGCCGCCATCACGCTGGGAGACGTTATCCTGTACGCCGACGCGCGGCTGATCCCCCTGCTGCACGCCCACGAAATGGCGCATGTCCGGCAGGGGCGGGCGTGGGGGCCGCTGTTCCTGCCGGCCTATGTGCTGGAGTCGGTGTACCAGTGGCTGCGGACGGGGCGGGGCTACTGGGACAACCGCTTTGAGGTCGCTGCGCGTCTCGGTGTGAGCAGCAAGGAGGAGAATTAAGTCTGCCAGCCGAATGTCCCCGGTGGAGGATGACCATGCTTACGCTGAAAAGAACCCATAGGCTCTCGCTGTTCGCGCTCTGCCTTATACTCCCGGCGGCAGCCAAACCGGCCCCCAAAGCGCCGCCCGCGCGGGCGGCGCTTCAGGCCCTGTACAACAAGATGAACGCGGCGGCGATGCAGAAGAATGTGGACGGGGTGTATGAGTTCGACAGCGACGACTACACTGTGATAGACCAGAAGGGCCATGTCCACGAACCCTCGGAAGGGCGGCAGGAGTTGGAACAGGCGTTGGAGGTGATGGATTCCGTCAAGGCAGTTACCGTCATCCAGAGCTTTGCGGGCACGGACGCCGAAGCGACCGTCACCGTGAAGGAACATGTGGTCGCCCGCGTCGGGAACACAACCACGGGCCGTGCCATCAAGGTCACTGCTGACGACGTGAACCGCGACCACTGGGTCAAGACGGAGGACGGCTGGCGGCGCAACCGGACGCGCATCCTTTCCGGCAAGAACGCCCTCCATAAGAACTTCTAGCACAAGAACTTCTAGGGTCGGTGTCGGGGCAAGGAAAAAGCCGTGCCTGTCAACCGGGGTTGACGCGGGACGGCTTTTCTTTGCACGGGACTTGCTCCCTTCGGAGAGTCTCATGTGCAGCCGGAGATTGTCCGGGGTTGCAATCATTATAACACTGGCAGGCCGTCCTGTCAAGCGGTTTCGTAAGATTATTTACAGGGCGATTTTACAGCAGGGCGACGGCGAGCGCGGCCTTGTCCTGGGCGGCGTCGCCCAGCGCGGCGGGGAGGATGGAAACGCCCTCCCAGACACGCGGCCAGCAGTGCGCCTGGGTGGCGGCGCGGATCGGCTCCAGGAGCAGGTCGGCGGCGTGGACGGCCAGCGTGCCCAGCACGATGCGCTCCAGATTGAGGGTGTGCAGGAGGTTCGCCAGGCCGATGCCCATGTACAGCGCAACGTCGGCGATGACGCTTAGTGCGATGGCGTCGCCCCGTCGGGCGCGGGCGCAGACGTCGTGGGCGGTGAGACTAGCCTCGCCGCAGCGCTCGCGGCCCATGCGGGCGAGGGAGGTGCCGGAGGCCAGGCTCTCCAGGCAGCCGCGCTTGCCGCAGGGGCAGAGGGGGCCGCCGGGCAGGACGACGGCATGGCCGACCTCGCCGGCCAGGTCGCGCCGCCCCCGGTACAGCTTGCCGTCCAGAATCAGGCCCGCGCCGATGCCGGTCCCCATGGTCAAAAACGCCATGTCGCGGCAGCCCTGCCCCGCGCCCCAGCGGTGCTCGGCCAGGGCAGTCGCGTTGGCGTCGTTTTCCAGGCGGGTCGGCAGGCCGAATTCCGCTTCCAGCAGGGAGCGGAGCGGGACGGCCTCCCAGGCGGGCAGGTTGGGCGGCGCGTAGACGGTGCCGGTTTGGGAGTCCAGCGGGCCGCCGCAGGAGACGCCCAGGGCGGCCATGTCCGAGACGGCGACGCCCTGCCCATGGCAGACCTGGCGGGACAGGTCGCACAGCAGGGCGACGGCCTCCTGCCAACTGCCCTGCGGCGTGGGGGCCGACACGCGCGCCAGCACAGTGCCGTCGGTGTCGCCGATGACGGCGGCGGATTTGGTGCCGCCGATGTCCAGGCCGAGGAGCAGGGTCGCCACTTACGGCTCCAGGTTCTGCGTGCGCGGCACGACATGGCCCGCCATCGGGGTTTCGTCCGTCTGCGGGTCGAAGGCTTCCCCCTTGACGCCGTGCTGCTTTTCGGCGCTGGGAATGCCGCTATTGGCCGGGGCTTCGCTGCTGGCGCCCGCGTGGTGGCTCCGCAGGTTGACTTCTTTCTCCTTGCCGTCGCCGCCGTCGGCGACCAGGTGCTTTATGGTTTCCCTGGCACCCGTCGTGGTCTGAGCGAAAGCGTCGGGCTGGGTCACGCCGATTTGATCTTCGATGTTGTCTACGGGCTGGTCGTCCGCCATGTTGATTGTCTCCTCTAAACTCGTTGTACCCATTTGAGATGGACCTCGTGCATGGCGGGGACGATCTCGTGGCCCGTCTGCGGCAGGTACAGCATCTCCTTTGGGCAGCGCAATTCGTTGTAGACGGCGTAGACGGTGGGGGGCTTGCAGCTTGGGTCACGCCCGCCCGCGCTTACCTGGGTCGGGCAGGTGACGTCGGCGGCATGGGACAGGGGATCGAAATAGGCATACGTCCGGTAGACCCGGTCAGCGTATCCGGGCTGTTCGGGGTGGGCCTCGGCGTAGTCGGCGACGAGGCCGCGCGCGTCGGGGTAGCGGGCCGCCCTGGTCCGCCGGTACTTGGCGCGGTCGAGGAGGGACAGGGCGAGGTCGAGCGCGCCGAGCCAGGGCATGTCGGCGAGGCAGAGGCGAGGGAGCGGGGACAGGGCCGCCGTCACGAGCGCCAAGCCCCCACCCTGGCTCATGCCTCCGACTATCAGACGGTCGGGGGCGACTTCGGGCTGCCGGGCCAGGACTTCCAGCGCGCGGAGGCAATGGGCGACGATGGGGCGGTAGATGTAGGTCTGGGGCGACTCGATGCCCGACGTGATGTAGTCTGCCCCGGACAGGCTGGGGTGGACGTAGGGCGTGTCGGGCAGATTGCCGTGCAGGTTCAGGCCCAGGGTCAAGGTGTCCGGGTAGAGCGCCTCGGGGCCGGGCGGCGGGCTGCCGAGGGAGTAGCCGGGCAGCCACAGGCAGCCGCGCCCCCTCCGCGTCTCGGTCATTGGGGCGGTAGCCAGTGCTGCGCCCGACGCAGGCAGATGTTTGGGCACGGCGAGCCAGCCGTAGACCAGCGTGTCGTCGAGCGCGGAGAAGCGCAGCCAGTCTATCGTATGGGTCGCCGTTTCGCCGCCTGCGCTGGGCAGACGCTCCCATTCCAGGGGCACGTCGGCAAGTTCGGCCCGGACGCCCTGCCAGAAGGCGTCAAAGTCTGCGGGGCGCTTGACGGGGGCACGGGTTTGTTCCAGAGCATCATGCAAGGCGGTGTCGGACATGAGGGCATTGTACCCATTGGCAGTCGGTCCCGGCCATCTGTCCCGGCACTAGAAGTGCCGGTCTACTCCCTGTGGAAGTCGCTCCGCGACTGAGGAATGGGGAGCAGGAACCCCTCCCGGCTCGCCTGTGGCTCACTATCCCTCCCGGTTAAGGAGGGGAGGGAGGCTAGGAAGGCGCGGGGGTCGTCGGCCCAGGGGGCGGGTTCGTTTTGGCGTTTTTGCCCCGCCGCCGCCCATTCGCCTTCGTCCGTTTCTTTCTCATCCACTTCGCCTATTTCCTCCGCTTCCGGCTGGGACGCCGGTTCGTTTTGGCAATTTTCGGCAACAGTCATCGCGGGTTCGGTGTCCAGCGGTGCCCCAGACAGTGCGGACAGGGCGGCCTCGGTCGCCTTCTGAATGCGGCGCAGGCGGCCCCGCGTTTCCAGGTCTACCTCGGTCTCGTCCCGCGCGCTTTCCCGGCACTCACGCTCCGACAGCATCAGGTCCAGCATCACCTGGTCGCGCACACGGCGGGCGTAAAGCTGCGGCACGTCCTTGCCCAGCATCTTGACGGCGGTGTCTATCTGACGGTGCAGGGCCGTCTCGTGGCGCAGCACCTTGTCGAGCCGGTCCAGGCGCTCGTCCTCGGCGAGCGTGTCGTCCTCGAAGAGCTGGGCCTGCCAGCGATGGAGGCGGCGCAGTCGCCAGGAGGCGGCGGCGATCTTTTCGACGTAGTGGCGTTCGAGGAGGTTGGCGGGGGCGAGCTGGGCGATCCAGGCGTTGTGGAGTTGTCGGTAGCCTTCGGGGTCTTCGCCGAGGTCGGGGAGGACGATGTCGCGGGCGAACAGCCCGTGGGTGGTGGCGTTGCGGCTGGCAACGGCCTTGCCGCGTTCGGTGGTGGGCATGGTATGACCTTTTGCTTTCCCCAGCCCTCCACGGTGAAGAAATGCTTGTCTACTATTATAGCAGGTATGGGGAAGGGATGTCAAGGGGCGAAGATTAAGAACCCAGGGCGAGCGCATCTAAATTGAGTTGAGGATTGGATTGAGGTATGCTGGGTCATCTCACTCTTGGAGTTGTCCCATGGCCCCCTCTCTATCCCTGACCGACTGCTTTGCCGATTTGCCTGATCCGC